>VFQO010000342.1_pt1 | contig 52497 bp, 63 predicted proteins | sample 3512331 | NCBI WGS metagenome assembly VFQO01 (sample SAMN10412371, study PRJNA504923) | tailings metagenome | isolation source: Replicate 3 from Balatoc abandoned mine | place: Philippines: Itogon, Benguet | collected 2017-08-28 | reverse complement strand
AACGACTTGCAGACTCTCTTGGACTTCTGCGGAAGTCCGCAGAATGATGCAGTGGGGTGAAGGGGATCGAACTGTTGCTTCTATGCCGCATGGCTGCGTGTTTTCAGCAATTCGATTTATTTTTTACCCCCGCCTTTTCCCCATCGCCATCGGTTCTATTCCGGCGTTTTGCGAAAACTCGAAACAGGGTAGCAGATCACCCCACCGCCTTGCACATCAGCACCAGCTCGCGGTGGTCTGAGCGCACGTCCACCAGGCTCTCGATGCCGTAGGTGGTGCCGTTGTGGATCACCCGATCCTCGGCAGTCATCCATGGGCGAAACCGCATCCTGATTCGCGCGGTCACTTCGGACACGGCGGCTTGCGCGGCCAGGTACTCGCGCCCCGTCAATGGCTCCACAGCGGCCCAGCAGGTGAACAGGGGCGCCCAGGACTCGATGGGCTGGCCTAGCTCGTCCTGCGTGCTGGTGTAGCGCTCCACCGTCACGCGCTGGTCAAGTTGACCGGCTTTCATGCGTGCACCCGGTAGGGGTTAAGCAGGTTCTCGAATGTCGGGTTCTTGTAGAACTGCCGCTCGTCCTGGCTTTCGCGTTGCTCGTAGAGACTGCCCACCAGCAGCAGCGCGGCAGACTTCACCGGGGCGGGGGCGGTGTCGTCCACGCTGGTGACGTTCATATAGTCCGCCACGGCGGTGGTGGCGGTGGCGATCAGCGCGCCCAGAAGAGAATCTTCGTCGTTGGTGTCGATGCGGCAGTGAAGTTTCACATCTGCCAGGGTCAGTAATGCGGCCATGTCGGTTCCTCAGTTGTAGGGGTGCCAGCGCCGTGGTGAAAGGTCAGGGCCAGGCCCGCATTGGTGAATCACTCACTTCTGCGCGCCGTCCGTGAAGCCCACTCGCTGGCTGTCGGGGTTTTTCGATATGCGGCACTGCCCGACTAATCCGCATCCGGGCTATGCCTTGCGGCCCCTCCCGACTAGGGTGAATCAAACAAACGTGAAACTGTCGAACCCCACGCCCTGCGCCTCGGTGGCTTTGCTGGCCACGCCCATGGCTTGTGCAAGTGCCTGCAATCCGTCAATGCGTCCGGTGCTGCGCGATTTTTCTAACTTTCTATTGCCCGCTGGGTCTTTCACGATCACGGCGTTGGCGGCGCACATGGTCAGCACTGGGTGGCCACCGTGGGCAACCCGCCCATTCAGTAGCTCGGCTTCCAGCGCGTCGAGCGCAGGGGCCATTGATGCAAAGCCCTGGCCATGCTCCACCAGCGGCAGTTCTGCCCCCAGGCGGTCTAGCTCGCGTTGCAGTTCGGCAACTCGCCACCTATCGAAAGCGATCCCGCGCACATCAAGGCCGTCGAGGATTTCCAGCATGTCGGCTGCTACGTGCGAGTAGTCCACGGTGGCCCCTGGCGTCGTCCGCAAAAAGCCCTGGCGGTGCCACACGTCATAGGGGGCGCGGTCGCGGCGGGCGCGTTCCTCCAGGCCCTGCGATGGTGTCCAGAAGTGGCTCTGCACCTGCCACACGCCATCCACTTGGCCGATGACGACAAGGGCGGTTAAATCCACACGCGCAGACAGATCAAGACCGCACCACACCGGGCCGTCGAAACTGCGGGGATTTCCGCAGTTGGACTTCCACACGTCCGGGCTGATGAACGGGGAGACAGTCGAAACCCGCTGATTCAGCAGCAGATTGCGGGCGGTGTTCTCCATGCTCGGCATGCGCTGCGCCTGCGTCATCTGTTCGCGCAGGTCGTCAAGGCTGCGGAACAGGCCCAGGGCTGGATTTGCCGCACGCCATGCGCTTTCGTCCATGAGGTCGCAGCCTTCGGGCGCGGCGTACAGGTGGCACACAATGCGCGGGTCTGCGCTGCGCTGGGCGTCGTCGATCCATGTGGAAAACAGGTCTGCGTCCCCGCTCGCTTGTGTACTGATGGCGATCAGTAGCGGTGCTTCATGTGCCCCCTGGCTGGTGGTGATAGCGTCGATGAAGTCGCTTTGCGGGCCACGCACCTGGCCCACCTCGTCCAAGATGGCCAGCACTGGAGACAGGCCGTGCGCCGTCTTGCCGTCAGCAGCAAGGGCGCGGAACTCCACGTTCAGCGGCAGGCCGATCAACCGTTTACCCGATGGAATGATCCGCACCAGGCTAGACAGCTTGGGCGACTGTTGCACCATCTTGCTGGCCAGATTGAACACCAGGGCGCTTTGCTCACGGCTCATGGCACCCGACACGATTTGGCTGTTTTGCTTCGCCTCCGGCCCCACCAGGTGCGCCAGCAGCAGGCCAGCAATAAGCCCGCTCTTGCCGTTCTTTCTGGCGCATCCCAAGATGGCGCGGCGGGTGCCTGCGGGGTTGTCGTACACGTCCCGGATGAACTGCTTTTGAAACTCAGCCAGCACCAGCGGCTGGCCCACGCTCGCGCCTTCAGGCGTCACACAGTAACGCTCTATGAACTCGATAACGCGGGCGGCTCGGGTCATGTCGGATTTGAAATCTGACTTAGACAGCGCGCAGGCGGGGGATCAGCTCGTCCCCGTCGTCCTGGCGTGCATTGCGCTCTGCCGTGTTCTGGTTCACTTGATCCACTGCACGTCCCGCAGTAGCAGTTGGATGCACTGCCACCGCCCTGGCCAGCGCCATGGAGAGGCGGGTCAGCTTTGCGTGCTCGTCGGAGCCAATCGGGGAAGATTCGATAGCGTGCTGTACGCGGGCAAGGTTCGCAGCCTGCACAAGATCAGCTTGCGTCCAAAGATCACGGGCGCGGGCGGTAACGATGGCGTCCCAGAAGGGTTTGCAAGGCTCGGGCAGGGCTACATACCCTGGCGGCTCAATAGGCGCTTGGGCGGCGTTCTGGTGCGCCACAGTGGCATGGGTGGCGGTGTCTGCCTTGGGTCGCTTGGGGTTGAGCTTCATAGTTGCCTATTTTTTAAGCAGTCAGCGTTAAAAGAAGGGGAACTGGTCGGTTCTGAGCCGTCAGCCGCTGGTGATTTCTGAGAGTCGCCTACAACGTCCCCAGCAAGGCCCTCAGCGGCCTCCACAGTCGATTTGTTCCAGTGGTGCATGGGGTTGGTAGGGTTGCCGCTTTCATCGCAGCCCATGCGCGCCGGTCGGCCGTACAGGTCGGCCATGGTCTTGATGGAGTGACAAGGCTTGCACGTCGAGACAAGGTTCTCCCGGCTGTTGTCCGCTGGGTTGTTGTTCTTGTGGTCAACCTCAGTGGCGGGCGTGATGACGCCTGGCGGGCAGTATTGGCACAGTGGCACCTCTGCCAGCACCTGCGCCCGGAGCTTGCGCCATGCTGCGCTGTTGAGCGGCAGCACCCGCCCGTTGCGGTCCTTTGTCCACCTCATTGGTGGTGTGACAAGGTAGCCATTGACGCGGCGCGGTTCGGCCTCGGGCAGTGGGTTGCCGTTGCTGTCCAGGCCCTTGGGTGGCTGTTGGCGGGCGTCACGAAAGAACGTGGGCGAACGTGTCACGCCATGGCCTCCTGTTGCTTGCTCGGGTACGGCTGCGGCGCAGGGGTGGCACTGGGCGCGGATTTGCGCTCAGCGTCGATACCGTCGAACAGTGGCATGTTTTCCAGGCGGGCGGCATAGGATGGTTTCATCCATCCCGATTCGATGGCGCTTGCATAGAACTGCGCACGGTTCACGCTGTCGCCACGGAGAAGGCCCTCCACCTGATGCTCGGCAAAGTACATGCGGCGGCCTGCGTCCGTCAGGCACTTGGCAGCAATGGCTTGCTCCCATGCGACAAGGTGGCGGCGTAGGGTCTGGGTCACGAACTGGCGGGCCATCTCCACGCTGTTGGAGTAGTTGCCGTTGCGCAAGTCTCCGATCACAGTGGGCGGCACGCGGAACAGGCGGGCCACTTCTTCCACGCTGAACTGGCGGGCTGCAATCCACTCGGCATCCTCCAGCGTCATGGAGAGGGCTTGGAAGTCCACGCCTTCTTCGAGAATCGCAGTCCGTCCGGCGTTACCTCCACCTGCGTGCTGGCTGGCCCACGATGTGGCGATGGCCTGGCGCTGCTCGGGCTTCAAGCGTCCGGGGAACTTGAGCACGCCCAGCATCTTCGCCCCATTGGTGAAGGTGTTTCGTCCATGCTCGTTCTCGGCTTGGGCCAGTTCCACCACACCACGAGCGGCGGCGATAGGCGACACGCCAATAACGCCATCGTCACCCAGGCGGTGGCGCAGGTGCAGCACCTCATGGGCCAGCAGGCGGTGGACGATGCCCTTGGTGTCGGTGTAGTCGTATGCCAGCTTGTCGCCCACGCGCAGCACTGAGACGCGATCAGGGGGCAGCGGCCACAGCTCCCGCACCTGGCCATCCCAGCCACGCACCAGACGCGCAAAAGCATTGCCGCGGAGTAGCACACACGCTTGCATGTACTCGCGGGCCTCCAGGGCGGTTTGCTCGGGGTTGGCTTGGTCGTGCAGGACGCGGTACAGCGGGTGGTCTGATGCGCGTTCGCGGTCGTCGCCGTTGCGCTTGAACAGGATCAGCGGCAGGCTTGCGGTCGTTTCGCTGATGGCCTGCACACAGGCATAGACTGCCGATACGCCCTGAGCGGTGGCAGGCGTGACAGCCGATGCACTGATGGGCACAGGCCAGCCATTCACGCCGATGGTGCTGCGCTCTTCCAGGCCGATGGCGGATTTGATGCGGGTGATGATGCTCATGTGGTTTGCAGCCATGCGGCGTTCATGTCCCAAAATGATTGGGTGATAGGCATGTTGCGCAGGGCCACAGTCGTGTCCTGATATGCCGGGTCTGACGTGAGCGTAATTTCCACCAGATCCACATTCAGCAGCTCACGCACAAGGGTCGAACCTCGTTCTTCCCAGCGGTCGCCACCTTCGGGCACGCGGAACCCGAACGAGCATCCCGCAACATCCCCACGATCCACCAGGATGGCCAGATCACGCCCATGGGTGGTGTCGGGCAAGGCCAGCTCAAAAGCCAGTCCCTGCGGCGTTTCCCGCAGTTGCAGCGTGCCGCCTCGGGTGGTGCCCAGCAACGCACTGCCGTCGTGGTGGTACAGGGCGCGGATGTTGGAACCCGTCGCCAGCGATTTGGCGAAAGCGCCAGGGCGGATCACTTCGGAGAATGTGCCCAGGTTCGCCTCGGAATTGAACACGGCGGCGATGCCGTGCAGTGTCTTGCCGGTCGCCTTGAGCGTGCCGTGTCCGCGTAGTTCCAACATGCCGCAACCCTCGGTTAGATGGTCATGTCTTCGGCCACCACGAACGCCTTTGGATGGCGCACCACGGCATCCATGGTGTGCATGATCCGCAGTTGAACGTCGCCCTTTTCGTAGTAGCCCGTGGCGTAGGGGTTGGCCAGAATCTCGGTCACGCCCCATTCGCCAATCACGATTTGCGAGAAGTCGCCAGCGATCACGCGGCCCTTGTCCGGGGTGCCTGCCTTGGCGTCCAGTTGGTTGGTGACGTAGGCGGGCAGGCCAGCCACGCGGCCACCGTCCATCAAGTACACGCTACCGGCGCTGGCGTCCTTCAAGGTGGTTTGCAGCTTCGTCGCGGCCTTGGCATGGGTCAGCACGGCATTCGGAGTGATGTTCTCCAGGCCCAGCTTTTCCAGCATCGCCACGATGGTGGCCCAGCTCAGGGTGGCAAGGTTTGCCGTCTGAATGCCGCTCACGTTCAGGATGCCCACAGGCTGCTTTGCCACAGCGGTGCCGTGGATCAGAGCCTTGTCCACTGCCAAGCCCACCACGGCGCTGATGTCGTCGCGCAGCAAGGCTTCAATGCTGGGGTTGCTCTGCAATGCAAGCTGGCGAGAAAACGCGGTCAGCGCGCCCACGGTCTTGGGTTCCAGCTTGATGGAGCTGTATGTGGTGTTGCTTTCGGTCAGTGCGTCACCTTCGCCCACCCAGTACGCGGTGGCTGCGCCGGTGGCCTTGGGCAGCACGGTATCGCCACGCAAGCCAGACAGCACGCGGGCACCCAGTTGACGCACGATCAGGCTGTTGCGCAGCAGGCCAATGAATTGATCCGCACGGTAGTCGTCGGGCACCACGGCAGCCGCGCCAGTGGTGGTCATGGTGGTGCGCTTTTCAAAGATGCTCGTGGGCACCAGGATGCCGCCATTGCGTGCGGTCAGGCCCTGGCGCTTGGCTTCGGCTTGGAACTCTGCCAGTGCGCCGGATGCGCTGCGGTTCTCGATTTGGCAGGCGATGGCGTCCAGCACGTTGACCTGGCCTTCCATGTCTCGGCGGCTGTTGTCCACCGGGGCACCCAGGCTGCGGCGCTCGGCTGTCTCCAGAAACTCGGCGCGCTGCTCGTCGGCTTCCAGGGCGGTGATTTCGCTTTTCAGCTTGTCGAACTTCGCCTGGCCTTCGGCGTTGAGCTGGGGAGTGCTGGCCAGCAGGCTGCGGGCTTCGGCTACTTTTTGGGCGCGGGCTTCTCTGATTTGATGCAGTTGCATTTGTGGGCTTTCTTGAAAAGGTGCCCATGCAATCGCCGGGCGGGTTGCAATAGTCATAGACTATTGATACTGCGGCATATATAGCTTGTTTCTATCGGTGTGTCAAGAAAAACCCGCTCGGGGCGGGTTTGGGTTTTATGGTGCCAGCACGATAAGCAGGGGTGCAGCATCTGCGGGGGTGGGCCCACGATGGGCCGCCCGTGGTTTCCCTGCATTCAGTCTGCTGCTCCATCAACACAATGCCACCTCTATGGGTGGCAACATGCATAGGTGTTCAGATTCTGAAGCAGTGCAACAAAGTGTTTCTGGCATGATGAAAACGCCTGAAACCTAGACTGCATGCGGGTTGGCGGGCTTTTTCACCTTGCTCGCCTGCTTCAATTTCTGAACTAGAGAAACGGCTACTGCTTCAGAATCTGAATCGTTAAATTGGCTTAACGCTTCAGAATCTGAATCGGTACGCTTCAATTTCTGAAGGCCTGATTTGTTTTTGCCTGGCTGGCGCTTGGCGTCGGCATGGGCTTGCTTGATGGCGGTTTTCACTTCGGACAGCTTCTGGAACCGCTTCCAGTCGTCGGTGGCCTGGCACGCCTTCACGCCCAGCTTGGCGTGCTCGAAAACTGCTTCGTCGGTGAAGCGGTACAGGCTGCACACCTGGCGCCCGTAGGCGATCCCGCCCTGGCGCGTGACCGCGATCAGGCCCACCGTCTGCAGCTCGCGCAGCGCCTTGGCCAGCGTGGCGCTCGTGGTGATGCCGAAGTGCTTCATATCGCTCAGGGCGGCGGATATGTTGCCGTTGTTGGTGGACTGCAAGCGGCGGCGCATGGCGATGTAAACGGACTGGCTGGAGTAAGACAGCGCTCTCCATGCAAGGCTGTCGAGCAGGCTCCAATACAGGCGCACATGGCCGCCTCGGGGGTCTGAAGGCTTCTTCACGAACTAGCCCCCCAACAGGTTCGCCATGCGGGCCAGGTGGGCGCGTTCGCTGCGCTCGGCCACCTTGGCAACCTCCAAGGCGTTTTGCGGTAGCAGGGCCTCCACCTCGTCGCGCAGGATGCCGCGCAGGACGCTGGCGGGCATGGCCTCGGCTTCCACGGTGTACTCGATGTGCTGGCTGCGCTTGTCGCCCTCCTTGCGTGGCTTGGTGGGCAAGTCGTGCTCCTTCACCTGTTCCTCGTTGATGGCGATGCGACGGAAGTCCATCGGAATATCGGCGCGCAGGTGGGTGCGCAGCTCCCGTTCCAAGGCACGATCAATCAGGACGCCCGCCGGGTCGTAGTCGCCCACGTAGAGCACGATCAGCGGGCGCGTGTCGCCGTCGCCGTTGTGCTCCTCGGCTGCGGCATGCGCAAAGCTCAGGCTGGCAAAACCGCCGCAGGGGTACAGGCTCACCGCCAGCTCCTCGCATTGGTCGGTCAGGACGGATGCAATGGAGCGCGATTCCGCCCAGACTTCACAGCGGTACTCGGCATCGCGCCAAAGGTCAGCGCGGTAAAGGTGGCCCATACGGCGGATGAAATCTCCAGCTCCCGCAAAGGTGTTGGTGAAATATCCCCTGCGGCTCATGTCTGCAATCCAGTGATAGGGAACGCGGCCTGAGCGGCGCAGCTTCACGCAGCGGTCCTGAACATGGCGATAACCACGGTCTGACTTGTCCACCGGCTCGGGCAAACGCGGGTCTGTCATGCGGTAGAACACATGCCGCACGGACTGCGGATGATCCGCTTTCAGGACAGCGATGATTTGCGCGTCCAACTGCTCCAGGCGGTCTTTTGAGCGGCGCTCGCGTTTTAACGTGCTGGCACGATAAACGGCACTCATGCAACCACCTTGGCGCGCAGCCAGTTCGTTACGTCACCTGCCACCCAGCGAGTGCAGCGGGTGCCGTCTTTGATCGGAGCGGGGAATTTGCCCTCGGCAACGCGGCGACGAATGGTCGATTCGGAAAGGCCCGTGACGGCGATAACGGTCTGGATTTTCAGCAGAGCATCAGCAATTTGGACTGCGTGGAGGGATTGCCCAACAGGGCGAATGCGCTTTTGGATTTTGGGATCGGCGGATTGCACGATGAAGCCTTTGCAAAGGCTCGGCCATCCATAGGGGAAATTTGGGACGGCCAAGCGTTTTGGAAAGCAGCGGATTGGTTCGCTGCCACGCTTCGCCGTCCAGATTTCTGCGTGACCTCATGCCTTCCACTGGTGAAGGCCCTTGCAAAGCAGGTTGCAAGTGGTCTGACTTTTCGCGCTTCTGAACTATTTGACAAGGTCAAGATTTACGCTGCTTGGTCTGGGGGTCATGCTTGCCCTTATGCCATCGCAACCCCCTACAACTTTCGGAGGCCACTTGCAACAACTATCTTGTCGGCTGTTCTTGCTGGTGAATATAGATTGGTTTGACGGCTTATGCAAGCCTGCCAGCCCAGCCCGTCAGGGGAAACGGGTTTTCGGGGATCAGCCTAGGGCTGGCGAATCGGGTTAAGCGATTTGCTTATTTGCCATCAGAGCAAAATCTTCTTCAAAACGCTCGTGGATTTCTTCAGCAAGGCGGCTTGCCAAGTGCATCAATTGCAGTCGAATTTCCTCATTCCACTTCCATTCATCGTCCGCAATGACAGCGTTGAGGGCGTTGAGTTGAGGAATCATGGCGGCCATGTCGTCATACGGCGATGCCTCATGGCCATTCTTGCCGATCGTAAAACCGCGCCGGTACACCCAGCGCCCGCCCTCCCGCGTTGTGCTTTTTGGGTTTGCTACAGTCTTGTTAGCCATGGTGAAAGTCCTTCTTTCGTTGTGGTCAGACAGTCGGGGCGCTTCCTTCGCCCTGGCTGTCGCCTTGTTGCCCTGCTTTGTCCGGTGCAGGGCTTGCCGGTATCTCATGCGCGCAGCGGGATCACGTCCGCGCCAGTGCGTAGCTTGTCGAGGTAGTCGGCCCACTCCACCATCATCTTGCGGCGCTGTGCCATGTAGGTGGTGCGGTCGTAGGCCATGCCCAGCGGCCCGGATTTCCCGTGGGCCAATTGCGCCTCGATCACCTCGGGGTCTGTCTCCAGGTGTTCGCCCAGGATGGTGCGGGCCATCGCACGGAACCCGTGGGCGGTCATTTCGCTGTTGGTGTAGCCCATGCGGCGAAGCGCGGTGTTCACAGTGTTGTCGCTCATGGGCCGTTCGCCTGTCAGCAGCGAGGGGAACACGTAGCGGCCCGCGCCCGATAGAACTTGCATGCGCTTGAGGCATTCCACGGCCTGCGGTGCCAAGGGGACAAGGTGAGGTTTGCCGGTGCGCTTGCCTTGAACGGTGCGCTTCATGGATGCGGCCGGAATGGTGAGCATTGCGCCTTCCAGGTCAACCCATGCCCATTCCATCTGCCGGATGTTGCCGGGGCGCTGGAAGAGTAGGGCGGACAGAATCAGGGCCTCCCGTGTGGTCGGGTGCCCGTGGTAGGCGTCAATGGCGCGCAGCAGCTCCCCGGCCTGCTTGGGCTCCAACACCGCGGCCATGTGCTTGACGATCACAGCTTGCAGTGCCCCTCGGAGCGCGTGGGCGGGGTCTTGGGTGCATCGCCCTGTGGCCATGCCGTAGCGGAACACCTGGCCCGCGTACTGGCGCAGGGAATGGGCGGTTTCGTTCTTGCCCCTGGCCTCCACGCGGCGCAGAGTCTCCAGCAGCAGCGGCGCGGTGATTTCAGCGATGGGCAGCGGGCCGATCCACGGGAACAGGTTGGCCTCTTGCAGTCGTATCCACTTCGTGAAGTGGGCCGCGCTCCATTCCTTCTCCTTCAGGGTGTGGAACTCGCGGGCCACCTTCTCATACGTGGTGCCAGAGTTGACGCGGGCGGTGGCCTTCTCGATCTTGCGGCGCTGTACCGGGTCGCTTCCTTGGGCCAACACTCTGCGGGCGTCGTCCCGGTTCAAGCGGGCTTCTTTGAGCTTGACGGCTGGGTAACTGCCAAGCGAAAGACGCTTTTCCTTGCCGTCGAATCGGTACTTCCAAAACCAGCGCTTTGCCCCTTGGGGCGTTACCTCCAAGTACAGCCCGCCCGCATCGCTCAGACGCAGGCGCGGTTTGTCATCGGGGCAGGTCGCAGCTTTGCAGGCAATCTCGGTGAGCATGGGGGAACAAAACTCCAGGAAAGGGGGCAAATTTGCCCTGTTCCCCCAGTTTGTACCCCCTAATGTTCTGCGCTGCAATGGCGGAACATGACAGCACCTGACGGCTCAAATTGCCCTAAATGCTTGATTTGATTGGTTTTTTGACCGTTTATGACTGCTTATGAAAGTCATAAATGGAGCGGGTGAAGGGAATCGAACCCTCGTATGAAGCTTGGGAAGCTGCCGTTCTACCATTGAACTACACCCGCATTTCCTAACCCATTGATTTGCAACGGGTTGGTTGCGTAAGTCGTTGATTGTAATGCTGTTTTTGGCTTTCTATGGCTGCTGCGTTTTGTACGCCCGCCTATCTAAACCCATGCCTGCATATACTCCTAGTGTAGTTTTAGTGTAGCTTTTGATTGGAGAAGCTACACCGGCTCTGCACTCGGTTCGACTCACAGGTGGGGAGTATATGGTTTTTGATTCGAGGGCTGCGAAAACTCTGCCGCCTGGGGCTGCTCTCACGGTGGCGGATTGCCCGGGGCTGCGCTTGCTGGCTACCAAGTCGGGCAAGACGTGGACGTATCGCTACCTGGGGCCGGGTGAGCGTTTGAAGCAGATTGCGATTGGCCGGTGGCCTGAGGTGACGGTGGCTGATGCCATTGCGAAGTGGCACGAGCTTCGTGCCTTGAGAGCGCAAGGGGTTGACCCGGTGGCGCGGAAAAAGGCGCTGCGGGCTGCGGCAAAAGCTACACCTGCGCCCCCCAAAAGCTACACTGTGGCGCTGCTGGTGGGCGACTACATCAAGGGGCAGCTGGAGGTGAACCGGGCGAAGGATGGCGCCACGGCTGCGCGCAGAGCCTTGGAGCGCATGCTGGCGGCCGAGCCTGAGCTGGCCGCCACGGATGCCAACAAGGTGACGCGGGCGCAGTGCTTTGATGTGCTGGACGCCCGCAAGGCCACGCCCATGGCCACTGCAAAGCTGCGTTCGATGCTTGGGTCTGCGTGGGAATTTGCGCTGGATGCTGGGCGGCTGGATGGCAACACACCGAACTGGTGGCGCCAGCTCATGCAGGGCAAGCTGAAAAGCAAGGGAAAGGTGATGGGGGGTAAGCACGTAGGCCAGAGCAGGCGCGCGCTGCGCAATGAAGAGATTGCTGCGCTGCTGGGCTGGCTGGGCAACATGCACCAGATCGGGCGCGATGCCGTGGTGATGTACCTGTGGACGTGTGCGCGGGGAAGTGAGATTTTCGCCATGCGCCCTGAGCATGTGGCGAAAGAGGGCGCCGTGCTGTGGTGGACGGTGCCCAAAGAGCTAACCAAGAATGCGAGGTTTGCTGAGGCGGTTGATTTGCGTGTGCCGCTGTTTGGGCAGGCGCGCCAGGTGGTGGAGCGCCGCCTGGCTTTGGTGGGGCGGTCGGGCTTTTTGTTTGAAAACGGCAAGGGTGAGCAGTACACCCAGCATGCATTCAGCACCTACATCTACGACCTGCAGCCCTACAGCCCGAAGGCCAAGCGCCGGGGCAGCCAGGTCGCGGAAATGCCGGTGACGAATTGGACGCCCCACAACCTGCGCCGCACGGGCCGCACGCTGCTGGCAGCGCTGGGCTGCCCGCGCGAGATTGCCGAGGCGGTGGTGGGGCACATGCCACCGGCAATAGAGGCCACTTACAACGTGCACACCTATGACGCTGAGCGCGTGGAGTGGTTGCAGCGCATGGATGCTCATCTGGCTTCGCTGGCGTCTGTTGGCGCACCAGCGCGGCCGTAGCCCGAGCCACGGGCGGGCAGCAGGTCAGACACGGGGCGCTCTCTGCCCCATTGCTCCAGATCTTCCACCAGCCAGGCGCAGCGGTTGGCAGACAGCTTGCGGGGTTTGGGCGCGGCACCCTTGGCCACCAGCTTTTCCAGCAGCGATGATGAGATGGACAGATAGGCGGCGGCGCTCTCACGGTCGAGGTAGAGCGGCTTGAGCGTGATGATGGGGGCGGGCGTGCTCATTGTTTTTGTCCTTTCGCGCTGAGCGCAAACACGTAGTTGCCGTGGCTGTCGATACCATGGGGGCGCAGGGTTCCGTCGCTGGCCAGCTTGCGGGCGGCGGCTTGGTCTGCGGGCAGCTGCGTGCTGTTTTTGAGGATGAAGAAGCGGTGGCTGCGGCCGCCCAACTTGAGGCAGGCGCCACTGCGCAGGGTGGTGAGCAGCTGGGTGGTGGCGTTCATGGCTGGCGCTCCTGTGCGGCTAGGGCTGCGTCCACTGCGCCAGTCAGGTCTAAGCCGCTGTGAGTCGCGTCCATGTAAGCCTTGACCGCCGCTGCTTGTGTGCGCTTTTCAGGATGTAGCATCACCTCATTGCCGATAAGCGCGACCATTCGCCAGCGCGCCGCATCCCGCACAACGTCATCACTCAGCGGCGCAGGCGCTGGCTGGGGTGCTGTGTAGAGCTTGGTGATTTGGTGCTCTCGATTGGTCAAGTCGTCAGTCAACTCGTCCAGGTCGTGCACCAGTTCCACGGTGGGTTGGTCTGGAAAATAGACTGCGTATGCGTAAGGCTCCTGCGCCTCCTGCGGGGGTGCCGTCATGGCCGACTGAAACTGGCCCAAAGCCTTATCGACCGCTGGTTTGTGCAACGCGGTGATGCGCTCTCGTACATCGCTCATTGCGTCATAGCGGTTATAGGCACTGGACCACTCAGGGCGATCAGCGCCTAAAACTTCGTCAAGCAACTCATTGATGAAATCCTCTGCCTCATCGCGCTCACGCATCACTTCGTCTAACGCATCCCCTGGCGCTACCTTGGGTGCGGCTTGCTGGGGCGCTGCCTGCTGAGCGTCAATCATCCGGCTGTTTGCGGTGCTATTCCCAAAGGCCCAATCCTCTGCTTCTTCCCCGATGGTTTCTGCGTCACGGCACGCCGCCCAGCCTTCGCGGTACGCCTGTTCCAGCCACTCCGCAGATACGGCGTTCTGCTCCCCTGGCGCTGCCTTGGGTGCGGCTTGCTGGTTTACTCTAGTCAGTCGCTCGGCTATTGCCGCCTCCCGCCATGTCCCAAAACCATCCGGGCCTTTAATCTCACGCTGAATAAGCTCAGCGGCCTGCCTGCAGTCCTCAAAGTCAGGGTCGCTAGACATGAGCCGCCCGATAAGCCGGTCTGCCTCAGCGTGCCCTGTGTTCGGGGTGGGCTGCTCTGCCGGGGGTGATGCTGCGAGCATGGCTTTGTAAATCTTGCACGCTTCGCCCATCGTGGAGCATCGCTGCGCTGCGTTTTTTCCTGACCACTCCTGATCTACAGTCGGCTCTACAGGCACCAGCTTCCACCCCGCTGGCGCTGCGCTGAGTGCCTGCACCCCGCCTGCGCCGATGGCTGCTTCCCAATCTTCCAGCGCCTGGGCTGCTGCCATGTGTTCGTCGTAGGCGGCCTTGGCGTCTGTCTCGCGCCCCCAGTCTTCGCTGCGTGGGTAGGTGTGCGCCTGGCGCAGTTCCTCGGCAGCTTCGCGCAGCAGGCGGGCTGCGTGGGCGATTGGGTCTTGTTTATCGGTCATTGGTAATTTCAGATAAAAACGCCCCCCAGCGCTTGCAGTACAAGCGCGAGAAGCTATGAATTTGATAGCGTTACGCGGCCCGGCGATGGGTGGCGTGTTGCTCGGCGTAGTTGGCTGCCACGATGGCGCGGGCGAGGGGCGGGCAGACGCTGTTGCCGCACATGCGCACCTGGGCGGTTTTGGTGATGGGCTCGACGGCGGCGCCTCGGTCGATGACGTAGGACTCAGGAAAGCCCTGCGCTCGGTACAGCTCACGCGGGGTGAGCATGCGCAGGCCAATGTCTGCGATCTGGTACGCCTGGCCGCGCACGGTGACCAGCCCAAAGCGGTCTTTGGTGGTGACCGTGTGCAGCGGCTCGCGCATGGCGGGGTCTTGGTCGGTGCCGTAATACTTGACCAGAAAGGCTTGCACCAGCCCTGCGGTGGCGCCGCTGGCGGTGACGGTGTTCAAGGGTTGGGCCACATCGCGCACGCCGTGGCTGAATCGCTTGGTTCCGTCTTTGCCTTCGCCGTGGCCCATGTGCACCAGGTTGGCGGTGACTACGGCATGGCGGTTTTCCGTCACGGTGGTCTTGAGCGGGGCGGTGATGGCTGTGTGGCCGCCGCTGCTGGTCTGGTTGTCGATGGTGACCATATGCGCGGTGACCAGGCTGTGATGGTCCACCGTGGTGACGGTGCCCATGGCGTCTGCCATGTCGCTGCCCACCACCCCGGTGTAGTGCTTGGCAAGGAATGCCGACACCAGGGCGTGCTTTTGGCCGGATACCACCGTGCCCAGGGGCTTGTCCAGGCCGGGCACGCGGGGTGCCTGGCCGGGGCGTTCGCCGTAGCCGGTTTGGATCAGGGTTGCGATGTGGGCGCGGGCTGTTTCTGTGCCTGCTGCAGATCCCGCAGGCTCGGGTATTGGGCCTGCCATTCCTGTAGCGCCTTGCATGCCTCGGCGGTCGTTGTCCCAAATGTGTTCACCATTGCGCTGACCTGGGTGAGGGCTTGGGCCACTGGGGTGGCGTAGGGTGCTGGGTCGGGTAGGTTCATGCTGCGCCTCTTCGGGAAATGGTGCCACAAAAGGGTGGGTGGCCTGGTACACGTACCGCACGATGCCCTTGGCGATGCGCCTGCAGGTGGCCTCGGCCAGCGGGCGGGCGCGGTTGAAGATGGATGGAGCGGGGATGCTCCAGTCGATGCAGTCTGCGGCGGTGCGCCACGGCTGCATGCCTGGGGGCGCCTTGCCCTTTGCGTCTGGCTGGGCGTGGGTGGGCCTGGGCCATGTGATGGGCTGGCCATCGCGCCTGGCTACCAGGAATAGGCGCTTGCGGATGGTGGGCGCGCCGTAGTCGCAGGCGCGCAGTTCGCGCCATTCCACCGCGTAGCCCAGGTTGCGCAGCTGGGCCACCCACAGGGCAAAGGTCTTGCCCTTGCGCTGGGGGCATGGGCGGCCATCGGCGGCCAGCGGGCCCCAGGTCTGGAACTCTTCGACGTTCTCCAGGCAGATCACGCGGGGCTGCACGGCCTTAGCCCACTTGATGACCACCCATGCCAGGCTGCGAATCTTCTTGCTGACGGGCTTACCGCCCTTGGCCTTGCTGAAGTGTTTGCAGTCGGGCGAAGCCCACAGCAGGCCCACGGGCTGGCCATCGGTGACGGTGAGCGGGTCTACCTCGAAAACGTCGCTGCAGTGGTGGCGGGTTTGCGGGTGGTTGGCGGTGTGCAGGCTGATGGCTTCGCGGTCGTGGTTCACGGCCACGTCAACGTGGCGGCCAATGGCTTGCTCGATGCCGGTGCTGGCGCCGCCGCCACCGGCAAACAGATCCACCACCAGTTCGTGGTGCACGGGGAGAAGGTATTGATTGCCAAGCATGGGGGTGCCTTTCTGGTGTGGGTGGTGCCCTATTGGTAGGCCGCCTGGTTGCGCACGGTCATGCGGGCCGATGCCAGCACTGAGCGCCTGTCTGTAGGGGCCAGCAGGGCGAGCCACTGGTTGTCTGGCAGCAGTGGGGGTTTTTGCGCAGCACGCCGGGCTCTGGTGCGCGCGATGATTTGCGCGCGGTTGTTTTGGTAGTAGCGGTCTTGCCGTGCTCTTTTTGCGGCCTTGGTGTTGAAGTTGGGCCGGGGTGCATCAGGGCCTGGGCCTGCGGCGTAGATTGGCATTTCGCGCCCCCTGCGGCCGCGCTGCGGTTCGTAGCCAACGATGTGGAAATACTGGCCCGGGTAGTCAGATCGCGCCGTGAAGATGGCCTGTGCTGCGGTTTTTCCTTTGTCGCCAAGCAGGTCTAGAAGGTCTGCCTTGGTCATTGGGCCGTACTCTTGCAGGGTGGTGTGGGCCAGTTCGCGGCTAAGGGGTTTGCATGACATTGCAGCCTTTCCTGTGATTCAAGTGCTGTTTCGGCTCTTGTGGCTGGTGCGCTTGGCCTTCATGGCACCTTCCTGAACTTGATGACCCACACCCAGGGGTTGGCATCCCAGCTGGCGGGGCCGTTGATGGATTCCCAAAGGGATTCAAACGCTATGCGCCTGCCAAGCGGCGTAAGCATCGAACCCTCAATCTCGCCGCTGACAATGCGCGGGTCGTCATCGAGCCCTTCGGCCTTGATATCGTCGTTGCTGATGGCCTGCAGCCGCTCCACGCGCACGCTGGTGATTTCCAGGGTGATGCGGCTGGCCCAGCGGGGCATGTGGATGCTGGGGCGCCAGGGCTCTAACTCAAGGCAGTTTCCGTCTGCCCGGTAGAACACTTCGCAGTCGGGTTTGAAGTTCTCATTACGCTCAAAGTGGCCGAACGTCTCGCGCACCCAAAGCCGGTCGCCTGGCTTGCCGTAGGGGCAGGCTATTTCTCGGCCGTACGGTTCCACAGAATCGTCCAAGGCGATAAGCGGTGCGGGTGAGCCATCGCGCAAGGTCACGCCGGGGCCGCCCACGAATTCGCTGGGCTGCGGCTTCAACGCCCGCCGCGTCTGCGTCTTGGTGCCTGCCAGCAGAGCGCGCACCATGGGTGCGCTGAAAAGAATTGGGCGCTCTTTCATGCTTCGGCGGGCTCCATGTCGGGTGGCAGGGTGCAGCGGGCGCACAGTTCGTTGTAGCGCTGCAGGAAGGCGTCGCGGTGGTGGCGCCAGGTCATTGCGGTGCGCACGGGGCTGTGCAGGTCGATGCTTTGCAGGGGCAAAACTTTGGCACCGGGCGTGTCGATGATGGGCCATTGCAGGTTTTTGGCAGCGTCGTGGCGCATGAGGTCGCGGCGCTCGGTTGCCAGGGCTTGCAGGTCTGCGGCGTGCACGCATTTGCGGTAGGCGGCATGGGCTGTGCGCAGGTGGAAGGCTTCGCGCACGCGGTGGGCCAGTGCGTTTTCAAACTGCAGCCAGGCGGCGCCCAGCACGGTTTTGGTAGGGCTTGCCACGTCGCCGCAGTAGGCTTCGTGCGCGTCGTGCAGCAGTGCCAGCAGCTGGGCGTGGCAGTTGAGGCCCTTGGCGCGCACTATGTCGCACACCAGCATGCTGTGCTCTGCCACGCTGTAGGGGCGGGCGGCGTGGCCGGTGTAGCGGTTGATTTGCGCCAGGGCGTGGGCTATGTCCAAGATGCGCGGGGCGGCATTGGGCATGACGGTGGGCAGGCCGCTGAGGGGGAAGTCGCGGCCTGTGGCGGTGAGGATCCAGTGGGTGGTGGTCATGGTCAAAACAGGCTCAGGGTTTGGCCGGTGGGGGTGGCTTGGGGTTGGTGCCGTGCCTTCCACTCGGCCTGGCTGATAAAAATTTGATGGCCTTTGGCATCGCGTGCTGCTTTGCCGTCTGCCTGGTACACGGCCACCTTCCAGCTTGTGAAGGGATAGCCCATGGCGTCGCGCTTGCCTGCTGCTTCCATGGCTTCAGACCACTCAATGCGCTTGGCTATGGCCAGCTGGCGCTCATGTGCTGGGTTGCTCATGCTGTCCTCGGTGTGAATGGGGGTTGCCGTTCCTCGGATTGGGTGCTTCGTCTTTGCTGACCCACCTTGTGACCTACTGCAGCGCGGAAATGTCTTGCGGGCACGCTGGGGCGGCATCCGGGGCTTGTTCCCAAGTGGCTTGGCTCGGGTGAAAGGTGGTCAGCCCCGCTTGTGTTTCTGGCTGGCGTCTTGGGGCAGGGCCAGCAGGTAGACGGCTTTGAAGTGCACGCCTGCCTCGCTGCTGAATGGGTAGCGGCAGGCGTCGGTCATGGCGGTGCCGTTTTGCGCGGCTTCGCGGGCTTCGGCCTCCACGGTGGCTTTGTCCACCTGCTTGTGGCCCAGGCGGCTGTCGTACACGGTGAGTCGTTGGCTCATGCGGTGGCCGCCTCGGTGTTGGGCTGTGGCGCGGGGGTGCGCCGGGGCAGCAGTTGCAGGCGCACTACGCGGCCGCGCAGCTCGGGCATGGGTGGGTAGGCCTGCGGGCCGGGGTGGGCGCGCAGGCGGGACAGTTCGGCGTGCAGCGGGGTGCCTGGGGTGAGGTCGCCCTGGTGGGCGTCCCAAAATGCTTTTGCCTCGGGGCCAGACCAGTGCACGCGGTAGGCTTCTTTTTCGTCGCGGCCGGTGGCTGGGTTGCGCCCCATGTTGTCCACCAGCGCCAGCTCCAGGCGAAAGCTGCCGTCTGCGCCTTTGGCAACGATGGGGCGGGTTTTGCTCATGAAGAGGGTGCCGGTGTGTTGCATGGGGTGTGACCTTTAGGCTGTACCTTTAGTAGAAGGTGGGCTGCGCCACGGCTCGGGTCAAATACATGAGCACCGTTTGCCCGCTGTCATGACCCCAGTTGGCCCACTTCATGGGTTCCGCCGCGTCCAGCCGCGCAAGCTCGGCCTGTTGGGCTTCGGGGTCTTGGAAGCGGTCGGTTACCGTTTCGCGCTGCCGCTCAATGTGCTGACGGATCTTGGTGGTCAAGGCTTGAAGCTGCGGGCCCATTGCCTTGACTTCGTTCATCAGGTCGATTTCTTCCTGGTTCAGTTCGCGGTAGCCGTTGATCTTGCGGTGTTGGTTTTCCATGGGGTGGGTCCTGTTTACTTCTGAATTGATAGCTGGTGGCGCTTGCCTGTTAAGGCTTGCCGATCAATACCGTGTAGCCGCTCTTTTCGCGCACTTCCTGCACGTAGCCGGTGAAGGCGTCTTCCACCGCGCGCTCGGGGCGCTCCAGCTCGTACCAGAACTTCACGGCGCCGCTGTGGAGGCGGTACTTGAGGCGGGCGGTGAGCTTGTAGCCTTCGCCGTTTTTGAAGATGCGCAGGCCCAGGTTGAACGCCTGCGGGATCTTGAGCGCGCCGTCTGCTCCGGCCTTGGCGTCAATCACTTCGTTGTAGGTGAGTTGCGCCTGGCCGTCTTGCAGGCGTTTGGCGCTGCTGAAGTTGATGCCGGTGGTGGCCTGGATGGTGGTGGCCACGGCCAGCAGGGTCTGCGCCTGGTCGGGGTGCAGGTCTTGCAGGTTGTCTTCGATGAATTCGGCAAACTCGGTTTGGCCCATGGGCTTGGCGTTTTTCTCGAGCCACTTTTTGAATTCAGGCGTGAAGGCTGCGGCGAAGTGCGCGCGGTGGTCGCGCCAGCCGGGCGCAAGGGTGCTGCGCTGGTCGTTGAACACGGCAGTGATGGTGCGGGCGTCGGGGTCGGCGTAGATGTAGCCGCGTTCTTGGGCCACTTGGTCTGCGCAGTAGGCCAGCAGGCTGGGCACGTCGCCCAACGTGACGGTGCCCTGGGCGCGCGAACGGTGGGGTTGCGCGGCCTCGATGGTGCTGGTCAGGTCTTGGACGTGGTATCCCTCTGGCAGGGTGACCAGGGTGGCGTTGTCGATCTTGCGGGGCGCCAGTGTGGCGGCCACATTGGCTGCCAGCTTTTCGGCAATGGTCAGGGCTTCGGGGGCGTCTTCAAACGCGCTGATGCCGAGGGTGTTGGTGGTTTCTTCCATGGTGCTCAGGCCTCCTTGAATTGAGCGGGTGGGGTGGTGCTGGTGACTTCGCGCAGCTCCAGCGTTTGCTGCTTGGGGTGGTTGCGAGTGGTTTCGCCGTCTTCCGTCAGGTAGAAGAAGTCGGTGGGGGTCTCGGGCTTGGGTAGTGCCAGGGTGCGGTCAACGGTGAGGTTGATGCGGTCGATATCGCCGCCGCTGGTGTTGCGCACGGCGGGCGCCACCTTGAGGGTGATGGTCAATTTGCCGGCGCGGCCCGTGGTCTGCACGGTGCGCAGCAGGTCGGCCATGTCTTGGGTGAGGGCGGCATGGGTGCTGCCTTCGTTGATTTCGTTGAGCAGTTGCGCAAAGGATTTCATGGTTTCCCTTCGTGGTTTTCAAAATTGATAGCTGCCCGCGCTTGCGCATCAAGCGATTGCGCAGGCTTTGATTGCAAAAAGCACAACGGCCGCCACCGCCACAATGGCGGCGCACATCAAGGCAATCTCGGTGCGGGTGGCGGGTTCGTCGGGCAGCGGGTCTGCATCGGGCGCTGGCACTTCGCAGGCCTGCGGGCAGGGGCAGGCGGTGCGGCCTTGCTGGCAGAGCTGGGCGGTGCAGCCGTAGCGCACTGGTGCGGGCACCGGGTGCGGCGGGGTGTTGGTGGTGGGCTTGCTCATCGCAGCCACCCAACCAGCACGGCGGTGGCCATGCCCAGGGCAAAGCCGATGACCTTGCCCTGCCACCAGCCCACCGTCCAGGCGGCCTGGGCTTCTTGGGATTGGGGCAGTGGCGTGGGTTTGTGCAGTGGCCCGGCGCTCAAGGCAGCCTCCGGGCGCTGGTGGCGGGGGTGCCGTGCAGGTCGATGGCGCTGAGCATGGCTTCGCAGGCGCTGCGGGCCAGGGTGATGTACTGCAGGCCGGCGCAGTGCACGCGGTATGGGTGCAGGGCGGGGGTCATGCTGCCGCCTGTTCTGTTGCCTGGGCTTCCATCAGCTTGGCGGCTGGGTTGGCCTCAATGTCGTGGGCGGCGTCAACCAGGCGTGCGGCGAGTTCGCGCATTTCTGCGGGAGTCAAGCGCACGGCCATTCTTGCTTCTGTCCACAAACCCAGCTCCAGCCGCAGACTCGCCACGTTGGTGGTCGCATCTCGCAACAGGTCGATGGTCACCGGTGTGTTTGTGTCTTTCGATGTGTTGAGTTGGTAGCCAAGTGTCTCGGCGGCGTTGCCGAACCGACGCTGCCATTCACAGCCGGTGGTATCGGTAGTGATGGCCGGGCGCGGGTTGTGGGTAAACGTGCTCATGCTGCAACTTCCTCCACGCGCTCTGCGCGCAAAACGGGTTGGCCGGTGACGTGGTGGGCGGCGCGCTCTGCGGTGTGGCAGCAGGGCGCTTTGACGCGGATGGTGGGCAGCAGGCGCTTGTCGGCCAGGGTTTCCACGTCGCTGGCGTCGGTGCCGGGCGGAATGAGGGTGGCGCGGTAGCTGCGCAGGGGCTTGATTTGCATGGCTCTCCTTTGCGATGGGCGTAAAAAAGCCCACTCGCGGTGGGCTTGGCTGTGATGGGTGGGCTACTTGCTGGGGGTCCTGCACCGTCCAGAGTGTTGAGGATTGCTTTCGCCCGTAAGGGGTGATGGCGGTCAGGGCCGCACTGGTTTTTTCATAGCAGCCGTCTGGCCCCTGGTGGGGTACGGCCTAGGACCCGGTCGGCGCCGGTTCGCTTCCAACATGCCGCGCATCTGCTGCGCATTCGCCATCACATCAATGCCAGCCCGTGACGCTGATGTGATGGCCCTCTTGCGAGGGCATCCCGGCATCTGGTAGCCGTGTCGCTGCATCCACATACAGCACCGTCCCGTGGTGTCAGCCCCTTGCGGGGTTCCCTCCCCGTTTACCGCGCTTCGGCGGACTGGGAACCGCCTCGGTATCGGCGGCGCAGAACAACGGCCCATGCCCGTTGGAGCTATTTCGCCGGACAAAGGCCCCGCAGGTGGGGCCAGCAACATCGGCGGCTGACTTGTGAAAGAACCTGCGGTGCGTAGCTCGATCACTTGGCACCCTGTCGCTGCAATCACTGCTGCGTTGGGTGAATTATTAGGCAATGCCTTTCTATAGTCAAGGCATTGCCTAATAAATGACAGTAGATGATGGTGATGCCTTCTTATGGGAGGGGGTATGGAGTTTTTGTTGTTGCTGGCGATTGCTGGCGCTGTGTGGGCGTGGGTGAAAAAAACGAACGCTGAAAGGGCTACTGCCCTCAAGGCGCGAGATGTGAGCCGACTCGCGGTGCGGATTGCAGAACTGGAGAATGAGCGCGAGTCGCTGCGGCAGCAGTTGCGGCGTCTGGAGCCTTACGCGGTTATCCCGAACGCGGAGGAGGTTGCGGCGCGTGTCCTTGCCGATGCAAACGGTGAGGCTGCCAAGCTGATTTCAGATGCTCGGCGGGAGGCCGCCAAGCTGATTTCAGGTGCTCGGCAGGAGGCCGCCAAGTTGGTTGCTGAGGCGCGGGAGGAGCGTGAGGGCGGGCGCCGTGATTTGGCTGCGGCGAAAAAGAAGCTGGCCCAGGAGGAAGTAGACAAATTGGCGGCGGCAGTCAAGGAGGTGGCAGATGCTCGTATCCAGGCTGGATTGATGATTTCGGCGGCGCGCAAGCGGGCTCAGGACATTGCTGGGGAGGCTCACGACGCAATGAAGCGCGCCCAAGAATATGCGGCAACTGCGGATGCCATGCGAGGTGTCATTCAAGGGTTTGGGGATGCGTACATCGTGCCCACCTACAACCTACTGGATGAGCTTGCTGATGATTTTGGGCATACAGAGGCAGGGGCGTGCCTCAAGAGGGCGCGAGAGGTAACGCGATCCATGGTGCAGACCAATCGCGCTGGGGTCTGTGATTACGTGGAGGCTAATAGGCGAGATGCCGCTGTGCGTTTTGTTGTGGATGCCTTCAATGGCAAGGTGGACTCAATTTTGGCGCGGGCAAAGTCCGATAACCACGGCACGCTTGAGCATGAAATCCGCAGCGCTTATGCGTTGGTAAACCACAACGGCAAGGGGTTCCGCGATGCGCGAATCACCGAGGAGTACCTTGAAGCGCGGCTCGAGGAGTTGCGTTGGGCTGCGACGGCGCAGGCATTACGTGATGAGGAGCGCGAGGAGCAGCGGCGAATCCGCGAGCAGATTCGTGAGGAGGAGCGTGCGCGGCGCGAGTTTGAGCGGGCAATGAAAGAGGCCGCGCAAGAGGAGGAGGCTATCAAGAGGGCTATGGCCAAGGTGCAAGATCAAGTTGCGAAGGCCAATGCGGAGCAGCGCGCTGCTTTTGAGGCAAAACTGCAAGAGTTGCAGGGCAAGCTGGTTGCGGCTGAGGAGCGAGGTCGCCGGGCACTGTCTATGGCGCAGCAGACCAAAGTGGGCCATGTGTATGTGATTTCAAACGTTGGCTCGTTTGGTGAGCAGGTGTTCAAAATCGGTATGACACGCCGACTGGAGCCGACAGATCGGGTGCGCGAGCTGGGTGATGCAAGCGTGCCGTTTGAGTTTGATGTGCATGCCATGATTTACAGCGAGGATGCGCCAGCGCTGGAGCGGGCGCTGCACCTTCACTTCCTGCGAAGCCAGGTCAACAAGGTGAACCCGCGCAAGGAGTTTTTCCGGCTCACCCTGGAGGAAATAAAGCGGCATGTAGAAGCACAAGGCATTGCCGCCCACTGGACGATGACGGCGCTTGCCAATGACTACCGCGAAACGCTAAGGATTGAGCAGCAAATCAGGGACAACCCAGAGGTTGAGCGCGCTTGGACGCAGCATCAGGTGGAGGCAGAGCTTGCGGCCAGTGTGGAGGAGGAGGCTATTGAGGCTTAGTCTCCTGCTGTTGGGCGAGGCGTGCTACCGGCGCGCCGTGCTTGCGGAAAGGCGTAGATGCGCGCTGTCTGACGGCTGCGGGCTGGTTCATGCGCCGTTCTGCCTTTTGAGCTCTGGTTCCGCCCGCATGCCCGCAATGATGCCCATTGCGTAGGTTTCGATTTCGCGCACTACATTGGCAGGAAGCCGTTCCCACTCAGCATCACTGATTCGGGGGAAGGGTGAGCGTGCGGGGGCGGGCTTCGTGTCGAAGTGATGAACTTCTTCTGCTGTGCAGGCGATGCCTGCTGCGCCGCCTTTTATGTAGGCGTACGGTGCCCGCTCGGGTATGTCGAACCACCAGTCTAGGCTTTTGCCAGACCATTCAACCAGCTTGGCATACCGCTCTTTGCCGAGGCGTCCGTGGGTGATCCAGTCATACACGGATGGCGTCTTGACGCCAAATATGTTGGCCAGGGTGCCGTAGTCGCCCTCAATGCCTTTTTCCCGCATGACGCTATTGATTTTCACGCCAAGCGGGTTGGACGTCTTGCGCTCTGATATTGGCTTAGGCATCGCCTAATGATCCTTTTGTGATGCGATTTAAGGCAATGCCTTGAAAATGGTTAGGCAATGCCTTACCATTGCTTCATGGAAAAGCTCAGGAATTTTTGCGAGAGTGGTGGTGTGTCTGGCTCCGAACTTGCGCGGAGCATTGGCGTATCTGCCCCAACGGTCGCAGAGTGGTGCTCCGGTAGGCGCCCCGTGCCTATTGCTCGATGTTTCGCCATCGAGCGAGCGACGGGCGGGGTTGTCACCCGCCGCGACCTTCGCCCCAAAGACTGGCAAGACATCTGGCCCGAAATGGATGGCGCGCAGGCTATTGCTGATGTGCAAATTCAGCCCCAAGCGCCCGCCAGTCAAGCGCAAGCAGCTACTGAAAACGTAGCGGTGGGGGTGCAATAAATGCTGCCAATCTCTTATGAGCACGCAACTGTGCGCACGGTGACGCCCGTCTGCGAAGCCTCTGGCCGTATCGGGGTGGCTTTCAACATGAACACGCCCAGCGGCCTTCAGGTTGTGAGGGTTGCTCTGGATGCCGCAAATGCCGATGTGCTTTGCCGCCTGCTGGCTGATTACGTGGCTGCGCGTGGATCCAGCCAATCGGCCGGGTCTTCGCTGATGCCAAGTGATCCAAGGTCTGTGCCGTCTGAGGGTGTGAATGTATGACCACCTGCAACGTCTTCTATGGCTTGCCTGGCGTGCGCGTAACTGCCCAGGGATTCGTCTCGCCACAAGGGGTGAAAGCGCCCGTCCGGTGTTTGGGCAATGAAGACGGTGCCCAGCTTGGTGGGGTGAGCGGCAATCAGCCTGTATTTCATGGGCATCCCTCTCGAAAGGTGGTTTGAAGTGAGAAGCACATTGTCTTTTGTTTGCGGATGCCCGCCAATTTGGCACGTAGCGCCCGCCAGTCAAGCGCTGGCAGCTACTGAAAACGTAGCGGTGGAGGTGGCCCATGTCTGAGCTTTCAACCAGCGCGACTGCCGTCATGGCGAGGGTCGTGATTGACTTTGGCGCGAATGGCGAGGTTTTCATGCGCAGCGAATTCCTGGGGCGCAAAGACGGCTTGCACCTGCCGTTTCCCCACCGTGAACTGGTGCCAAGGGTTGAAAAGCTGGCGCACCAGCTGCGCGTGGAGATGGTGGCTGAGCTGCGCGCGCAGCTGGCGGCCAATGAGGCCGCTGTGACTAGCCGGGGATGACTTTGTGCAGCTCGTTGAACGTGATCTGCACAATTCGCGGCCCTTCGATGGGCCCACGATCTTTGAAGTGCGACAGGCTCAGGTCTGCGTTGCCAAAGTACACAAGGTCGTCGTCCTTCAGCTCGCGCGCCAGTTTCATGAAGCGCTCTTTGAATTCGGCGCCAGTCATCATTTTTTCGTTGCTCATGTTCGCCCCTTTTGTTGGCTTGGTTGGTGGTACTTCCATTGTCCAGCGAAAGAGGGCGGGCGCCCGTCAAGCTCAGGCAGCTACTGAAAACGTAGCGGTGGAGGTGCAAGATGCGTAGCACATCGAAGGCCAGGCTTGCCGCATGTGCGCGGCTGCACCGCAGTGCTTTGTGCGAGCTGATCTTTCCAGATGTGCGCGAGATGGCGGCAGAGTTTGATCGAGTCAGTTCGGCTTTGCTGCGTCGCGTCTGGCGGCGTGATCCTCCAGCGCGTCGAGTATGGCTTCCCAATCGTCCCAGTGTTGTCGTCGTTGGTGTTCGGGGGCGAACTGTGCGGCTTGCGAATCCACCTCGGCCACGTAGTTTTCGCGGATTTGACGAAGCACCGGCTCTGGCATTTGGAGCAGTGTCGCTTTCAGCATGGCGCTCAAGGCCAGGTAGCGGCTTTGATTTGACGCGAACACCTCCTGAAGGTCTGTGATGGCTTTGGTTGTTGCTGCCTGGAACTTCTCTGGATCGTGCATGGGTTCCCCTCTCGAAAGATGGTTTGAAGTGAGAAGCACATTGTCTTTCGTTTGTGGGCGCCCGCCCTTTGCTGTGGCTCATGGCGTTCATTGCGTCAGCACGCTGCGCTGCAGTGCGCCAAGTGCATCCAGCTCGCCCGGTGTGGCGGCTTTTTGCATGCGCATGTGCTTGCGGGCTATGTCCATCCATCGCCCCAGCGCCTGGGCGCTGAATTGGGGTTCGCATTCCAGCACCAGCACGAGCTGCTGGAGCATGGTTTCCAGCGCAAACAGGCGCTGTTCTGTCGTTGGCACTGTGGTGGCCTCTGCATTGGGGTTGGTCATGGTTGCTGCTCCGTTGGTTTGCATCGCTCGCACCTGTTTGGCCCTGCGGCCTGGGTGCCTCCTCACCCCCAAGACAAAGGGCCGCAGCGATATGGCGCTGTGTTCCGCTGGGCTGGGTGCGGGCGGTCGTTTTTTGTGAAGGGGTGAAGTCCATGCACTCAACTATCCGCATTCAGCCCGGCGCTGCCTATGGCGCCGATGAGGCTTTGCCCGACATGCCGCAGGCGCTGACGGTGGCCGATGCGATTTATCACACGGTGCATGGGTACCCTGGTGGGGTGGTGGCCTTGGCGGCGCGCATGGGGGTGTCGCCCAACACGCTGACGCACAAGGCGAACCCCAATAACGCCACGCACCATTTGCACCCGGCTGAGCTGGTGGCGATGCAGCAGCTGAGCGGCAATGCTGCGGCGTTGCACGCGATGGCTGCGGCGCTGGGCTACACGTGCACGCCTGCGCTGCCTGATCGCTCGGAGGGTGACCCGGTGGATGCTTTCATGCACCAGGCTGCAGCGCAGGGCAAGTATGTGGCGGCGGTGGCCGATGCAATGTTGGTACCTGCCCCCAGCCGCAATGAGGTGAACCGGGTTGCGCGCTTGGCTGAGGATTTGATTGACACGACCACGGCGCTGTTGTCGGTGTTGCGTGGGCGCATGCGCAAGGCGCCTGGGGGTGAGTCATGAAGCTGTCGGCCGAGATTCGCAACCAAAAAGAGTTGACCGACCTGCTGGGCAAGCTGGCGGACGGTGAGCTGCGCAAGGCTTATGCCCTGGCGCTGAATGACACGGGGTTTATGGTGCGCGGCAAGCAGGTTGCGGCCTTGAATGGTGCTTTTGACCGGGTGACGCCTTTTGTGGGCCGGTCGCCCAAGGTGTTCAAGGCTACGCCTGAAAAGCTATCGGTCAGCATCGCCCCGACTTTGCACACCGACCGTGGCGCCTTTGTGCGTGGCGGCAAGGTGGGGGTAGACCCGCAGGATGTGCTGCAGGCGCAGGCTGATGGCGGCCGGCGCCGTGACAAGCGCAGCGAGGTGATTTTGCGCCGTGCGGGCATCTTGCCCAATGGCATGCAGACCAGCATTCCAAAGACGCCTTACCCCGGCAGCGATGACGGGCGGGGCAATCTGCGCGGGCCGTTTCTGGTGCAGCTCATCAGCTATCTTCAGGCGTTTGGCGAGCAGGGCTACCGGGCGAATATGACGGCGCGGCGTAAGCGCAACCTGCAGCGCGGCACAGCCAAGCAGGTGGGGCGCCGCTACTTTGTGAGTTATGGCCGCCTGCGTGGGCACCACCTGGCCGCTGGCATTTGGGCGGCATCGGGCACGTATGGTGTGGATGTGCGGCCTGTGGTGATGTTTGTGCGCGCTGGCACGTACCGCCCGCGCATCGATATGGATCGCGTTGCGCGTGATGCTGGGGTGCAGGAGTACCTGGACAAGCGTGTGCGCTTTCGCGTGCGGCAGGCGGCGGGCGTATGAATGCGTGCGAGTTTCTGCGCGAGGCCAACGCGATTGCCGACCAGCTGCGCGGCAAGGGTGCTGCACCGGCTGTGCGGCGCCGTGGTGCTGCCAGGGGCCCCAGCGCCCGCAATTTGGAGGTGTTGGCCTTCATGCGCGATTTCTTCTCTGCCAATGACCAGCTGCCGCCTGTGACGGCTATTTGCGCCCACTTTGGCTGGGCTGGCAATGCTGCGCACACCCATCTGGTGGCGCTGGCTCGGCATGGCTTGATCGAAAAGAACACTGTGGGCCGCTGGCGTTTTGCGCGCCGCCCTGGTGTGAACAACTGAAAGGGGATGGCTGTGAATCACTACCCGCACCACGTTGGCGACTTCAATAACGCGACCCGGCATTTAACGTTCGTTGAACGGGCGTTGTACAGAGAGCTGCTTGATCTGTACTACGACACCGAGAAGCCGTTGAACAGCGACACGGAAAAGTTAGCGCGCCGCGTGCTGGCAAACACGCCGGAACTGCGCGCTGCGTTGGACGTGGTGCTGGATGAGTTCTTTGTGCGCACGCCTGAGGGCTGGATCAATGCCCGCTGTGAGCGTGAGATTGAGAAGTATCGCGCCCAGGCTGAGCAGGCGTCACGCGCTGGTAAGGCGAGTGCTGCGGCCCGCAGAGCTGGTAAGGGCAAGGGTTCTGCTGCTGCAAAGGCTGCAGTGCCTGCTGCCGAGGCTGGTGGGTTTGAACAGGATGCAACGCCCGTTGAACGACCGTTGAACGACCGTACCACCAACCAGAACCAGAACCAGAACCAGAACCAGAACCAGAACCATATTTGTTCTTCGAACAATCGTCATGCCGACGACGCGGTGGTGCCTGCATCGCACGGTGAGTGGATGCGGGTGTTTGATGAGGCGTTTGGCGTGGAGGTGGATCCGGCCAGCTTGCAGCACCGGCAGAAGTTCGTGCCGCTGGCAAAGGGTTGGGTTGATGCGGGCGTTTCGGTTGGCCAGATGCGCGATGCGGTGGCCAAGTCCCGCAGCGAGGCGAAGGAGGGGATTGCCTACCTGCCGAGCTATGTGGATCGGGTGCTGGCTTCGATGAGCGCTGGCGCTGCTGTGGTTGCTGCCGCCCAGACGGGTGAGAGTTTTGCAACGAAGGACTACGGAACGAAAGTGGTGGTGCTGTGATGACGACAGTTCAACAAGCGTTCAACAAAGGTTTGCCTGCTGTGCATCGCCCGCCGATGGAGCGTGAGGATGTTTGCGAGGTGCATGGCGCGTTCACGGCCTATTGCCACCTGGGCAATGTGTGGACTGGGTGCCGCCAGTGCGCTGCGGCAGCGGAGGCGCGGCGGGTTGATCTGGAGGCCCGCAAGGAAAAGGAGCTGCGTGATGCTGAGTGGCAGCAGCGCCTGGGCCGGGCGGGTATCCCTGAGCGGTTCATGGTCAGCAGCTTTGGCAACTACGTGGTGGAGCATGAGCTGCAGCAGCGGGCGCTGGACGCTGCCATGGCGTATGCCAACGAGTGGGCGCAGGTGCGTGCGGTGGGCCGGGGTGCCATCTTCCTTGGCAATGTGGGCACGGGCAAGACGCACCTGGCTGTCTCCATCGGCAAGCACGTCATGCGCAAGCATGGGGCCTCGGTGCTGTTCGTGTCGGTGCAGCGGGCCATTCGGTCTATTAAGGACACATGGGCGCGCGGTAGTTCGGTGACCGAGGCGCAGGCTGTGGCACTGCTGACGTTCCCTGATTTGCTCATCCTCGACGAGGTGGGTGTGCAGCACGGCAGTGAGTACGAGCGGCAGGTGCTGTTTGATGTGTTGAACGAGCGCTATGAGACGCGCAAGCCCACGCTGTTCCTGTCGAACAAGACCCTCGATGAGTTCAAGGCAGTGATGGGTGAGCGCGTGATGGATCGCCTGCGTGAAGACGGCGCGCCGGTCGTGCCGTTCTGCTGGCCCAGCGCGCGGGGGAGGGCGCTGCGATGAGCGCGGCTCGCCCCGGTCGCGGGTCCTCCCTGGCTCTGTGCAGTGCGGGTAATTCGAGCCGCATTCGCGGACTGTTGCGTGACCTTCCTAAGGGGGTTATGTGATGCAAGTTGTTGATTTATCAGGTACTTTTTCACAAACGCTGCTCGCCAGCATGGTCGGCATTACGCAGCCGGCCGTGTCCGCGATGGTGGCCGATGGGCGCCTGCAGGTGGAAGGCTTGAGCCTGGGCGATGCCTTGCAGGCCTACTGCCAGCGCCTGCGTGACCAGGCGGCGGGCCGTGTGGGTTCTGAGGTGGGTGGGTTGGACTTGGTTCAAGAGCGCGCCGCCCTGGCCCGTGAGCAGCGCGAAGGCCAGGCCATCAAGAACGCAGTGGCTCGGCGCGAATACGCGCCCATCGGTCTACTGGCTGATGTGCTGGGCCGCGCTGGCGGCGCGGTGGTGGATCGCTTCGACCAGCTGGAGGGCGCACTGAAAAAGGCTTGCCCCGATTTGCCAGATGAAGCCAAGACCACAGTGCTGCGCGTGATCGCCGCCGCCCGCAACGAGTGGGTGCGCGAAACCGCCCAGCTGGTAGCTGAGTCGCTGGACGAAATGCTGGCCGCCGATGAAGGCGAGGGCGATGTGGTGGATGCGCTGGAGGATGCTCCCGAATGACAACGATGCCGCCCATCAGCCTGGAGACCGTTGAGGCCATCAAAGGCTCGGTGCGCCTGGGGCTGGAAAGCCTGCGCGCTGAGCCGCCTCAACGCCTGGGCTACTGGGCGCAAGAGCATTTCAAGCTGGCGGGCGAGAGCAGCCACCAAAAGGGCGCCTGGGTTGCCTGGGGTTTTCAGGTCGGAATCATGGATTTCATGAGCGACGACCAGATCGAAGAGCTGGACGTGATGAAGGCCAAGCGCGTGGGCTACACCAAGATGGTCACCGCCTTCGTTTGCTACAACATCGCCCACCGCCGCCGCAAGCAGGCGCTGTGGCAGCCCACCGACGACGATCGAGACAGTTACGTCAAAAGCGAAATCGATCCACTGCTAGACCCGCAGACCGGCGTGCAGGCCATCAACAAGGCCCGCAAGCGCGGCAAGGCCAACGAAGAAACCATTAAGTTCAAGCCCTTCCGCGACTCGGTGCTGCACCTGCTGGGCGGCAAGGCCGCCCGGGCGTACCGCCGCATCACACTGGCCGTGTCCATCCTGGACGAAATCAGCAAGTTCGACCGCAGCATTGAAAAGGCGGGCCCACCCCGTGGCCTGGCGCGCGGCCGCCTGGAAGGCGCACCATACCCCAAGCTGGTATGTGGCTCCACCCCCCTACTGAAAGGGCTGTGCCACATCGAAGACGCTGCCAACGAGGCTGAGGGCCTGGTGCGGTACCACATCGACTGCCCCCACTGCGGCGCAGACCACCCCCTGGCCTGGGGTGGTAAGAACGTGGCCCATGGCTTCAAGTGGGAGCGCGGCCGCCCCGAGACCGTGCGCCACGTCTGCCCCCACTGCCGTGCGTCCATCACCCAGGCTGACTACATGCCGGGCGGCACACCGCTGCAAGGCGCCTGGGTGTGCGAACGCACCAGCAAACGCTACGGCATTGACCGCGTGTGGCGCGACAACAAGGGCATGCCCTGCAAGCCGCCCCGCACCCTTGCCGTGCATGTGTGGACGGCCTACAGCCCGCAGCGCAGCTGGGCAGATATTGTTGATGAGTTCGAGAAAGCCCTGCTCGCCTTGGAAAAAGGCGAAGTCGGACCCATGCAGCTGTTCGTCAACGAAACACTGGGCGAAACCTGGGAACTGGCAGGCGAACGCACCGACGAACACGCCCTGCAAGCCAGGGCAGAGGACTACAAGCTCTGCACCGTGCCCGTGGGTGGCCTCTACCTCACCGCCGCCGTAGACGTGCAGCGCAACCGCTGGGAAGTCACCGTGTACGCCTGGGGGCGCGGCATGGAAAGCTGGGTGGTCGATGTAGTGGTGATCGAAGGCAACCCCGCCGTAGATGAGGAATGGGATGCCCTCACCCTGCAGCTGCAGCGCCGCTACGTGCAGGCCTGGCACGGCGGCAGCCTGGGCATCAGCGCCACCAGCATCGACTCATCCGACCAAACCCAGGCCGTCTACAACTGGGTGAGCAAAGTACAGCACCTGCTGCCCAACGTGCGCGCCATCAAGGGCGACGGTGCAGAGGGCGTGCCCATCCTCGGCCCCAGCAGCTTTCAGGACATTGACTGGCGCGGCCGCAAGAAAAAGCACGGCGTCAAGCTCTGGCGCGTGGGGGTGGACACGGCCAAGGATCTGCTGCTCGGCCAGCTCGGCATTCTGGAGCCAGGCCCGGGCTACGTGCACTTCAGCAACGAACTGCCGCGCGAGTTTTACGAACAGCTCACCGCAGAGCAGCGCGTGCTGGCCAAGGTCAACGGCAAAGAGTCCTACCGCTGGATCAAGCGCCGCCCGCGCAACGAGCAGCTGGACAACCGCAACTACAACATGCACGCCGCCATGGCCCAGGGCCTGCATAAATACACCGATGCCCAGTGGTCTCGCCTTGAGGCCCAGGTGCAGCCGCCTGCCGACCTGTTTTCGCTTCCTGTGGCCCAGCCAATAAGCGCAGCAGGCTATCAAATTAATAGCAAGAAACCGCAACATGCAAACACCAGACCAAGAGCCACAAGCCACGCTGATGACGGATGGGGATTTGATCGCCGTGACTGACAACGCGCCGCTCTTCGCTGAGGACGACGAAAGCGCCACGCTGCGTTATGACGTGCGCTGCATCCTAGTGGAGTGCAGCCGCGACCGTGGGCTGGCTGTGTTCCTTGATGGAGTTCGTGGTGCCGAGATTGAAGCCCTGGCCGCAGAGGTGGCCCGCCGCCTCGCCCCCCGCATTGGTGGCCGCTACGTGCCCAAGCGCGACGCCCGGGCCCAGCGCGACAGAGAAGTTTGGCAGGCATTCAACGGCCGCAACCAGGCCGAGGTCATCGCCCGGTTTGGCATCTCAAAGCGCCTGTTCTATTCCATCCTCTCGCGCCGCCCCCGTGGGGCTGCATAAAGTGCACGATTTTTGAGATTTTGCACACGCTATTGGGCACCCTAGCCCAATGGCCTTCACCACCACCGACCTCGCCGCCATCGATGCGGCCATTGCCAGCGGCGAGCTAAGCATTCGCGCTGCAGACGGCAGAACCGTCACCTACCGCAGCACCGATGAGCTGCTCAAGGCGCGCGATGTCATCAAGGCCGACCTGGCCGCAGCCGCAAAACCCCGCCCTTACCCGCGCCACCAGCTGGCCGACTTTTCAGACTGAGGCGCGCACATGGCAGCCAAACACCCGCAACTCACCCTGGCCGACCGCGTGGTGGCTTGGTTCGCCCCAGGCGCAGCCGTGCGCCGCGCCCAGGCCCGCTCCGTGCTCTCGTACTACGAAGCCGCGCGGCCAGACCGCCTGCGTAAAGGCCGCCGCGCCACCGGCAGCGCCAACGACGATGTGCAGCGTGCAGGCAGCACCCTGCGCGAAATCGCCCGACACCTTGAGCAAAACTACGACCTGGCCCTGGGCGTGCTCAACACCCTGGTGGTCAACGTGGTGGGCCCCAAAGGCATTGGCATCGAGCCGCAACCACGCAACGCCGATGGCAGCATCAACGACGACCTGGCCCGCCAGATTCTGGAACTGCTGCGCGACTGGCAAACCACCCCCGAAGTCACCCGCCAGCACGACTGGCCCAGCGCACAGCGCTTGCTGTGCCGCAGCTGGCTGCGCGATGGCGAAGTGTTTGCACAGTTGGTGGTTGGCACCATGGCCAGCCTTGACCACGGCAGCCGCGTGCCCTTCAGCATCGAAATGCTCGAGGCCGACTACGTGCCCATGGGCCTGCAGGCAACTGCTCCAGCCGCCATCCAACAGGGCATTGAGACCAACGCCTGGGGCACGCCAGTGTCGTACCACGTCCTGCGCGATGGGCCCGACACATCGGCAGCGCTGGGCGGCCGCACCAAGCGCGTCAGTGCCGACCGCATGCTGCACCTCAAAAACGTGCAGCGCATACGCCAGCTGCGTGGCGTCAGTATCTTTGCCAGCGTGCTCAACAGGTTTGACGACCTGAAAGACTACGAAGAAAGCGAACGCATCGCCGCCAAGATCGCCGCCAGCATGGCTGCATACATCAAAAAAGGCGCGCCAGACACCTACAACCCTGAAGCCCAGGGCGACGACTCACCCCGCCAAATGAAGTTCCGGCCCGGCATGGTTTTTGACGACCTGCGCCCCGGTGAAGACATTGGCATGATCGACACCAACCGGCCCAACCCCAATTTGGAGACCTACCGCAGCGGCCAAATGAAGGCCATCGCCGCCGGTACCGGCCCCACCTTCAGCAGCATTGCCCGCACGTATGACGGCACCTACAGCGCACAGCGGCAAGAGCTGGTCGAAGGCTATGCCGCCTATGCCACGCTGTCTGAGGAATTCATTGGCCGCATCGTGCGCCCCATTTACGAACGCTTCATCGCCACCGCAGTGGCCAGCGGCGTGCTTCGCGTGCCAGCAGGCATCAAGCCCGGCACGCTGGACGATGCCACCTACATGCCCCCCGCCATGCCGTGGATCGACCCACGCAAAGAGGCCGAAGCCTGGGCTCTGCTCGAAGACCGCGCCTACGCCAGCGGTCCCGAAATCGTGCGCAAGCGCGGCGGTAACCCCATCGACACACTGGAGCAACAAGCCCGCTGGCGGCGCGAAAAAGAAAAGCAAGGCATTCCACACAACGCAGCACTGCAGGCAGCCAACGAAGCGCCAGACGTGCAAGCCCGCGCCAGGCTGGCCGATGCACAGGTAGAGCTTGCCAAGGCGCAAGAGCGCAGCATGGCCGCCCAAGACGGCAGGGCCGAGAAGCTGGAAGCTGTGCGCGCTGATATCGAGCGCCGCCGCATAGCTCTGATGGAACTGGAGGCTGAAGAGCGCCGCGCCAAAACCTCCGCAGCCGCTGCCACCGCTTTGGCTGAAGAAGCGCGGGCTGCCAGCTTGCGCGCCCAGGCAGACGCCGAGGCCACCCGCCTGGCGGCAGAAGTTACCAGCACCCGGGCCCAAGCCCAGGCGCACGACGCCGAACTGCAGCAGCGCCTTGCCCTTTTGCAAGAGCGGGCCTCCCAGGCCCGCGCAGAGGCAGACGCCCGCGCAGCCGCCCTGGCCGCTGCAGAAGCCCGCGCCCAGGCGCTGCACGCCATTGCAGAGGATGAAGCCCGCCGCCGCGCCCAAGTGGCCGCAATCGACCTGCAAGCCGCAGAGGTTGCACTGGCAGAACTGAAGGGGCAGACGTGACCACTGCCGTCATGCTCCTGCAGCAAAAGCGCCTGCGCCAAGCACGCGCCGCTGCAGACGCGCGCCTTGTGGCCTCTGCCATCGCCAAGGCTCAGGGCGAGAAGGGCGAAAAAGGCGACAAGGGCGAGAAGGGCGACACCGGCCCCATGCCAGCCCACCAGTGGCAAGGCACCAAGCTGCGTTTTGAACAACAAGGCGGCGATTGGGGCAAGTGGGTGGATCTGCGCGGGCCAGCGGGTGCGCGTGGCGGCAATGCGGGCTCCACCACCATTGTCAAAGGTTTCGACCCAGCCCGCCTGCCCGCCGCTTCGGGTGAAAGGCTCCATGTAAAAAAGTGCCGCCTCCGGGTGGCTTTTTTTATTAGCGGCTTGCATACAAGTAGTGCAGGATTTTTGAGATTTTGCACAGCCATATCGGCACAGTCACCTTCAAAGCGTTATTTGAAGGCACCCCATGTCGAAGTGGTACGAAATCAAAGCACAGGCACAGCAAGCCGCTGGCGAAAAGCCGCTGGCTGCCGATGTGTTCATCTACGGGAACATTGGCGACCGCTGGAATGAAGACGGCGTGATCGCCGCCAACATGGTGCGCGAGCTGTCCGAGCTAGACGTGGACACCATCAACCTGCGCATCAACAGCTACGGCGGCAGCGTGCCCGATGGCCTGGCCATCTACAACGCCCTCAAGCGCCACCGCGCCACGGTGGCCGTGCACATCGATGGCGTGGCCATCAGCTGCGCCAGCTACATCGCCATGGCGGGCGACACCATCACCATGGCCAAAAACAGCCAAATGATGATCCACGCCCCCTGGTCTTACGCGGGCGGCAATGCGGTGGAACTGCGCGAGCAGGCCGACATTCTTGACCGCTACGCCAAGTCCATGGCCAGCGCCTACGCCGACAAAAGCGGCAAGACCTACGACGACGCCCTGGCCATCCTCACCGATGGCAAAGATCACTGGTTCCTGGCCGACGAGGCGGTGGCCGAGGGCTTTGCCGATGCCGTGGGCGACGAAGTGGCCGTGGCCGCATCGCTGGCCAGCAGCTTCGACCTCTCCCGCTTCAAAGCCGCCGCGCCCACTGCGGCCTGCGCCCCCCAACAAGTTCCGCAACCGACTGCAGCTGCAGTCACAACAAAGGAGGCTTCAATGCCCGCACCCGTGCCCGCAGCTGGTCAACCCGCTGCAACCCCCTTCGCGCGCACCAAGGACGACAACGCCCAGGTGATCGCCATGTTCAAGCCCTTCGCCTCGCGCCCCGAAATCGCCGCGTTGCAAACCGAAGTGCTGGCCGACCCAGGACTCACCATCGAAGCCATCCAGGCCGGCCTGCTCGCCAAGCTGGGCGAAGGTGCCGAGCCAGCCAACCCATCGGGTGCATTCCCCCGTGTGGAAAAGACCGAAGACGAAGCAGACAAGCGCATCGCCGCCGCGTCTGACGCGCTGCTGGTGCGCTCTGGTGTCGCGGTTGACGCCAAGGTGCGCGCCTCCATGTCGGGCAACCCCTTCCGTGGTGCCAAGCTGCTCGACCTGGCCCGCGCCTCGGTCGAAAGCCTGGGCATCAAGGCCGCAGGCATGAGCCAGCTCGAAGTGGTCGCCGCAGCCTTCACGCAAGGCGCCAGTGACTTCCCCGTGCTGCTGGAAAACACCATGCACAAGGCCCTGCAGGCCAGCTACGCCACTGCAGCCCTCACCTGGAATCGCTTTTGCGCCACCGGCAGCGTGAGCGACTTCCGCGCCAGCAACCGCTACCGCACCGGCTCCTTTGGTTCGCTCGATGCAGTGAATGAGCTTGGCGAGTACGTGAACAAGACCATCCCCGATGGTGAAAAGGGCAGCATCACCGCTGGCACCAAGGGCAACATCATCAACCTCAGCCGCACGGCCATCATCAACGATGACCTGGGCGCATTCGTGGGGCTGGCTGGCATGCTGGGCCGCGCTGCTGCCCGCACGGTGGAAGTGGATGTTTACGCCTTGCTGGCGCTCAACGGTGGCCTGGGCCCTGCAATGGCTGACGGCAAGACCCTGTTCCACGCAGACCACGGAAACATCGGCACGGCTGCCGCCATCTCCATGGCCGCCATCGATGCAGACCGCGTTGCCATGGCGATGCAAAAAGACGTGTCGGGCAATGACTACCTCGACCTGCGCCCCTCCGTGCTGCTGGTGCCTATCGGCCTGGGTGGTACAGCTCGCAGCATCAACGACGCGCAATACGACCCCGACACCGCCAACAAGCTGCAAAAGCCCAACGTGGTCAACGGCCTGTTCCGCGACATTGTGGACACCCCCCGCCTCAGCGGCACACGCCGCTACCTGTTCGCAGAAGCCACCGAAGCGCCTGTGCTGGAAGTGGCATTCCTCGACGGCGTGCAAGAGCCCTTCATCGAGCTGCAAAACGGCTTCGACGTGGACGGCGCCCGCTACAAGGTGCGCCTCGACTACGGCGTGGGCGCCATCGACTACCGGGGCGCAGTCACCAACGCGGGCGCTTGATAGCCGCCGCCTGGCCGCCTCACTAGCGGCCAGGGCTCTGCAAACCATTTCCACCAAGGAACCACCATGGCAAAGAATTTCAAGCAAGAGGGCGACACGCTCACCCTCACCCCGGCTGCAGACGTGGCGGCCGGCACGGGCTACCTGTTCGGCACTGCGCTGTTTGGCGTGGCGCTCACCAATGTGGCCAGCGGCACACCCGGCCCATTCGCTACTGAAGGCGTGTTCGAGCTGGGCAAAACCAGCGCCCTCGCCATCGCAGTGGGCGACCGTCTTTATTGGGACGCCAACAACAAGGTCGTCAACAAGACCACTGCGGGCCAGGAATGCATTGGCGTAGCGGTAAGCGCTGCGGCCAACCCAAGCGCCACCGTGCTGGTCAAGCTCGGCCAGTTTGTGGCTGAAGGCACCTGAGCCTAAGCCCTGATCCGCGCCATGGCCGCATCCCCATTCGCTCGCCTGCACCAGCGCCTCAACAGCGCTGTGGAGCGCGCCTTGTCCGACACCGTTGGGGTGTTCCAGGGCGGCGAGCCCTTCGGGGTGCTGCTGGGTCGTGAGGGCGTTGAGCCCTTCGGTGCCCAGGCGGCCAGCTCGGCGGCCATCACGGCTTCGTTTTCTGTGGCGCACACGCCTGGTCTGGTTGAGGGCTCTGAGCTGGTGCTGGGTGGCGTTGTCCATCTGGTGTCTGGCCTGGTGCAGCCCGACGAATCCGGCTGGGTCACGGTCTCTGTCTATCCAAAGCCCTGAGCATGTTCGCACTCAACGCCCCCATCAAAGCCCGCCTGCAATCGCTGCCAGCCCTGGCGGGTTGGACGGTACGCACCAGCACCGAGCTGGTAGACCGCGCCACGCTGCCTGCGGTAGACGTGCGCTTGCCGGGTGGTGGTGTGGCGGGTGCGCGCAGCGGCGCTGTCATGGTGCAGCCCGGCTGGTCATTGGTGCTGGCCGTTCGCCGCAGTGCCACGGCCGCTAATGAGCTGGAGGCCGCCTTTGCTGCCGTCATCGAAGCCATGCACGGCTGGGCGCCTGGCCAACACGCCGGGCGCGGCTGGGAGCCATTGCAGCTTGCCGCCGTGGCCGATGCCGTGTTTGCCGAGGATGGCTTGGCCGGTGTTGAGCTTACGTTTTCCACGCAGGCCCTGTACCGGGGCCAAGAGTAACTAATTTTTGGAGGCCCTATGGCTATTCAGCACGTTAAAAGCGAGTACCTCATTCCACGCGGCAAGGTGTACTTTGATCCCTTCGATGCCAACGAACAACTCACGGGCGAGTTCCCGCTGGGCAACTGCCCAGGCCTGAGCCTGACCATCAACACCGAGAAGACCGACCACTTCTCCAGCGAAACCGGCCTGCGCCAAAAAGATGGCTCCTGGGTCATTCAGGTAGACCGCACCGGCACGCTGCAGTGCGACAACTTCAGCCCCAGCAACGCGGCGCTGTGGCTGTCTGGTGTGCTCGAGAAGAAGACCCAGGCCGCCATACCCGTCACTGGTGAAAAGCGCACCGTCATCCAGGGCCGCCAGTACCAGCTGGGCGCCACGTCTGCCAACCCGCTGGGCGTGCGCAACGTCACCGCCATCACCGTCAAAAACTCGGGCGGCACCACCACCTATGTGGCAGGCACTGACTACAACGTGGACACCGAAACCGGCCGCGTGCAAATCATCGAAGGCGGCGGCATTGCCTCTGGCTCTGAGGTGCAGTTTGGCTACACGCCCGTGGCTGCATCGTTCGAGTCCGTCAAGTCGGGTGGTAAGTCTGAGCTGCAGGGCGCGCTGCGCGTGGTGTCTGACAACGCCACCGGCGGTAACCGCGACTGGTACCTGCCCAAAGTCACGCTCACCCCTAGCGGCGACTTGCCCCTGATCGCTGAGGGCACCGATGTGGTTTCCATGGAATTCGGCGTGGAAGCCCTCAAGCCTGCCAACGGCGAAGCCATCTACTTCGACGGACGCCCCGTAGTCGTCTAACCGCCGCCAATCCACAGCGCCCCGGCGCTGTGCGGCTCCTACTGCCGCTGTGCAAACGGCGCCAGTCGAAGCCGCTGCATTGCCCAAAACCCGCCAAAAAGCCCGCACCAAAGCCCACGCACCATGGCATTCAAACCCATTGAAATTCTGATCAATGCCAAGGACAACGCCTCGGCAGTGTTCGGCAGCCTGCAGACCAAGGTGGTGGCAGTGGGTGCGGCCATTGCCACTTACTTCGGCATCAACGCCTTTGCAGGTGTGGTCAAGGGCGCGGCAGATCTTGAATCGGCCATGAGCCGCGTGCAGGCTGCCACGGGCGCCAGTGCCGAAGAAATGTCGGCCCTGCGCGCTGCGGCTGAAGACGCTGGCGCCACCACCAAGTTCACCAGCACCGAAGCCGCTGGCGCTCTGGAAAACCTGGCCAAGGCTGGGCTGAACAGCAAAGACGCCATCGCCACCTTGCCTGCTGTGCTGGCCCTGGCCCAGGCGGGTGACATTGAACTGGCCACGGCCAGCGAATACGTCACCAAGGCTGTGATGGGCATGGGCCTGGCGTTCACCGATGCGGGGCGCGTGGCCGATGTGCTGGCCAAAGGCGCCAACGCCACCAACACCAGCGTGGAAGGCCTGGCCCAGGCGCTGAGCTATGCGGCCCCAGTGGCCAACAGCCTGGGCCTGAGCCTTGAGACCACCGTGGCCATCATTGGCAAGTTTGCCGACGCGGGCATCGATGCCAGCCGGGCCGGTACCGCGCTCAACTTCATCCTGAGCCAATTTGCAGATCCGGCCAGCAAGTTCCGCAACGAACTGGCCGCCGCAGGCATCACCACCAACAACTTTGAAAAAGCGCTGTACGAGCTGGCCGCCGCTGGCCCGGCTGGCAGCAAGGCCATATTGGCGGTGGGCACCGAGGCAGGGCCCGCGTTGCGGGCGCTGCTCAACCAGGGCATGGGCGCGCTGGGTGACCTGACCACCCAGCTCAAGAATGCCCAGGGCAGTGCTGCCGCCACCGCTGAGGTCATGCAAAACAACCTCAACGGCTCGCTCAATGGTTTGAGCAGCGCGTGGGACACCCTCAAAAACGCCCTGGGCACGCCTGTGCTGCCGGTGCTGAAGGATGGCGTTGACCAGCTGGCAGGTGCCTTGCGCAGTGCGGTGGCCGATGACACGGTGAAAAAGTTTGGCGATGCCATTGCTGCGGCCTTCCAGGCGGGCATCAAGTGGGTGCGCGAGTTCCTTGCCACGATTGACTTCAAAAAGGTGACAGAAGACCTGCGCGGCTTTGCCGACCGCACGGGCGAAACCTTCACGCAGATTGGCGTCTACGCCACCAATGCAGGCAACACGGTGCAGCTCGCCTACGGCGTGATGAGCGCCGGGGTGAATGCCGTGCTTACGGCCATTTACGGCATCGGCAGTGTTTTTGCAGAAGTGGCCGCCAAGGTGATGGAAGGCGTGGCCCTGCTGCGCGAAGGCCTGGCCGCGGTGACGTTTGGCGAGCTGTCCAAATCGTTCGCCTTTGCCGCTGAAGACGCGCGCAGCGGTGCTCAGGCCTTTGGTGAGGCCGCGCAGGCCATGCGCGACAAGGCGGCCGAATCGCTGGGTGACATGGCAGATAGCGCCCAAATGGCGCGCGATGGGTTTGACGGCCTGGCGCGTTCTATTCAGACCGGCAGCAAGGCAGCTGCCGATGCGCAGGCCAGCATCTCGGCCATGGCCCGTGAGATTGAGGCCACGGGCAAGGCGGCAGCTGAAGCCAAGGCCAAGGTGGAAGCCAAGGCCCAGGCCGACCAGGCGGCAAAGACGGCCGCCGCCGAGCATGCCGACTCGGTGCGCCAGCTGCGCGAAGAGTACGCCGCCCTGGTGCAAAACGGCGACCTGCAGGGCGCGGCTGAAAAGCTCCAGCAGCTCAACAAAGCCATGGAGCAGACCAGCCAAAGCGCTGACGATATGGCTGCCCAGGTGTCGGCCGCCTTCCAGCGCCTGGGCGTCACCAGCAGTGCAGACCTGGCGCGCCAGGCCGAGAATGCCAAGCGCGACTACCAGACCATCAAAGACTCGGGCAAGGCCACGGCTGAAGACCTATCGGCTGCTTTCAAAAAGGCGGCAGACGATGCCATTGCTGCAAACAAAGGCATCGCCCCCTCATGGGTTGCGGCTGAGGCCGCCACCCGTGGCTACAAGGTGCAGGTGGATGAGGCGGGCAAGGCCACCATAGTCGCCATGGATGGTGCAAAGGGCGCCGTCAAAGGCGTTGAAAAGTCCGTCATTGATGTCTCTGCCGCCCTCAAGCAAATGGGCATCGATGCATCCACCGCCAGTCAGCAGGTCAAAGACCTGGCGGCCGCTGGGCAAATGCTGGCCGCAGCAGAGCAGGCGCGCCGTGATGCCTACAACAAAGACCTCGAAGCCAGCAAGTTCATGAACCGGGGAAGCATGAAGTCGGTGGACGACGTGCCTTCTTTCGAAAGCAAAGAACAGGCCGACGCCTGGCTGGCCGAGTGGGAAAAGCAGTACGCCAAAAACAACCCGTTCACCACCAAAACAGACGGCTTCGGGCGCCAAACCACGCTTGCCGAATGGCGGGCCGAGGTGGATGCAATTGCCCTGCGCAACACCATGAATGGCAACGGCAACGCCACAACGCCAGCCCCGCTTAAAGCCCCACCGCCACCACCTCCGCCACCACCTCCGCCACCACCTCCGCCAAAGACATCAAGCACGGAAAAAACCGCAGCCAACCGGAAGGCGTTGGGGTTTATCTCCGCAGAGGATATGGAGGCTGCGTTTGCGTCTGGTGGTAGTCAAGTGGTCTTTGATCTGTACGACTCTGTAATGGCGCAGAAGCCGAAACTGGCGCCGAACCAGAAGCAGTACGACCCGAGCGACCCCGCGCAGTTTGCTGCGTTGCTGCAAGCGACCATAGGTGCAGCCGCGCCACCCCCGCCCCCCGCGCCAGCACCCACCACCGTCAACATCAACCTCAACGGCACCACCCGCTCCATCAACACCGACGCCGCCGGCGCCGACGCCCTGCAAGAGCTGCTGCGCCAGCTTGCAGCCGCCAAAAGCACAGCCCAGTAACCCGCCATGCCCACCACCCACCACACCCTCGGCACCGCCATCATCCCGCGCGGCATGGTTTGGGTCGATGAATTCGACTGGGTTCCCGTAGAGCGGGCCGTTACCTACAGCCTGACCGGTGCATTGCTGGTGGACGTGGCGCCCCGTCTTGCGGGCCGTCCCATCACCCTCGCGGGTGAGGTGGATGCCGGTTGGCTGGGGCGCGGCGTGGTGGCCCAGTTGTACGCCCTGGCCAGCGCTACTAGCGCCACCTACACCCTCACGCTGGCCGATGGCCGCACCTTCACGGTGATGTTCGCGCCCGACTCGCCCTTTGAAGCCAAGCCCGTGGGCCGCCCCGAGCTGCCCACCGCCACCAATCCCTATTACGCAACCCTGCGGTTGATCGAGGTTTAAGCAATGACCATTTTTGAAGGCGACATCAAGCTGCTGGCGTCCCGTGTGATGGACGATGTGCCCGAAGGCGGCGGCGGCCCCACCGGTACCGTCATCCCCTACGGCGGCAGCAATGCAGTGTTTGGCGATGTGACCGAAACCGCCCGCGCTGGCGGTAACGTGTCCATTCGGCAGGTGCACATGGGTGTGCTCACACCCACCACCGACGCGCTCATGGGCGCAAACGTCATCCTCTCGCGCCTGCCCACCGATCCCAATGTGTCGGTCAGCCTGGCCAAGTGCAGCCTGTTTGCCCGCCGCAGCGAAATCGCCCAGGCCGTGGCCAACTATTTGATCAAAGGACCCGAGTGGAACGGCTACCTGCTTGAAGACCACGTAGCCGGGCAGCGCGCCCTGCAAATCATGCACCTCCCCGGCACCCCGGCGCCCGCCATCGGCCGCACCCTGGTGCTGCTCTACAACGAAGGCAAGGCCGGTGAGTTGATTCAATACGTGCGCATCACCCGCACCACCACCGAAGACCGCACATTTACGTATTTCACAGGCAGTGAATACAAAGACTTTCAAGCCAGCGTCACCCAGGCCGACCTGTCTGACGTGCTGCGCTACAACTTCCCCGGCAGCCCACCCAGCCGCACCTTCGGGCGTGACACCGCCAAGACCTTGATGCGCGACACCACGGTGGCCGACGCAGCCAACTACTACGGCGCCTCGCCCACCGTGCTGCTGGGTGCCATTGGCGACACGGTGGTCAAGGTCGCCAGCATCTACAGCCAGATCGTGCCCAACAGCCGCACCGAAACGATCAGCCTCGACCAGCGCCCCGCAGCCCAGCGCACCCTCACCCTGGCCACCACCCCGCGTGAGATCACCGTGGGCTCTGCACCCCACACCACGCGCCTGAAAGTCGGGCAAGAAAATCGCGGCTTCTCGTGGGTCAACATCCTCAAGCCCTTCCCCGCGCCCAACACCATCGTTATCAGCTACATGGCCCTGGGCGTGTGGTACACCGTCACCGACGACGGCGCAGGCGCACTCACTGGCGCTGGCGCGGGCACCGTCAACTATGCCAACGGCACCATCGCCCTCACGGTGCCTGCGCTGCCGGATGTGGGCAGCGCCATCATCTTCAACTGGGGCGAGAAAAGCGCGTTCACCAACCGCACGGGCCAGGCCGGTTTTCGTGCGCCGGAATATGCACTGCAACTCGACCACGCAGGCATCAAGCCCGGCACCCTGACCATCCAGTGGACCAGCGGCGCCGTGCTGCGCACCGCCACCGACAACGGCACCGGTGCCCTGGTGGGCGGCGCGGCCGTGGGCGAAATCAACTACGCCAGCGGCGACCTTTTCATTCGCCCCCTGCACATGCCCGATGCGGGGGCGCAGTTCGCTATTGATTACCAGTGGGCCACCATCACCACCAAAAGCGTCACCGTCAGCCCTGACGCGGGCGGCTTTGCCAACATCGTGCTCGACACCGTGCCCGCAGCGGGCAGCGTCACGGTGCAGTGGACTACGGTGCGCAACGTCAGCACCAGTTCGGGCGCCAGCGCATCGGGCACGGCCAGCGCGAAAGAAGCCGGTTCGACCACCACCTACAAGTGGATCAAAGACCCCAACTACCAGCCCCCGGTCGCCATCACGCGCGTCCCCATCATCGGTACTGACATTTATCAGCCTTACATGGCGCAGGGCGGTACGCGAGTGCTCACGGGTGAAACCGTCTACATACAGGTTAAGGCGGAGTTCGCGCCTACCGGCTATTTCTACCCGGTGCCCGATGCCACCGGCGTCACCTGGTCCGAGCTGGACTACGTGAATGAGCAGCGAAAAACCATTGGCGGTATTTCGTACTACCGCTGGGGCTACGCGCCATCCCTCAAAGGCTCGGTTGGTTACGCAGGAACAGGAGGCTAGAAATGGGCGGAGAAGTAGGAATGATAGCCGCCGGCATCGTCCGGACGGCAACCAGCACCACCACCAGCAGCGCGCACAGCCGCGTCAGCTACAACACCAGCAAAACCCAAGACACGGTGCGCCACACGCTCACCGACGACGGTGCGGGCACCTTCGGGCCAGACGGCACCATCAACTACGCGGGCAAAACCCTCAACGTGCGCTTTGTCAGCCTCGACAGCAAAACCGAGGGCTACAAAAGCGACTACGAGGACGCCAAAGCATTTGAAACCTCGTCCATGAGCGGCGACGGTGGCGACCCAGGCAGCACAACCAGCAGCGCCAAGGGAGGCGACTATGTGGACGCCGCCGTGGGCGAGGAAATCCTCGCCGCCAGCACCGTCACGGTGACCTATGCCGAGACCTTCGCCGCCGCGCAAACGCACAGCATGACGTGGACGCCCCCGCCCGTCACCATTGACCTGTGCCCCTACACGGCAGATTACATCGTGCCTGGCAGCGTGCGCTTCACCTGGATGGGCCACGTTTTCGAGGATTACGACGGCGTGCTGGTGCGCGACCGCGTGGGCACCGACCCCGGCTACGTTGCAGGGCAGGTGGACTACTCCAGCGGCGTGGCCCGCGTGTTCGACTATGTTGTCAACGCTGGCACCACGGCCACCACCTTCACGCTCGACAGCCTGTGGACCGTGCGCCAGAACTGGACCACCGCCAGCATCTTCATGCGCACCCAGGCCGCCCCGCTCAAGCCCGCAGGCGTGGTGCTCAACCTCGCCGATGCCGAAGGCAACAGCATCACCGCCATGGGCGACATCGACGGCACCATCAGCGGCACGCATCTGCGCGGCAAGATCGACTACGACTTCGGCCTGCTTGAATTGCAGTTTGGCGACTACCTCGACGACGCCACCCTGACGCCCGAGCAAAAAGCCGAATGGTGGTACAGCGCCGCCGATGTGGGCGCGGTGCAGGCCGGCAAAATCTGGCGCCCCTGGCCAGTGGACCCCACTACGCTGCGCTACAACAGCGTCAGCTACTTTTACCTGCCGCTGGATGCCGACATCATCGGCCTCGACCCCGTGCGCCTGCCGCCCGACGGCCGCGTGCCGATTTACCGCGTTGGCAGCTATGTTGTCATCGGCCACACCGGCGTGGTGCCCGCCGCAACCTACGCGGCAAACCAGACCATCAACTGCGCCCGCACCCGACTCTCGCGTGTGTACCTGGTGGGCGCAGACGGCAAGCTGATTACCAGCGGCTACACGCCCGACCTTGACGCAGGCACCATCGCCGTCACCGATGTCACCGGCTGGGTGCAACCCGTCACCGTCAAGCATCGCATCGAGCAAATGGCCCGCGTGGCCGACGTGCAAGTCAACGGCACGCTCAAGCTGACCAAGCAACTCGCGCACGACTTTCCCGTGGGCTCCGTGGTCTCCAGCGCCCTCATGGCGGGCGACCTACGCGCCCGTGCGCTGCCCGTGTGGGACCAGCAAAGCTGGGACGGCGTCACCTGGCTGGATGCTGTTGGGCCCTCCGGCCCGGCCAGCGCCTCATACAACGACGCGGCCTTCCCGGTAGTGGTCACCAACGCGGGCGCCATCACCGAGCGGTTTGCCCTGCGCGTTCTCGCGGGCGGCATGGATGTGGAGGTGATTGGCGAGCACGTCGGCAACCTGGGCACGTTCAGCCGCAACACCGAAATTGCTCCCATCAACCCCATCAGCAGCGCGCCTTACTTCCGGCTGCCAGCAGCCGGGTGGGGCAGCGGCTGGGCGGCAGGCAACGTGCTTTTCTTGCCCACCGTGGGGGCGTTCTACCCCTTGGCGCTGATCCGCGCCGTGCAGCCGGGCCAGGCCACTGGCACCGACTACGCCTTTGAAATCACCGAGCGCGGCGATATCGACCGCGCACCCACCAACCCCGTCATCTGAGCACCACCATGATCTACACCTACGATTCCTCCATGACCGGGGCGCCGGTCCTCTCCGGCACAGCCGGCGCACTGCGAGCAGTGCTCAAGGCCTGTCTTGTCGATGGCTTCGGTGCTGGCGCTGCGGCGTCGCTCACAGTCGCCAGCGGCGTGGCCACGCTCATGTTCTCGGCCGCGCATCCGTACAAGGTGGGCACGATCATGCAGGTCGCCGGAGCTACGACCAGTGGTCTGAACGGCTCCAAGCGCGTGCTGTCGATCACGACGGACCGGGTCACCTTCGCAGCTCCAGGCATTGCGGATGGCGCTGCCTCTGGGAGCATCACGCACAAGGTGGCGCCGGCGGGCTGGCAGGAGCTTTTCGCGGGTCAGCTTGCCAATGTGATCGCGCTAAAACCAACGGTACCGGAGGCAACAGGGTGCGTGCTGCGCGTTGACGACACGGGATCGACAACAGCACGGGTGCGATGCTACGAAAGCATGAGCGACATCAGCTCCGGATTCGGGCCAACTCCCACGGACACGCAGGTGTCGGGGGGGCTGTGGTGGCCCAAGAGCGGCGACACCGGAAGCACCGCAAAGGGCTGGCGCCTGTTTGCCGACGATCGGGCCTTCTACATCTGGACTCAACCCTACAGCCCCACAAATGCAGGAGTGTTATTGGGCATGGGTGATTTCATCTCGGATGTGCCTGGCGACGGATACGGTGCATTCATTGCGGGCATGGTCGCCGCTGGTCTTAACGTCAACCCCATCCGAGCTGACTTAGCCTACGGCGCTTCCTCAAGCGCCACCGAGGGGGTCTACATCGTTCGAGGCCCCTCTGGTATTGGACGGGCGGTGCTGGGGCGCAAAACTGCGGCTTACAACACGGACAATGGTTACAGCGGCACACAGGGCTACTCAGATGTTTCTATTGTCTATCCGTATCCCAATCAAGCAGATAACTCGTTGAGAGTGACCGCCGTTGACCTGGCCGGCGAGGCCAGTGGCTTCAGGGGGCGGATTGCTGGCGTCATGCATACACCGCAGCGCGCAGCACTTGACTTCGCAGTGGGGCAGACGATCGATGGCCAAGGATTGTTTGCCGGCAGGAGCTTCATGGCCCTGCGCTGCGGCGGGCCGACATACTCCATCACAAGCGCCGATGTGGGTGTCGCGTTCATTGATCTGGTCGGTCCCTGGAGGTCGTGATGGTTGCGCTTGCGGGAGACGCTTACAGCTCTGAGGTCACGATCACGGAGACTGCCGACGACCCTGATGCACTCGCAGTATCCTGGCTCGAGGGCAGACAAACGGTTCCCTTCAACGAGGACGATGCTGCATATACGGTGCAAAGTGCCGGACTGGCAAGCGGCAAAGCCATGTCTTGTGCATCCGAGGGCGCCATCGAGTGGTATGCGGAGAGCGCCCCCGCTTTGGGTAGATCTGCCAATGCCGTCGGACTGCCCGGAGTATCACGGATGTATCTGCCTTCGCTGTTGGCGGGGGGCTTTGGGTATGTCCTCGCGTTTCACCCTGAAAACACTAACTCCGCTACGAAGGGCACGTTGCTGGCGGCGGGAGCCCATGGGAGTTCTACTGTCCTCGCGGGTGGTGTGGGCCAATACTCATCGGGATCTCCTGCCACATTGAGGTTCGCGGCCAGAGCGGCTGTGGACGGATCGCTTGAATTTGTACTGCGGAACACTGGCACCGGCAGCCAGGAGGTGCGCTGGTACGAGCGCGCTGGATCATCGGTCAAGCAAAACGTGTTGCTCATGTCGTTGCCTGCGGGCCAGACGGCACGCCTGCAATTCAGCCCGAGCCCAAATTATCCGCCCTATGTACCCGCGTCTGTCAAATCGATGGAGGGTAGGTTCTCACTGGCTGCTGGCGCAGTGACTCCATTTGCGATGCGTGCTGTAACGGGTGCGAGGGTGATGCTGGATACGGAGTTCGGGGGCGCTGGCAGGATCTGGGGCACGACGAAGACCAAGGCAGCATCGGGCAACATACCGGCCAAGGCGCGCGTGATCCTGCTCCATCAGCGAAGCAAGGTCGTTGCGCGCGAAACGTGGAGCGATGCCGCCACGGGCGCCTTTGAGTTCCGCAACATCGACACGCGCCAGGCCTGGCTGGTGCTGGCAGAAGATGCCGCAGGGGGCTTTCGCCCCGTGGCTGCCAGCCAACTGGTGGCAGAGGTGCAGGCATGACCGCCGCGTGGGAAGTAGGCCCCGAAGCCACCGCCGCGCAGCTGGCCGCCACCATTGCCCGTGCTGACCAGGGCGCGGGGTTTGCCTGCGTGCGCATTTACACCACGCCGCAGCCTGCCTCCATTGCGGTGCCGCGCACCGACACCCCGCAGGCCGAGGTGGTGCTGCTCAAGCCTTGCGCTGCCATTGTGGATGGTGCGCTGGTGATGTACCCGCGCGATGTGGAAGGCTCCCTGGTCATGTCCACCGGCCTGCCTCGCTGGGCGGATTGGGTGGCCGCTGACGGCTCCATCATTGCCACCAGCAACTGCACCGACGCGGCCAACGGCGGCGGCTGGCAGCTGGAGGGCGGCGAAACCCCTGCTGGCGAAACATCGCCCCTGCTGTACGCGGGCGGCCTGGTGCAGCTTGGCGAAACGGCGCTGACGTGAGGGCATGACGTGTGGCAAGCACTGACCTGCTTTTTAGCGCTGGCGCCAATCCAACCGGCAGCCCTGTTGAAATCGTCTTCGGCGACGATGGGGGCGGCAGTGTCGGCACGGTTGCGCTGCGCGCAGCAGGGCGCATCACCGGCTTGCGTGGCCATGTGCCTGTGCGCCGCCTGGTGCTTGCGCGCGCCACTGGCCGCCTGTCTGGCCTGCGCGGCGCAGTGCCTGTGGCCTATGACGTCAACGTGGCACGCCCGATGGTCAACGTGGTGCAGAGCACGGCCCAGCAGGCGCGGCCTGTGCGGGCTGGCGCCGTGGCCCGGTATGAGCAGGCCCGGCCAATGCAAGCGGTGCTGGCTGCCCTGTGGCAAAACGCTGAGCAGCGCAGTGCGCTGGTGCAGCTGCGCTATGAAGGCGCCGCCTCTCTGCAATCCCTGCTGCAGCAGGGCTACCAGCAGGCCCGCGCGCTGGCTGCAGCGCCTGTGGCGCAAAGTTTTGAGCAAGGCCAGCCGCTGCGCAACGCTGTGGCCCAGCAGTACCAGCAAGCGGCCCGCGTGGGCCGGGTGGTGTTACAGCGCTATGAAGACGCCAGCCGCCTGCGCAACACCACGGCCCAGCAATATCAGCAAGCCGCACGCACCGCAGCAGTCGTGCTGGCCGGGTTCCGCAACGCCGCGCAACTGGCCCGCGCCGTGGCTGGCCGGTACGAAGATGCGCGCAAGCCGACGCCAGGCATCACGCCCCGCCCGGTACCGCCGCAGCCAGACCCGTGCTATGTGCCCAGCCTGCCTGCGGATCTGGTTTTTGAAGAGCTGCACGACCCAAGCCTGCCGCTGGGCCTGGTGTTTGTGTGCGAGCGCCATGCCCCAGGGCCAGAGCCCGAGCCGGGCGTGGTGGTTGTCCCCGTCCGAAAGGTTTATGTGACCGTCAACAGCATCACCCTGCGCCGCGTGGCGGGCAATGTGCCCCTGCAGGCTGAGTCGTTCTCCATGTCCATCGATGTGGATAGCTGGACGTGGAACTGGTCGGCCAGCCTGCCTGCCAGCGCCCGCCAGTACCTTGTGCCGGCGGATGGCCTGCCCGTGGTGGTCGAGGCCACGGTGAACGGCGTGCCTTACCGCCTGTGCGCTGAATCCATGGCCCGCAGCCGCACGCATGGCAGTGCCCGCATCAATGTGCAGGGGCGCGGCCTGGGCGCGGTGCTCGATGCGCCTTACAGCCCAGCCCTCAACTTTAGCAACGTCACCACCAAAACGGCCCAGCAGCTGGCCGCCGATGCGCTCACCCTCAACGGGGTGGGCATCGGGTGGGATGTGACCTGGGGCCTGACCGACTGGCAGGTGCCTGCAGGCCTGTGGACGCATCAGGGTAGCTACATCAGCGCCATCAATGCCATCGCCACCGCTGCGGGTGGCTACGTGCAGCCGCACGCCACGGCGCAAACCCTGCGCATCCTGCCGCGCTACCCGGCCATGCCCTGGGCCTGGGGTGCGCTCACGCCCGACTATGAGCTGCCCGCCGATGTGGTGGAGGTGGAGGGTGTGGAGTGGGTCAGCAAGCCCGCCTACAACTGGGTGCACGTTGCGGGCGTGGCCGGTGGCGTGCAGGTAGAGGCAAAGCGCGCCGGTACCGCTGGCGATGTGGACGCACCCGGCATCGCCGACCCCCTCATTACCCATGTGGACGCAGCCCGCCAGCGCGCGGCCTCTGTGTTGGCAGACACCGGCCCCCAGGCCACGGTAAGCCTGCGCCTGCCGGTGCTGGCTGCCACGGGGCTGATCCAGCCCGGCAAGTTCGTGCGCTACCTCGACGGTGCTGTGACCCGCGTGGGCATCGTGCGCGGCACGGCGCTGGACTGGCAGCGCCCCACGCTGCGCCAAACCCTCACCGTCGAAACCCACGGCACCGACTGAAAGGCACCCATGACCACCAACCTCTGGAAGGCGTTTTCTGACCTGGTGGCCCGCCCACCCCTGCAGGTGGCCACGGTGCTGTCTGTCTCGGGCGATGTGGCCCGCGTTCAGCTGCCGGGCGGCGGCGAGCTGCTGGCGCGAGGCGATGCCCAGGTGGGCGAAAAAGTGTTTGTGCGTGATGGCGCCATCGAGGGCGCGGCGCCCAGCCTGCCGCTGTTCCAAATCGAAATCGACTAATTCAATCTCAACGCAGGGGGGGTGCATGCACGAAGCATTTGAAAACGATGTGGCCAGAGCGCTAGACAAGGGGGATCGACGCATGAATTCTCTGGCCGACGAAATCGCCGTCGTGAAGCTGGAGCAAGCTGAGCACCGCCGCTTGCTCAAGGAAAACACCGACGAGACCAAAGCCATCAAGGCCGACACCGCCGAGCTGCTGGAAGCCTTTCGCAGTTTCAAAGGGGCCATGAAAGTGCTGGAGTGGATCGGCAAAGCCGCAAAGCCTTTGGGCTATGTCGTCGGCCTGGGCGCTTCGGTCGCGGCTTTCTGGACGGCGATGAAAAGCGGAGTGCCGCCAAAATGAAAATGCCGTCCAAAGTCCCAAAGGCGCTGGCAGGCTCTCTGGCCGCCCTGGTCATGCTGGCCGCAGGGGTGAGTATCCAGAATGCAGAGCCCACGCCAGAGGCGCTGCGCAATGAGTACATCCAGGCCGTGGCTGCAGACCAGACGACCAGCATGGCCGTGAAGATTGCCATGGTGATGGGCAGCCAGTACGAGAGCAGCGGCAAGCACATCGGCAAGCCCTATGTGGACAAGCTGGGGC
>VFQO010005148.1_pt1 | contig 52833 bp, 96 predicted proteins | sample 3512331 | NCBI WGS metagenome assembly VFQO01 (sample SAMN10412371, study PRJNA504923) | tailings metagenome | isolation source: Replicate 3 from Balatoc abandoned mine | place: Philippines: Itogon, Benguet | collected 2017-08-28 | reverse complement strand
CAGGTAGGGCGACTCGGGGAACTGCGGTTGGACAGGGCAGACATACAAGAGGTGAGTTGTGTCAGCCCAAGGCTAACACGTGCAAGGGAGAGAAGCAGCAGCGTGCATTGGAGGTTATGCTGTATAATCCGGCGGTCATCACCCTGCACTCCCCTGCCGCCGCCGCCTCTCACAGGCTGTCCGCCTCGCACCTGCTCCAGCCCCGCCTGCAGCACCAGCTCAGCCGTGTCGATCCACTCCTGCACCGGCTCGCCCCACTGGTCGGTGATGCGGCCACACCGCGCCACCACCTGCACGAATGGGCAGAGGTTGGCAGGCGGTTGCAAATGAAACAGCTGGGGGCAGAGGCCTGTGCCTCCTTACAAGCTCAAAGCATCCTAAATGTGTAGCGCACATCCTGCCCTCTCATGCGCCCCTGCCACCCGAACACAGCATTCGCAGCCCCAGTCTTCCTCAGCTCTCCCCACTTGCCTCCACCTCCAGCTCATCGAAGAACTTGTGCACCAGCTTCTGCTTGGTCTGCAGGGAGGCGCGGTAGCGCAGCGCCACACGGTGCGCCCACCTGCGGGGGGCGGCACACAAACTGGGAGCGCAGGTGGGTAGCAGAAGGCGCAGCAGCAATATGCGAAGCAGCCGCAGCAGGAAAGGTGCTTCAACAAAGTTGCTTGCGGGGGTGAGGCAAGCAGCGCTGCTGCACACAAGCTGACCTGTAGCGGCAATAGAGCAGGGCCCAGGCGATTGCAATGCAGGGCAGGATGCCTGCGGTGGAGGGATGCAGAGTTGGGGTAGTTTGCATCGACTGCCAGCAACCTGCGAGGCGCGCGGGCCAGCACCCAACTGGACCACCCACCGCCCACCCCCTGCTTCCTAGCCCACCCAGCCACAGCAGGTAGGTGTAGAGCGGGGAGGCGGGCTTGGTGCGCGGCTCGATCCAGGCGCCCAGGATGATGACCAGGGAGGCCCAGGTGAGGGAGGCAAAGAAGCTGGCCTGCTTGGAGGGGAGCACCGAAGCGGCAGCGAGGTGGTTGCGGACGGGCTGAGCGGCGGCAACTTGGAGTTCTTGCATACTTGCCACTCAGTGGCAGCTTGGGCGGTTGCACCAGTCATGCCATAACCAGCACTGTTGAGTGTGCTCCCCACTGATACCCTGTCCGCCAACCTGCAGGCCGTTGACCCAGGGCGTCTGGAACGGCACGTAGCGGATGTCTGCATGGGGCACGATTTGGGGCGGCAAAGCGTTCAAGGCACAATGCAGCAGCAGGCGAGCATCAATGAATGACACGCAGGAAGATGGGCGGCCACGCCGGGCTGTCGCAGCTGCAGTGGCAGCCGTGCCCAACAACACAGCAGGGAGCTAGCGGGCTCACAGTTGTACATCAGGTAGAAGGTGATGATGATGCACACCACGCCCTGCAGCTTCGTGTATGACGGGAACATCTCGTTGACCTGTGGGAGGAAGCAGGTCAGTGAAGTGAGGGGGTACAATGATGAGCTCATATCGACAGTCAGCACTGGCTGCAGCTGTGCGGGAGAGGCCATGACGAAGCCACAGTAGAATGCCCTGCTGCGCCACACCAGGGTGATGATCGAGATGAGGAAGAAGCGCTTGACGGAGGACCTGCATGAGTTGGCGGAGAATGAACAGGTGAAGTATGGTGGACCGCTGACGAGGCCCCTGCTCGCTTCGGTCACCAAAGGCATGCGGCGGCGGCCTCCTGCATGCTGTTTGCCCCATGCACGAGTAGAGGTGCCCACCTGTGGTGCGCCTGCCCCGAAGGCTCGCGCTTCAGCGGGTTGAGCTCGCTGTTGGCCACCGACACAAAGTAGGCCATGCCTGCAGGTGGCCAAATGAGTGGGGGGGCATGTGGTGAATGCAAGTGTGCACATCCGGTCTGGCAACGAGAAGCATCAGACGTTCCATGCACAGGCACAGCACGAGATGAGAAAGCAACCACCTGTACAAAGCATGCCTTCCCAGCAATGGTGGCCCTCAAGCCGCCAGCTCACCCATGGCCAGGAGCGAAGTGAAGACCGAGATGCACACCGCCACCAGGTGCGGCATGGCAAAGCACTGCACTTGTGGGAACTTCTGCGGGGCAGCAAAGCACGGAAGGGAGGCGGCGGACAAAGACGTGGGCAGTAAAGTTTGATATGCAGCGCAGGCAAGGCCAGCGGGTGCAGGCGGGAGTCTCAAACCAGAGGCCTGCCAGTGCTTGCCTCGTTTGTTTTGGGGCCTGAGCGGTAGTAGGTGCAGTCCAGCGAGGCGATGAAGATGCCCAGCGAACTGATGTAGAAGACCTGCGGCGAGCCGTTGGCAGTGCAGGTATTCGATCCAGAGTACATGCCCTGCTGGACGGACCTTTCGCTGGACGGGCCGGGCGCCCCACTATCAAGCAGGGAAATGCAGTGCGGGATCGGGTGCTTCGATCGCCTGCGCCGCAGGTAGTGTGCAAACAGCCCCATCATGCTCACCTCGAAGAAGAAGCTGACCGCCACCTTGAGCACCTTGATGGGCCACAGCTGCAGAGGGCAGGCCAGGGGCAGCACAGGGGAGCTGAGCCACAGCCAGCAGGATCAGCAAGCGCGCGCAGGCACAGGGATTGCGAGCTCCGCAGCTGGGGCATGAAGCAGCCTGCAATGTGGCTAGCAGTCCAAGCACCCAAGCACCCTTCCGCGCCTCACCCATGGGAAGCTGTTGGTCTTGAAGTTGTGGCCCACGAAGACGCACAGCACGAAGGGGGCCACCAGGATGACGGTGAGCGTGTAGAACACGACCTGTGGATGGGTGCGGGAAGGCAAGGCAGGGCGGGCGTTTTGTGCTTCCTTGAAGATGCTGCTGGAAGTCGGTCCGGCGGCCTGCCGGACAACGCAGCTGGTGGCAGGTTGCAGCGTGAGTAGCTGCTTGTTTTTTTGCTCACTTGGTAGAAGGTGTAGTTGCCGTTGCCCAGGCCGGTGTGCTGCGGGAACACTGCGGTGGAAGAGCAGCAGGGTGTGGTGTGAAGGCACTAGCGCTGCAATGCCTTGCACGTTGGGAGCAGTGCAGCTGCACGCATGCTGCTGGCGCCACCAGTCGGCCTGGCCCCAGCACTCACTGTTGGTGAAGCAGACCCAGGAGAGCCACTTCCACTGCCACGCCCGGAAGTTCATGGTCCACATGAAGCTGCGGCGAGGAAAAGAGAGGCAGAGGGCTTATGATGGAGTGCACGCTGCTGGCCCCTGTGCTGCAGCGCTCTCAAATGATCTGTGTGCACCGCCCAGTCGGTTGCGTGTGGCAACGAGCAGGCTCACTTGTTGCCGATGAAGAACACGGCCAGCTGCAGATAGTCGACGATCTGCATTGTGGGTGGGTGTGCATAGCAACAGGAAGGCAGGTTCAGCCAGCTAGCAATCGAGGGATGGTCTGCTCTTGCGCTGCAACAGCGGCCAATCGCAGTCGGGCAGTCGGCGGTGGCGGCGCTGACAGGCTGGCATGTAACAATCCGCGGCAGCGGTCGGGAGCGGCGGCGGCAGCGGCGGCGGCAGGAGCGGCGGCGGCCGGCACACACCATGGTGATGAGCACCCATCGCCAGCCCTCGCTGAACTTCTCCTTGGACAGCGTGTACAGCACTCCGAAAGTGGCCTCCTGCGCTCCAAGCGTAGGGTTTGGGCAGAAGGGAGTGGCAGGGCAGGGTGCAAGCCAGGCGGCGGTGTGCACCCCAGGCCCTCACCCTACACAGCAGCTGGCTGCACAGCGAGCTGGAGTGCAGCACCCACCGGCAGGCTGCCCTGCAGGCTGTTGCCGGCCAGCTCCGCCGCCACATCCTCGCCGCCGCCGCCATCAGGGGGTTGGCTGCCCTGGGTGTTGGCGCCTGCAGGTTATGCGGGCGAAGGGAAGCACTCAGCTTCAGGCTCGAGGTCCAGCACACACAGCGTTGGCACAGCCAGGCTGGCGCATGCCGCAGCGCAGCACCGCTCTCACTGTTGCCGCTGAACTGGCTGCTGAACCCGGTGCTGCCGCTGCCCGCGGAGCTCAGGCTGTTGGAGCGCTGCATCTCGGCAGCGTGCCCGCCCGCCTGCAGCCAGGGAGTCAATCGGGCGCGTGCGTTTGGAGCGGCAGCGGCGGCGGCGGGAGCGGCGGCGGCGGCTGGGGCAGCAGCTCAATTCGAACTTCCAAAGCTGCCAGCTTTCACAATGTTCTCGTGGCGGTCACCCTGCATCCAGATCGCCCAGAGGGTGCAGAGCGGGCGACCCATCCCGCACTGGGCCGCAGGCCGCAGCCGGCCGCCGCACCTGCGCTCCACTGCGATCAGCGGCGCCTACAGGCCGCCTGGAAGGCGCTCACAGGCCCGCCCGGCCCGACCTGTTCAAGTCTGCCGGCTGCCTCCTGCCTGCGCTCCAGCTTGCTGCCCAGCTCGCCCACAGGCGCCTATGGGCGTTAGAGCGACCGTAGAAACGCAGGCCGAGCGCAGCGCCTCCAACCATTTCCCCGCCGGCAGCGGGCGCAGCGGCCGCTGCCGCCCCCGTGCGAACACTGTGTTTCCGCTGGCTGTCGCGCTCATGCTTCTGTCGCAAGCCGGCTGCTGAGTCAGTCAGGCTCATTACTGCACCTTCTAACTCATAGTCATTTACGGTGACAGACACTGCAGCAGCCGGCGCAGCGGCGCGGGCAGCAAGCGTGGGCACAAGACGGGCAAAGGAGGGGCACAGGCGGTGGGTGGTGAAGAACTTCGTGCAGCCATATCTAAGCTGATTCACGGCCGAACACCACGCAAACTTTCCCGCACCCAGACCTGCAGGCAGGATGCAGCAGAGCGGCAACGACGCCGCCGCCCACGACACCCGTCGGAAAGCAGCTGCACAGCCATGCGCCGAGGGCACCAGCCTGCAGAGTTTGAATGTCCAACGTGCATGCATTATGATCAATATTCCAACCTCCAAATGAAAGCTCTGGAGGCTCTGTGGCCCTCCCGCACGGCCATCGCATGGGCGCACGCCCCATGCCGCCTCATGCGCCCATGCACCCGTCGCGCCCAGCACGGCCGCAGGCCCCACTTAGCCGCTCTCCCGCGCCCCTCGCGCTTGTTCCGCCCATCTGTAACACCCCTGCGACACTCGCAAGCCTCCCCCGCGCACCTACAGCCGCCCCCGCCCCCCAAAACAGCCCCCTAGCCATGGCTTGCCTCGCCGCCTCCTGTTGGCGGACCGCAGCCCCTGCAAACGCCGTCTGGACACCTGCCAGGCAAGCGCGGTGGCCGGGGGGGGTGCCATGGTGCTGCAGCAGCAGATGCGGTAGTGCGCACGCCCATGCCGGCATGTTGCGGTGGCTCAGCGTGGCGGCCTTGGGGAAACCTGTGGTGCCTGCAAAAATGGTGACAGTCCCAAGGGTGTGGATTCAGCAGCAGCAAAGAGCATCGCTTCTAGCTGCCTTCGCCTGCGTGGCTGGGTCGACAGGCCACAGCCTGGCCAGCCGCGGTTGCATCAGCAAGCAGCCACCAGTGCAACAATCAAACGCAGCCCCCTATGCATATCACACCATACACCGGCCAACAACCCCGCTCACCGCTGGTGAACTGGATGTTGGCCGGCTCGCCGGGCCGCAGCCAGGCCTGCCGGCGCAGCAGCTCTCCTGCCAAGCGCCCTCCCTCGCCCATCCACCGCAGGTCGTGCCAGTCCAGCCAGCCTGCACCAAGGCAAGCAGCATCAACCTGTTGATGGTGCTCAACAACTGTTGCAGTCCAGGCCAGCAGGCCAGCGCTCTTCTGCACACCGCACTCGCATTTCCAGCGGCCAGTCAATGCCAGATGTAGAATGCGATGCAATGCGCACAGCCCACCTTCCCGTGCATCTGGCCCCAGCACCACGGCATGCCGCAGCTGTGGCAGCTCGTGCCTGCAAGGGAGTGGGAGCAGCATGTTCGTTACGTCTGCACTGCACCGCATATGTGGAACTGGCTGCCCTGGCAAGCTGGCTGCCTCGGTTCGTTGCTGCTTCAAGGCAGGCAGGCGGGCGCTGAGTTGCGGCACCCTCTTGCTTCACAAGACCATTCCATCAGAGCAAGGCTCACAAGATGGAGCCCAGCACATCCACAAAGGAGGTGCCTCGCAGCTCCGGGGCTAGTACCAATGTGGACACTCCGGCGCGCCGCAGCGCGTAGGACAGTTCTGTTGCAGGCAGGGCGGTGGAACAGGTGGTGGGGCATCTGGAACGCAAGGCTGCACAGCTTTTCCAAGTGACAGCCGGCCGCAAAGGCTTGCAACAGGGATGTATCAGACGTGCTTGCAAGCTGCTGTAGGCGGAGCGCACGCCTGCCGCCTTTAGGGACGGGTTGAGATTGACCAGCACTGCGCCAGCACGGCGCCCGCCTGATGGACGGCAGCCTGGGCTGGCAGGAGGCGCTGAGCGCCAAGTCCCTGGGCCTCAGCCGCGCCCTGGGCGACACAAGTGAGCGCCCCTTGGGGGGGTGGCTGCACCTGCGGGTGGTGGCAAGTTGATAAGTAGTGGCAGCAGGGCGGCGACAGCTGCCATGCTGCTGCCTGCTCCTGTCCCTCCGCCCCTGCTGCTCCCTGTCCGCTGACCTGGCTGCTGCCTCCTCCGCCTTCCCCTGACCCACAGGCTATGAACGCTTGGGTCTCACTGCCGAGCCCGACGCCGCCACGCTGTGCCTGCCGCCCGCTCCCACCAGCCGCCGCCACGTGCTGGTTGTGGCCAGCGACGGACTGTGGGAGGTGGTGGGCAGCTGCAAGGCGGTGGCAGCAGCAGCCGCCTGCGCCACGCCCGCGGCCGCCGCGGCAGCCCTGGCCAATCTGGCCCGCCGCCGCGGTGTGGCTTGCAAGGGTGGCCGCGTGCTGGACGACTGCACAGTGGCAGTCGCATTTGTGGCATGATTGATGCTGGCACAGCCCTGCCAGCCAGCCGTTGCTCCGTTGCAATTTGCTTGCTACACTGACAGCTTGTATTCATCTCTCCTATTGCATTGACTGTACTGCCCACTGCTTTCATCTCAAGCACATGTCGTGACCGTATGTTCTAAACTGCGGCCCTGCAGTGTAAGCCTGCATCTCGCTGTGCATTACATGGGGTGGCGCATAGCAAAGCTGCCACAGCAAGCAATCAGCAGTGCAGGGAGAACCCTGTGGTTATGCAGGCGACAGGGCTCAGATGAATGCAGCGTGCAGTGCATGCAGGCAGGGTTCGGAGAGTGGCTAGACTACAGCAGCCCTTGGCGAATGCATGCTGTGCAGAGGGTCGGGAAGGGCGGATCAATCTGAATGAGTTGGGGGCAGATCGTGTTCTGGCTCAAACATGTGGGAGCTTATTGGGACAGCTGCAAGGGCAGGCATGAAAAGCAAACCTCTGGATGCTGGTTTAAACTGAAGGGAGGCATGAAAGTCTTGGACCAGTGGGCGACAGGTTGGAGAAAGCATTTGGACTGGTTATAAAAGGGGCGAGGCATTGTACAGGATGATCATGAACTGGAGACAGGGGAACTGGTTCAGTGCTGCTTGGGGCGCTGCATCGGGAATCAAGGGACTGACCAACGTTGCTTGAGACGTGCAGCGCTGGAAATGAACTCGTTGGGTAAGCGGATTGCTTTCGGGATCGAATCGTACCAGAATCGCAAACAGCCGACTTTGGCAGAGGGGCGATGGCGAGACACAGTGCACGTGGATGAGAGACAGGGTGATGAGGGAAGAGCGGTGTAAAGTGAGCTATGATGGATGTAAGCGTTGGGCCAGTAGTCGGCGTGCTACTGTTGACGCGGCAGGGAATGCCGATGAGAAATCATGCCGGGTTATGCTACATGCAAGGAATGAACTAAAGCGAGGCTTGGAGCACAGGCGGCAGCCCTGGCCGGCGCCTGCGTGGCTGCAACAGCATAGCGCTGCTGCATTCTGATTGGGCTTAAGCCCCAAAGCACGTCAGATGCATGCTGTGCATTCACAGCATGACAACCGTCCACAGAGAGATGGCACCCGCCAGCATGACCGCCGCATGGGCCGGCAGCTGAGCAGCTGTGCGCTTGTTGCGCGAGCCCAGGGCCAGCAGCAGGGCCAGCGAGCAGGCGGTGCCCAGCGTCAGCAGGCTGCCCTGCACAAACGGCACCACAGCGGGGTGGGCCGACAGGCCTGGCAGGCTGTCGGCGGGTAGCCCAGCCGTGCTGGCTGTCACCTGCAAAGGATAAGGAAGAGTTGTCAGATGAGCCTGGCAATTCCGCTGTACGGCCATCTGAACAGAGCCCGCCACTGCTGGTTGCCAGCCTCCAGCTCCTGAAGCTAAGTTGCACTGAGGCGCACCTGCAGCACCAGGCCCGCCTCTGTGAGCAGGCCCTCGCTCCAGTAGGCCAGGGTGGCAGCCCACACCAGGGGCACGTAGCTGTGCAGGGTAGTGGGCGGCAGAGGAGCAGGTATTTCTATGCAGGCTTGCTCACCCGCCCATATACAGCCGTGCTTAGCATACCCCCTCATGCTGCGCCACCAGTCCTGCCCACACCCACGCTCGCCCTCACCTGTAGCACATTGTGAGCAGCGGCGTCCTGCGTGCGGCACCCACCAGCCCGCCAGCCTCTGCATCGCTGGAGGACAGCAGGGAGCGCAGCACGCTGCTGCCGCTGCCAAAGGCGGTGACAGCGCTGTGGGCGGCGGCCAGGGCGGCACCGGGGGCTGCCAGGACCACAGCGGCCAGCCCGCAGTAGGACCAGTGGTCATCCAGCAGAGCCAGGGACGCAGGGCTGCTGCCCAGCAGATCCGGCAGGTGGTGCAGGTAGACTGTGGATAGAGGGGGCAGAAGGATGAGGGGTGCAGAGGAAGCAGAGGGTCAGCATGTAAGGGAAACGGTCGGGTTCTCTCGCTAGCACACTTGCAAGCTTCGGTCGTCCGCAGTGGCGCCCTTGGCAGCTGACACGCGGCTGCAAAACCCGCAACACCCTGCCATGCAAGCAGCACCGCCGCGCCCCCTCACCTGCCCCCATGACCAGAAAAAGCATGCAGGCCTCGGCGGTGCTGGGCTGGTGAGTCGTCCAGAGGTCGATTCCGGGCGGGCGCAGGCGCAGCTCCACATTCTCGTGGGGGCAGTGGCTCACGCTGCAGGTAAAGCAGTGATGGTGAGCCGTCAAACAGTGCTGGTGCCACAGTGTCGGTCTCAGGCGTGTCCCTGTGTGTGCAGTGTGCATTGCCGTCCAATATGCAAACTGCAATCAAAGCCAAACCCTTTGCAAGCTCCATCTCACCATGTCGTGCACAGCGCGCACAGCTGGTTGTCCTTCAGCCGGTTGCTGTGCTCGTTCATGGGGCAGCCGGGCTTGTCGGCGGAACCCTGCACAGATGGATGGGGGTGGCATGGGTAACGCTGTGGGGATGGACAATCCATAGGCGGAGGCACACACCAAGTTCTGCGTGCGGTGGCAACAGGGCAGTCAGTGCCTGGCGCAGAGCTGGCCAGTGCACAGTCCGGTGCCGGCCCCTTGGCTGTTGCATGTGCCCACCTTGAGGCAAGCATAGGTGGAGCACTCTCCGGAGCAGACCGCCGCCTGGCTGCGCAGCTCCAGGGCGCTCAGCTTGGCAAACAGGCCTGCGAAATGTGCGAGCAACAAGCCGCTGAGTAAGCACGGAGACGATCAGCGTGATGATAGCACAACTAATCCATCCCTCTTGTCTGCCCCGCATTGGCACTGCTCTGCCCAGTGTGAGGCCGCTGAACATTGAGTGTAGGACATTTGCTCACCGTTCATGCCGCCGATGGGGCAGACGTAGCGGCACCAAAAGCGGCGGGGGAACACGCAGCTGAACAGGGCGGCGCCTGCTTGGGCGGGAGGTGAGGGGGCATTTACTCGTGATGCCAAACCAGCAACATGGATGGGGAGCAAGCATCTGCATGCAAGACTTTCAGGCACACCCGAATGAAGCGTTGGTTGTGCAAGGTGAAGCAGGTGGAGCGGCTTGCCTGCGCTGATGAGGACCAGCAGCCAGCCGGTGAGCGCGGCGGTCTGTGGAAGGTGCCAGCCGTCCTCCCAAATCAGGATTGCTACAGTGGCAGGTGGGGCCAGAGGTGTAAACGAGCAGGTAAACCGTTGCTTTGGGAAACAAAGCAGGCCTGGAAGCGTGGAACACAGCCCACGCGCTGCATGCTGCAACCGGAAGTACAGCCTGCAAGTGCGAGCTAGCATGCCTGAGCCACACCTGCAAAGAGGACCAGCATGGCCCAGGGCCCAGCGCTTTCGGCCTGCTTGGGCCACTTGAGCATGGGCGGCAGGCCTTGCACGGAGCTGCGGGCCTTCTGGGCTGCCTCGCCCACCAGCATGAATGGGCAGACTGGGCAGGGAGGAAGGGAGGTGGGGGAGACAAGACGCTGGGTGAGGAGCTGTGTTGTGCAGTGCAAGCTGACCAAATGCCTGTGCGGGTCAGCACAGCACCTCTCAGGAGGCAGGCAAGACACACAGGATGCCTGGCCTCAGTTACCAGCTGGCCAGCTGCGGCAGGCAGGGCAGGGCAGGCTTGGCTGCAGTTCCATTCGCACCTGAGCACCACCAGCGGCCCAGCAGCGGGAACATCACTGCGGTAAAGGCAGGTGAGGGTGGCTGTTGTGGACACGCAGCCCCATGATCCCCACTAGCATGAGCAACAGCAGTGCACAGCATGGAAACACCCATGCATGCCAGCCTGCCTTGTGACGCCCTGCAATCACCACATCAAGACAGTGGCCACCCCAGAAATTACAGATAGATGGACACCAAAAGCTTCACTCACGGAACATGCCGGGCCACCACCAGCTCCACACAAAGTTCAGACCCAGGCTGTGCTCGCGGTCCTGGGGGCCCAGGAACAGCGTCGCCAGCAACAGCGGGAAGGCCCTGTGGGCAGGGGCAGCGTGGGAGGGTGGGTGGGTGGGTGCATTGGTTCGTGGGCGGCATCAGTGCGTGGCACTCTTCCTAGTATCAGCCGCCAGGCCAACGGTGCCGACTCGACATGCTGCCTGGGGACGTCAGCGGCTGTATTCTGTGGGTGCCTGCAAGAACTGATGCACACGTTGCAAGCGCTCACCAGGGCGTGACGTACTTGTTGAGCCAGGAGGGCCACACCCCGCTGCGCAGCGCAGCGCGCAGGCCGGGCACAGCGTCCAGCAGGTTGATGCGCAGGCGGTCCTTGTCCTGCGGGGTAGCATAGCAGGATAAGGCGCAGTGGCAGATCACACACAGGCCACCTGCGACTTGGCACAGAAATTTTAGGTGCACGCAGGTTGGATAGGCCGCTCAGCAGTGCACTGCCCGCCACAATGCACCTGCTGCAGGAAGGCAAGCAGCTCATCGCCAATGGGTCCGGCTTCCTCCAGTTCCTCTGGCACCATGGCTGCTGCTGCAGCAGCTGTGGCAAGGCCAGTGCTATCGGCTGCCCCGATGCTGGCGCTGGCGCTGCTGCACTTGCAGGCCGTGCCGCCGCAGGCGCCCTTGCCGCTGGCCCCCGGGCCGCTGCAGGCGCCGCTGGCTGCCTTGGCGCAGCCGCAGGTGGACCGGGCTGCTGCTGCTGCTGCTGCAGCAGCAGCTGGAGTGCCGGCAATGCCAGCCAGCTCAGCGGCAGCGGGCAGGGAGAGGCCCAGGGCAGCTGCCTCAGCCAGGCGAGCGGAGTCCGCCTCTATGGCCACCCGGGCGCAGGCGGACTGGAGCTCCTTGATGTTGAAGGGCCAGCTGTGGCTCATCAGGCGCCTAAACAGAGGAGCAGGGAGCGTGCATGGCGGTGAGGAGCAGGAGCAGGAGCAGGAGCATGCATGCCTTGCAGGCAGGGGCCGTGCAATGCCGGAGTACACATGTGGTCGAGCCAAATGAATGGCACTTGTGCAATCCCACCTGAGCGCTGCCGCCTGCAGGCCGGGGTGCTGCCCGCCGCCGGCGCGGTTGGCGTGCTGCTGCAGGAAGTGGCCGGCCAGCTGCTTGACGTCGCCGGGGCGGACGCGCAGTGGCGGCACCTGATGTGCAGCGCAGCAGTACGACTCGAATCAGTATCACTTGGTTGAGCCCTTCTGGTCTGCCCGTCTTGTGCCTCGGAGGGTGGCAAAGCAGAGAATGGCGGCACCCGACTGCAACAGTTGTTCAAAGGCTGCATCCCTGGTCACCTTGATGACGGTGGCAGCGGCTGCCAGCTCAGCAGGCGCCCGCTCCCCGGTCATGATCAACCGCACTCCCGCCGGCAGGCTGGCCGGCTGCAGCAGGCGCTTCAGGTGGCACAGCAGGGGGCCCTCTGGCACCTGCGGCAGGGCAGTGTTCCCAGGATGCAGGTTGCCTAAGTGTTTGTGGCTGGAAGAAGGCCCAGGATGCATTAAAGACCAACAAGTTACTGCCCACGCACTGGCCACTGCTCACATCGCTCACCTTCCCGCCCAGCTTCCAAACCAATGTCTTCACCCGACTCACCGCCTGGATTTGGTTGAGCAGCAGGGTGCCGCCGCCCGCAGCGCTCAGCCTGGCCAGCAGGCCGTCAGCGATTCCGTCCCCAAAGATCAGCTGCTCCGTGGCAGCAGGCGCCCGGTCGCTGCAGTCTGCAGTGGGCAGGTGCAGTGAAGGGGAGCAAGCTGAACGTCCGCTGAGGCCAGGCAGGCTGAGGGCAGCACGGCGGCATGGCCCCAGCCCTAGATGCTTCATGCATGGACTTCCAGCACTTCACATCCAAAGGCCGACGCTGCAACCACACATCAAGGCAACAAGGCGAGTCGAGAAGCACGCACCGATTTGGATGAGCGGCAGCTCGCACGCCGCATCCTCCGCGTAGTGGATGTGGGCCGCCAGGCTAGCTTTCCCCAGGCCTGGCTCTCCCAGCAGCAGCACAGGGCGCCTGTGAGGCAATGAAAGGCAAAGGTGGGAGGCAGCGGGGGATGGATGGGAGCCGGCAGCAAGGGGCCAGGTGTGACGAGGCAGGTCCAGCCAGTGCGCGCGCCCACCGGTGCCAGCAAAGAACCCTACAGAACCCTAGCAAGATGCCAGCCGCACCTGGCAGGATCTGAGGCTGCAGCAGCTACCGCGTTGCGCAGGCGAGCGGCCATGGGAGAGGAGCCCAGCAGGGCGGTGCTAGCGGCTGCTGACTCGCGCACGGCATGAGAGCGGAGGGGTGCATTGGTAGCTGCGGCGGTGTCGTCGTCGGCGATGCCTTGCACAGGCATCGAAAAGGCAGCGGCTTGGCAGGCGGCCTGCGTCCCAGGGGCGGATCGTGCTGGCAAGGAGTGTGAACGTGGTGGCTGCCGTGTGCTTGCTGCCTCGCAGCCAAAGCATGCATGCTCGGTGCGGCGATTCACCGCCGCCGCCACCAGTCCCGGAGTAGTCGTGGCTGAGAGAGCGCCTCACCTTGGCGGGTCTGCTCGAGCTCTTGCGCTCCCCTGCGATGATCGTGATGTATCGAGGGGACGGGAGCGCGCCGATGCGACAGGAGCCAAGCTCGGACGGGGGCGAGCTGTGAGCGCCGCCCGCATGACGGCGGGCGCTTCAGTAGATTTGTGGAGCCTCTATCGAGCTGTTGAGATGGCAAAGGAGCAGTTTGGAGGGCGGAAACTGGGCGGCCGAAAGGCCGCTTTCGCTAGTAGCTGAATCGGCGGCTGCTGGAGACTCAGAAGGCCTTGTGAGACTCACTGCAATTGCGCAGCAAGGGGCAGAGGCTACGCACCAGAATCTGATGCTCGCGGCGCTTGACGGCGCCACGACGGCGGGACTGCGATGCAGGTTGCAGCCATCCAGGCACCTGCACGCTGGGGTTGCACTCTAATTTGCCGCAGATGCACCTCCTGAAACAGATGGACCGCAACACCCCAAGCAGAGCAGGCCAAGTTGGCTGTTGGTATGGCGCGCCAACGTGGCGCAGTCCTGTAGTTGCTTAAACCCCCCGCTTACTTGTTTGCTTAAGTGGGATGCAGAAACTGCACAGCGCAGCGGTGATGGACTGCTCTGCAGCACACAGGGGCCATGAAATGACCAAAAGGCAGCCTGATTGTCCGGCTGCCGGCACCGCAGCGGCTGCACCATCCAGCTCTCTGCCGCACGGCTTAAGCTTGCAGATCAGTAGCCGCGACTAAGCCGCATGCCAGTAGCAATAAGTGCAGCAGCACTCGTGCAGCAGAGGCAGCTGGCCAGTCCAGCCAAGAGAGCCCCAGCAACCCTGCTGGCAAGGCCATACACCTTCCCTTCCTCGCTGCCACAGCTGCAGCACGCCCTTCTGCCCTGCCACAGTCGGGAAGTGGTTGCAGGCAGCAGCTGCCGCCAGTCGCTGTACACAAGTCAATCAAATACGCACTAGGGAGTCAATCGCTCTCGTCTGGTGGTCACCCTCAAGTAGTTGTACTGTCGGTGGCTTGCGCTGCCTGTTGCAGCGCTCGGCTGCACGTCTCACACTTCTCTCGCACCCTGCCGCCATATCTGCCGCCGCTCACGCCGCCTGCCCCACCACTGCCGCCACATCCGCCTGCAGGCCCAGCTCCAGAATGGCGGCCTCCCGCATCTTGAACTTCTGCAGCAGACGAGCAGCAGCACGAGAGCTTAGAAAGGAGAGCAGCAGGCACACAGCAAGGCCGCCCTGGCTGCTGCCGCCCCACGCTACTGCTACCGCAGGCAGGCAGCGCGCTTGCCTGCGGCTTGCCAGACGTGGTTGTGGGGTAGGAGGTGACAACCTGCCAGGAGGGAGGAGCAGCTCGTGACATTGGAAGGGCGGGCTGGGTGCACTTTGGTGCCCAGCCCAGGCAAGCGTGGACTGCTGCATACTTTGGCTGCCCAGCACCTGCTGCCTGCTGGCTAGCGGCCAGCTCCAGGCGCAGTCCCTTCGAAGGGACTTCCCTCCCTCCTATTGCAGGTGCAGCTGCCCTGCCTCCCCGACCCCTCACCTTGATGTACCGAGGGATCTTGTACCCAGCTATCCGCCCTCGGCACCACTGCTGCAGCTCCTCTGCGCTGAAGGCCCCGCCCGCGCCCTCCCTGGGCACAGAAGGAACGAGCGGACGACAGAATGGAGCAATCAGAGCCAGGCAGGTCTTGCAAGCTGACACAAAGTGGGGCATGAGCGCTGCTCGGCAGCTGCACTGGGGTACGGCCTGCGCGCATTAGTTACCATGGCAGCCTGCGGGTAGGTAATGAATACAAGTGCCATTTGCTGCCAACTTTCCCCAAGCTCCACCCGGCGGCTAAAGCTCGCCTGAGGCGCACCCACGCACACAGCTCCTCGCCCCACTTTGCGTCCGGCACACCAAATACCTGCAGAGGGTCAAAGGGAGAAAGAATGACTAACTTTTTGGACAGGTATGGCCGCAGCTGGCACAGCCGCATTGATCTGCAACAGCCATGCGAACAGGCGCCGGAAGGTGCGCCACGAAACACGCACCGCTGCCTAAGTTTGCCGCTGCACACATCGATATAAGGTTGCCTGCCACTCCCCGCACCTCCTGCCCCGCCTTGCCTGCACTTCTGCCACTGCCGGGTGCCGGTGAATAAACTCCTCCACCTCTCGAGGGTACACATTCTCTCCACCACGGATGACCTGGGAAGGGCGCAGAGCGTGAACGAGCAGCACCAGCCATGCGGGCCGGCCAACGATGCAGGTGACCGCAGCAGGAGCGACCTGTTGGGATGTGTTCCGTGCGGCCAGGGCTGTAGCGCTGCCCACTGCAAGGCAAGGGCGCTGTACACGCAGCAGCGAGAGTGATAGTTGCAGCGCCTCACCATGTCTTTGATGCGGCCCACAATGGAGCAGTAGCCCTGGCCATCTATGATTGCAACGTCCCCGGTGTGCATCCAGCGGCCCTGCAAATCAACCAGTTACAATGTGCAGGCTGATTTATAGCCAGCACGCAGGGCAGCAGACACGTTTTGCAGGCTTTGCCAAGCAGCGCCAGCGTGTGACTCACTGCACGCTCTGCCCTGCCCCACTCTGCGGGCCTGCCGTGCCAGCGGCGCACTCCTGCGAATGCAACAGTCCGCCGTGAAGCCCACCTCGTCAATCGCGCTTGCTGTGGCTGCGTGGTCACCCCAGTATCCCAGCATCACACTGTAGCCCCGTACGCACAGCTCGCCCACCTGCACAGAAAAAGCAGTTTGAACAAGCCTGTTGGCACGTAAAAACAGTCGGAGGCAGGAGCACGATTCTGTAGCCTCGTACGCACAGCTCGCCCACCCTCACAGCAGCAGCGGTGCGGAGCGCACAACCGCTTTGGCAACAGCTTGAGCGTCCGCCTGCCTGCGCGCAGCGAGCATGACGCTCGTGTGGGGGTACTGAGGCTTATCACCGCGTCACCCACCTGCCCGCGCGGCAGCGTGCGCCCTGTCTGCGGGTCAACCACTCTCGCCTCCAGGTGGGGGTGGATGCGGCCCACGGTCGACACACGCCGCTCCTCCGAGTCTGCAGGCAGGTTGGGCCTTGTCACTCGAGGTGCGTTCTCCTCTTGGTGAAGTCGTTCTGTAATGCCGCAAACGCGCTGCTCCTCCAAATTTTAACAGGTACCAGGTCACAGCACCCACACTGCCAACCGCAGATTGCCATTCAGGTCGGCTGCGAGCAACTGCATTCCAGTTGGCACTGCCCAACACAGTTCACCTTCGGTGCAGGTCTGGAAGGAGACGGGTGATGTTTCAGTCATGCCGTAGCAGATGGTCACGTCCCGCATGTGCATCTCTGTGGATTGCAGGGATGGGCAGAGAATTGTGGTGCATCAGCTGTTGATGTCACCACCCTCTCAATGTGCCACATGAACACAGGCGCAGCCTGCTGGACGGCAGGACAGACGCTGTAGGCTGTGGCAGCCGAATGGCCCGGCATCGCCCACATGCTTTCTTGGGTGCGCACCTGACTGCACCTTGCGCATGACCGCCACGGGGCAGGGGCTGCCCGCCATGATGCCCGTCCGCAGGCTGGACAGATCGTAGCGCTGGAAGCTGCGGCAGAAGGCATGTGCAGGAACTGATGGGCCTATCATAAGGCAGGAGCAGCTAGTGCGCAGGTGCAGCTACAGAGGAGTTGCGTGAGCAGGCTGGGCACGGTGCACCGCTGAAAGCTGCACGCAGCCATTGAGCAAGGGCAGTTGCAGGCAGGAGCAGCAAGCGGCACGTGCCACCGCCAACCAACTTTAGGCAGAGCCATGCCGGCTGAAGGCCAACATATGTGCATCCAAGCTCACTCTGGGAGCTCGAGCTGGGCAACAAACATGGTTGGCACCCCGTACAGGCTGGTGCAGCGCTCCTGCTGCACCGCCGCCAGCGTGGCGCTCGCATCGAAGCACTCTGCGGTACGTTGTGGATGCATGGGCGCAGCGGAGCTGATTTGATAGTGCAGTGGAAGCCTGCAATGTTGGCCTGCAAATAGAACAAGCATCCATCCACACCTGCGGGGTACACAGCGGTGGCGCCATGTGCAATCGCCGCCAGGCTGCCCATCACACTGCCAAAGCAGTGGAAGAGTGGCACAGGGATGCACACCCTGCGGGGCCGCCGGAGAGGCTTGGGTAGTTAGAGCATGTAGCACCAATTCTGTTGGGGTGTACGCATGTGTGCTGCACACCCAGCCTGCAGCCCTCCCCTTCGCCCCACCCACCTGTCGGCTTCTGTGTACTTGCAGCCCTGCCCCACGTGCAGGGCATTATTCACGATGTTGCGGTGGCTCAGCGTGGCGGCCTTGGGGAAGCCCGTGGTGCCTGCAAACAAGAGGCAGGTCCCAAGGTGTGGATGGCAAAGAGCAGCGCTTCTAGCTGCCTTCGCCTGCGTGGCTGGCTTGACAGGCCACAGCCTGGCCACCCGCGGTTGCATCAGCAAGCAGCCACAAGTTCAGCAATCAAACGCAGCCACCTACGCATACTACACACCACACAAAGACAACCACGGCCTCACCGCTGGTGAATTGGATGTTAGCCGGCTCGCCCGGACGCAGCCAGGCCTGCCGCTGCAGCAGCTCGCCCGCAAGGCGCCCTCCCTCGCCCATCCACCGCAGATCATGCCAGTCCAGCCAGCCTGCAGGGGCACGCAGCTGCCAACCTGTTGGTAGTGCTCAACGATGGTTGCATTCCAGGCCAGCAGGCCAGGGCTCTACTGCGCTCGACTGCACACTGCACTCGCTTTTCCAGCGGTCAGCGGCTTGCCGCCCAGCCATTGCCAGATATAGAATGCAATGCAATGCGCACAACCCACCTTCAGGTGCGTCCGGCCCTAGCACCACGGCATGCCGCAGCTGTGGCAGCTCATGCCTGCGAGGGAGGGGTCGCAGCGATGTGTACACCGTCTGGACCACTTTGTGGCAGTGTCTGCCCTGGCAAGCTGGCTGCCATGATTCGTGGGTGCTACTTGGCAGGCAGGCCGACTGCCGGCAGATGAGCTGCAGCACCCCGTGCTTCACAAGCCCATTCCAGCACAGCAAGGCTCACCAGATGGAGCCAAGCACATCCACAAAGGAAGTGCCTCGCAGCTCCGGGGCTAGTACCAACGTGGACACACCAGCACGTCGCAGGGCGTAGGACAGTTCTGTTGCAGGCAGGGCGGTGGAACAGGTGGTGGGCCATGGACTTCCATCTGCCATGGCTGGCTATACACTGTGGCTGGCCTCAGAAGGCAAGGCTGCACAGCTTTTGCAAGCGGCCGAAAAGCAACAGGGATGCATCAGACGTGCGTGCAAGCTGCTGTAGGCGGAGCGCACACCTGCCGCCTTGAGGGACGGGTTGAGATTGACCAGCACTGCGCCTACACGTGCAGCGGCATACTGCGGCGAAAATGGGGGCAGCAAGAAAGACTGAAGCCGAGTGCAGCGCTGGTGCGCCAGCAGTGCAGCCGCCTCCCGGCATCTCATCGGCAGCATCGGAATGCTACAAAACTTCCACCAAGCTGCTCCAATTTACATCTGCATTCGTGGACTCACCTGCAGGACCACCCACTCTGCACAGTTGGGCGCCCACACACCCACTCGGTCACGCCGCTGCAGCAGGGCGCGGCCATGGAGGCGAGGTGGGTGCGCAACGCAACGTCTGGTCACAGGCTGCCACTGCGCTCACAAGCATGGGAGACAACCGCCGGATTGCTGGGCTGTGCAGCTGCACACATTTGCATGTCACAAACACACGGCAACCGAAGCAGCAGCTGGGAGCACTCGCCTGCACCCTGTTCGACAGGCATTCTCATGCAACTAGTGGGGACCTACCTGCACTCCCAGCTGCAGCAGGCCGCGTGCCACCTCATCGGCCTGCCGCAGCAGCTCATGCATTCTTTTGAAAAGGAAAAGGAAAAGAAGGAGGGAAATTCGCACCTGCACATCCAGCTGCAGCAGGCCGCGGGCCACCTCGTCGGCCTGCCGCAGCAGCTCCCGATAGGACAGCCGCAGGCCCTGCTGCACGCTGACCACCGCCTCCTTGTCTGGGTGCAGCAGGGCGGTGCGCTCCAGGAGTGCTCCTGCGACCGTAGAACGCCAGGTGCATGGGGATGGGTGGAAGGGCCCAGGAATGGCAGGCCAGTTGAGCAGCGGCAGCGGCAGCGCCTACAGGCATGAGCTGTGCGTGGCGGCGCAACCGCACCTATCGTTTGGTTCAGAATGGGCCTGTCCGTGCGGCCGCGTACGTAGGACAGGCTGGCATCCTCCCGAGGGATTAAGAGGGCGGGGGCAGCTGCAGCAACGAACGGGTAGACCGTTGAGGTGTAGGGTTTTGGCCGCTGGGCAGCAGGAGCGGCGGCGGCAGCCCGAACAACGGCTAAGCGTGCGGCGGCGAGCCCAACCTCTCGAGAGGAAGATGTCCTGCTGCTGGGCGGCGGCCGCGCCGGCTGCCGAAAGCTGCGCGGCACCTCGCGCTTGCTCGACCACACCCAGGGCCTGCCGCAGCGCCTGGCGCCGCATCAGTATGCTGGTAATGGTCTCACAAACTGCATAGGCCGCTTTCCGTCGTGTTTCAGGCGGGACGACAATGCTGACTGGACACCAGCGGGTGGCGCCGGCGCCACCGGTTCACGACGGCTCGATCCTCTCACTGCTGCCTTTTCTCCAGGGCCAAGCTTATCGCAGAACAGCCTGGTACGCCATCAATATCATACTAGCATGGGAAAAATAACACGAAAGCTTATCGAGAACAAGTTATGCTGGGAGACGGGGCCTGCACTTCCGGGCACAGGCAGGGAGGGAGCGGCCGGCGAAAGAGGGGACAGTGCCAAGCTCTGGACCCTCCAGTGGAGGTGCAGAAAGAAACCAATAGGAGTATGCCTTGTTACTATGGACGGAAGTGCGGAAGCATACGTAAGTAAAGGCGAGGGCGTCTATGCAAGGATCAAGAGTACCAGAACGGCAGCTGCCCATTTACGCAGGGCTTTCAAGTGTGGCGGCGAGCGTTGGTGCTTGGGCCTTGAACAGGAAGTAAAAAAGCTGATGGGACTGGGAGCATTGCGCCTGGTAGGGTGGCCAAGGGGACGCCCGCTGCTTGGGTGCCCCATGTTGGCTGTGGTTGGTTTTGCCCCTGCTGCACTGGTGGGCCGCGGTCAGCAGGCTACATAGCTGGCCGCTTGCCAGTGCGCAGTTCACACCTTCTCCTCTGCACTGCCATCGCCGTCGCCGCTGCCGCGGCCGCGGCCGCTGTCCTTGCTGCCTCCCAGCTCCCCCGCCGCCTCTTGTCCGCTGTACACAGTGGTCAGTGCCCCGGCGAACGAGGTGGCGCGGCGGCCCCCAGGAGCATCCATGTGCCGCTTGCTGAGCCCCAGGGTGTGCACCATAGTGGCGCAGTGCTTCAGGGCGGCGGCTGGGTCGCGGTACACTTCGCCTTCTGAGTGCCAGGCTGGAATGATGGTCAGGGCACGGGTCAGGCGGGAGCTGCCGCCGGTGGGCGCAGCAGTGGTACCGTCTGCAGAGGGTGGGACAAAACAGGCGGAAGGGTGTTGATCAGCTTGCAGCGGAGCCAAGTTCGCTCACATTGCATATTGCCTGCTTCTGGACTATCCTCTGTCCCAGCCGCTACAGTCTGCTGCCTTGCTACGTGTTGCACACGTATTGCAGCTGCAACCCCCTCCCACTGCTGCCCACCTGCCGCCGCCTGGCCCGCCCGCTGCTGCCGGCTCTCCAGATGGATCGAAGACTTGAGGGAGCCAAAGTGCATGCGGTGCTGCTGGGGGAGGCCCGCCACAGGGGCTTCGTCTGTGGCGTGGCTGGCCAGCGCACGCAGCACGCGCACCGACTGCAGCAGGGGGCACAGTTGGGTGGGTGGGCAGGTTGGGGAGGGAGCTGGGCAGGGCTGGGCAAGGCGGCGAGGAGACAGGCTGGCCGACATGCACAGCATGGGCAGGACTGTTAGGAGGTTGCTGCCACTTGTGTCGAGACCACTTGTTTGCTGCTGTGGTTCCACTGCTTAGTCCATGCTTCCCTCCCAGCTGCTGCCCACCACACGCGCGCACCTGGTTGACAAGCACCACCCGAATGTCGCGGGCAGCCATGTCTTCAATCAGGACCTGCAAGCACCGGGAACAGAGGGGAAAACACGCCCACATGCTGATGACAGCAGGAGCAGCAGCGCCAGCTGGCATGTGCATGCTGCTTGCGGCGCTCCCTGCCTCAACGCCACCACCAGCAGCGGTGGCAGCAGCAGTAGCACGGCAGCATCACCTTCAGCATCTGCACGGTGTCTGCATCAATGAAGTTGGTCGCCGAGATGTCCAGCACCAGGAAAGCCAGCGCCTCGCCCCGCAGTGCCGCCCGCTCCTCCGCCGCCGCCACCTGCGGCATGGCGGCGCATTGCCGGTGGGACTGCTCCTCAGCGGCTGTTGTCTGCTGTCCTTTTCTGCTCAACAGCTCAGTTGGACACTGGGCACTGGCACATGCACAGCGCTGCGGCATGACCACAGCGCGGCCACAGTGATACCGGCATGGCCGGTCGGGCCTGCTGAGCGATCCACAGCATGCGCAGCATGCGCAGCATGCGCAGCGCACCTCCCGCGTGATCCAGGCGCGGATGGGCACCGCGTTGGCAAAGAAGATGCCGGACGAAATGCGCAGCATCAGCACGCCCTCGGCCTCCTCCGCCTCAGGGAACAGCTTGGTGTCCCTGCATGGGCACAAATGGACGGGCGCGTGTTGCAGTCGGGCCGTGGCACAATCCTTGCCCGGCTGCGCTGAGCATGAGCAGCGACTGTGGGTGAGGGTGAGCTGTGGCTGGGAGGCAGCATCAGGTGCCGCATGGCGGCGGCATCCATGCCGGCTCCTCAATGAGTGTCACAACATGCTGTCCAACGTCCCGAACTCCAACTGAGCCACCGCCAGCCCCGCCCCAGAGAGGCACGCACCGGTAGCTGTCGGTGCCGGGGATGCGCCCAATCACGGCATGAGGCGGATTGCTGGTGCGGTACACGTGCACAATGACGGCCAGCAGCACTGCAGACAAGGGCCGGGTTTGGGGATTGTAGGACAGGGCTGGAAGGGGCGCAGACGCTGCTGAAGCAAGACACACGCATGGGCAGCCACGCAGTCAGCTATGCCATTGCTTGGCAGGCGGACGTCATGCAGCAGGCGATCGGCAGCACGCACCTCCAGCCAGCATGCCCCTGCAAGGCAGGCAGGCAGGCAAAGCAGCACGACGGTTAGCTTCCCGCCTGAGGCGGACCAGCGGCATCATGCAACGGACGCATGCATGGCAGTGCCTTGGAGAAAACACGCACACGCATGCCGCAGCTCACCAGTAGACGCCGGCGAAGATGACTACGAAGAACGTCGTCAGGTACAGCGCGAAGTCGAACAGCGACACCTGGTGGGGGGTTAGGGATGTTCAAGGGTGTTCTGAGCGCTGCTTTGATATCGAGGCAGACAGGGCAGCGACCATGGAAAGACAGTCTGGCGCAGTCAGAATTTTAGCACAACACCCCAAGCAGGGCCCGGCTTTGCAGCGCCCAGCAGCACGTGCAGCAAGAACGCCTACAATCGCCTCTTCCCCCGGCTGAAGCGCACGCCCACCTTCCAGCAGTAGAACAACTCGAAGGGGTTCAGCACGCGGTACACAGCAGAGATCATGATGGCACCTGTTGTTTGCAAGAAGCAATTACTAAGTCAGGCCAGAGGCGGATCACTTGCAGTGCGGCTAATGGCGGGCTTACATCTAGTTCCATGCAGGAAGAGGCTGAGCTGGATGGCAGGCAGGCCAGTGGTGCCAACAAACCAAGCAGAAACTCGTCCATGTGGACTTGCCAGCTAAATTATCAGGCTGCGCGACGGGAGGGAGGGCGGGTGGGAGCATGAGGGGAGAAGATCGCCGGTGCAGCAAAAGTGGCCAGCAGTGCCTCAACAAAGCAAGGCAGCCCAGAGCAGATACAACCGCACTCCCTTGAGCGCCATACCCAAGTAGCTGGCTTACCATATTTGTGAAGATCCCTGTGAACCAGATGGTGACGATCAGCACGGCCACGCCCGTCACAAAGTTGGACAGCGCTGCAGCAGGAGCGGCAGCAGGGCGGGGTGGCATTGCGATGAGCGGCTTGGGGCCCCAGCGTGCCACACGCAGCAGTGAAGTGGGCAGACTCGTCCCCTCGTTGGCTGGAGAGTATTTCCGCCACTGCTGATCGTTGTACCTCCCTTCAACTCACGTGTCTTTCCGTTGGCTGAGTTGACGATAGCGGCACGCGAGATGGATCCGGCGGTGGGAATCGTGCTGAATGCGGCGGCAAAGAAGTTGCACAGGCCAATGGCTGCGGTGGGCCAGTGCAGCACGTTGGATGGGTGTTGGAAACAGGTGCAAGGCACGCAGCTGCACTGAAGGAGGCTGCAAAGGCAACAGGCCTTTCGAGCACTGGTCGCTGTCACAAGAAAGCCAACTTTCAGCAGGTCCACCGTTCCCCAACCTCCTGCTGGCTCAAAACCCACCCCGCAGCTCCTTGTTGGAATCCAGAGTGTAGCCGTGCTCCTGAGCCAGCTTGCGGCCCCTGCAGGCACAGGGGCAGCCGGGGCCAAGCAGGTACAGTTGGATGGCAAGCATGAAGTGCACCAACCGCTGCAGGGGTTGGTGTGCGCACCCCGTGCATAAGCCCTGCAGCTCCCAGATGCTCCGGCAAACGGCTGACTTGCACAGCGTGCACCATGGGCATAGCCCCCCGCCCCGCCGCACATGCAGATTGTCTCGATGAGCATCACCATCATTGTGGTAACTGCGCAGCAGAGTACAGGCACGGGTGGGGCAGGCAGATACCAGTGGATCCTGGACAGGTCAGGGCTAACTGCACATGAGCAGAGCCCGTCACCCGCCGCTGTCCAGTCCCACTGGCCCGCTGCGCTCACCGACTGGGATCATGATTTGGCCGCCAAAGGTGATGGGGCCCCACCAGCTGATGGTGCAGGGCGGGAAGCCTGCGGCGGCGGCGCGGCGGCAGGGAATGCAACATCATGTTAGGGCTGGGTCCTTCCAGTCGTACATGCACCGCCCTGCATGCACCGCCCCCCGCACACAGCACTGCAAACCGCAGTAGAGACACCCACCCACCCACCCACCTTTCTTCACGCTGCCCAGAGGGTCAATCAGGGGATCTTCGGGAGGGTTGTACAGCTTCCAAATGTTCATCACCCTGCAGGGTTGGTTTGAGAAGAGGGGGAGCATGCGTGAAACTGCGCGGCTCAGAACAATGCCAACTCGTGTGTACGCAAAGCAGTTTGTCGAGCGCAGCTTGGTGGAGAGCCAGCTCAGCAGGTACTGCACCCAAGGTCCCCGGCCAATCTTACCCAATGCCCACAATCAGGCAGACCAGCGTGCCCACGGCCTTCAGCCACCAGAACTTGCTGCACAACAGCAGGCGAAAGAGCGAGGTCAAACAGGAGCGAGGTCAAACAGGCAAGTTCTAGGAGCCGCTTTGGGGCAGCGAGCCAGGCGGCAGCAGCAGCGGCACTGGTTGCCTAATCTTGGCAGCGGCACCAGGCAGCAAGGCGGACGGAGGAGCTTGAGCACTTACTGCCACTTGATGCCAATCTCTTTGCACACAATCAGCGTGATTGTAAAGCAGCCGCCCATCACTAGGTCGCGCCTGTGGGGCAGTGAGTTGGGGAAGCAACCAGTCCATTCAAGATATTGTCGTCGACAACAACTGGTGGGGAGCTGCCGGTGCTTCTGAGAGTGCAAGGCAGGTGCGGCGGCCGTCGTCAAGGCCCCTGTTATACTGCCCCACAAGCTTGACACCTCCGCTCACCAGTTGAAATCGTCTATGTTTTGGATCACTTGCGTGATGATGTCTTGTATTGTGGATGCGTGCTCCGTCTCCAGGCCCAGAATGTACTTGATCTGATGTGGGACGCGGGCGGGTGTGGCTGGGCAGCAGGTCAGCAGACCAAAGCAGGCAAGCAAGCGCCATGACCGGCGACGTGCTGCCTGGCGGCCGTGAACGGCACGTGCGTCACAGCATGCATGCACCCAGCACTTGCGCAACAAACTGCAGCGGCATGAAGCGCTGCGGTGCGCATAGCGTGCAGGTGCACGGCTGAGCCCCGTACCTGGCTGGCAACAATGAGAAGGGCGGCGCCTGCCAGGTAGCCCGCTACCACTGAGTAGCTGCAGATGGGCAGAGGGAGGGGAGACAGTGGTTGACGGCACAGCGTGCCAAAGATCGGCACACCTCCTGCAGGTTGTGCAGCGGTGTAGCGTGCCGCACACCCCTTGCCGACATGTGGCAGGCGCCTGCAGCGGCTTTAGCAAGCCCGGAATGCTGCTCAGTTTCCTGCAAGTTCCCCTGCGGCGACGTGACTGCCAGCTGGCACTCACGACATGAGGTTGGTAAGGAAGCCGAGGCGGAGGAAGCCGAGCCCAAACAGAATGGCGCCGCACAGCAGCGCCACCTGCAGAGTTTGCCAGGACGCATGGCGGCACGGCGTAAGGTTGAGGCATGTGTAAGAGGCTGGTGCCTGGTGCGCTGGACCGCTGCTGGACAGGCTGCAGCAGCAGCCACGGCAGGCGTGCATGCCTGCAGTGCAGCACACGGCATTGCCAGCCAGCTTGTTGTCGTGTCGCCCGCCACACCTGGATGATTGTGCGGTTGATCTGCGCCTGAACCTCCGGGTCCTCTGGGTTGTTGGGGTCGTGCTGCACGCAATTTGGTTGCACTGGTCAACAGGGCGTCTTGCATTGGGTCGTGCCATGCATGCACTTCCAAGCTGTTCCGCTGTTTCAACTCCACAGTCTGCATCGTACCTGTAGAGATCCGTACAGGCTGATGATGCCATCGCCCAGCGTGAGGCAGGTGATGGCCACCGCACCTACGGCCTGCAGGCAGGGCGGTGCGAGGTTGGATCGGGGTTACTGGCGAGGACAGGAGCAGCGACAGCAGCAGCATGACACGCTTGCGGCAAGGTTGAATCACTGCACAGATGTCCAGGTGCACAACGGGGCAGCGCTGGTTGGGATACCCCTCCCGCTCTCCGCTGTGTGCTCATGCTACTGCCACCATCCACAGAAGCGAGCTGCCTCCACCCGCAAAACAACGGAGCACGCACCATTTGGCCGCAGCTGCCCCAGATGCCGTAAGCAAAGGAGGGCAGGATGGAGGCATAGAGGCCAAAGTTGCTGGGCGCGCCCGCCAGTCCCTGTGTGGGAGAAACAATGGAGCAGCAGCCAGCATCAGCAAGCCGAGATCAGGATGACTATGCTGTAAGGCGGGCAGCATGTGGGCCGCGGGCATACAGCCGGCCCAGACAAGCGCGGCAGGCGTGACATGGCATCGCGCAGCATTGCACGATACGTGCTGCCCTGCCGGCAGCCCCACCAAAACCTCTGCATGTACCCACCGCGTTTGCGATATTCTCAGGAACTGTCATGACTGTCGCTGCGATGCCAGCCAGAAAGTCAGCCTGCATGGCAGCAAAGGGCACGCTGCTCAGAAACTCTCGAATGCAGTCGCTATGACGCGAGCACCAGCGCTTGGGCAGCGGCAGCTGCTGCTGGGTTGGCCACTGGGCTGGTGAGCTGATGATCCTGCCCGCATGCTGGCCATGCATGCACATGCTGCCCTGCGGATGGGCACTCACGATGAGCCACTGCCGCCAGTTGTAGCCTCGAACCCAGGACAGGCAGGGCAGGAACGCCTCCAGCCAGCCGCGGCGGCCTTTGGGGAGGGCGCTCTTCACATCGCTCCAGGCCTCGGAGCTGCAAAAAGTATGCAGATGCGGCCGGAAGGAGGTGAGGATTGGCAGGCTTGCTGCTAGCAAGCACATCGTATGCGGCCTGAGGGCCCATGGCAGCTGCTGCCGCCCATTCGGCACATGCCCTCAAATGGCACAAGCCTGTGCTGCCGGGCAAACCGCCACCAGCAGGAGCACCACAGCATGCGCACCACTGGCGCTTCAGCTCATCCTTGCGGCTGGCGCTCTTCGCTTCCGGCAGCAGGTGCAGCGCACCGCCGCTGTAAGCTCCGCCCTGCAGGAGAGGCAGGCAGCCGATTCGACGGAATTGGTAGGGCGGTCCCTGCCCGGCGCAGAGCGGCGGCGGCGGCGGCAGGAACAGATGCGGCCCGATTGCTGGTGAGAGGCGCCAGGGGCCCTGCTCGCCACATCTGGCCTTGAGCAGCGCTGGCTGCCGCACGTGGCCGAACGTACGCCTGCCCGGCCCAGTGGACGAACCAGGCAGCGTACATCGGCCCCCGGCAAGGCCTAGAGGCAACGCAGCAATCCGACAGGTGCTGTGCGCAAGCCACGTGGCCCTCCGGCAGCCTGCTCACCAGGTCGGGCACTTTGTCGCCGGCGGGCTCACGGCCCGCCGTGTGGCGCTGGTGCAGCTCCGCCATGCTTGCCGATAGCGAGATAACCCGGGAGCGGCCCGCGGCCGCGCACTAGGCTGGGCGGATCACATCCTCATGCGCTGCATCCGGCGCCTGTAGACCATGGCCACCACGAAGGCGGTTCTTCCGAACCAGCAGCATCAACACAAGGGTCCAGCAGGTAGAGCTTGTCTAAACTGCCTGCAAGCCAGCCTGCAGTGGTAAACCTTGCATACCACCTGTGCAGCAGCCGCCGCTCGGGTGGTCGGCACCATCTGTGCTCCGCCGCCGGTGGCGGGAGGGCGCTCATGTGCCCGAAGCGGCGGCCTCGCCAGCCATGTCTTACCATGCCGGCATGCTGTCCCAACCACTCTCTCTCCGAGCGCTCGGTCGGTTTGCCCGGAATGCTTCAATTGGCTGCTAGATCGCAGGGCGGCGCAAGCAGCCCGCTGCCGCCGCCGATGTATGGCGGCGCGGGCAACGCACATGCGCGGCATGGGCATGCACGTTGCAGCAACACTGCCCCAACCTGCAAAGCGGCAGCTGTATCGTGGCGGCAGTGAATGACACGGCATGCTTCTGCGCCTTGATGTATTGCCTGGCTCACTTAGCACAAATGCCTGCCGCTCTCCCTGCAGCTGGCCCCAATGGCAGGCGCCGCCTGCCTTCCAAATCCCCAGCTGCCAATGCCACCAATCTGGCTGGCCCATGCCCAACCAGACGGTGGGGGACACCGAGGCCGATGCACGGTCAGCGCTGCTCTGGGCCATTCCTACATTGGACCCTCCCAGAGAGGTGCAGCTCCTCATCTTCGCCTGGCCTGCACCCGTCCCTGTCTCTGTGCAGCCAGCCTCAGTGGAGTAGCAGGCACCAGGGGCCTGCAGCCAAGGCCAGAGTTCGCTGCCTCAGCTGCCACCATGCGCACCTCCCTCTGCTGCGCCCTCCTGGCCGTGCTGCTGGCCTGCACGGGCATCGATGCAGGCAAGCGAGGCTGCAGGGCGCGTGGAGGGGCCTTGGAGGGCCGCGGCGGCCCAGGGGCAAGCGCCGCCTTTTGGCGCCAGCGCCGGCGCTGCATCAACCTCTCCTTCACACCAACCTTCCCCGCCCCTTCCCATGCTCGCCCTGCAGCCCGGGAGTTGACGCAGGCCCGCGCGCCTGCTGCCGAGGTGGCCACCACGCGCCGCCAGCCGACCACCACGGTGCGCAGCAGCAGCTGCCGCAGCGTAGCGGCGGCGCTAGAATTACCCCCGCCAATCTGGGCGCCGTCTTGCCCCCTCTGCCTTGCCCTCTGCCCTCTGGCTTGGTTTGCATGCACCATGCACAGCTGCACTGGTTTTCAGGGCCCCGTCCCCCTCCCCCTGATGCGATGCGCAGACTGCCGCTGTCCCCCGCGTGGCGCCGTCGCCGACCGCCGAGGCCGCCCGCCGCGCCGCCCCTGCTCGGGTAAGCCGCCGGGCTTGCAATAAGCTTGCCAGTCTTGCAAGGGTCTGGCTCCAGCTGCCAGAGGCCTTTGACTGTGCAGCGGGATGGCTGCGGGGAGGCAGCCGGCAGCAAAGCGATGGTAGCAGCAAACCTGCTGGCTGGTGCGGCAGGCTGCCTTCCCCCTGCTTGCCTGCCTCTGCTGCGCTTGCTCACCATGCCTGTGCCAAATGCGGCCGTCCATCTCGCCCACTTGCGCCCCTGCAGGCTGCCACCACGACCACCCCCGCGCGCCGCGCAGCCCCCGCTGCCGAGCGTGCTGCCACCCGCACTCCCGCCACCACCACCGCCACCACGGCTGGCGCACGCCGCGCCGCTCCTGCTGCCGAGCGCGCAGCCACCCGCACCCCCGCCACCACCACCGCCACGCGCCGCGCCGCCCCTGCGCCCGTCGCCGAGGCCCGAACCGCCACCGCCGGCCGCCGCCTGCAGCAGGTGCGTGCGTGTGGGCCCCACAGGCAGTGTGCTCCCGCTGGGAAGGGCAGCACCACCTGCATTGCAATTGCTGCTTGTTCAACAGCCTGGGTGTGCACAATACCCGTGAGCATGCTTGCAACTCACTGCTGGAGCACTTTGAGCTGACATTCCTACCTTGGACAGCTGCCCAGCACGCAACCGGTGCCTCCCATCCCACTCTCAGCTCCCTGGCTGCCTGTCCTGATCTATCCCGCTGTTTTGTGCGCCGCAGGAGAATGCAGGAGAGCTCGTGTTTGCCCCCGCCCTCGAGCGCGCCGCCTTTGTTGTGCCCCCGCTGCCGGCCGCCCAGGCCATGCCTGGCTCGGGCACTACCACCACTGGCCGCCGCCTGTCGCAGGTGCATGCCTGGACGGCAAGGGACCTGCATGGGCGGCCACGTGTGGAGAAGAAGAACCGCGTGACACTCCGCCCGAATATGCTGCCCTTCTGTGCCCATCGGCCCACCTCCAAATTCACCATTGCTCGTGCAATGCAGACCACCAACCTCATCGCCGCCGCCCCCGCCCTGGAGCTAGTGGCTGTGCCCGCCCTCGCCACCACCGCCCCCCTGACCACCGGCACTGAGGCCATGCCCGCAACTGGAACCACCGGCACCGGCCGCCGCCTGCAGCAGGCAAGTATGCGCGGGGGAGCGGGGGACTCTGGTGCCTGCACAAAGGTGGTTGCGGCACATGCATGCGGGCAGCGCACACCGGCGAGCATCTTCGGCAGATTGGTTGGATTCTAATCGTCCTCCTGTGGAGGCTTCACTTCCCTGCAGACCACCAACATCATTGCTGCCGCCCCCGCCCTGGAGTTGGAGGTTGCGCCCACTCTCGTCACCGTCCCTGTGACCACTGGCACCGAGACGATGCCCTCTACCACTGGCTCCATGCCCACTGAGACCACCGGCACCGGCCGCCGCCTGCAGCAGGCAAGCACGGGGTTGGGCTTAAGATGGGCGGCTGCACACGGACAAGAAGTGCATGAGAGCTGGGAAGAGGGCTGAATGTGCGGCATGCAACCTGGCTTGCAGCTGAAACATGTGCACCACACCCGCTCCACCCCTCAATTTGCAGGTTGCTGCTCCCATGGCTGAGGGCATGATGGGGCGCCGCCTGCAGCAGGCGCGTGCATGCCTTGGGAGGGTGGTGCACAGAAATTTTAGATCACTCACACCGGTTTCTGCAATGTGTTGGCTTGCGGCTCTTCCCCACCAGGCTGCCTGGCTGTGAAACTGCTTTGGAAGGCGAGGTTAACCATCACATACCGTGGCCCTGCCTCGCCAAGCGCAGGCTGCTCCTATGTCTGAAGGCATGATGGGTCGCCGCCTGCAGCAGGTGCGCACTTGGTGGGGAGCTCCCATCATTTGTCTGCCTGCTGTGAACCTGCCTGCCTGCTGTGCAGCCCTGCAGTTTATGCTTGAAGGGCCGGCGGGAATGGCCGCACCATTAGAGACTAAGCAAAGCATGCACTGCTTTTCCCTGCCAAGCGCAGGCGGAGACGCCCATGGTGGCTGCTCCGATGATGGAGGGGACGATGGGCCGCCGCCTGCAGCAGGTGGGTGTTAACTTGCTGGGGTATGCTGGGGTTGGCGGGGTGGCATTGCCTGCGCCTGGCATTCTTCTGTGGACCTGTTGCAGGAGGGTTGCATTGCACTTTGCCAACTAGCACCCAGCTGCCGGTCCTGCGCTGCAGCCATGATGGGCAACATGCTGCCATGATCAGCATCAGCATCCTGATCTCTTTGACGTGCCGCACCTCCTGCCTGCCTGCCCAACGCAGGCTGAGATGGCCCCTGCCCCCGAGATGCCGTGAGGGCTCGTCGTTGTGCAAACTCAAAAGCGCAACACCACTCGCAACCTGTGTTGAGCTGATGTTCAGCCGCCGTTTTTGATTCCACTGCATCATCTGGTTGCGGCACCTGCCTCCATTTCGCTTGTTGTGCTGACCCATGCTCTCAAGGTGTGGCTCTGCAGCGCCAGCCCACCCGTCCTCCCAAGGCACACGCCGCGCCATGCTCGCGCCCTTCCCCTGTCCGCAACCATCAGGGAGCTCGCCCACTGTTGTACATTGAGCAATGTCCACAAGTTGAGTTGTTTCATTTCTTCTAGGTGTAAGGTGGCCATGTGTATTAGCTGGAGGAGAACAGGCATCTCTGGGCGCGGCGCGCATCTACTGCTCAGCGTGTGGCATGCGGGCGGGCGACAGCTTGGCGGCCAGCCGGGCGGTGGGGCTGCGCGGGCGCTGCGCCTGCGTGGTGGGCAAGGGAGGCAGCCGTGCAGTTTCGGCAGTCAGGTATGGGCAAGCTATCTGTGCAGTCGGTCTTCAAATCATTGAGCAAGCCTCGGCTGCACCTGCGCAAGCTCGTGGCTCGCCGCCGCCGCCTCCTTCTCCTCCTTGCGCGGGGTGCCCATCCACTCGGCCACCTGTATGGCGAAACGGCAGTGCGGGTAGGATGAGGTCTGGCACCTGGGGGCACAAATGGATATCAGCTGCTGCTGCGCCACTTTACATGAATGGCAGTGAAGGGGAGCTTGAGCTGTGGTGCTGTGCACTTACAGGGGCCTTGTGCCCGCACGCACCTGGTGGCTCAGCTCTCCCTGGGCACCCTTGTCGGTGGGAAGCAGGATGAGGTGGATGGGATTGGCCGGCGAGAAGGACTCCTGCGGGAGGACAGTGCATTCATTGTTGGGTGCTAGCAAGGCGGGGCTGCACAGGGGGCCAGCCGGGCCGGCACGGCAGTTCGGACGGCTGGTGCTCTCCCTCCGCTGGCCCCGCCCACCTGCAGCTGCACTTTCACTAGGCAGTTCTCCTCCTGCAGCGTCTTGATGCATGCTGGAACGGGGCGGATGGTGACCTTGATGCTCTCGCCATCAGCCGCAGGCGTGAGGCTCAGGCGGCAGGTGGTGGCGGCAGCGGCAGCGGGAACGCCGGCGCAGCAGCAGTGGCAGGGCGGCTGTGAGGCGCTCTCGGCGGCCGGCTGCTGCTTCTTTGCAGCGCACGAGGAGAAGCGGGAGCCCATCGTTTGCAGTTGAGGTTCGCTCCGGCCGAGGTTGGAGGCCGCTGGCGCTGGGGGATTGGGGCGGCTGATGGTCGCAAACGTGGCAATGGAAGGGTGCAGAAGAGGGGTACAAGAGCAGTGCACACACCCAGCCAGCATGGGGCGCCCGCTCTCATCTTTGTCGCATCGGCCCGTCAGTGGATTGCGATCGCCTCTCTTTGAACAATGAGCGCCCAGGCGGCCGCCCTGTCGTCTCCTGCAGCAAGGCCCGCTCGCTGCAGCGCCGCTGCGCGCCCTTGGGCACCTCTCCACACCAGTACAGCGAGCCGAGAAGGACGTCCGCCGCATCAGGTGAGCCGATCACTGGCGCTGCCTCGTTCGCCGCCGCCGCCGCCGCCGCCGCCGCCTGCCGCCTACCAGCCTGCCCTGCCAACCCCACTCACCGCTGGCATCCAGCTCGCACTGCAGGCATGCCCGCAGCGGCCCCGCTTTCAGAGACTCACGCCACCTGCTGCGGCAGCGCAGGATGGCTGGCAGTCACAGCCGCAGGCGTCGCAGCCGACGACCAGCCCGCAGCAGCCAGGCGGCGCCGTCGGCCGCTTCCTGGCCGCTTTCAACAGCTCGCCGCGGTCGCTGGAGGTCATGCTGGCCTGCCTGGCGCCTGATGTGGCCTACCACAACCTGGCCCTGGCGCCGGAGCCGTTCCGCGGGCAGCAGGCGAGCGGGCGCACAGGCTGTGGTAGGGAGGGAGCGGAGCAGGCAGCCAAGTGCACCCAAGCTGCGTCTGCTGTTTCCCAATTCTGGTTCTTGCACTCTGACGCAGGAGGTGCGCCAAGTGCTGGCTTCCCTGGTTGCCTCCGCCCCACCTGACTGGCGGTTGGTTGTGGACGATGCCACGCCAACCCCCAGCAGCAATAATGACATTAGCAGCAGCAGCGGCAGCAGCAGCGGCGGTGGCGCCGTGGCGGTTGTGTTCCATTTGGAGGATGCCAGCGGGCAGGCGGTGCCCCTGACCCGGGGCGTGGCCTTCTACCGCTTGGACCAGGTGGGCAGGAAGCTGAGCGGTTGCAGAGCATGATTGCAAAGCATGCGCGGCAGGCAAAAAGTGGGGCGCGATGCGGGCCGTGCAAAACAAGCTAGGGCAGGCACAGTCCAGGCCAGTGGCAGCACTAGCGAATTTTTCACCCACCCTTGCAATGTCTGCAGGCTGGCCGCATAGCACACATCACCGAGGCAGCGGAGCAGGTGGTCAAGATGCCGCAGGCGGTGCTGCCGGTGGCTGGGGCTGCAGCTCCGCTGCTGCAGGTGCTGCGCAGCGGCCCACTGGGCAGCCTGATGCAGGGTGGGCTGGGCGCAGGCATGCTGCCGGCAGTGGGGGCGCCTGTGCCACCCCAGCAGCCCCCGCAGGCAATGTATGCTGCGGCACCGGCGCAGCCGCAGGGCAGCAGCAGCAGCCTGGGCAGCCCTCCCACTGGCGTGGCAGCTGCCGGCAGGACCGGCGCAGTCGGCAGCAGTCCTGGCACGCGCAGCACAGGCACCCCAGCTGCTGTGCCCCCGGCTGCAAGCAGCAGCGGCAGCGTGGGCGCTGGAGGCGATGGCAGCGGCGACCCTAGCAAGATTGCTGGGCTTGCAGGCGTGTGGATAAAGGATCAGGCGGCATCAGACACAGCCAGCTACAGCCGCGCGTGCGACCTCTTGCAGGCAAGCAGGGTGTGGACAGGCTGTGGCTTGTCGCCATGCATTGAGCTTAGCTGGGCCTGGCCTCGTTATGTGCTGCTCACGCCCTGCCGCCTGCCACAATTCAACCCTGTGCCTGCTGCAGCTGAGTGGACTGCAGAAGACGACCGCCATGCAGCTGATTGAGGGTGTGGAGATCGAACAGCAAGGCAGCGAGGTGGCCATCCGCTTCCTGACAGGTGAGCCGAGCTGTGTAGGTTGACATTTGCGCAGTCGGCTTGGCCAACAACAGCAAGGCGGTTGGACGCTGATGCTGCTTGCCGTTGCGAAGCTGTCCTTTGGCCTCCAAAGGCTACGCAGGCGCTGATTCTGGTTCAACAGCAAGCTCACGCCTATGCTTCACACTGCCTCCTTGCTTCCCATATCCTCCGCAGTCGTGCCTTTCTTCAAGGTCACTGAGCGTGTGCAGCTTGGGGCGGCCACCAGCATGGGGCGCCGAGACCTGCGGGACGGTTTACAGCGCGCGACTGCTGCGGCGCAGCCCGACGGCAGCCTGCGGGTGGACATCGCATGGGACGAGCCCAATGCCGGCAGCATCTGCGAGCAGTGGCGGCTGGTGGACGGTGGCAGCTGCCTCGAGTGCAGCTCGACTGTGGCGGTGCGGGCAGGGAGTGTCACCACGCGCACTGTCTACCGGCGCAGCAGCGACGGCTGGCGGCCGCGCTTCCAGTGGAACCCGCTGTACAATCTCATGGGCGGCTCCAGCTGATCTCTGCGGTTGCTGTGCACGTGTAAAGCATCGAGCGCATGAGCAGTGCTCCCGCCGCTCACCGCCGCGGCCGCCAACCAACCTGAATTACCGGGTGTGGCACTCGCTTGCCCATTTGCGAAGGGCTGCATTCCCTGCTGGATCAGGCGGCCTTAGCAGCTTCAAAGACGAGCCAGGGAGGCAGGCCGAACTCGCGTCGGCCGGTGTGGGCCGGGGCGATTCAGGACCGCGCCAGCCGGCTCCGATCACACTCACGAAACGCAGCTAGCGGCAGTTGGCACGGTCAGAGCACAGACGACGAGCGGTCGCCCCGGGGCGCCCCAGGCAAGCGCCCCCGCACGCCCCTGCGCATGCGGGAAGATCCTTGCTGGCTCAAAAGAGCGGAAGGCTCGCAGCAGCCCAGCGCCGCTCCTACCGCCGCCGCCGCTCACCGCCTGCCGCTCCTCCAGCCTGCAGGCGCCATGGCTGCGGCCGGCCCTGGCGGCAGCGCCGACAAGGCCAGCAAGGTGAAGAGCCTGCTGGCCAGCTACTACGACCTGGACGATGGCGAGGGCGAGCCCAGCCCCTCGCTGTACGACACGCCACGGTGGGTGTGGTGGGTGCTGCCACATCGCCTTCCGTGCTGCGCTTGCCCGTCTCTGCGCCAGGTCAACTGTGCCCTGTGTGCTTGTCTCATCATGCAAAGGCTGTGCCAGTCTGACTCAGCCTCCCTGCCAACAATCCCTCACAGCACGGCGCCGTCGCCGGGCGCGGTGCAACGCTCGCTGGCGCCGTCGCTGGGCGGCGCCTCTGCGGCCGCCGACGTGGCGGCTCTCAATGCCTCCTACTTTGACCCGGACGCCTACCTGAAGCGGGTGCTCAAGGAGACGCGGCTGGCGGACCTGGCGGCGCTGCAGCGCGACATGCTGGGCGAAGTGGGCGGCCTGGACAGCGACATGCAGGTGAGGGGGCACTGTTGGGCATGCGCATGGCAGATGGCTGTTGGTGAGCAAACGCAGTTGCACACGTTGTAGCTCAGGGCCTGCAAAAGTTAGCAATGTAGTGCAGGCTCTGGTCTGCATGTTGCATTGCATCACCCCAATCAGGACCTCGTACCACCCCGTGCCGTAGATGTTGGTCTACGAGAACTACAACAAGTTCATCGCCGCCACGGACACCATCAAGCTGATGAGCGCCAGCATGGAGGGCATGGACGACCGCATGGCCAGCCTGCGCACGCTCATCGGTGCCTGATGCTGCCGCTGCTGCTGATGTGGTGGCTGGCGTGTGTGCTGTGCATGTGTGGGGCAGCTTTGTTTGGCATCTGATTTCACGCAGCTTGTGTTCATTCAGCCGCAGCCGACGAGCAACTCTCGGCCTGTTCCAACTTGGCCGTTACTCCGCCTGCTTGTGCTGCTGCAGACGGTGTGGTGGCCACCAGCGAGACGGTGAACGGCAAGCTGCAGCAACGACAAGAGGAGGTGGAGGAGCTGGATGCGGTGAGTGGGGTGGGTGGTGCATGTGGGGGAGATGGGAGGATCCCTGACTTGCTGGAGTAGAGTGGTGGCTTGTTGGAATGAGAGCACAGCAAAGGTTCGAATCGTTCCGCCACTGGTGGCTGCTCTTGATGTGCTCCTGCACCTCTCCAGCCTGGCCGCTGCTTCTCTGTGCTATGCCCACCCTGCAGGTGCGCGGGCTGCTGACCAGGCTGCAGGCAGTGTTTGACCTGCCGCGCAAGCTGCGTGCTGCCATCGACCAAGGGGCCTTTGAGGTGGCGGCAGACTGCTACGCGGATGCAGCGCCGCTGCTGAAGAAGTATGGGCACAAGGTGAGCTTGCAGTGCTAGAAGAACCTCAAACAGGCACGCTTGCGGCTGTCTCAGGGGGGCGGGTGGGTGCAAGGGAGGCTTGGAGAGGAGCCTACTCTCGTGCCAGTTCCGCATGGCTGCCGACTGCCTCATGCCTGTGCCCGCTGCGCATCATGTGAGGAACAGTTGCCCTGCCCACCGCATTACTCGCTTGCAGGGCGCCTTCAAGCGGGTGGCAGCAGATGTGGAAGCGTTGGGACACGAGCTGGCGGCACTGCTGCGCAAGCGCCTGCTTGCCGCTCCAGACCAGGCAGGTTTAGACAGCAGGCTCGGAAACTTTGAAATAACTGGGGTTCAGCGGCCATGCATGCTGGCTGGTCCACAGTCAGCCTACAGCTTGGGAGCTGTGGGCACCTGCCACCGCTCATGCGGCTGAATGCGTGAGCATGTGGGCTTGCACACTTGCGTCCCTTGCTGCAATGCAGGCGGCTGAGTGCATCGCCATGATTGCCAAGCTGGGGGAGCCCACGGAGAGCCTGCAGGTGTGTCGATTGTGCGGACGGCTGCACGATTGCTGTTATAGGCGATGGATGCATGCAATCTGCCTGGCTGCACCGCCTGACTGTTGCTCGTGTTTTGGGTTCTGTTTTGAAAGTCTCTCGGCTGCTCCCTGCGCCGCCTCACAGGAGGACTTTCTGGAGTGCAAGCGCCAGCGGCTGGAGGGGCTGCTTGCGGCTGCGGGCCTCATGCTGAAGACCCTGGCGGTGGACCGAGGCCTGCTCACCCCAGCAGGTAGGATGGGAAGGGGACAAGCTGCGAAAGCGGTTGGGCGGCTTGCTGCATGGATGGCAGGAATGGGACCTTGCCACCCTGGGGCTGGTGTGCTAGAGCGCGGTCGCCAGAAAGCTTGCTTTCGATGCCAGCAAACGCCAGCTGGCCGTCTCATCACTGCACCCCTTCCTCCTCCCCACCCCATCTATCACCAGAGCTGGGCTCTGTGGACGAGGGCCTGCGGCGCCGCATGCTGGAGATGTTCCGGCCTGTGGGGGAGCCCGCCGCGCCGCTCAGCGGCAGCGCCGCCATCCTTGGCGGCGGCGGTGGCGGCCAGACGCCACTGCCCAGCCTGCACGCGGTCATTGTGGAGCTGGATGGGCGCATCATTACCGAGATCACGCACACAGCGGCGCTGTTTGCGGAGCTGTTCCCACCCGGCGGCCGCAAGCGCCTGGTCAAGGTGAACGGAGCAGCGGGGGAGGGAGATGGCGGTGATGGCAAGGCTTGAATGAATGGGGGGTAGAGGACAGGCATGCAAGGTCATCACACAATGGCAGCTAGCGCATGACAGCTTGCAGGTTCAATTAGCAGCTTGGGCTGCTTCGAACCAGCTCCGTTGTTTGCCACCACCTTTCATCACCTCCGTCCCTCCTGCTCAGATGGTGCGCGAGTGCTTTGCTCGCTACCTGAAGCTGACGCGCCGCGCGCTGTCGGATGCCTCTGCCATCGCCGCCGCCACCGCTGCCGGCATCACCACAGCTGGCCAGCTGGTGCAGCCTCTGGAGGAGGTCCTGCGTGCCTCGGAGCTGGCAGCGGAGGAGGAAGCGCAAGGGTACGGCGGCAGCGGGGCACCCTCATCGCTGGAGGAGAGCATCGCCGCAGGTGGGCAGTTGCAACCACTTCTGTCACGCGGTTCAAACAGCGCATGTTGGCTTATGCGCCGCTATACTCTTGGGCTTGCGAACCAGTGCTGCAGCTGCACACTGGTGTGTCACGCTGCTTGCTAACTGCGGCTTTGCACTGTTTCCTTCCTGCAGACTGGGGCACCGCAGGCCTGCTGCAAGGGCTGTATGTGGTGAAGACTGACCTGGTGAGTTCAGCTGCCTGGCGCTGTAGTTGGGGTGTGGTTGGGGCAGGCAACATAACATCCCAATTCTGCGCCATGCTTGGCGAAGTCTGAAACCCCCGCTTCTCTGTGTCTGTCATGACCAATCCATCGCCAATGCTGCCTGCGCAATCTGGCCAACAGGTGCGCCTGGACACCCTGCTTCCGGAGCTGTCGCCACGCGACCGCGGGGCAGAGCTTGTGGAGCACACCGTGCGGCAGCACGTGTCGCTTTGCTTCGCCGCTCTGGAGCGCCGGTTGCTGGCTACCGCCGAGGCGCTGGCTGCTGAGCTGGACAGCCCCGAGTGCCGCCGCAACGGCGGCGCCAAGCAGCGGGCAATGGCGCAGGGGCTGGCGGTGCTGCAGGCGCTGCTGGTGCAGGGAGTGGAGCGCCTGCTGCGCAGGTGCGCCGCTGGGCGGGTGGTTGCAAGGCTGGGCTGATTGAGAATCAGCGAATATGATTTGGCGGCGCTTTCGTGCTGCTGTGGTGTTGCACATCCCCTCTGCTGCTAATGTCTGCCTGCCACTTCCGCCCCCTTTGTTGCCCCCGCAGCCTGAAGGAGTATGAGCGGCAAGCATGGGTGCTCGCCGGCTGGCAGGAGGTGTTTGTCAATGCCGTGCACGGCCAGCTGCAGAACCTATTCCTGTCGCTGTGCCAGCAGCTGCTGGCCGCGGCGGCGCTGGCGGCGCCGCCCGGGCTCAGCGCTGCTGTGGTCGGCAGCGCGCGCAGCACAGTGGAGTCTGCTGCACCCTTTGCCGCGGTGCAGCGCCGCCGCACGCTGTCGCTGCAGGAGGGCGGTAGCAGCATGCTGAGTGCCAGCAGCGGCAGCGGCCTGAGCGGCAGCAGCAGCGGGCCGGCAGGAGGCGGCAGCGGCGACGCAGCGGCGGGGCCGCCGCCCCCGCTGCGCCTGCTGCTGTGCCACCTTTGCAAGTTTGCGGAGCGTGAGGCAGTGGGGCTGGCTCTGGTGCTGCTGCAGCAGCTCTACCCAGAACGGCTGCTGGCAGGCGGCGAGGAGCTGCCGGCTTTCCAGCCCACAGAGCTGGGCCGGCAGCTGGGTGCCACGGCAGGGGCCCTGCTGCAGGGCTATGTGGACGCCCATGGGGCGAGCCTGGCAGCTGCAGCAGACGCCAGCACGGCCGCGACGGAGTGGGCAGCGGCGCGAGAGCCGCGTGCACCCCGGCCTGTGTGCGACGCTTTCCTGGAGAAGGCGGCAGGTGAGGGGCCGGAGGGTAATGTGTTCCAGGAGCATCTGGTACGAGAGTGGGCAGCAGCGATGTTTGACGCTGCATGTGTGCACAGCAGGCGGGAACTAGGCGGCCTGCATGGCTGCACAGCTCTGCCGCTCCCTGTGCTGCCAATGTGGGTGTGGAGGCTTTTTGCCAGCCGACCTGCCTGAAGGCATAAACGACCACTTCTTCTGCTGCTATTGCCTTGCGCAGATGTGGATGTGGAGGCCTGCTACCTGCTGGCCTCGCCTTCTGACCGCGGCAGCGGCGCCGGCAGCCGGCTGTCGCGCGGGCACTCGCGGGCACCCAGTGCCGCATCGGCCGCCTCTTGGGACAGCTCGGTGCTTGGCACCACGCAGCAGCAGGGCGGCTGGGGAGGCGGGGCAGCGGAGGCCAGCGGGCAGGGCGGCTTTGTGGAGGCGTCGGTGTCACGCATGCTGGCTTCCGGGCGCGACAGGTGGGTGGGTAGGTGGGGCAGTTGTAAGGAGGGAGGAGAGCTGGCCAGCTGATGGATGACACGCCTTCTGCTGTCGCTGGCAAGCGTGCCAGCACAACTTCTGGCTGACATTTACAAATCGGTCTCCCGGCTGGTTCCCAAGCAGGGGCGGGTGGGGCGGCGGCGGCCTGGAGCTGTCCCGCCCCTCCATAGCAGCGGGCGTGCTGTCTGTGGGCCTGCGGGCCCTGGTGGAGGGGCTGCGCCGCCAGACGCTGGGCAGGGGCGCCTTCCAGCAGATCCAGCTGGATGTGCACTACCTGCGCCCCGAGGTGCGCTTGCTATGTGCTTGCATGCAGATGCAAGCAGGTGTTACCGATGTGTTGCAATGCAGAACAGCCGTTGTTATGTGCAGCAGCTCCCGGATCAGCCGTGCTTGTCCCGCTGCACACCCTGCTGCCTGACAACTTTGGCTGCTGCGCGCATGCCAGGGCGCAAGCGCTCCTGCGCAGTCCCGGATTGAGGCGCTGCTACCCCTGACCGTGTTTCCAAATTGTTCCTTCCCTCCCACCAACCCCCAACCCGCAGCTCCAGCGCCTGGTGGCGGGCGCACCCGCCGGCCCGGCAGCGGTGCAGCTGCTGGACGAGCTGATGGCTGTGGCCATGGAGCGCTGCACCGAGCCGCTGCTGGTGGACAGCTCGGTGCTCGACCGAGTGCTGGCGGCGGCGGCGGCGGCCAAGCAGGCGGGCGGCGGCGGCGGGGCGCCCTCGATGTCGCTGCTGTAGAGGGTCTGCAGATTGGGTCTCATGCTGTATGACTGTTTGATTCAGCAACTTATCTGCTGTAACAAAAGAGCCGGCCGAGGGGCGGGGCAGCGCCAAAAGAGGGCGGAGGCGCGCAAGGTTGGCGCCCGACCCGGTGCATGCTGGCGCCCCCCCTGGGTGCCCCACCATATTCTTTTGGTAGAGATGGATCGACCGGAAGCGGAATCTGGAAGGCCGCGGCCCGCGCAAACTCGCTTCCGGCACTCCTGGAGCCACAGCGCCGCCAGCGCGGCGGCGAGGCGGCCCACTCACGCAGGCGCTCCGCGATCGGACCGATACCCATCCAAGCTTCAATCCCAGTCTGTGCTGATCGATTGCAAGGCCACAGCGGCCGTGCGAGAGCACTCGCGCCGCTCACGATGAGGCGACTCTTGCTGCTCCTGGCTTGTCTGCTGCTCGCGGGCACCGCGCTTGCAGCCCCCAAACCCAAGACCCCGGCGGTGCCGAAGGCCGCGAAGACGTGAGGCCGCGGGGGCGAGTTTTGATGGCGGCCAGTAGATGCTGTGGTCAGAGGCGCCCCCGCCCCGCGTTCCGGCCCAATTGCGCCTCATCGGAATGCAGCGGATGCGAATTGATGGGCGGCAGGCCGGCCGCCGCCATTCCGCCGTGCTCGAGCGGCCGCCGCCTCGTGCGCCCTGCGCCTTCTGCCGCTCCCCTGCCCGGCTCCGCTCGTTGGCACTGCTGATGGCGTTGCTCCTCCCAACTCCCGCTATGATGCAGAGTGGAGCCCCCGGCACCAGCGCCGGCTCCAGAACCTGATCTCAACGAGACCGCCAACGCCGATGAGGGCCCGGTGTGCAAGGAGCTGGACACCGCCGCCCAGAAGCCATGCTGCACCGACAAGCTGGCCAATGCCACCGACGACATCTGGTGCCTGCAGGCCTTCCCAACGGTGAGCGCTGGTGGCCACATGTGACAGAACGCAGTGACGGAATGCGTGCGGCATTGCAGCCCGCTGAATCGTGGCTTCACACATTCGACCAGTCAGTCTCTCCCCTTGCTGCATTAGGAAGCCCCGCTTTCATTGCTGGTGCCCTGAGCAAGCCGGCTCCTATTATACCTCCTCACCCTCTGCCTCCCTCACCCCTCTTCCCTCCTGCAGCTGTTCCTGGAGAAGTCCCCCAACCTGACCACGTGCCAGGACCCGGCGGGCGATGCCGCTAAAGAGGTGGCCTGCTGCACCGCCAAGATTGCGAGGCGCGAGGGCGACGTCTACTGCTCCAACGCCCACGCCCAGGTGGGTGCGCAGTGGTCAACTGCTATTGAGCCAGCACCGAGCTGTGATGGGGCGCTTTGAAGCCTGTGCCAGGCTGCCATGCCATGCACCGCAAACTTGCAAGTTTCCAATTGGCATGCTGCCTGCTGTTACCAGCATTGATGGCCTTCCTTCACTCAGACATCAATAACACCGCCAAGCACCCACCCCGCCCTCCTGCAGCTGTTTGAGGATGCAGCGGCTGCTCCCATCTTTGATGCGGACTGCACCGCCGTTTTTGCGGCGCTGCGGCGCACCTGCTGCGAGCAGGATGCCGCGGGCGAGCAGGCGGACGCCGGCTGCAAGACCGCCTTCCCTGAGGTGGGCTGCTGCTGCTGCTGCTGCTGCAAATGATGCGCGTTCGTGATGAATGCAGGATGTGACCATGCGCCGCACTCACAAGCCAAGTGATGCACTGATGCACGGGCTGGCACCCCACAGCCGCTGCCCCCTCCTCTCCTGCCCGCCGCTCACATTGTTGCCGCTTTACTGCCCTGCCGTGCAGCTGTACGGCCTGCCGCCGGTCGACCCTACCACCCCCACCAACGGCACCACGCCCCCTACCAACGGCACCATCCCCCAGCCGTCTCCGCAGCTGCCGCTGCCCTCTCCGTCTCCCAAGCAGCCGCAGCCGCAGCCGTCGCCCAAGCAGCCGCAGCCGCAGCCCTCTCCCAAGCAGCCGCAGCCGCAGCCGCAGGAACCCACCAAGCCTACCGTTAAGGACTGCTCGAAGCTGGACCTGGCTCAGGCCTCTGGCTGGTGAGCGCGCTTGCCGGGGCATTGTGTTTAAATGGGGCCGGACTTCCTGCCTTCAGCATGCAAGCGCAGTTGGATGCGAGTTGCTGTACTGGAGGCATGGTGTGCGAAGTTTTCTCGCAGCACAGCACAGCGCACTGCCCGGTGAAGCAAGCTCGCCAAGCGCGCCCCTGAACCCTCCAGCCCAGTAACGCCCGCCGCCCTCCCTGCTGCTGCTCCCCTGCAGCTGCCAGGCCATTGCTGACGCTGGCAAGACCAACGCCTGGTGCCAGGATGTGTTTGGCGAGGTGAGCTCACCTTTATCCTGCTGATGCATTTCGCTGTTCATGTTACGTCCAACTTGGGCCTATGAGGACGGCCGCGGGCTCTGCACAGTCAGCGCTGGCCAGCCTGTTCGTCCTGCCCCTGCTCTGCCCCCACCGTGAGCTCCCTCTCAACCCACCCACTGTTCCTGCCCGCTCTCGCAGTTCTGGGGCAATCAGGAGGCGCCCGAGGGCCAGCCCGACAACACCGGCGGCGACAACATGGGCGGCGACAACACGGGCGGTGATGCTGAGCCCGACCCCAACAACTGCGAGGCCATAGCCGGCATCCAGTCCAAGAAGTGCTGGTGCGTGGCGGCGCATGGGCAGGGTCGTGGATGGGAAGGTTGCAGTGCTGCAGACTGGGATGGCTTGCTGTCGGCTGGCAAACAAAGCAGGGGAGTGCAGGGTGAGCCTGGACGGTGGTTGCTGTGCTGGCACCATGCGGCAAGATCTGCCTTGGGGCCACTGGTCTGCTGAGCATCCAAGGTGCCTCATTCGTCTGCCTCACAACTCATTTTATGTGTGCAGCCAGAAGAAGGCCAAGGCGAAGCAGGAGGACGCCTTCTGCAAGGCCACCTACCCCGAGGTGCGTGCGGCCGCTCTGCTGCTGCGACCAAAACAGGGTGCACTCCCAGCAACTCCAGGACTGGTTGCCTGAACTCCCCCCAGCCCTGCATTGGCCCATGGGTTGCACAATTGCCCGCAGGACAGCAGTAGCTGCCTGCCCTTGCCCTACCTGCTTCCCTCCTCCCACAAACTTGCTTCCCTTGCCCACCAACCCCTTCCTCTCCTGCCCTGCAGCTGTTTGTGACGGAGGAGGAGAGCTGCTACGGCGTCAAGGGCGACAACAAGCAGAAGAAGTGCTGCGCCGACAAGGAAGAGCGCGGCGTGTGGGACTGGTTCTGCGGCAAGGTGAGCCGTGATCAATCTCCTGTGTGCCGAACACAGGAGGCGCGTGTTTTCCCTATTCTGGACCTGCTTGCTTTGCCAGCAGCAAGGTTGCTAGGCCATGCGGCATTGGTGTGTGAGAATGCAGAGACATCGATGCTGGCAGCACAGCAGCAGATCGCATAGACCTGTAGCGCAGCACAGCACAGCACACGATCAGAAGCAAGTGCTCCGCCTAGGCGCCCAGCGTGCATGCCACCTCACTCACCCGCCCTCGCTGCCCACCGCCCCTAAACCAATAAACAGATGGCCAAGGGCGACGCCAGCTGCGAGGCTGCTGGCGGTGCCGATGCACAGAACCGCTGCTGCGCTAACAAGATTGTTGAGAAGACCGTTCAGGACGATGAGTTCTGCGGAAAGGTGGGCTGCTGCTGAGACTGGTTGTTCTGCATAAGCTCCGCCTGAAGGCTTGCGCTGTTTTGCGGCGGTGTGCTGCAGCCTGTTCGTATGTCGCGATGGGTGCCCCGCCCTTTCCTGCCCTGCACCTTGTGAGCCGGCTGCCCCCTCCCCTCCCCATGATGCCCCGCAGCTCATTGCTGCCACCTCGTGCGCCAACAGCGGCAACGTGACTGCCCAGCAGGCGTGCTGCGAGACCAAGGCGCAGTTGAACATCATGGACGGCTACTGTGAGACGGTGAGGCAGGGTTGTTTACTTAGGGTTTTGGCGGGGTAACCCCGGCAGTGAAGTGGAGAGGCTGGTACAAGGTTGGTGTGGCCGTGCACACTACCCCTCACACCGCTTCATTTCCTCCCCCTCACCCGCCGCTGCCGCCCCTCTTTTCCCCCCCTGTCGCAGCTGCCGGTGGCCGCTCCCAGCGAGGCGGCGCCCTCGCCCTCCCCTGCCCCAGCGGAGCCTGCCCCCGCCCCCTCCCCAGAGCCATCTCCTATTACCCCGGCCCCCTCCCCGGCGCCCGCACCGTCCCCCGTCCAGCCGGTGGTCCCTCAAGTGACCCAGGTGCTGCCCACTGCACCAGTCACCAGTGTGCAAGAGGATATCCCTCCACCCTCTGGCGCCCGCGCTGTGGCGCCCGCAGTGGCGGCCGCCCTGCTGGGCGCGCTGCTCACGCTGCTGCTGGCTTAAGCCACACGTCAGCGCAGCGCACAGCGGCATGCCGCAGCTGCATGCCGCCGCCTTCCCATCCCCACATTCGCTTCCTAGGCAGGCCAGCGTACCCTCTTTGAGAGCCAGCTAATGACAGCCTTTACTCAACTGGCAGTGTACTACCACACGCTCCTCTTGCCATCCAAAACCAAAACTAAAGCTTCCAAATTTTTCATCATCCGTCCGATCCGTCCCGATCGCCGTCCCCGATTCCTCGATCTGTCCCGATGCCCTGCGTTGCCAGACCCGACCACACCACGTTGTACTAACCGACGGTCTGCCTGCCGCTTTGCCATAACACAATAAGTCGGCCGATGTGTTGCTTACAATCACGTGTGTTACACATTGTCGCCACATGGATGAGGCGGGGTAGCGACAGGCAGGATGGTTGGGTGTGAGTGGGTATGGATCAAGGGCCCAGGATAACGGAATGATGCAAAGCAGAAACAAGCGAGACTGGGTGGGGCGGGTCTGTCCATGGCACTGGGTCAGTCAGGAGCAGCAAGAGGCAGCAAGACGCCGTCAGCGCAGCACCATAATAATCGCAGCGAGAAAGCAGCAAAACTGTGGAGCTATCAAGGCCGGCGCTCAGGCCTCCGCCTGGGTGTCACTGCTGCCCGTTTCTGAGCGGCGGGGGGCTTGGTAGAGCACGAGAGGGGCGCGCGGCCGCCGCTCCTGTGCCACTGCCCGGCCACGCTTGCCAGCAGGAGCGCTGGAGGCTGCTGCCACCTGCTTCTCCAGGGCAACCAGCCGCTGCAGGAGGAAGGGGGGAATGTACAGACATTTGAGCGAGTGAACGCTTGCATGTGTTGCAACACTCAATCGGAGGCAGCAGCGATGCAGGTGCTGTCTGCTGCTCCCAGCCTTTGAACCACGAGCATTGGACCATGCCACAGCATCCATGTCACCCATGCTTGCACCCCAACCTGCCACAGCAAAATGCACCACACTGCCTCATATCTTGCCGCCCTGCCCACCTGCAGGATGGCTCGCTGCCGCTCTTGCAAGGCCTGCGCCCGAGCTGCAGCCTCCGGATCCAGCTGCACCTGCACCGCATCCTCTCCAGCAGCGGAGGCCGCGGGTGCTGCTGCCACCGCCTGGCGGCCTCTGCTGCTGCTGCGCTCCCCAGCCGCGGCCTCAGCACCCCCAGCTGTCGCAGCTTGCCGGCCGCCGCCGCGCTTGCCTGCTGAGCTAAGCGCCACAGCTGCGATGGCATCTGCAACCAGCTTGCGCGAGCCGCCCAGGCCGGGAGGCAGGGCTGCAGCCGCGCTGGCAGGAGCAGCAGGTGAATTGGCAGCAGCGGCTAGGGGATCGAGCTGTGCTGCTGCTGCCGGAGCTGGGGCGGTGCCTTTGCTGAGGCCTGGGGCGGGGACCGGGGGGACCGGCCGGCTGGCTGCTGTGGATGCTGCTGCCGCCTTGAGGGCCGACAGGGCACCGCGGGTGCCCGCCCCTGCTGCCGCAGCGGCAGCTGCAGCAGCGGCCTTTGCTTTCTTGCGCTGCGCCGTGCGCCGCTGGCCGGGCGTCATGCCAGCATACTGCGACCGTCCCTCCTGCTGCTGGCGGCCGCCGCGGCCCCGCCGCCCCGTTTCCTCCTCCTCATCACTCCAGCCGCTAGCCTCCTCCTCCTCCTCCTCGCTGCTACCGCTCTCAGCCGCCACCTGCTGCACGCTCCGGCGCCCGCCTCTTGAGCGCACCACCAGCCCTCCGCCGCGGCTGGCTTTGTACGCTTCCTGCTCCCCGCCGCTCAGCTGCTCAAACTGCTGCAGCAGCTGCACCACGTGGCTGCTCGGGCTGGCCCCAGGGCTGCTGTTGCCTTCCTCTTCTGACTCCGCCTCCAGAGCCGCCGCGGATGCCTGCACCCGACGGCTGCTGCTGGCGCCGCCGCGCCCCGTGCCAGCGCTGCTGACTGTGATTGTCAGCGCTGAGCCCTCTGCTTCAAGAGGCTGCCCCACAAGCTCGCTCTCAGAAGCGGTCTCCCACTCGCTGCTGCCCTCTGCGCTGCCGCTGCTGCTGCCGGCAATGCTGCGGGTGGTATCGGCATCCTCCTCCGCCACCTCCCGCTGCTGCTGCCGCTGAGCCTGCGCCTGTGCCTGCGGCTTTGGCTGCTGTGGCGCCTGCTGCTGCTGCCGCCGCTCCCGCCGCTGCTGCTCCGTCTGCCGCTGCTGCTGCGCGGCAGCCAGAGCTGCTGCCGCCGCTGAAACGCCAGGGCCGCCCAGCCGCCGAGCCATGCCAGGCGGCGGACCAGATTCCTCCTCAGCCTCCGCTGCAGCAGCGGCTGCCTCCCGCAGGCGAGCATTCTCGCGCTTGGCCTGCTCCCGCCGCCCAGCACGATGCACAGACCGCCGGCTAGGGCTGCCCCTGCCGCCCGCACCCGAGCTGCCACCCTCTTCCTCCACCTCCTCTTCCTCGGCAACGGCTGCCGCTGCACCACGCTGTGCCTGCCGCCGCCGCCGCCGGTCTGGAGAGGCTGCCTCCCCGTCCGCTGCCAAGCTGCTGCCGCCGCTCTGCCGGCTCACGCTGCGCTCGCTGCGTTCACTCACAGCGCGCCCAGCACTTGCATTCCTGCCGCCCCTGCCGACCGCGCCGCCGCGGGCAGCTGGCACGTCGGCAGCAGCAGGGCGCGCTGCGACTGGCGTCCTTGCCTGCCGCCGCTGCTGGCGGTCTGCACCCGGGCGCTCCACAGCCGCCACCTCTTCGGGCTCAACTGACGCCCGGCCGGAGAGCACCGGCGGGGGCCGGTAGGTGGTGAAACCCTCCCTCAGCTTGGGAGCACGCCGCGGGGCTGCTGCTGCTGCTGCCTGCTGCTCGCCGCCCGCTGGCTGCGCCGGCATGCCCGCAACAGCGGGTGCAGGCGCAGCCCCGGACGGCAGCTGTTGCACCGGCACCATCATTGCAAAGCTGCCGTCCTGCATGCGGACCAGCACCGGCATGCCGGGAGGTGGGGCACCTGCCACAGCGGCTGGTGGGCCGGCGCCAGGCGCTGCTGCCATGGGCACCCCTGCCGCTGGCCCTGCCGGCTGCTGCTCTGGTGGCGGCCGCGGCGGGACGTCGGCTGCTGCCTGCTGCATGGCACGCTGCAGGATGCGAGACTGCAATCAGGAGAAGGCAACAGGAGAGCCTGGGTTGGGCGCACCATCCGGGGCAGCGGTGCAGTGCGGCAGCTGCTGGAGCATGCAAGAGGCAGCCTGCCATGCGCTGTGAACCCACGGCATCCACACGCAGAGCGGGCAGTCTTCTCACCGGCGTGACCTTGGGAGGCGCCTGCTGCTGCGCCCGCTGCGCCTGCTGCGCCTCCTTGCCCTGCTGCCCCTGCTGCGCCTCTGCCCGCCGCCACCAGATGCTGTGGTCGGCATCGTGAGTATCCTCCTCCTCCCCAGGACCGCTCGGCGGCCGCTGCTGCGGCTGCGGTGCCGACCGCCAGGGCTCTGGCCTGCGGTGGGGTTAGGCAGGGAGGGTGGTGAGATACAGCACAGGTGGCGACGTGAGACATACACACACTAGCACGCATACGGCAGACAAGGAGCATGAACGGCAGCCTGCCTCCACCACGTCCCAAGCAGTCAAAAAGCAGCAGCACCGGTGCCACCCCGCGAACTCACATGCCCCACTCCTTGCCGTCGCGCTGCACCTTGGCCCGGCCCCACTTCTTTTGATACTCATCCGCTTGGGCATGGGCCTCCTGCAGGGGAAATGGAATCGGCAGCAGGCAGGCAGGCTTCAGGTGCCTCGCAGCAGCTGCAGATAAATTGCACTTCAGATCAATTGCACTTCTGTTCGGGGCGTCAATTCATGCGGCTTGCAGGCCCTGCCGACACCAGCTGCACAGCTTGCGCGGCCAATCCTCACAGGCTACTTCTTGCCGGGCATGCTGCACACAAGTAACTGCAGCTGGGCGCACCTGCCATGCCTTCTCGTACGCATCTCTGTCCCGCTGGTTGCGCACCTGCAGATAACAGGCAGGAAGTGGCCTGTTGGTGCCATCTGCCATGCCATTGCTCGGTAGCAGCAGCAGCAGCAGCAGCGGCGGCAGCAGCGGCGGCAGCAGCGGCGGCAACATCCAGGCCTTGCCACCCAACAGCTGCTCACAACATCAAGCAACAGAATGTGTTGCAGTCCAAAGCAAACTCTCAGGGACAGCACCACATCCAGACAGCAGGACCAATGCACAGCAGCCGCCCTCACAATGTCGCGCATGAAGCCGTGCTGCAGGTTGAGGCGGGCGCGGGAGGCGCCTCGCTGCACGTCCATGCCCTCGTGCCAGCCGTCCCGCGGCTCATACCTGCAGTGGGACAGTTGGAGTGCGACGGTAGGGTCACATCAAACGATGGCAAAAGCACGTCGGATCGCGCGGTCAGAGGGGGCCTGGTATGCAGGGAGGCGAAGCAGCGGCAGCGCATGTCGAGCGGCGGCCCAGCACCCAGCACCCAGCTCACCGGCCCTCCCGAAACGCCTCCTCATCGTCGCCATAGTCCTGGTAGCTGGGTGCTGGCTGCTCCGGTGCGGCTGGTGCAGGTGCCGCTGCTGCAGGCGCTGGTGCTGGCCGTGCCGGCGCGCCGAGAGTGCGCTGGCCGCCTGCCGCCACCGCGGCCCAGCTGCCGCCGCCGGCGCGGGACCTGGAGGGGGCGGCCTGGGCGCGCCGCTGCAGCTCCTCCGCCTCGTCCTCCTCCACGTCGTCCGCCCAGGTGTGCTTGGGGGCGGCCTGGGCCATGACGCCCCTCGAGGTGCCGGCCGGGGGCTCCTGGCGCGCTGATGCCGGTAGATCTGGGTTGTTGCGCGTTACCGAGTGTCGAAGGGCGTGGGTGGGGGCGTCCAGGCAGCCCCGGTCGGTGTCGAGCCTGCGGGTGGAAAGAACGGCCCATGCTGGCGGCCATCCACGCATCCTGCGCCCGCTGCCGCCTTTCTGGACGCCCCTGCCCTACTGCACTTGCCTGCTGGCCCTCCCTGCACGCCGCCCGGGCCACCCAGAAGTAGTTGCGCCTCGCCCAGCCCCATGGCGCAGTGCCAGGCAGCCAGCAGCGTCGCCCGGGCGTTCCTGCCACAGCAGCAGCGGTGCAGCTCCCGGCAGCCGCGGCGCATGGCGGCAGCAGCGCCCGGCGGCGCCCGCCGCCAGGCCGTGCGCTGCTCCGCGGGCATCAAGTTTGCCAAGTACCAGGGCCTGGGCAACGACTTCATCCTGGTGCGTGGCAGCGGTGGGAGCGTGTGGGAGGTAGGAGGGCAGTGACACGCTGCAGGCGCTGCAGCAAACGCCCAAGCGAGGGCTGGTGTGAGGGAGGACGAAGCTCAACTGGCGCACGAGGGTTGCCGCCGCCACCTTGCCTGCCACAGCTGCTGCGAGCCCGCATTGCAAGCAAGCTGTTGCCACGGTGTTCACGCAACCTGTGGTGATATGCCAGTTCTGCTGAAGCAATCAATCTATGCAATTCCAACTGCATGCACTGCCCTGTCCCAACCACCATCTCCACATGCTCGCAGGTGGACAACCGGCACCAGGCTGAGCCTGTGATCAGCCCCGAGCAGGCCGTCAAGCTCTGCGACCGCAACTTCGGCATCGGCGGCGATGGGGTGCGCCCGCTGTGGTCTGCTGCTGCCCAAACAGCCGTAGCTGCCCTGCCCCCTGCATAGCTGCACACACAGCGCTGCACGTTGCACTACTTGGTCCTCTGCCTGCAAGCTGACTGCCACCCACTGGCTGCCGCCCCCTGCCGGCCCTGCAGGTCATCTTTGCGCTGCCCGCCCAGAACGGCACCGACTACTCCATGCGCATCTTCAACTCGGACGGCAGCGAGCCCGAGATGTGCGGCAACGGCATCCGCTGCCTCGCGCGCTTCGTGGCGGGTGCGCGGCGGGCATGCGTGCGCAGCCTGGCTGTGCTGGGATGGTTGCTGTCGAGGTGTGTGCGGATGAAAGGCAGCAGTGCATCATGGCACAGGCAGCAGGCGGCCTGGTGGCTGTCAAGACATGGCCTGCAGGCTGGGCTGCTGATTCGACGTGGTGGGTTGCATGTGCATTCAGCCATCTGCATGCTCCATCTGCCTGCTCCTGCCCTGCAGACGTGGACGGCAGCCAGCCGCGGCAGTACAAGGTGCACACGCTGGCGGGCCTGATCCAGCCCGCGCTGCTGGCCGACGGCCAGGTGTGGCGCAGGGGCGGCAGGGGCGGCAGCAGCAGCAGTAGCAGACTGATGGGATTTGTTCTGTACTTGCCTGCGGCTGCCGTGGGCTGCGGCCGGCGGCCGGTGTGCCTGATATCTGCTGCACCACAAGCTTGCGGCTGGCTGGCTCGCCTCGGTTTCGGAGCTGCCGCGCCACCTCGCCTGCCATAGCAGGACACCTGCCGCCCCGTGCCTACAAGCTGCATGCAATCACCGCTGCCTTCCACTGACTGCTCCCCAGGTGTGCGTGGACATGGGCGAGCCCATCCTGAAGGCGGCAGATGTGCCCACCACGCTGCAGCCCACGCAGGTGTGCGTGGCCGGGCATGCTCAGCACGCTGGGCACAGCTGAGGAGGGCAGTGGGTGCTCAGCAGTTGTTTGCACCACGCCCTGCTGCAGCAGCTTGCGCCCGTCACATGCATCCTTGCTTCGCTCGGCAACTGAGCAACCAACCAACTCCGCTCTCTCCCCTCAACGCGCTCTGCTGTTTTCCTCCCTCCACCCGCAAAACAGGGCGAGGCGGTGGTGCAGCAGCGGCTGAACGTGGACGGCAAGGACTGGTTGTTCACCTGCGTGTCCATGGGCAACCCGCACGCCATCACCTACGGCCTGGCCGATGGCACGTCCATCAAGGTGCGATGATGCCTGTGCTGCAGCTGCCGCCTGTTGGGCCTTGCGCCTGCTTGTGCATGGCTGGCAACCTTGCCCGCTGAGGTGTCTGGGCTGGGCAGGCTGCTGCTCTGCGCGGGCTGTGCTGCGGCAGAAAGGAACGGCGGCAACAGCCTGCTGCCGCTTACGTTGTAATTTGTCTGCCGTCTCTCTGTGTGCCCTTTATATTGACGCTGCATATTCCCTGCGCCTTGTGCTACTTGCAGGTGGATGAGCTGGACCTCGCCCGCATCGGCCCCATGTTTGAGCACAACGCCGTGTTCCCCGCGCGCACCAACACGGGTGCGCAGGGTGGAGAGTAATGTGTATGGCCGGCCGGCCAGCTGGATGGGCCTGGGTTCTGAAGGTGGCATGCGTTGTGCACACCTGGCTAAGCCGGCCGGTACAATGCGTCAGCCAGCAACCTGTCACAAGCCATCGGCCTGCCACCCACACTCCCCCCCCGCGCAGAGTTC
>VFQO010005147.1_pt1 | contig 52871 bp, 51 predicted proteins | sample 3512331 | NCBI WGS metagenome assembly VFQO01 (sample SAMN10412371, study PRJNA504923) | tailings metagenome | isolation source: Replicate 3 from Balatoc abandoned mine | place: Philippines: Itogon, Benguet | collected 2017-08-28 | reverse complement strand
CAGGAACAGCAGCATGCCGATGATCATGCCGCTGGTGACCTGGGTAACGATGCAGGAGGCGCCGGCGACGCAGCGCATGAGGGCTTCGATATCCACGAACGGTCCCCGGACTGGGAGGGGGTGGAAAAAAGGCCCGGACTTGCGTCCGGGCCTCGCGATCAGGCGACGCCGGTCAGGCGTAACCCATCTTCTTTTTCCACTGCTTCTCGAGCTCGTTGATCTTGTCCCAGGCCGAGCTCTGGAAATCCTTCACAAAGGGGTCCTTCGGCTGCGACAGCCCATAGCCGATGACGTAGTCGACGATGGTGTTGTCCTCCGCCCGCATGGTGATGCTGCCGTTGGTGCCGAACGGCGTCTTGATCGTCCGCCCCTTGATCGCTTCGGCCAGTTTCTTGCCGTTGGTGTCGCCGTTGGTGGCCTTCAGCGCCTCGACAAGGAACTCGGCCGCCACCGCATTCTCCCACGACCAGTTGGTCGGCTTCGCCTTGTTCAGATTGATATAGGCCTGGTACCAGTCCTCGTTCTCCTTCGTCGGGGGGACGGTGCGGTTATAGCGCCCGCCCGAATGCACGCCCGGGGGGAACTGCTTCACCTCGTCGACGATGCCGTAGTCGCCGAGGTTGACCATGAAGCAGGTCAGCTTGTCGAACAGCGCATAAAGGTTGCCCTGGTCGATGAAGGCAACGAGGTCGCCGCCCCAGAGCGCCGAGTACATGGCTTGGCAGTTGGCGTTCAGGACCTTCGTGACCACTTCGGTATAGTCGGGCTGGAACAGTTTCGGCCATGCCGCTTCGACCACCTGGATCGAGGGGTCGAAGTACTTGGCGTACTCCATGAACTGCTCGGTGTTGTCACGCCCGTAGGCATAGTCGGGCGAACAGGTGACCCACCGCTTCAAGCCCTTGCCCTTGGAGATCTTGGAGGCGTACTCGCCCCCGCCGATGGCGTCGTGGATGCCCTGGCGCGCCGAGCGGAAGGCGGTCGGGACATGCAGTTTCGGATCCGCGGTCAGCGACGAGGTCTCGGAATTCGTATGGATGCAGAGCACACCGACTTCGCGGATTACTTCCTGAACGGCGAAGGCGGCGCTGGAGGCTTCCGCGTCCAGGATGATCTGGCAGCCGTCGTTGTTGATCAGATCGCGCGTCACCTTGGCGGCTTCCTGCGGTGCGCCCTTGCTGTCGCGCACCACCATCTCGATCTTGCGGCCGTTGATGCCTCCGGCGGCGTTCACCTTCTCGAAGACGGTCTTCAGTCCGCCGACGCTGGAAGTGCCGAGCAGCGCGACCCGGCCCGACAGGATGGTGGGTACGCCGATCTTGATCGCACCGGTCTGCCCATAGGAGATGGCGGGCGCGCCGATAATTCCGGTCGCCGCGGCGGCGCCGGCGCCCTTCAGCACGGCGCGCCGGCTTGGGATCGATGTGCGGACGGAGTCGTGGCGGGGATTGCCTGCAGGCATGACGATTTCCTCTCCCTCGTCGCCGGTCGCGGGATTTCCGCATTCTTCATTCTGCGGCGACGCGGCGGACGATGGCGGAAACCGCCGTGACGGTCAATCGAGGTCGAGTGGCGCGGTCAGGCGCCCGTGGGCGCACGCGGCGGCACCACGTCCCTGAAATCGTCGAAACTCTTCCACTTGGGCTCGATGGGTGGCGTCCCCGCCGCGGGCAGATACACGGAGGGCTCCACCAGGGTCAGGCCCGGGATATAGCGCGGGCAGTTCGGGAAAATCGCGCGAACCTTCAGGCGGACGATCAGCTGGGCCCCGGGGATCGCGGAGAGAAGCGGGTCCTCCCGGTGCACCGACGCCTCGCCGTTGACGCGCAGCCGCTGCGGCTTCTCGTGCATGTCGATGAAGAGCAGCCCGACGCTCGGGTTGATGTCGATATTGCCCAGGCTCTTGAACTGCCCGTTGCCGTCATAGTCGGGAAAGGCGAGTTCGTCGGGTGCCGTCACGCGTATGAAGCCCGGCGGTCCGCCCTTGAAGGAGCAGTCGGGCCGCCCGTCGGCATCCGCCGTCGCGAGGAAGAAGTAGATCATCCTCTCGATGAAGGCCTTGTCGCTCTCGGTGAAGTGTCGCCGCGTCAGTTTCTCTTCCAGCCGATCGGCCAGTGCCCGGCTGCCGAACTTGTCCTGCAGACGGCGATTGCCGTCGTGATACATCACGCTCTCTGCCATTCTCCCCTCCGCGCGGATCAATAGAACAGAACTAATGATGTGATATAGAAATTTTAACAGGCGCTCGTTTGCCGTTGCTCTATATCGCAGCTCCCGCCGCACCAGCGTCTCGGAGACCTGCGATGTCACTGCCGTTTCTGGCCCGCCGGGCCGTTATCAGTCTCGCCGCCGCACTATTCGTCGTCCCCGCGATGGCTGCGGACTCCGTGAAGGAAGTCCGCATCGATTGGGCCACATACAATCCTGTCTCCCTGGTTCTGCGTGACAAGAAGATTCTGGAAGACGAATTGGCCAGGGATGGAATCGCCGTTCGATGGGTGCAGTCGGCGGGATCGAACAAGGCGCTCGAATTCCTCAACGCCGGATCGCTCGACTTCGGCTCCACGGCCGGTGCCGCGGCACTGATCGGCCGGATCAACGGCAACCCGATCAAGTCGGTCTATGTCTATTCGCGGCCCGAGTGGACCGCGCTCGTCACCCGTCCCGATACCGGCATCAGGTCGGTGTCCGATCTCAAGGGCAGGCGCATTGCCGTCACTCGCGGTACCGATCCGCACATCTTCCTGGTGCGCGCGCTGGCCGATGCGAAGCTGACCGAAAAGGATGTGAAGCTGGTCCTGCTGCAACATGCCGACGGCCGCCTGGCGCTGCAGAGGAAGGACGTCGACGCCTGGGCCGGCCTCGACCCGATCATGGCCTCGGCGGAAGTGGAGGAAGGTGCGCAGCTCTTCTTCCGGAAGCCTGAGGCCAATACCTGGGGCATCCTGAACGTGCGCGAGGATTTCGCGGCAAAGAACCCGCAGGTCGTTTCGCGCGTTCTGGCGGCCTATGAGAAGGCTCGACGCTGGTCGGTGGAGCATCCGAAGGAACTCGCCGCCACCATGGTCGCCGCGACCAGACTCCCCGAAACGGTGATCGCCAGGCAGCTCGAGCGGACCGGTCTCACCCATGGTCCCGTCGGCAGGGAACAGCGGGACAGCATTCTGGCTGCGGGTATCGCGCTGCAGCAGGCCGGTGTGCTGGGCCCCGAGGTGAAGGTGGAAGCCCAGGTCGACGCGCTGCTCGAAGCCCGTTTCCTGACCGCCGCGCGCTGACGTGGTCGGCGTCTCCGATACCGCGGGTGCCCCGCCGCTCGACGCAGGCCTCGAGACGGGCGTAGCGAAGCCGCGCGGCGATCGCTGGCGCCCGCTGCTCGGCTTCGTCCTGCCGGTCGGCGCAGCTGTCGCCTGGGAAGCGGTGGTGTGGGCCGATCTGGCGGAGGGGCGGCTGATGCCGCCCCCCAGCAGCATCCTGGCAACGCTGCTCGAGATGGCACGAAGCGGCGACCTGTGCCTTCACATCCAGATGACGCTGGCCCGCGTCGGCGCCGGCTTCGCGCTCGGCGTCGTGGCCGGAACCGTCCTCGGCGCTCTCTCAGGCGCGTCCGCCACGGCCCGGGCATTGCTCGATCCGATGCTCCAGGGTCTGCGCGCCATTCCCTCCATCGCCTGGGTGCCGCTCTTCATCCTCTGGCTCGGCATCTTCGAGGCCTCGAAGGTCACGCTGATCGCTGTCGGGGTGTCGTTTCCCGTCTATCTCGGCACGCTCGGCGCCATCCTCTCCATCGACCGCAAGATCGTCGAAGTGGGACGCATCTTCCGCCTGTCGGGACCGGCACTGGTCCGCCGCATCATGCTTCCCGCGGTACTGCCGCAATACGTGATCGCGCTCCGCTCCGGCCTCGGCCTGGGCTGGATGTTCGTGGTCGCGGCCGAATTCATGGGCGCCTCGGAAGGCCTCGGTTATCTGCTGGTGGACGGCCAGCAGTTGGGCAAGCCCGGGCAGATCGTCGCCGCCATCCTGGTCTTCGCAGTGCTCGGCAAGATCACCGATGCGCTCCTGGTGGCGCTCACGCGGCCGCTACTGCGCTGGGAGGACAAGGTGGCGCAGCCCTGATGCTCGACCTGCAGGCCGTCTCCAAGACCTATCCCTCGGGCACGGAAGCGTTGTCCCGGATTTCGCTCGCCGTCGAACGCTCCGAGATCCTGGCCATCGTCGGCGGCTCCGGCTGCGGCAAGAGCACGCTGCTCCGCCTGATCGCCGGCCTCGACCGGCCCTCGGCAGGTGTCGTGCGGGTCGACGGCACGCCGATCACCGGACCGCATGCCGCCGTCGGCCTCGTCTTCCAGGAACCGCGCCTGCTGCCCTGGCTCACGGTCGGGGGGAATGTCGGCTTCGGTCTCGCCGGTCTACCGGCCGGGGAACGCGACGCCAAAGTCGCCTCGGCACTCGCCCGCGTCGGACTCGCCGACTACGCGAAAGCCTGGCCGCGCGAACTTTCCGGTGGGCAGGCCCAGCGCGTGTCGCTGGCCCGGGCGCTGGTCACCGGACCGCGCGTCCTGCTGCTGGACGAGCCCTTCTCGGCGCTCGACGCCTTCACCCGCGTCGACCTGCAGGACCACATGCTCGACCTCTGGGCCGACACCCGCCCGACCCTCGTCCTCGTCACCCACGATATCGAGGAAGCCCTGGTCCTGGCCGACCGCGTGGTGGTCATGCGCCCGCGCCCCGGCCATGTCGCCAGCATCACCCAGGTCGACCTCGCCCGCCCCCGCGATCGCCTCTCGGAGGATTTCGAGGCGATGAAACGGAAGATCCTGGCCGATCTCGGCCGCGCCGGCCGTCGCGCGACGGGGGAGGAGATGTTTCCCGCCGCGGCGATCTGACGGCCGGATGAACCCGCTCGCGGGCGCTGGCAAAGGAACCGAAACGGGCAAACCGGCCGAGCAACTACGGCCCCGACACGAAGAGGGGATCCATGCGATGTCGTGTCGGGATCTCGGCCGCCCGCAGCGCCGCCTCCACCGCCCTGTCGCGCAGGCTTTCGGCGGGCCCGATGACGACGAGTCCGGTCGGGGCCTCATCCGGCGCCGGGCTGCAGGTCCAGCGCCGTCCGACAACCTGCAGCAGGGATACCGACCCGCCGATGTCGAGGAAGCCCTTGGCCCGCCAGGCCGTGGCCGCGATGGCTTCGGCCAGGGCCGGCAGGCGCTCGCGGTCGATCGGTCCCTCCGGCATCATTGTCAGCGTGCGTACCGCGGCCGCATGGTCCTGCGCCGGTACCGACAACGCTTTCGGCAGGACGGGCGACAGATCGAACAGCAGCGCATCCGGCACCGCCGCGTTCACCGCCGGCACGACCGGCGCCGGCGACAGCGACCGCAATGCGTTCCACACGCCCGTGATCCCCTCGGCCGCCACCAGATCGGTCTTGTTCAGGATCAGGAGATCGGCCGCCTCGATCTGCCGGCGCACCGTGGCCCCGATCTGGGGATCGGCGAGGCGGGTCTCGACCGTCTCCGCGTCGACCACGGTGACGATCGCCTCCAGCCGGAACGCGTCGCCGGCCATGCCGATGGCGCCGATGCGGGCCGGATCGGCGACGCCGCTCGCCTCGATGATCAGACGCTCCGGCGGGTCCGGTCGGGCCAGCAACTTCAAGAGCGCTTCCATGAGGCTCGAGCCGATGGAACAGCAGATGCAGCCGTTCGACAGCCGCAGGCTCTCGCCGTCGGCCGCCGCGATCAGGCGGCGGTCGATGTCGACGGCGCCGAAGTCGTTGACCAGGACGGCGATGCGCTGACCGTGGTCGCCCGACAGGATGCGGTTCAGGAGCGTCGTCTTCCCGGCCCCGAGGAAGCCCGAGAGCAGGAGGAGGGGAATCGGGGCCGCCATCAGCCCCGGGGCGCTTCGAAGATGCGCCCGCCGAGCATCGTGCCCCATACGCGCAGGTCCTTCAGCCGCTCCGGCGGGACGGCGGTGGGATCCTCTTCCAGGATGCAGAGATCGGCCCGCTTGCCGACCTCGATGCTGCCGATCTCGTGGTCCAGCTTCAGCGTATAGGCGGCGCCGAGCGTGATGGCCCGAAGGGCCTGTTCCACGGTGATCCTCTCGCCTTCCCCGAGCAGGCGGCCGGCGGAGGTCAGACGGTTCACCGCACACCAGGCGGTGAAGAGCGGTCCGATCGGCGTCACCGGCGCATCCGAGTGCATGGCGAGCGGGACGCCTTCGCGCAGCGCCGTGCCGCAGGCATCCAGCCGGTGCGCGCGCTCGGGTCCCATCGTCTCGGCGTAATGCGCCTCGCCCCAGTAGTAGATGTGATTGGCGAACAGGTTCACGCAGGCGCCGAGCTTCGCCATCCGGCGGAACTGTGCCGTATCCGCCATCTGGCAATGCTGGAAGGTATGGCGATGGTCGGCGCGCGGCGTGGCGTTCTGCGCCGCTTCGATCGCGTCGAGCACGACTTCCGTCGCCTCGTCCCCGTTGGTGTGGATATGCAGCTGCATCCCGGCGGCATGATAGGCGGCGACGTACCTGCGGATCTCCTCCGGCGCCATGTTCCAGATGCCGTTCTCGCGGCCGTTGTAGTAGCCGGGCCAGCGCAGGCGCGCGGTGAAGCCCTGGATGGATCCGTCGGTCATCAGCTTGATCAGGCCGAAGCGGAGCTTGTCGCTGCTGCTCGGGATCAGTTTCCGCATCTTCTCGATGCCGTCTTCCGGGCTTGCCGCCGCCGCGTTGTAGGCGGGCACCACGCGGATCGGAAAGTCTGCTTCGGCCGTCACCGCGCGCAGATTGTCGATCGACTGCTGCTCCAAGGGATTGAACAGGTCGGTTGCCGTGGTGACGCCGGCGAGCTGCGCCAGCCGGCCGAACTCGCGATAGCCGGCGGCCGAGGTGCGGTTCATCAGGTAGTCGCCCCCCACCACGCGATAGGCCAGGAACATGGCGGCGAACTCCATCAGTTCGCCCGTCGGCTCACCGCGCGCGTCCTTAAGCACGCCGTGAATGTTGCTGCCGGCGTCGATCCTGGCACGCTCGAGGATGGCGCTGTTCACGTTCATCAGATGCCCGCTGGCATGAACCACCAGGATCGGGCGGGTAGGGGACACGCGGTCGAGGTCGGCCTTGCTCATGCGGGCGCCGCCGAAGAAGATCGGGTCGAAGCCCCAGGCGAAGAGCGGCTCGTTGGCGGTCTCGAGCCTGTCCGCCGCCTCCTTCAGCCGGCCGACCACCGCATCGATGCTGGTGAGGCCGGGCCAGGTCCGCCCGTCCGGCCCCCGGCGGTCGTGATAGCCGACATGGGTATAGGCCCACATGCCGCCCTCGACGGCGTGGCTGTGCCCCTCGACCAGTCCCGGCATGACCACCTTGCCGTCCAGGGCGTGATCGATCTCGACCGGTCCCCAGCCCCGCAGCTCCTCCAGACTGCCGACGCCGAGGATGCGGCCGTCCCTGACCGCGATGTGGCTGGCGCGCGGCCGGGCCGGATTCATGGTCAAGGTGAGCGCTGGCTGAAAGACGGTGATCGGCATGGCTGGTCTGGGGTCCCCCGGGCTTTGCGCCAGATCAAAGCACGGGGCGCGGGGGCCGCCCAGAGTCTCTCCACCGACTGCGACAGGAGAGCGCGATGACCTCCCCCGAATTCGCCTATATGGGCCTGATTCTGCTGGTTTATGTCTCCTTCATGAGCTGCCTCGCCTGGGTTTCCAGCCGCTGAGGCTTGCCCCGGCGGGCGGCCGGGGGCAGGTTGGAGCGCATGGACTTCGTCCTTTCCAAGCTGCTGTGGCCGCTCGCGACCCCGTCAAACTGGCTCGCCATCCTGATTTTCCTTTGTGCCCTGGGCACGTGGGCGGGGAGGCGCCGGTTCGCCGGGATCGCCGCGACGCTCGCCGTCGTGGCCTTCCTGCCTTTCGTCGCCGTCCCGATCGGTGACTGGCTCTACGCTCCGTTGGAAAATCGCTTTCCCGGGAAGGACTTGCCTGCCACGATCGATGGCGTCGTGGTGCTCGGCGGCAGCTTCAAGACAACGCTGTCGGAGGATCGCGGCGCTCCTCAGGTCAACCAAACGGCAGAACGGGTCTTTGCGCTTCTCGGCTTGGCGCGGCGCTATCCCGAGGCCAGGATCGTGTTCACCGGCGGCGAGGCGGCCGTGATGCCGATCGGCTCCACCGAAGCGGAAGCCGCGCGCCGGCTGTTCGCCGAGATCGGCTTCGATCCGGGCCGGGTCTCCTTCGAGGACGCCTCCCGCAACACCTGGGAAAACGCCATATATTCCAAACGCTTGGTCAGCCCCAAGGAAGGCGAGACCTGGCTTCTGGTCACCTCGGCGGCGCATCTGCCGCGCGCGGTCGGCTGTTTTCGCCGGGCCGGATTCCCCGTCACCGGCGTTCCGGTAGACTATAAGACCCTGGCGACTCGATCGAGGTCGCTCACGGTTCAGTTCGGTGCCAATCTCGAGCAGTTCGATGCCGCGGCGCGGGAATGGACCGGACTTCTGGCCTATCGACTTCTTGGGCGTACCGATGCGTTCTTCCCGGCTCCCTGACCGTCGTACCTTTCTCGGCCTCGCCGGTGCCGCGCTGGCTGTTCCGGCGGTCGCGCAGGAGGACGGATTCCGTAACTGGCTCAAAGAGTTCCGGGCCGAAGCCAAGAGCAAGGGCATCGCCGATGCGGTGTTGGACGAGGCCTTTCGCGGCGTCGCGCCCATCCCCCGGGTGGTGGAACTGGACCGCAAGCAGCCGGAGTTCACGCTCACCTTCCCGGAATACCTGAACCGGGTCGTCAACGACGCCCGCGTCGAAAAGGGACGCCAGCTCGCTGCGGAAAATGCAGCGCTCCTGCAACGGGTTAGCGACCGCTACGGAGTGCCGCCGCAGGTGGTGGTGGCGCTTTGGGGCATCGAATCGGATTTCGGCCGGCTGACCGGCGGCTTCAATGTGATCGCGGCCTTGGCCACGCTCGCCTTCGAGGGGCGCCGGGCCAGTTTTTTCCGCGGCGAGCTCATTCACGCGCTGAAGATCCTGCAGTCTGAGAAGATGCCTGCGGCCAATATGCTCGGGTCCTGGGCCGGTGCCATGGGGCAATGCCAGTTCATGCCCTCGAGCTTCAATAGTTACGCGGTAGATTTCAACGGGGATGGCCGCCGCGATATCTGGACCACATTGCCCGATGTCCTGGGTTCGGCGGCGAATTACCTGGCAAAGGCCGGGTGGAAGCAGGCCGAACCTTGGGGTGACCCCGTGGTGATTACCCGCGGAATCGACCCGGCCGAGGCCGATCTGAAGAAGAAACGGCCGCTTTCGGCCTGGGCCGAGGCGGGGGTGATGGCGCGGGCGAACGGGTTCCGCAATCCGCCGGATGCCCAGGCGGCGCTGCTGCTGCCCGACGGCGTGGCCGGCCAAGCCTTTGTGATATATAGGAATTTTGAGGTCATCCTACGCTGGAACCGGTCCAACTTCTTCGCCCTCGCGGCCGGGACCCTTGCCGATCGGATCGCGCGCGCGTAAAAACCCAAGATATTCCGGGTCAAGCTTGCGGGTGCACCATATGCAGTGGTCCAGACTGGCGATTCTGGCCCTGGCCGGCCTGCTGATCGCGGCCTGCGCCGATCGCGGCCGGACCGGCGGACAATCCAGCACTCAGCCAGCACCCACCTTGACCACGTCCGCCGCCAAGACGAAGGGCGCCTACAAGGTGGGCAACCCCTACCAGGTGGCCGGCGTCTGGTACTACCCGCGCGAGCAGCCGGACTACGACGAGACCGGCATCGCCTCCTGGTACGGTCCCGGCTTCCACGGCAAGCAGACCGCCAATGGCGAGGTCTACGACCAGAACGAACTGACCGCCGCGCACCAGACCCTGCCGATGCCGACCTTCGTGCGGGTGACCAACTTGGAGAACGGGCGGTCGATCGTGGTGCGGGTCAACGACCGCGGCCCCTTCGTCAACGGCCGCATCATCGACATGACGCGTCGCGGCGCCCAGCTGCTCGGCTTCATCGGCCAGGGCACGGCGCGCGTGCGGGTGCAGATCGTGCCCGGCGGCGGACCCGAGGGCGACCAGCCGCTGCCCCCCGGCACGCCGGGCACGGCCGACATGCCGATCCAGGTGGCGGCGCCGTCCTCCAAGGGCGCGGTGACGGCGGAGGCCCTGCCGCCGCCGCCCGGGGCCCGCGGCCAGGCGGCGGCCTCGCCCGGTCCGGCCGCGCCGGCCCAGCCCTCGGCCACCCAGGTGATCGGCGCCGGCGAGGCGCAGCCGATCGACCTCGACCGGCAGGCGGTGCGCCAGGTGCCGGTGCGGCAGACCGCGATCTTCGTCCAGGCCGGCGCCTTCACCCAGTTCGACAACGCCAACCGCCTGTCGGCCCGGCTGTCGCCGATCGGCCCGGTCAGGGTCCTGAACGCCAATGTCCGCGGGACCGACTATTATCGTGTCCGGGTCGGCCCGCTCGCCAGCGTCGAGGAGGCCGACCGGGCCCTGGCGCAGGTGATCGCCACCGGCCAGCAGGACGCCCGTATCGTCGTCGACTGATCCCAGTCGAGCGGCACCCAGGAAGGGAGGCCACCATGCGACCCGTGCGAGATCCCGCCGCCTTCGCCCGCGCCCGCGCCCGCATGGCGGCGCTGCTGATCGCCGCCCTGGCCGCGCTGAGCCTGGCCGCGGCGGGCGCCCACGCCCAGGCGAAGAAGACCCAGCCGGCGGCACCGTCGAAGAGCCAGGCGGCGCAGCCGGCGAGCCCGCCGACGACCGGCCCCAACGGCTGGCCCACGATCGCCACGGAGGCCAAGCAGGCCTTCATGATCGACATGCAGACCGGCGCGGTCCTGCTCGACAAGGCGGGCGACGAGCTGATGCCGCCCTCCTCGATGAGCAAGCTGATGACCGCCTACATGGTGTTCGAGAAGCTGTCGAAGGGAGAGCTCAAGCTCGACGACGAACTGCCGGTGAGCGAGAAGGCCTGGCGCATCCAGGGCTCGAAGATGTTCGTGACCCTGGGCAGCCGGGTGAAGGTGGAGGACCTGCTGCGCGGCATGATCGTGCAGTCGGGCAACGATGCCTGCATCGTGCTGGCCGAGGGGCTGGCCGGCAGCGAGGAGGCCTTCGCAGAGGCGATGACGAAGAAGGCGCGCGAGATCGGCATGCCGAGGAGCGTGTTCAGGAACGCTTCCGGCTGGCCCGATCCCGAGCATGTCATGACGCCGCGCGAACTCGCCGTCCTGGCCCGGACCCTGATCGAGCGGTTTCCCGAATACTACGGGTACTACAGCGAGAAGGAATTCACCTACGGCATCGACGAGGCGACGAAGAAGCCGATCAAGCAGGGCAACCGCAACCCGCTGCTCTACAAGAACATCGGTGCCGACGGCCTCAAGACCGGCCATACCGAGGCCGCCGGCTATGGCCTCACGGCCTCGGTGAAGCGGGGCGACCGCCGCCTGATCCTGGTGGTAAACGGGCTGAGCAGCATGAACCAGCGTTCGCGCGAGGCCGAGCGTCTGATCGACTGGGGCTTTCGCGAGTTCGCCACCGTGCCCGTCGCCGTCGCCGGCAGCAGCATCGAGATGGCGGATGTCTGGCTCGGCGACAAGCCGACCGTCACGCTCGCCAGTCCGCAGAACATCGCCGTCACCGTGCCCCGCCCGGCGGCCCGCTCGATCCGGGTGACGCTGCGCTACGACACGCCGATCGCCGCGCCGATCGCCGTGGGTCAGCCGATCGGCGTGCTCGAGGTGACGGGCGACATGATGGATCCCAAGCAGTTCCCGCTGATCGCGACCGCCAACGTGGCGAAGCAGGGTTTCCCGCAGCGCGTCCTGACCGCGGCCGCCTATCTGGTGTGGGGGAAGAAGTGACGGCCCTCCCCGGCAGGCCGGGGCAAGGGCTGCGACCGGCAGGGGCGGGGACCGCAGGAGGGCTGGAAGCGGGCGCCGGGGCGGGAGACCGAGGTTGAAGACGATCGAGTATTTCTATGCGGCCCATTCCGCCTTCGCCTATCTGGGCTCGGCGAAACTGAAGGCCATCGCGCAGGCCGCGGGCCGGCGGATCGTGCACAGGCCGGTGGACCTGCGCCGGGTGGTGGCGGAGGCGGGGGCGCAGCCCTTCGGCCGGCGGAGCGCTGCGCATCGCGCCTATTACTTCGGCCGCGAGATCGAACGCTGGAGCGAGGAGCGCGGCGCGCCCTGGATCGGGCGCATCCCGACGCATCATGCCAACGACATAACGCTGCCGAACTGCCTGCTGATCGCGGCGATCGAAGCCGGCCTCGACGTGGACGCGCTGGCGCATGCGATGCTGGAGGCGCATTGGCGCCGGGACGCCGACCTCGCCGATCCGGCCACGCTCTCGGCCATCGGGCGCGACGCCGGGATCGACCCGGTACCGCTCCTGGCGGCGGCGGGCTCGCAGGCGGTTCTGGCGATCTACCGGGCGAATACCGAGGAGGCGATCCGCCGCTCGGTCTTCGGCTCGCCGACCTACTTCGTCGACGGCGACATGTTCTATGGACAGGACCGGCTGGAGATGGTCGAGCGGGCGCTGACCCGGCCCTATGCCGGGACCTGGCCGCCGCGCGGCTGACGCCGCCGGCGGTTTTCGATCCTCTTCGTCGGTTTCGCCGTCTCTCGTCGCTGCGCAATCCCGGCGCGAAGACCCTGCGTCACGCACTCGCCTTGCGCTTGGCCAGGATGTTGCCGGCATAGACGGAGCCGAGCAGTCCGAGGCCGATCAGGTCGGTGGTGAGGCCGGGGACCAGCAGGCCGGCGGCGCCGGTGATGAGCGCGGCGCGCGAGAGCCAGCCGATGCGGCCGACGCCGTAGAGCCAGCCCTCCGTCCCTCCCGCCAGCAGCCAGATCGCGGCCGAGGCCGAGATCACGTCGTGCAGGATGGCGAGCGGGTCGCCGATCAGGAGGAGCGTCGGGTTGCGCACGAAGAGGAAGGGCAGGAAGAAGTTGATCATGCCGAGCCGCATGGCCCAGATCCCCGTGCGCCAGGCATCCGCCCCGGCGATGCTGGCCGCGGCGATGGCCGCGAGCGCCACCGGCGGCGTGATGAAGCTGATCAGCCCCCAGTAGAGAATGAAGAGATGGGAGGCGATGGGGTTGAGGCCGCCTTCGATCAGGGCCGGCCCCAGGGTGACCGCGAGGAAGATGTAGCAGGCGCTGGAGGTCATCCCCATACCCAGGATGAAGGAGGTCAGGGCGCCGAAGACGAGGAGGAGGGTGACGTTGCCGCCGGCGAACTGGAGCAGTTCGCGCGAGAAGGCGCCGCCCACCCCGGTATAGGAGAGCGAGCCCACGATGAAGCCGACACCCGCCAGGATCGCCACCACGTTCAGGATGTTGCGGGTGGCGTCCATGGCGAGATCGCGCAGCATGGAGAGGCGGAAGCGCTGCGAGCCGAAGAGCATGGACGTGCCGATCAGGACCGCGGTCGCGATATAGGGGGCGAGCGCCTCGCGCTTCATCACCAGGAGGAGGTAGGTGAGCAGCCCGAGGCTGAACAGGAAGTGCCAGCCCTTGCGCAGCACCGGCAGGAGCGGCGGGATCTCCGAGGCCGCCTGTCCCTTCAAGCCATGGGCGGCGGCATAATGATCCGCCTGGAGCAGGAGGGCGCCGTAGTAGAGGAGCGCGGGCACCACCGCGGCGATCATCACCGTCGCGTAGGGGACGTTCAGGAACTCGGCCATGATGAAGGCGACCGCACCCATCACCGGCGGCATCAGCGCGCCGCCGGTGGACGCGCAGGCCTCGACCGCGCCGGCATAGTGCGGCGGATAGCCGGTCCGCTTCATGGTCGGGATCGTGATCTGGCCGGTGGTGACGACGTTGGAGATGACGCTGCCCGACAGCGAGCCGAAGAAGCCCGAGGACATCACGGCCACCTTTGCCGGCCCTCCCCGGGTGCGGCCCATCAGCGCGACGGCGAGGGCCATGAAGAACTCGCCGCCGCCGGTGACGACCAGCGCCGATCCGAAGATGAGGAAGCCCACCAGCAGCGAAGCCACCGTGCGCAGCGGCACGCCGATGATGCTTTCGACGCCCATCGCATGGGCCGAAAGCGTCTCGGTGAAACTGCTCGACGGACCCCAGAGGAAGCCCGGCATGACGCCGGCCACCATCGGATAGGCGGCGAACAGCAGGCACAGGCCGAAGAGGACGGGCCCGCCGGCCCGGCGCACGCCCTCGAGCGCCAGTGCACAGACGACACCGGCCACGGCGATCGCTTCCACCGGGGCGCGCAGGTCCCAACCTTCGGCCACGATGCGGCCGCCGTTCCAGGCGAGGAAGGCACAGGAGGCGACGGCGGCGGCGAAGAGGACCCAGTCGTACCAGGGGATGGCGGCACGATCCGCGGCCCGGGCCGGATAGGCGACGAAGGCCAGCGAAAGGAAGAGGCCGAGCATCACGTAGTAAAAGGCGGTGTCGATGATCGGACCGCCGAACACCTGCAGATTGAAGGTCTGGTTGATGGTGAGGAGGATGCCGGCGACCCCCATGACGAGAGCGAGCCAGTAGGCCGTTCCGGCCAGCCGGTCGCGTCCGCCGTCCTCCGGCGCGATTTCGATGGCGACGGCCTCGGACTTGTCCGTCATTCGTGTCGTCTCCCTGGCTCCCTCGGCGCTTTTGCAGCACGCGTTATGCCCGCAGTTTGACGCGTCGGCGGCGACTTGTCAGTGTCTACAAAACAGGCAGGCCACAACAAGCAGGGAGAGAAGACCATGGTAAGACGCAGAGATGTGCTCGTCGGCTCCGCCGCGATGGTGGTCGCCGGGGGCAAACTGGCCCAGGCGAAGCTGCCGGACAATTCGGTCTGGACGGCCTACGACCTCGGCTCGTCGGGCTATGCCGAAGCCTCGGGCATCGCCGATGCGGTGATGAAGAAGCACCCCATGCGGGTGCGGATCGTGCCTTCCGGCACCTCTATCGGGCGGCTCCTGCCGCTGCAGCAGGGCAAGGCGAACTATGGTTTCCTCGCGAACGAACTCTACTTCGCCTCCGAGGGGACCTTCGATTTCGCCACCTCCGCCTGGGGCCCGCAGGACGTCCGCGTCGCGCTGGCGCGCCCGGCCTCGAACGGCATGGCGACGGCCGGCGACATCGGCGTGAAGACGGTCGCCGACCTGAAGGGCAAGCGGATCGGCTATGTGAAGGGCAATCCCTCGGTCAATGTGAAGACCGATGCCTATCTGAACTTCGCCGGGCTGACCCGGGCGGACGTGCAGATCGTCTGGTTCGGCAGCTACAACGCCATGAAGACGGCGGTGATCAACAACCAGCTCGACAGTTTCAGCAGCGTCACCACGTCCGCCAACATGCGCGAGATCGAGGCCAGCCCGCGCGGCCTGGTCTGGCCGGAATTCCCCACGAGCGACAAGGCCGGCTGGGAGCGCATCCGTCAGGTCGCCGACTTCTTCGAACCCTATAAGGAGACCGTCGGCGCGGCGATCTCGGCCGACAAGCCGAAGGATCTCGTCGGCTATCGCTATCCGATCATCGCGACCTATGCCAATACCAGCGCCGAGGAAGTCTATTCGCTGGTCAAGGCGATCGACGAGTCGATGGACCTGATCAAGGCGATCACCGGCAGCGCGGCAAACTGGGCGCCGAACATTTCCGGCAAGCCGCCCGCCGACGCGCCCTGGCACGACGGCGCCATCCGCTACATCAAGGAGAAGGGCTGGTGGACCGCCGATCACCAGGCCTGGCAGGACGCGCGGCTGGCACGGCTGAAGAAGGTGCAGGCCGGATGGGCAGATGCGCGCGCGAAGTTCGCTGCCGCCGGCAACAAGGCCGATGCCGAGGAGGCCTGGGCCAAGTTCTGGGAAGATTACCGGGTGAAGACCATGGGCCTTCCCCCGATGGAGGGCTGAGGCGATAGAGCAGGGCGCGGCGCACCGGCGCCGCGCCCGGGCCAGGGGAACTCTCCACCGTCCCGAACATTGCTCCCTCGTGCGCCGGCGGAACGTGCCGGCACGACGGGCAGGCGGCAGGCCGAGCGGTGGCACCCGGCCGCCACGCGCCGCCCGCATTTCTGCAAGAGCGACGGGAGGCTTCTTCAATGGCGAACGCCAGCGGAAAGAAATTCGGACCGGGCGAGCAGGGGAAGGGGACCGGGAGCGGCGCCATGGCGCCGGAGGTGGAGACACCCGAGTCCGGCGTGCTGTCCAACCGCGAGCGGCAGGACGGGCAAGGTGCGCGTGGCCGGGACGGCAAGGCGAACCAGACGGACGACCTGATCGACCATGCAGCCAACCGGCGGGGACCGCCGCGGCCATGACGGCGTTCCACCGCGTCCGAAGCTGGATAGCGTCGCGCAGCGTCCTATCTTCTGTCCCATGAGCCGAGCCTTCGTGAAGGAGCCGGATGGCGCAGACTATGTCGAGGACCTGCCGGAGCGGCCGGTCCCGTCGGAGCGCAACCTGGTCACCGAGCGCGGCCTCGCGCTGATCGAGGCCGCCGCCGAGCGCAGCCGGGCCGCGCTGGCGGAAGCCCATGCCCGCGAGGATCGCGCCGCTGCCGCGACCGCTGCACGCGACCATCGATATTGGAGCGCGCGCCTGGCCAGTGCCGAAGTGATGGCGGCCCCCGCCGATGCCGGGGAAGTCCGGTTCGGCCACCGGGTCGTCCTGAAGCGCGCCGGCGGCGAGCGCCAGACCTTCCGCATCGTCGGGCAGGACGAGGCGGATCCGGCGCAGGGCCTGATTTCCTATCTGTCGCCGGTCGCCCAGTCCCTGCTCGGGCGCGAGGCGGGGGACAGGGTCCGCGCCGGTCCCTCAGAGGCGCAGATCCTCGAGATCAGTCCCTGACGCCGGGACGCACGCGCCGCCGGGCCGCAAGCGCCGGCCACGCGCGATGGCCGGACGGTGTTGCCGAAACGACGCGCCCATCCGGACGCCCGGCGCATTGGGACAGGGAGCCCGGCATGCTGTCGGCGAAGAGCGCGAGAGGGCCGCGAGACGGCCGTCAAATTGTCCGTTTTCGCCGCTTCATTTGCCGGAACCGAGCCCTTCGGGCGGCGTTCCCGGCGGGAGGTTTTGGCCCGCCGCGTGCATGCCCGATGACGCGGTGGTGACGGTCAATACGGCCGCGGGTGCTTGTTCGGCGTAGTGTTAAACATATCTAGATTCTTGGAGCGCACGCTTACACTGGATGAACGAGCTATCGATTCGCGTACATGGACCGGTAGCGAGATGAGAAGGCGTCACGATGCTGCAGTCGCGCATTTGGGACCAGCCAGACCATCACGGGATCGCCTCGGGTCTGATCCGGACCCGGCGGTTTTCTCCGGCCTCCGGGCTGTTGCCCGCGGGCGGCCATTGCCGGCCTCGCGAACGTCAGTCCGATCGCACTCTTTGTTCCGATTGTGGAGAGAAGGCGCCGCGCAAAACGCGGACCGGCGCCATCGGCGTCGCAGCGTTTCGCACGCCGGCAGAACATCCGAGGGGGGACAGACTGCGTAACGACATTCCACAAGGGAATGCGATGCGCATGAGCGAGCTCTTCCCGGCCGGCGACGGCCGGGACGATACGACGGGCGACGTGGCGCCAGCCGCCGCCGCCGCCCGCCGCCCATCCCCAACGGCGCAGGTCACCCTCCATGCTGAGCCAGTCGTCCGACGTCTTTGAGCTGTATTCCAGCATCTACGAGGATCGCAAGCAGACCGAACTGTCGCTTCGCGACTATCTGAACCTCTGCCGCGAAGACCCGTCTACCTTCGCGACCGCCGCCGAGCGCATGGTCGCCGCCATCGGCGAGCCTACGGTGATCGACACGGCGCAGGATCCCCGCCTCGGCCGCATCTTCATGAACCGGTCGATCAAGCGCTATCCCGCGTTCGAGGATTTCTACGGCATGGAGGAGACGATCGAGCGGATCGTCGGCTTCTTCCGGTATGCCGCGCAGGGGCTGGAGGAGAGAAAGCAGATCCTCTACCTGCTCGGCCCCGTCGGCGGCGGAAAATCCTCGCTCGCCGAGCGGCTGAAGACGCTGATGGAGAGGTTCCCGATCTACGTCCTGAAGGCGGGGGAGGAGGTCAGCCCCGTCTATGAGAGCCCCCTCGGCCTGTTCGATCCCGAACGCATGGGCGGCGTGCTGGAGCAGAAGTATGGCATTCCGCGCCGGCACCTGACCGGGCTGATGTCGCCCTGGGCGGTGAAGCGCATCCGCGAGTTCGGCGGCGACATTTCTAAGTTCACGGTGGTGAAGCTCTATCCCTCGAAGCTGAACCAGATCGGCATCGCCAAGGCCGAACCGGGAGACGAGAACAACCAGGACGTCTCCTCGCTCATCGGCAAGGTGGATATCCGCAAGCTGGAGTACTTCAGCCAATCCGATCCGGACGCCTATTCCTTCTCGGGCGGCCTCAACATCACGACGCAGGGCCTGCTCGAATTCGTCGAGATGTTCAAGGCGCCGATCAAGATGCTGCATCCGCTGCTGACGGCCACGCAGGAAGGCAACTACGTCGGCACCGAGAGCGTCGGCGCCATCCCCTTCCAGGGCATCGTCCTGGCGCATGCGAACGAGGCGGAATGGCAGTCGTTCAAGAACAACAAGAACAACGAGGCCTTCATCGACCGGATCTGCGTGGTGAAGGTTCCCTACTGCCTGCGTGCGCAGGAGGAAGGCGAGATCTACAGCAAGCTGCTGCAGTCGAGCGAACTCGCCAAGGCACCCTGTGCGCCGGCGACGCTCGACATGCTCTCGCAGTTCTGCGTGCTGTCACGCCTGCGGGCGCACGAGAACTCCAACCTGTTCTCGAAGATGCGGGTCTACAACGGCGAGAACCTGAAGGACGTCGACCCCAAGGCCAAGTCGATGCAGGAGTATCGCGACGTCGCCGGCGTCGACGAGGGCATGAACGGCGTCTCCACCCGCTTCGCCTTCAAGGTGCTGTCGGAGACGTTCAATTTCGACATCGAGGAGGTCGCCGCCGACCCGGTGCACCTGATGTACGTGCTCGAGCAGACCATCAAGCGCGCGCAGTTCCCGGAGGCGACGGAGAAGCAGTATCTCGAGTTCATCAAGGCGGAGCTGGCACCCCGCTACGCCGAGTTCATCGGCAAGGAGATCCAGAAGGCCTATCTCGAGAGCTATGGCGACTATGGTCAGAACCTGTTCGACCGCTATCTCGCCTACGCCGATGCCTGGGTCGAGGACCAGGACTTCAAGGACCCCGATACCGGGCAGTTGTTCGACCGCAAGACTCTCGACCAGGAGCTCTCGAAGATCGAGAAGCCGGCCGGCATCGCCAACCCGAAGGACTTCCGCAACGAGGTGGTGAAGTTCGCGCTGCGCGCCCGGGCCGCCAACAACGGCAGGAACCCGTCCTGGACGTCCTATGAGAAGATCCGCGAGGTGGTGGAGAAGCGGATGTTCTCCCAGGTGGAGGACCTGCTGCCGGTGATCTCCTTCACCTCGAAGTCGGACAAGGAGACCGAGCGCAAGCACACCGAGTTCGTCGCCCGCATGGTCGCACGCGGCTACACCGCCCGCCAGACGCGGCGTCTGGTCGAATGGTACATGCGCGCGAGCAAGGCGGGGTGAGGACAGGACCTGCAATGAACATCATCGACCGCCGGTCCAATCCCAAGGGCAAGTCGCTCGCCAACCGCCAGAGGTTCATCCGCGTCGCCAAGGAGACCATTCGCGAAGCGGTGAAGCGGTCGATCAGGGATCGGGCCCTCGGGGATGTCGACAGCAAGGAGGTCGTCGACATCCCGGTGAAGCGGATCAGCGAGCCCCGGTTCCGGCATTCGCCGCAAGGCGGCGTGCGAGACTACGTGCTGCCCGGCAACAAGGAGTATGTGGCCGGCGATGCGCTGCCGAAGCCGCAGGGCGGCGGGGCGGGCGGCAGCGGCCGCGACGGCAGCCCCGACGGCGAGGGCGAGGACAGCTTCCAGTTCACCCTGAGCCGGGACGAGTACCTCGACGTCCTGTTCGAGGAACTGGAGCTTCCCGACATGGCGAAGACCCATCTGAAGGAGATGATGGGCTTCCGCACGACCCGGGCCGGCTTCAGCGCGACGGGCGCGCCCAACAACCTCAGCCTGCTCCGCACGATGCGCAAGAGCTACGCCCGCCGGATATCGCTCGGGCGCCCGAAGCATGCCGAGATGGCGGCGATGGACAGCGCCATCGCCGAACTGGCCGAGCGGCCCGAGCGGAGCGCCGAGGAGGAGGAGAACCTCGTCGAGCTGCGGCAGGCCCGCGAGAAGGCCGGTCGCCGCCTGAAACGGATCGCCTATATCGACCCCGTGGATCTCCGATACAACCGCTTCGAGCCCACGCCCAAGCCGATGGCGCAGGCGGTGATGTTCTGTCTCATGGACGTGTCGGGCTCGATGACCGAGCAGATGAAGGACCTGGCCAAGCGGTTCTTCCTGCTGCTGCACCTGTTCCTGTCACGCAAGTACGAGAAGATCGAGGTGGTCTTCATCCGCCATACCTCGGAAGCGAAGGAGGTGGACGAGGACACCTTCTTCCGCTCGCGCGAGACCGGCGGCACGGTGGTCTCGACGGCCCTCGCCGAGATGCAGCGGGTGATCGAGGCGCGCTATCCGCCCGAAGACTGGAACATCTACGCGGCCCAGGCTTCCGACGGCGACAACTTCTCCTCCGACCGGGCGGCCTGCCTGCGCTACCTCGACCAGCTTCTCCCGCTCTGCCAGTACTTCGCCTATATCGAGGTGCTGGACGAGCATGCGGTCGACATCTTCCGCGACGACAACAACGCCTCCGTGCTCTGGCGCGACTACCGGACCGCGTCCGAGACGCACCGGAACTTCGCCATGAAGCGGGTCTTCTCCAAGGCCGACATCTTCCCCGTCTTCCACCAGCTTTTCGCGCGGGGGCGCAAGGCGGCCTGAACCAGGAGCATCCGATGGGACAGCATGAGCTTCTCTTCAAGGGCGCGGCCTGGGACTTCTCCACCATCCAGCGCACCTTCGCCGCGATCGAGGACATCGCCGTCAACGAGCTCGGTCTGGATACCTATCCGAACCAGATCGAACTGATCTCGACCGAGCAGATGCTCGATGCCTATTCCTCGATCGGCATGCCGATCTTCTATAACCACTGGTCGTTCGGGAAGCACTTCGCCCGCGACGAGAAGGCCTATCGCAAGGGCTACGCCGGCCTAGCCTACGAGATCGTCATCAATTCCAATCCCTGCATCTCCTACATCATGGAAGACAACACCATGGCGATGCAGGCCCTGGTGATGGCGCATGCAGCCTTCGGGCACAACCACTTCTTCAAGAACAACTACCTGTTCAGGGAATGGACGGATGCCGAGGGCATCCTCGACTACCTCTCCTTCGCCAAAGCCTATGTGGCCCGCTGCGAGGAGAAGTACGGCATCGACGCTGTCGAGCGCGTTCTGGACGCCGCGCATGCGCTGATGGACCAGGGGGTCGACCGCTACAGCCGCCGATCGCGCCCGCGCCTGAAGGACGAACAGCGCAGGGCCGAGAAGCGCCTCGCGCACCAGCAGGAGAGCTACAACGACCTGTGGCGGACCCTGCCCGAACGAAAGGAGGCGGCGGCGCTCTCCGATGCCGAGCTCGACGCCCGCCGCGCCGCCCTTGGCCTGCCCGAGGAGAACCTGCTCTATTTCATCGAGAAGTTCTCGCCGCGCCTGCGCGACTGGGAGCGGGAGCTGGTCCGGATCGTCCGTCACGTGGCGCAGTACTTCTATCCCCAGCGTCAGACCAAGATGATGAACGAGGGCTGCGCCACCTACGTGCACTACCGCATCATGAACAGGCTCTTCGACCGCGGACAGATCGGCGAAGGCGCCATGCTCGAGTTCCTGTCCAGCCACGCCAACGTGGTGTTTCAGCCGGATTTCGACGATCCGCGTTACTCCGGCATCAATCCCTACGCGCTCGGCTTCGAGATGATGCGCGACATCGAGCGGATCGTGACGGAGCCGACCGGCGAAGACCGTGCAGCCATGCCCGACATCGCAGGCTGCGGCGACGTCATGGGAACGCTGAAGCATGCCTGGGCGCAGTATCGCGACGACAGTTTCGTCGCCCAGTACCTTTCGCCGCACCTGATGCGGAAGATGCGGCTGTTCAGGCTCGCCGACCGGCCCGACGATCCGCACTACCTGGTGGGCGCGATCCATGACGAAAGGGGGTACGACGAGGTGCGGCGGGCGCTCGCCCGCCAATACGATCCGGGCTTCCGCGAACCCAACATCGAGGTCACCGACGTCGACCTCAAAGGCGACCGCCGGCTGGTACTGACGCACCGCACCTCCAACGGCGTACCGCTTTCGGAGCAGGACGCCAAGGCATCCCTCGACTACGTGGCCGACCTGTGGGGCTATGGCGTTCACCTGAACGGCGTGGATGCCGATGGTGTCACCCGCTACCACTACGAGGCAGTGCCCTGACCAGGGTGCGGCTGCACGCCCCGAGACCGCGGCCGAACCCGTAGAACGCCCGCCCTCACTCCGCTTGGGTGGCGGCGTCCGGAAGGCTAGTCTCCGGCCATGCGTGGAAGATTCTTCACCTTCGAGGGCGGGGAGGGCGCCGGCAAGACGACGCAGATCGCCCGCTTGCGCGACCGGCTGCGGACGTCGGGTCGGGACGTGGTGGCGACCCGCGAGCCGGGCGGATCTCCCGGTGCCGATCAGATTCGCAGCCTGCTCGTGGAAGGCGAACCCGGCCGATGGGACGCCATAACCGAACTGCTGCTGATCTTTGCCGCCCGGCGCGACCACCTTCGCCGCACCGTTTGGCCGGCGCTCGATCGCGGCGCCATCGTGCTGTGCGACCGTTTCACCGACTCCAGCATGGCCTATCAGGGATATGGACGGGCGCTCGGGCGCGAGACGGTGGATCGGGTACGCCAGGTGGCGATCGGCGACTTCCAGCCTGACGTCACCCTGATCCTGGATCTCCCCATCGAGACCGGGCTGGCCCGGGCCGGCGCCCGCGGCGGCAAGGAGAACCGGTTCGAGAACTTCGATGCGGAGTTCCACACGCGGGTTCGCGAGGGCTTCCTGGACATAGCGGCGCGGGAGCCGGCACGCTGCGTCGTGCTGGATGCGGCGCAGCCGGTGGAAGCGCTGGCGGCGGCGGTCTGGAGCGCGGTGGGCGCGAGGCTGCCCCCCGCATGAGTGGAGAGACGGGAGCGGACCACCCACGCCTCACGCCGTCCCTCAGGGGACAAGAGGAGGCGGAGCGCACCTTCCTCGCGGCCTGGAACGCCGGACGGCTGCCGCACGCCTGGCTGATCGAAGGGCCGCGGGGGGTCGGCAAGGCGACGCTCGCCTATCGCATCGCCCGCTTCGTGCTCAGCGCGCGGGGAGAGGCGGTCGGAAGCCTCTTCGGAGGCGCTCTGCCGCCCGCATCCCTCGACATCGCAATCGAAGATCCGGCCTGTCGGCGCATCGCCGCCGGCGGGCATGCCGACCTCCTGACCATTGAACGCACGGTGAATGAGAAGACCGGCAAGATGCGGCGCGACATCGCGGCCGAGGATGCGCGCGGCCTGCCGGAATTCTTCTCCATGACCGCGGCCGAGGGAGGCTATCGCGTCGCCATCGTCGATTCCGTGGACGAGACGAACGCCGAAAGCGTGAACGCCCTGCTCAAGATCGTCGAGGAACCGCCGGCACGATCACTGATCCTACTTCTGGCGCACCGGCCCGGACGGGTGCTGCCCACCATTCGGTCGCGCTGTCGCAGACTGATGCTGAGACCGCTGCCCGACAGTGACGTTCTTGCCCTGCTCCAGGCCCGGCATCCGGACCTGTCGCGGGACGACGCGACGGCGGTCGCGACACTCGCCGAAGGGTCGCCGGGGCGTGCGTTGCGCCTCCTCGCCGCCGGCGGTGTGGACCTGCAGCGACAGGTCGGCGGCCTGCTCGGCCGATTGCCGCAGCTCGACGTGGCGGGGGTCCATGGGCTGGGCGACCGGCTGAACCGCGGAGGGGAGGAGGGACAACTGCCTCTCCTCGGCGAACTGCTTGCCTGGTGGCTGGCCCGGATCGTCCGCAGGATCGCCACCGGTGAGGCGCCAGCCTCCGGCGAGGAGAGGGAGGTGGTGGAACGCCTGGCCCAGCGTGGCAGCCTTGATCGCTGGGTTGAGCTGTGGGAGAAAACCGGACGCCTTGTCGAACGGGCGGAAGCGCTCAATCTCGAACGGAAACAGGTTGTGCTGACGCTGTTCGGGGAATTCGCCCGTACCGCGGCCTGAGACCGCCGCCGCCCCTGTCTGGAGCCCCGCATGTCGGACCGCCGGTCCTTCTACATCACAACGCCGATCTACTACGTGAACGACAAGCCCCATATCGGGCATGCCTATACGACCATCGCGTGCGACGTGCTGGCCCGCTTCTGGCGGATGGACGGCCGGGACGTCTATTTTCTGACCGGCACCGACGAGCACGGCCAGAAGGTCGAGAAATCGGCCGAAGCCGTCGGCATGGACCCGCTCGCGTTCTGCGATCTCCAATCTGCCAAGTTCCGCGACCTGGCCGCGGCGATGAACATCTCCAACGACGACTTCATCCGCACCACGGAGCCCCGTCATATCGCCGCCAGCCAGGCGATCTGGCGGGCGCTGGAAAAGGCGGGGGACATCTACCTGGGCTCCTACGCCGGCTGGTATGCCGTGCGAGACGAGGCATTCTATGCCGAGGATGAACTGACCAGGGGGCCGGACGGCAAGTTCGTCGCCCCTTCGGGCGCGCCGGTGGAGTGGGTCGAGGAGCCGTCTTACTTCTTCCGCCTGTCGGCCTGGGGGGACCGGCTGCTCGCCTTCTACGACGCCAACCCCGACTTCATCCTGCCGCCGGGCAAGCGCAACGAAGTGGTCGCCTTCGTAAAGAGCGGGTTGAAGGACCTGTCGATATCGCGCACCACCTTCAAATGGGGCGTCCCGGTGCCCGGCGCACCGGACCACATCATGTACGTCTGGCTCGACGCTCTGACCAATTACATCACAGCCGTAGGCTATCCCGATACGAACGCTGAATTATTTCAGCGCTTCTGGCCGGCAGACCTGCATATGGTTGGCAAGGACATCCTGCGCTTCCACGCGATCTACTGGCCCGCCTTCCTGATGTCGGCCGGGGTCCAGCCGCAGAAGCGTGTGTTCGCGCATGGCTGGTGGACCGCCGAGGGCCAGAAGATGTCGAAGACTCTCGGCAATGTCATCGACCCCTATGACCTGATCGCCACCTATGGTCTTGACCAGATGCGATACGTGCTCTTGCGCGAGTTTCCTTTCGGCAACGACGGCGATTTCTCGCGGAAGTCGGTGATCACCCGGATCAATGGCGAGTTGGCCAACGGGTTCGGCAATCTCGGACAGCGTACGCTGTCATTCATCGCCAAGAACGCGGCCGGCGAATTGCCGGAGCCGGGCCCGCTCGCCGACAGCGACAAGGCGCTTCTGGCGCATGTCTACGATCTGTTGCCTGCGATGCGTGCCGAGATGGAGAGCCAGGCGCTGTATCAGGCGCTGCAGCTTTGGGTCGAAGCGGTCAACGCCGCGAACCGATATATCGATTCTGAAGCGCCCTGGACGCTCAGGAAGACCGATCCAGAGAGGATGGCGACGGTGCTCTGGGTTCTGGCGGAGGCGATCCGCTGCCTTGCGCTTCTCGTTCACCCTGCGGTGCCCCAGGCGGCCGACAAGCTGCTCGACCAGCTCGCCGTGCCGGCGGAGGCGCGAAACTTCGCGGCGATCGGGGCGCAGGGGGCGCTCAAGGGCGGGGTGGCGCTGCCGGCCCCGGCGGGCGTATTTCCGCGGCTGCAGGACCCGGTGGCGGCTGCCTGATGCTGATCGATAGCCACTGCCATCTCGATTTTCCCGACTTCGCCGCCGAACTCGACGCGGTGGTGGCGCGGGCGCAAGCCGCCGGAATTGACGGCATGCTCACCATCGGCACCAAACTGTCGGAAGCAGAGAAGGTCATTCGGATCGCTGAGAGATTTCCCAATGTCTGGGCCAGTGTCGGCGTGCACCCGCATGAAGCTGCGGCCGAGCCGGGAGAGGATTCGGCACGTCTGATCGACCTGTCGCGACATCCGAAAGTGGTCGGCATCGGTGAGACCGGGCTCGATTACTACTATGAGCACAGCCCGCGCGAGCGCCAGGAGCTGTGTTTCCGGTCCCATATCGCTGCGGCACGGGAAACCGGGCTGCCCCTCATCGTTCACACCCGCGATGCCGATGCGGATACGGAACGCGTCCTGTCAGAGGAGATGGAGCGGGGGCCTTTCACCGGCCTGATCCACTGCTTCAGCTCCGGCCAAGAACTCGCTGTCGCAGCACTCAATCTCGGGCTCTACATCTCCTTCAGCGGGATCGTGACCTTCAAGTCGGCGGCGAGCCTGAAGGAGACGGCGAAGACGGTGCCGCTCGACCGGATCCTGGTGGAAACCGACGCGCCCTATCTGGCGCCGATCCCCATGCGGGGCAAACGCAACGAACCCGCCTTCGTCAGCCACACCGCGGCCGCCGTCGCGGAGTTGCAGGGCGTTTCAACCGCAGCGCTGAGCCGCGCGAGCACCGACAACTTCTTCCGGCTGTTCTCAAAGGCGGCGCTCAAGTGACTGTTCAGATTACGATTTTGGGCTGCGGAACCTCAGGCGGCGTGCCGCGGGCCTCTGGCGACTGGGGCGCCTGCGATCCCTCGGAGCCCCGGAACCGGCGCACCCGTTGCTCCATCCTGGTGGAGAAGGCCAGCACCAGGGTGCTGGTCGATACCTCGCCGGACATGCGCAACCAGCTCCTCGCGGCGGACGTGAAGCGGCTGGATGCGGTGGTCTGGACACACGATCATGCCGATCAGTGCCACGGGATCGATGATATCCGGGCGTTTTTCATCCTGGGCGGCAAGCCGCTACCGGCCTATGCGTGCCCGCGGACCACGAAGGGCCTGATGGGGAAGTTCGGCTACTGCTTCGAGCGGCCGGCCGGCAGCATGTATCCACCGATCATGAAGCTGAATACCTTCACCGGACCGTTCCGGATCGGCGATCTCGATATCGAACCGATCGAACAGGACCATGGAAATGGAGTGGTCTCTCAAGGGTTTCGGTTCGGTGACGTGGCTTATTCGAACGACGTCGTGAACCTGTCGGAGGCCGCTTTCCGGCGCCTGGAAGGACTGAAGCTCTGGATCGTTGACGCGATGCGTTACACGCCGCATCCCTCGCATGCGCATCTGGGGCGTACGTTGGAGTGGGTGGCGCGCATCCGCCCCGAGCGAACGGTACTCACCAACATGCATATCGACCTCGACTATCGTAAGCTCTTGATGGAGCTGCCGAAAAACGTGGAGCCCGGGTATGACGGCATGGTCCTCCGGGCCTGAGTATATTTGACATAATATATATTATGCGATCTTTGGAGTGCCGTGCATGAGCGCTGATCCCGCCCCGCCCGCCGAAACGCCGACCTCCATCCAGAAGCTCCTTGAAATCATGGCGCGCCTCCGAACGCCCGGAACGGGTTGCCCCTGGGATCTAGAGCAATCCTTCGAAAGTATCGCGCCCTATACCATCGAGGAAGCGTATGAGGTGGCCGACGCAATCCACCGCAGCGATTTCGTGGATCTGAAGGAAGAATTGGGCGACCTCCTCCTCCAGGTTGTTTTTCATGCGCAAATGGCCCAGGAGAAAGGTCTTTTCGGCTTCGATGACGTTGCCGCAGCGATCAGTGCCAAGCTGATCGAACGACATCCGCATGTCTTCGGCGACGCCCCCGGGGGCCGCCCCGGGGACGGCCCCGGGACGGTTGCCGACACCTGGGAAGCCATCAAGGCAAAAGAGAGGATGGCGAAAGGACTTGGCAGCGTCCTCGACGGTGTCGCCCTCGCCCTCCCTGCACTCCAGCGGGCCGAGAAGTTGCAAAAGCGGGCGGCCCGGATCGGGTTCGACTGGAACGATCCCCATGCCGTATTGGGGAAGATCGAAGAGGAAATCGCGGAAATCCGCGCCGCCATGGCCGGTGGGTCGCGGTCTGCCGTCGGAGAGGAGATCGGTGACCTGCTTTTCGCCGTTGCCAATCTGGCGCGTCACCTGAAGATCGATCCCGAAGAGGCTCTAAGAAAAGGTAATTCTAAGTTCGAACGGCGCTTCCGACTGGTCGAGGCCCGCGCCGAGGGGCAGACCGGGCTGGAGGTCCTGGAGGCCCTTTGGCAGACTGTGAAACGCGAAGAGAAAGACGCCCCCTAACCCACTGGAATCAAAGCTGCACCGACGCGACGGCCTTCGGCTGACAGAACATTGTAAGTGCGGCAGGCCGCTCCCGTATCCATCGCTTCAAGACCGATGTTCAATTCCTTGAACGCGCTTCTTAAATCAGCAGGCAACTGAAGCATACGCGGCCCGCAGCCGATCAGCAGAATCTCCACCCTTGGCCCAGCCTTCACCATGACCACGAGGTCGCGCGTGATCGAGCCGTCGACAGCCGCTGCCGGCCAGGCCTGGGTCAGTGTCGGCAGGATCAGGATGGAGCCGCGATAGGCGACACCCGAGACCCTGAAGCCGCCAGAGCCGTAGGCGTTGATGACCTGGCGGACGGGAGGGCCGGCCGACACCCTCTCCCGCTCAGCCGGTGACCGGGGCGCCCGGAGCCGCCCCCTGCCCGCCACCGCGCTTGATCTCCGGTCGCAGCGCATGCTCGCCCAGCAGGAGCAGGATCGGCGCGGCGATGAAGATGGACGAGGACGTCGCCAAAACGATGCCGAAGAGCAGCACCACCGCGAACTGCTGGACCGCCTCGCCCCCGAAGAGAGCCAGCGGCGCCGTGGAGAGGAACACGGTGAGCGAGGTGTTGATGGTCCGGTTCAGGGTCTCGTTGATCGACAGGTCGATGAGCTCGCGCAGCGGCATGCTCTTGTACTTGCGCAGGTTCTCGCGCACCCGGTCATAGACCACCACCTTGTCGTTGATGGAAAAGCCCATCACCGTCAGCACAGCGGCGATCGAGGTCAGGTTGAACTGCATGTCCGTGATCACGTAGAAGCCGATGAGCTTAGTCGTGTCGAGGATCAGTGTCGCTACCGCGCCGATGCCGAACTGCCATTCGAAGCGGAACCAGATGTAGGCCAGCATGGCGACCAGGGCGAGACCCATGGCGAGCATGCCGTTGAAGAAGAGTTCCTCCGAGACCGAGGCGCCCACCGCCTCGACCCGCCGGAACTCGATGCCCGGATAGTTGGCGGAGAGCTTACTGCGCACCTTTTCCACCGCCCGCTGCTGGGCGGAATCGTCACCCGGCTGGCGGCCGAGCCGGATCAGGACGTCCTGCTTGGAGCCGAACTCCTGCAGGACCACCTGTCCGAGGTCGAGTTCGTGCAGGCTCGATCGCAGCGTGGCGAAATCCACCGGCTGGGGGTTGCGCACCTCCATCACGATGCCGCCCTGGAAGTCGATCCCGTAATTCAACCCGGGATGGAAATATAGGACGACCGAAGCGACCGACAGGAAAGCCGAGATGAGCAGGCCCGCGATGCGGCCGCGCATGAAGGGGATCTTGGTGTCGTCGGGAAGGAGGCGGAGACGGTACATGAGGGTCTTTCGAGCCTAGCCGAGCGCTATGCGGCCAGCCGTGCGGGCCGGTTGCGGCGATACCATTCCGAGGTCATCCAGCGCACCAGCAGAGTGGCGGTGAACATCGAGGTGATGATGCCGAGACTGATCGTCACGGCGAAGCCGCGCACCGGGCCGGAACCGAGCGCGAAGAGGATCGCCATCTTGATCAGCGACGTGAGGTTGGCGTCGACGATGGTCGAGAAGGCACGGCTGAAACCGGCCTCCAGTGCCGCCAGCGGCGACTTGCCCCGCCGCGTCTCCTCGCGGATGCGTTCGTTGATCAGGACGTTCGCGTCCACCGACATGCCGAGCGTGAGCAGCAATCCGGCGATGCCGGGCAGGGTCAGCGTCGCCTGGAGGGCGGACAGCGCGCCGATGGTCAGCAGCAGGTTGAACAGGAGCGCGATGTTGGCGAACAGTCCGAAGAGACCGTAGGCAGCGAACATATAGGCAACGACCAGAACGAAGCCGATCAGCACGGCGATGATGCCCGCGCGGATCGAATCGGCCCCCAGATCGGGGCCCACCGAGCGCTCCTCGATCACCGAGAGCGGCGCCGGAAGGGCGCCGGCGCGCAGCAGCAGCGCCAGATCGTTCGCGGATTGCACGGTGAAATTGCCGCTGATCTGGCCCGAGCCCCCCAGGATGGGTTCCCGGATCACCGGGGCCGAGATCACCTTCCCGTCGAGCACGATCGCAAAGGGCTTCCCGACGTTGTCCTTGGTGACATTGGCGAATTTCCGCCCGCCGTTGGAATTGAAGCGGAAATTCACGATCCACTGGCCGGTGCGCTGGTCGAGCGCGGCCGAGGCGGTTTCGAGTTCGCCGCCGTCGACCTCGATCTTTTTCCTGACCACCCAGGACGGCGGCCCGGAACGATCGTCGGAGGGCAGCACTTCGGAGCCCGGCGGCGGACGGCCCTGTGCCGCTTCCGGGGACACGTCGACCATCCGGAAGGTCATCTTGGCGGTTTTGCCCAGGATTTCCTTGATCCGCTGCGGATCGTCGACGCCGGGCAGCTGGAGCAGGATGCGATCGGTCCCCTGGCGCTGGATGATCGGTTCCACCAGGCCCATCTGGTCGATGCGCCGGCGCACGATCTCGATGGACTGCTGCAGGATGGCGTCGGATTTCTCCTTCAGCCCCTGCTGATTCAGCGCGAGCGTGAAGAGCCCGTCCGGCGTGCTCTCGATCGTCATGTCCCGCTGCCCGCTGTCGCCCAGCAACCCGCTGGTCAGGGGCTGGGGGATCTTGGCGAGCGCGGTGCGGGCGGCCTGGATGTCGCCCGGCTCGCGTATCCGCACCTGGACCCGTTCTCCCGCTACGCCGAGGTTCGAATAGCGGACGCGGGCCCCTACCAGTTCGGCGCGGACACTTTCGACCAGGGTCTCCAGGCGTTCCTTCAAAACGCCCTTGAGGTCGACCTCGAGCAGAAGATAGGACCCGCCCCGGAGGTCGAGGCCCAGATTCATCTGCTGGGCCGGCACCCAGGACGGCAGCGCGGCCAGTTGGTCGCGGGTGAAGAGATTGGGCGCGGAAAGGATCGCCCCGAGCAGGCAGATGCCGAGGATGATGGTTGTCTTCAGGCGGGAAAAATACAGCATCGGGGCGATCCGGGCCGGAGGGCCCTACTTCTTCTGCAGGAAGGAGAACGGCCCCTTCTTCTCGGCCGGTTGAGTGGCGGCCTGCTCAGCCGCCGGCGGAGCGTCGCCGCGGCTGCGGATGCCGGCGATCGTGCCGCGCTCGACGCGCACGCGGACGTTCTCGGCGATTTCCACCTGCACGGTGTTGTCGTCGATAACCTTGGTCACCTTCCCCAGGATGCCGCCGCCGGTGACGATCACGTCGTTGCGGCGGACGCCCGCGATCAGCTCGCGATGTTCCTTCACCTTCTTCTGCTGGGGGCGGATCAGCAGGAAGTAGAAGACGACGAAGATGAGGATCAGCGGGAGGATCGACATGAATCCGTCGCCGAAGATACCGCCGCCCTGCGCCTGCGCGTATGCAGGGTTGATCAGCATGGATGAGCCTTTTGTTGGGATGGGGCCGAAAAAGAGGCGCGGACTATAGCGGCGGGGGGATCGGATTCAAAGGGCGGTCGGCGGCCCGCGGCCCCTGCCCGCGCCGCCCGACAGCGCGCTGTCCCGCCCCGCCGTGGCAATCCCGGCACCGCCCCGATTGCCGACCCCGTCAGGCCGGTGACGTGGCGAAGGCCGGCATCACCTCGCGGCGGAAGAGCTCCACCGTCCGCAACGAAGCGGCGAGCGGCACGTCGCCGAAGGCGACGCGGCAGAGGAGGCAGGTCATTGCGGCCGTCTCCGCCTGTTCACGCAAGCGGTCGCGGACGCCGGCGGGCGTGCCGACGAGACACAGACCGGCGGCATCAGCGTCCTCGAAATTGTCGGGGATGTTGACCGGAATCTGCAGCCCGTTCTGGCGCCAGAGCAGGTTCAGGTGGTCGTACCACTGGCGGAAGGCGGGCCGGGCGAGATCACGCGCCTCGGCCTGGGTCTCCGCCAGGACCACATGGCGGGCGACACCAAGCAGGGGCATTGTCCTCTCCTCCCGCCCCGCCGCGCGCCAGGTGGTGCGATAGGCGGCCGTGATCGCGGCGGCGGCCCGAGGCGGCCCGTTGCACACGACGTGGCAGCCGCGCGCCGCCGCCCAGGCGGTACTGTCGGGCCGCGACACGCCACACCACAGCGGCGGATGCGGTGCCTGCGTGGGGCGGAGGACGACCGGCACGTCGCGAAAGGTGAAATGCGGTCCCTCGTGGTCGATGCGCTCCTGCTGCAGGCCCTGCATCAGGACGGCAAGTGATTCCTCGTAGATCGCCTGCGAGCGCGCCGGATCGACCCCGAAGAAGCCGAGTTCGATCGGCGAGATCCCCCGCCCGACCCCGAGTTCCAGCCGGCCGCCGGACAGGGCGTCGAGCATGCAGATCTCTTCCAGCAGGCGAAGCGGATGATAGAGGCTCAAGGTGAAGACCAGGGCGCCGAGGCGGATCGCCTTCGTGCGCTGGGCCGCGGCCGCCAGGAAGACGGCCGGCGACGGCGCCATGCCGAGCGGCGTGCCATGATGCTCGGCGAGGTGATAACTGCGAAAGCCCGCCTGTTCGCACGCCTCCAGGAGTGTAAGGCGATCCGCATACTGGTCGGCCAGCGTCTGGCCCGACCGGTCCATATGGTCGAAGATTGCGAATTGCACGCGCCCCCTCCCCCTCTTCCTTCGCCTTCCGGCGATTGGAGGGGAACGCTAGCAGCCCCGAGACGGCGGCGCATGTGCCTCCGAGACGCCGCCGGACCCCAACCTAGTCAGGCCCGTTGCGGTCGGCGGGTCAGCGCTTCGCGCTGACCCCCTCGGCTTGGTCGCGTGAGAGGAAGCTCTCCGTGAGCGCAGGCAGGTGCTCGAAAAGCCACTCGGCCATCGCCTCCTCCTCCTTCAGGATGTCTCGGCAGATCCTCGCTACTTCGGGCTGCCCCGCCCGTTCCGCCGTGGCCACCAGGATCCGGTAGGAGGCGATCTCCATGTGCTCGAAAGTGTAGGAGGCGAGCGCTCCCTTCATCACCTCGTCGCTCGCGAACAGGCCGCTGAAGTTCTGGAAGAAGGCCGTCGCCTTGCCGGCGAGGTCCTTGATCGCCGAGTTGTCGACGCCGATCGCCTGGAGGCACCGGCGAACCTGTTCGCCCTGCGCCCGTGTCTCCTTCAGATGCAGTTCCATCCGCGACCTGAGCTCGGGGTAGCTCTCCAGCCGTTCGATCTGTCCCATGAGAATGCTCTCGGCCTGCTCTTCCATGGCATGCGCGTCGCGCAGCCACTGTTCCAGACGTTCGCGCGGTTCGGTCTTCATGCGCCGGTCGCTCCGATCATGCGGGGTGTCGTGCTTGCTTGAAATCTCGAGCCCGGCGGGCGTTGCCACGGTCAAGTTCCGGTGCCGAACCAAGTGCCCCGATCGGGAGCCGGACGATCCTCACACCGGGGGGCGCTGGGCGAATTCCGCCTCGGTGGAGTCCGGAACGGCCCGCCCGCCTTCTCCACCCTCCGGCGTACCGGGCGACGCATCGAAGCCGAGCTCGCGCGCCGCCTGGCGCCAGTGTTCGTCCGCCCGGCCATCGGGTCGGCCCGCCTCCTCCCAGAGCGCATAGGCCCGCTCGCGGATGGTCTCTTCCAGTCGTCCCATGACGGATCCTCTCGGTATGATCACCGCGATCGGAATGGCGGATGGCGCCGGGCCGTTCCCACGCTCCAGTCCGTATCCCGGGCGGGCTCAGCGGTTCAGCCAGACCAGCAGCATTCCGGCCAGGAGGGCCGTCACACAGACTGCCAGGGACCACCAGACGAGCCCGCCCCCGCGTGCAGAAGGGGTCGCTGCATAGCCCTCCGGCCTGGCGGACTGCGCGCTCGACCGGACCCCGTCCTCGCGCTCGCTTTCCAGCGAGAAGGACGAAGTCGGCGTGCCGGCGGCTTCCTCGTCCACGCCGAGGGGTACGGCGGCATGGTCGGGATAGTTGATCTTGTCGCCGGTCGCCCCCCGGTCGATCGCAGCCCGCAACCGCAGCCCGGCGCCATCGGTAGCGGCCGTGGGCCCGGGAAGCGCCGGTGTCCTCTCGGGTTCCCTTCTCGATGTCATGGCGCACTCCTTCTGGAAAGCGGTCCCCGTCGCAACGGTCGAAAGCGCTCACGGGCTCCACGCCGAGCGGTGCCGTGAGCAGAGGGGAGCCGGCGCGGCCGCAAAAGCAGGCGCGACCCTCCGGACAAGTCGTGCTACCCTTAAGTTGCATGTGGTCGGTCGCCCGGATCGACGGCATGCCACCCGCGAGGCGCGCGCGCCTCCCCACCTCGCAGGAGAGCGACGATGCAGACCTATACCCTTTTCGGAATCCGGGCCGGACGCGACGTGATCCAGCAAGAGTGCCTGGCGGCGACCGACGACGCGGTGATCACCCTGGCCGCGGGCCTCTTCCCCGGCGCACCGACGGTCGAAGTCTGGTGCGGACCACGCCTGGTCGCGAACCTCACGCGGGGCTCGCTGGCGGCGGCCCGGCGAGCCGCCATAGGCCTTCGGAACCTCGCCACGGCCTGAGCAGAGGCCAGAAGAGCGGGCCGAGAGGACGGTTCGTCCCCCGGTAGCGTCAATTGGCCATACGGCCGCAGCTTTCCGCACAGCGGCGACAGGCGAGCACACAGATCTCCATATCGCCGATCCGTTCGCAGTCTTCCGCGCAGCGCTCGCAGATCTCCGCACAGGCCCGGCATGCGATCCGGTGGTCGTCGCTGCCGAGCAACATCAGATGCGCCGACGAGCGGCAAAGCTCCGCGCAGGCGAACATCAGGCGCAGATGCGGCGGCTCCGCATGGCGCCCGCCCGCCTCCAGACAATGGCCGGCGGCGGTCGACAGGCAGATCTTATAGCAGGCGAGGCATTGGTTGACGCACTCCTGCATGTCCTGGTCGATGATGGCCATGGCGCTCTCCTGACGGGTTACGAGCGAGCGGTCGAAGCGGCTCGCCGCCGGCGTCCGGATCGGCGGGCGAAGCCCCTGTTCGCGGGCGAGGCCGGGGGACGGCCCCGCCCAGGCAACAACCTCATCGTTCCGGCGATCCCCCGGCGTCGCGCCGGCGAGAGGCCATCTTTCGCACCAGTTCCCTGCGGGCCGCGTCGCGCTGGACCTCCGCACGCGAGGTGTCGGCGCCGGAGGCCGACAATCGCGTGATGTTTCGATCCTCGGCCTCGATACGGGCCTCCGCCCGGGCGATCTCGCGGTCGGACTCCGTGGCGTCGTCGGTGGATGTCATGACGCTACCTTCCGCTATTGCGAATAGCCGCCGACGATCGGCAGGATCTCTCCGGTGATGTAGCTGGAACAGCAGGGGGCGGCGAGAAAGACGAAGGCAGGTGCGATTTCCTCCGGCTGCGCCGGCCGCCCCATCGGCGTGTGGCTGCCGAAGCGAGAGACCTGCTCGGCCTGCCGATCGGCCGGATTGAGTGGGGTCCAGACCGGCCCGGGAGCGACCGCGTTGACCCTGATACCGCGCGGGACGAGATGGGAAGCGAGGGAACGAGTGAAGGCGTGGATCCCGCCCTTGGTCATCGAATAGTCCAGAAGCTGTCCCGATCCCAGAAGACCGGTCACCGACCCGCACATGACGATGGCGCCACCATTGCCCAGATGCGGGACGGCCGCCTTCACCATATTGAAGTAGCCGTAGAGGTTCGTCTTCAGCGTCTGGTCGAACTGCTCGTCGCTCAGGTCCTCGACCTGCGCGGTGTGTTCCTGGAACGCGGCGTTGTTCACCAGGATGTCCAGCCGGCCGAAGGCGCCGAGGGTCTCCTGCACCGCGAAGCGGCAGAAAGCGGGGTTGGACACATCGCCCGCGAGGGCAATGCATCGCCGGCCTTCACGCTCGACCAGACGTTTCGTCTCTTCGGCGTCCGCGTCCTCGCTCAGGTATACGATTGCCACATCCGCGCCTTCGCGCGCAAAGAGGATGGCAACCGAGCGGCCGATTCCGGAATCGCCACCGGTCACGATCGCGGTCCTGCCGGCGAGCTTCTCCGACCCGCGGTAACCCGGCGCGTCGCACATCGGCCGGAGTTCCAGCGCACGCTCCTCGCCGGGCTTCTCCAGATGCTGCGCCGGCAGCGGCGGGGCGGGATAGTCGCGTGCTCCCGCCTGCATCGGTCCCTTCCGCTCGGCGGGCGGATGGGCGGCTTCCGCGGCCTCTGCCGCCCGCTGGATCCTGCGTTGGGCCTCCGCCGTCCTGCGGCCTTCCTCGGCGAAGGTGCTGCTCTGCTCGCTCATGCGCCGTTCCTCGCTCTGCGACCTTCAGGACATCCGGGCCCGACAGTCCGGTGTTCCACGGGCCTGTCTTCAACCGGCCCTTGTGCCTCAATCGGCCTGTAGGGGCTTGTGCTCATCGCGACCCCTGCTCAATGGCCCTTGTTCAACGGCCCGGCCGCGGCCCTGTTCCGGACCGGCGCTTCACTGTCCCTCCGCGGCACGACGAAGGGCCTGTTCGGTCTCGTCGAGGCCGTCCACGTCCTCGCCGCCGCTGCCTGGCCCCGCATCCGCCGTGGTCGCGCTCGCGGGACGGGCGGAGACGTCGATCTCAGGGGCGCCCTCGGCCAGCGGGGAATCGGGCGCCACGTCCTCGGGATGCCGCCGGGGGGACCGGCCGGTCCCGCTTTCGAGCAGGGCTTCGTCACCACTCTCGATCTCGGCCTCGTCGGCATAGCGGCCGGTGTTCGGGTCGACCTGGGGCACGATCACCTCCTTGGCGGGATCGGGGGTCGTATCGCGATCATCGCGGCCGGACGCAGTCGGTCTGGTCCGGGCGGGTGCAGGGCACGGTCGGGCCCGTATTGGTACGGCTGTTCGGATCGGTGCCGCCGGACGCGCCGCTGGTTCCGCCCGACGTGCTGTTGCCCGTGGCTCCGCCGCTGCTGCGTCCGGTCGGATTGCCGCCGGTATTGCCGCCGGCGCCGATGCCGCTCGATCCTTGGGTGCTCCCCTGGCCCTGGGTGCCGCCCTGGCCCTGAGTGCCCCCCTGGCCCTGAGTGCCCCCCTGGCCCTGAGTGCCCCCCTGGCCCTGGGTGCTCCCCTGACCGCCGCCGGTGCCGCTGGAACTGCTAGAGCCGGCGCCGCCGGTGCCCCCGCTGCCGCCCGTGCCGCTGCCACCCGACTGGGCGTAGCCGAGCGAGGCGGTGGCGAGCAGGATCGAGGCCGCCCTGTCACTGCCGCGTTTATCCGCATCTGGAAGTCTCCTGGCCCGATGTGACGTGGCGGGCTCCGCCACCGCGGCGGAACCCGTTCGCTTCGCGCGGGTCACCCGGCGCAGGAGTGCAATCGTCCCACCGAACGCTGGTTCAACTGGAGCGGAGGGGAAAAAGCGCGAGGCCGCGCGAGGCGGGCACGATTTGTCGGCGCGGCGATCCGGGTCCATTGTTGGGCCGGCGGCTCCAGCGGAGGTCAGGCGGCATGGATCGGGAAGAGGACCTGGACGGGCCCGAGAAGGACCTGCCGCTGCGCTACGACATCCGTCTGCTCGGACGCATCCTTGGCGATGTGGTGCGCGCGCAGGAGGGCGAGGGGGTCTTCGATGCGGTCGAGCGCATCCGCCAGACCGGAGTGCAGTTCCATCGCGCCGACGACCGGTCGGCGGCGCGGGCGCTGGAAGTCCTGATGGCCGGCCTGCCGACGGCGCAAGCGGTCAAGATCATTCGCGCCTTCGGCTACTTCTCCCACCTCGCCAATATCGCCGAGGACCAGCACCACATCCGCCGCACCCGCGCCTATGCGATGCAGGCGGCAGCGCCCCGGCCGGGCAGCATGGCCCATGCGCTCGACCGCGCGAAGGCGGCCGGCATCGGGGCGGAAGCCCTGGCCCGCTTCTTCGACACCGCGTTCTGCGCGCCGGTGCTGACCGCGCATCCGACCGAGATCAGGCGAAAGAGTTCGATCGATCGCGAGATGGAGATCGCCCGCCTGCTCGACGAACGCGACCGGGTGAAGTTCACGCCGGAGGAACTGGACGCGAACCGCGCCGCGCTGCGCCGCAATGTGCTGACCCTGTGGCAGACGAGTGTGGTGCGCGGCAGCCGGCTGCGCGTCATCGACGAGGTGGCGAACGGCCTGTCCTACTACGACCACACCTTCCTGCGTGCGCTGCCGCGCTTCTATGCCGAACTGGAGGACCATCTGGCGGCCGGCGACCCGGCCTGGGAGAAGCGCGAGGTGGCGCCCTTCCTGCGCATGGGCAGCTGGATCGGCGGCGACCGTGACGGCAATCCCTTCGTCACCGCCGAGGTCTCGCGCCAGGCGCTCGGCATGCAGAGCCGGCGTGCGCTCGGCTTCCACCTCGAGGAATTGCACCTGCTCGGCGGCGAACTCTCGCTCGACGGGCGCGTCGTGCGGGTGTCCGAGGCACTGGGCAGGCTCGCCGAAGCCTCGCCCGACCGGGCGCCGGAACGCCGGGACGAACCCTATCGCCGCGCGATCGTCGGCATCTATGCCCGGCTCGCCGCCACCGCCCGCGCGCTCGCCGGCATGGAGCCGCCGCACGCCGCGCTGGCCGAGGCACCCGCCTATGCAACGGCGGCGGAACTCAAGGCCGACCTCGACTGCATCGACGCCTCGCTGACCGAGAACGGGTCGGCGGCGCTGGCGCAGGGGAGGCTCAGGGCGCTCCGGCGGGCGGTCGACGTGTTCGGCTTCCACCTCGCATCGCTCGACTTCCGCCAGAACTCGGACGTGCACGCGCGGGTGATCGGAGAACTCGCCGCCACCGGCGGCCTGTGCGAGGACTATGCCGGCCTCGACGAGGCGGCCCGGGTGGCGCTGCTGCTGGCGGAACTCGGCAATCCGCGCCCCCTCTCCTCCCCGCACCAGACCTATGGCGAGGAGACCGCCGGACAACTCGCCAGCATGCAGGTGGCGGCGGAGGCGCACCGGCGCCTCGGCCCGGCTTCGGTTCCGCACTACGTCATCTCGAAGGCCGACGGGGTGTCCGACATCCTGGAAGTGGCGGTGCTGCTGAAGGAGGCCGGTCTGCTCGACCCGCGCGGCGGCCGGCTCGCGGTCGACATCGTGCCGCTGTTCGAGACCATCGGCGACCTGCAGCGGTCGGGTCCGATCATGGAGGGGCTCTTCGCCCTCGCCCCCTATCGCCGCCTACTCGCCGGCCGCGGCGGCGTGCAGGAGGTGATGCTCGGCTATTCCGACAGCAACAAGGACGGCGGCTACCTCACTTCGACCTGGGAACTCTACAAGGCCGAGCGGGCGCTGATCGAAGTCTTCGCCCGCCACCGGATCGGCCTGCGCCTGTTCCACGGCCGCGGCGGCTCGGTCGGGCGCGGCGGCGGGCCGAGCTATCAGGCGATCCTGGCGCAGCCGCCCGGCGCCCTGCAGGGTGCGATCCGCATCACCGAACAGGGCGAGGTGATCGGAGCCAAGTACTCCAATGCCGAGGTCGGCCGGCGCAACCTCGAGACCATCGCCGCCGCCACGCTCGAGGCGACCCTGCTGGAATCCGGCGTCGCACCGCCGCCGGAGCACTACGTGGAGGCGATGGAAACGCTGTCGGACCACGCCTTCCGGGCCTATCGGGCGCTGGTCTACGAGACCGAGGGGTTCGAACGGTACTTCCGGGAATCCACGGTGCTGGGCGAAATCGCCAGCCTCAACATCGGGTCGCGGCCGGCCTCGCGCTCGAAGCAGGGCCGGATCGAGGACCTGCGCGCCATACCCTGGGTGTTCAGCTGGGCCCAGTGCCGGCTCATGCTGCCGGGCTGGTACGGGTTTGGCGCCGCCGTCGCCGCCTTCACCGAGGGGCGCGCGGATGCGATGGCGCTGCTGCGGGAGATGCATCGCGACTGGCCTTTCTTCCGCACAACGCTCTCCAACATGGACATGGTGCTGGCGAAGAGCGACATCGCCATCGCCTCGCGCTACGCCGGACTGGTCGCGGACGCGGGTCTGCGCGAGGCGATCTTCGGGCGACTGAAGTCGGAATGGCGGGCGAGTGTCGATGCGGTGCTGGCGGTAACCGGGCAGAAGACGCTGCTCGAGAGCAATCCGCTGCTCGCGCGCTCGATCCGCAACCGCTTTCCCTATATCGACCCGCTGAACCACGTACAGATCGAACTGTTGCGCCGGCACCGGGCCGGCGATCCGGATCCGGCCGTGGTGCAGGGCATCCATCTCAGCATCAACGGCATCGCCGCCGGCCTGCGCAACAGCGGATGACGACCATGCGCCTAACCGCCCTGCTGCTGCTCGCAACGGTCCTCTGCACCGCCGCCGCCGAGGCAGCCGATCCGCCGAGGCCGCCGGCGGCGCCCGAAAGTCCACTCTCCCGCGCCTTCAAGCCTCGCATTCTGAAGGTCGGTCCGCAGCAGGCTTACAAGAAGCCCAGCGAAGCGGCAGCCGTCGCGCGCGACAACGACACGGTCGAGATCGAGGCGGGAACCTATGTCGACTGCGCGTCCTGGAAGGGGAGAAACCTGACGCTGAAGGCGGCCGGCGGCGAAGTCCATCTGAAGGACAAGACCTGCGAGGGCAAGGCGATCTGGGTCATCAACGGTGATGACGTCCTGGTGGAGGGCATCCGATTCTCCGGGGCCGCCGTGCGCGACAAGAACGGCGCCGGCATCCGCGTGCAGGGTGCCAGCATCACCATCCGAAACGCGGTCTTCGAGAACAACGAGAACGGCATCCTGGCGGCGGCGGCTCCGGGAAAGCGGATGCTGATCGAGAACAGCACCTTCATCGGCAACGGCAAGTGCGATCCCGTCTGTGCCCACGGCATCTACATCAATCAGTACGCGCTGCTGGAGGTGCGCGGGTCGACCTTCCGCAACCAGAATACCGGGCACCACATAAAGTCGCGCTCACTGCGGACCGTCATTACCGGCAACCGGATCGAGGACGGGAGCGAGGGAACGGCGAGCTACCTGATCGACATTTCCAACGGCGGCGAGGTGACGATCGTCCGCAACACCCTGCAGAAGGGCCCGCGCAGCGACAACAAGGGTACCGCCATCGCCATCGCGGCTGAGGGAGCGAAGAACCCGACACCCTTCATCCGGATCGAGGACAACGTCTTCCGGTCCGATCTGCCCCTTCCCCCGGCTTTCGTGAACAACCGCAGCGACACGCCGGCCCTGCTCAAGGGAAACCGCCTGTGCGGGCCCGTCACCCCGCTCGCCGGCCCGGGCCAAGTGCTCGATCCCAAACCCTGCGAAAGCCGCTGACGGCGGCTTGACCGGCGGGGGCCCCGTGCTACCGTCCCGCCCCCTTTTCACCGGCGAACCTTCCCATGCACGAGTTGCTCGGCCCCCTCACCCGCATCGCCGAGGCGCTGGAGCGCCTGGCTCCTCCGCCGGCGCGCGTTGCGGACCTCACCGCCGCCGATGCCTTCATCTGGCATCCCGATCCGGACGTGCTGGATCCGATCCATCAGGTGAACCGTGTCGATCTGGCCCTGCTGAAGGGCGTCGACCGCGTACGCGACATCCTGGTCGACAATACCCGCCGGTTTGCGCGGGGTTTCGCCGCCAACAACGCTCTGCTGTGGGGCGCTCGCGGCATGGGCAAGAGTTCGCTGGTCAAGGCGGTTCATGCCGGCATCGCGGCGGAGACCGGAGGGGGTGTCGCCCTGGTCGAAATTCACCGCGAAGACATCCCCTCGCTGCCGCGGCTGCTGAAGCTGCTGCGGGCGAGCGAACGCCGCTTCATCCTGTTCTGCGACGACCTCTCCTTCGACGCCGACGATGCCAGCTACAAGTCGCTGAAGGCCGTACTGGAGGGCGGGATCGAAGGACGGCCGGCCAACGTCATCTTCTATGCGACGTCGAACCGCCGTCACCTGCTGCCGCGCGACATGATGGAGAACGAGCGATCGACCGCGATCAATCCGCACGAAGCGGTCGAGGAAAAGGTCTCGCTGTCCGACCGCTTCGGCCTGTGGCTGGGCTTCCACAACTGCAGCCAGGACGACTACTTCGCGATGCTGGACGGTTATGTCGAACGGTATGGCCTGAAGATCGGACCGGAACAGCTGCGCGCCGAGGCCATCGAATGGTCGATGACGCGTGGCGCCCGCTCGGGCCGCGTCGCCTGGCAGTTCGTGCAGGACCTGGCCGGCCGGCTCGGCCAGCCGCTCGTGTGATCGCCCTCAGCTGACGGGTTCCTGCGGCCCGAGATAGCGCAAGGGATCCACGGCCTCGCGTCCGCGGCGGATCTCGAAATGGACCTGCGGACTGCCCACGCCTCCGCTGGAACCGGCATGGGCGATCACCTGCCCCCGGGCGACCTGGGCGCCACGGCGAACGAGAAGCTGCTCGTTATGGGCATAGGCGGTGACCCAGCCGCCGGCGTGGCGGATCAGCAGCAGGTTGCCGTAGCCCCGCAGTTCGTTACCTGCATAGATGACCGTGCCGCTCTCGGCCGCTCGCACGGGCGAGCCCTGCGCCACTTCGATGTTGATGCCGTCATTGTGCTGGCCACCGGGCTTCGGGCCAAAGCCCGACAGCAGTCTTCCCTTGGCCGGCCATAGGAACTGCCCCGATCCGGTTCTGGGGGGCGTGATGGCGGCCGTCTGCGGAGGTGGCGGGTCGTTTTGGACGACAGGCGGAGGCGGCGGAGACGACGGAGGCGCCGTTCCGGCGGGTGCGGCGTCCCGTGACGAGGGCGCCGCGGTCGAAGGTGGAGCCGCAGCGGGTGGTGATGGTGGCGGGACCGGCGAAGATGCCGTGGGAGAGGCTTCGGTTGCCGTCCCCAGGGACGGGGGCGGCGGCACTTCCTGCACGGAAATGCCGCTCTCCCGGCTCGGCACGGGCGATGAACCCGTGACGGGTGAGGGCGGCGGCGTTGCGGGCGCCATCGCCACTTCCTGGCCTGGGAGGCGCAGAACCTGACCGTCATAGATGCCATATGGCGGCGACAGGTTGTTCACCCTGGCGAGCGAGGCGAGATCGGTCCGATAGCGACGCGACAGGCCGTATAGTGTTTCCCCGCGCGCGACGGTGTGGAACTGCTGGGCCGGCAGAAGCAGCATTCGACCCGGCTCCAGTCCATAGGGCGGCTCGAGCCTGTTCGCCTCAATCAGCGCGCGGTTCGGCACCTGATAGCGCTGGGCGATGGAGTGAACGGTATCCCCTGGCAGCACCACGACGCTGCGCCCGTCGTTCCCGGCGTCCGCCGGGGGCTTCATCAGCGGAACGGAGGGGGTATCGGCCCACACGCCGCCGGCGGTTCCGCCCGGTGCCTGTTGCGCGGGCGGAACCCCCTGCATGGGCGGACGCATGACGATGCGATCACCGCACGCGGTGAGGAGCAGCGTCAGGGCCGCCGGCAGAAAATGGAAGAACGCGCGCCGCATGGCGTTATCCTATAGCGAGTCTAGCAGGGGAAGGACCGGGGATGACGTGGTCCATCATTGCCCGCGACCCAGGCAGCGGAGCCTTCGCCATGGCTGTGGCGACGCGCTTCTTCGCCGCCGGAGCGCTTTGCCTTCATGCCGAGAGCGGCCTCGGGGCGATCGCGACACAGGCTCTGGTCAACCCGAACTATGGACCTGCCGGGCTCGACCTGCTGCGGCGCGGCCTCTGCGCCGGGGAGGTCGTGGAGAGCCTGACCGGCGCGGATGCCGGTCGTGCCCACCGCCAGCTTCATGTGATCGACGCCCGTGGAAACCAGGCAGCGCATACCGGAGCGGCCTGCATCGACTGGTGCGGGCATCGGATCGACGAGGGTTTCTCCGTGGCGGGCAATATGCTGGCGGGGCCGGCGGTGATCGAGGAGACGGCGCGCGTCTTCGCCGCTGAATCCGACCTTCCGCTGCCCCGTCGCCTGATCGCTGCCCTCGCGGCCGGAGAGGCGGCCGGTGGCGACAAACGAGGCAAGCAATCGGCGGCGCTCAGGATATTCTCGACCGAGTCCTATCCCGACCTCGACATTCGGGTCGACGACCATTCCGATCCCCTGTCCGAACTGGCGCGTCTGGAGGCGGTCAGCCGCGAGCGGTTCGTGCCCTTTCGCCGCTTCCTGCCGACGCGGGCGGAGCCCGCCGGCATCTTCGATCGGGCGGTGATCGAAGCCGGTATCGCCGCCGCCACCGTCGACGAGCCATAGATCCTGCGCTCCGGCATAAAACTTGATAGCGTCGGTACGCCAGACAGAGAGGGGTTCCCGAAATGAACAAACTCGTAACGCTGAGGGGAATGGCCGTTGCCGCGTTGTTCGGCGCCATGGCCTCTGCCGCCGGGGCCCAGACCACGCTTCGCATCGGCCTCGCCGAAGACCCCGACGTCTTGGACCCGACCCTGGCGCGGACCTTCGTCGGACGTATCGCTTTCGCTTCTCTGTGCGACAAGCTGTTCGACATCGACGCGAAACTCAACATCGTGCCGCAGTTGGCCACCGGATATGAGATCGCCGAAGACAAGAAGACGATCACCATCAAGCTGCGCCCCAACGTGAAGTTCCACGACGGCGAGCCGATGAATGCCGAGGCGGTCAAGTACAGCTTGACCCGCCACCTGGAACTGAAGGGATCGTTTCGGCGGTCGGAGATCAACGTCATCTCCGGCATCGAGGTGGTCGATCCCCTGACGGTGAAGCTGAGCCTTTCGGTTCCCTTCGCGCCGCTGATGGCCCAGTTCACCGATCGGGCCGGCATGATCGTGTCTCCCAAGGCGGCCGAAGCCGCAGGCGACAAGTTCGGCACCGCGCCGGTCTGCGCGGGCCCCTTCAAGTTCGTCGAACGCGTCGCTCAGGACAGGATCGTGGTCGAGCGCTTCGCCGACTACTGGAACAAGGACGCCATCAAGATCGACCGCATCGTGTTCCAGCCCATCCCTGACTCCACCGTGCGGCTGGCCAACATCCAGGCCGGCAGTCTGGATCTGATCGAGCGCGTATCGGCGACCGATCTGGACACCATCCGCAAGAACCCCAAGCTCAAGCTCTCGATCCAGGATGAAATCGGCTATCAGGGGATGACGATCAACCTGGCCAACGGCGAACGATCGAAGGGGGTGCTGGGGCAGAACCCCAAGGTGCGGGAGGCGCTGGAAGCCGCGATCGACCGCAATGTGATCAACCAGGTCGCCTTCAACGGCGAGTTCCTGCCCGGCAATCAGTGGGTCTCGCCGGTTCATCCCTACTTCCAGGGCAAGTATCCGGTCCCGGGCCGCGACCTCAAAAAGGCCCAAGCGCTCCTGAAAGAAGCGGGCGTCAAGCTGCCGGTCACCTTCACCCTGATGTTTCCGAACAACCCCGACCAGCGGCAGGTCGCCGAAATCATCCAATCGATGGCGCAGGAGGCCGGGTTCGATATCAAGCTGGAAGCCGCCGAGTTCGCCTCCTCGCTGCAACGAGCCAACAAGGGCGACTTCGAAGCCTACCTCATCGGCTGGAGCGGGCGCACGGATCCGGACGGGAATGTCTATTCCTTCGAAAGCTGCAAGGGTGGCCAGAACGACGGCAAGCACTGCAACCCGGATCTCGACAAGCTCCTGGACGCCGCCCGCGCGGCGTCCAGCGCGGAGGAGCGCAAGAAGCTCTATGAGCAAGCGACCGGCATTGTGCTGAGCGCGCGTTCGCGCATCTACCTCTACCATCGCAAATGGTTTGTGGCCTACACCAACCGGCTGCAGGGGTTCAGTCAGGTGCCGGACGGGCTGATCCGCGTCCAGGGTCTCTCCCTGAACTGAATCCCAGGGTCGAGTAGAGGCGGAGAGGATTTGAGGGTTGTCGAGATATCTTCTCCGCCGCCTGCTGCAGATCATCCCCACGCTTTTCGTGGTCTCGGTCCTGATCTTTGGACTGCAGCAGCTCCTGCCCGGTGATCCCGCATTGATCATGGCGGGTGAGGAGCGCGACCCCGAAGCCATCCAGCAAATCCGCGAGCAGTACAGGCTCGATCAGCCCCTCCCGGTCCAGTACGTGTACTGGCTCGGTGGCGTCCTGCGGGGTGACCTCGGCCAGTCGATGCGGATCAAGCGACCCGTCGGCGAACTCGTCCTCGAGAAGCTGCCGGTGACACTCGAGCTCGCGGTCATGGCCTTGCTCTTCGCACTGGCCATCGGCATCCCCGCCGGTATCGTCTCCGCGGTGTACAGGGGATCGGCCCTCGACTATCTCGCCAACCTGTTCGCCCTGTGGGGCATATCCACCCCGAATTTCTGGCTCGGAATCCTCTTGATCTTCCTGTTCTCCGTGCACCTGGGCTGGCTGCCAGCCTCGGGTTACGTCCCGCCCGGGGAGAGCGTACTCGGCAATCTGGCAAGCCTGCTGATGCCGGCCTTCGTGCTGGGCAATGCCATCTCGGCCGTGATGATGCGTCACACGCGCAGTGCCATGCTGCAGACGCTGGGGGCCGACTATGTCCGCACCGCCCGGGCCAAGGGCGCCGGCGAAGGCCGCGTGATCATCCGACACGCCCTCCGTAACGCGCTGACACCGGTCATCACGCTCACCGCGCTCGAGTTCGGCACACTCCTGTCGGGTGCCGTGCTGACCGAGCAGGTCTTCTCCATCCCAGGATTCGGCAAGCTCGTCGTCGATGCCGTGTTCAATCGCGACTATGCCGTGGTCCAGGGCGTGGTCCTGGTCACGGCGAGCGCCTATATCCTGCTGAACCTGCTGGCCGACATCGCCTATGCCCTGGCGAACCCGCGGCTGAGGACGGGTGCGGCATGACCGCGACCGCGGTGCAAGGACGCCCTTCAGCGCCGGCCGGCCCCTGGCGGCGCGCTTTCCGGCGCCTGGTCGCGCGCAAGGGCGCGCTCGCCGGGATGGCCGTCGTGGCGTTCTTCGTCGCCCTCGCCCTGCTCGCCCCCCTGATCAGCCCCTATGACCCGACAGCGACGAGTTGGGCCACGGTCCGCAAGGCGCCCTCGGCCGCGCATTGGTTCGGGACGGACGAGGTCGGACGCGACGTCCTCGCGCGCGTTATCTGGGGCGCCCGCGCCTCCCTCATGGCGGGTGTCATCTCTGTGGGGATCGCCCTGGCTTTCGGCATACCGATCGGGATGCTGGCCGGCTACCGGGGCGGATGGATCGACGCGGCCATCGGCCGGATCGTCGACGCCATGCTCGCCTGCCCCTTCCTGATCCTGGCCATCGCGCTCGCCGCGTTTCTGGGGCCGAGCCTGGGCAATGCCATGATCGCCATCGGCATCACCGCGACACCGATCTTCATCCGGCTGACCAGGGGTCAGGTGCTGACGGTGAAAACGGAAGACTACGTCGAGGCGGCGCGCGCCGTCGGCAACAGGGAAATGCGGATCGCGATCCGGCACGTACTGCCCAACGTCATGCCGCCTCTCCTGGTACAAGCGAGCCTCGCCATCGCCACCGCGATCATCGCGGAGGCGAGCCTCTCCTTCCTCGGTCTCGGCCAGCAACCCCCGGCTCCCTCCTGGGGCAGCATGCTGAACACCGCACAGCGTTTCCTGACCCAGGCACCCTGGATGGCGATCTGGCCCGGAATGGCGATCTTCCTCACCGTGCTCGGCTTCAATCTCCTGGGCGACGGTCTGCGCGACGCCTTCGATCCTCGCCAGAACTGAGCACACCCCCGCCGGGCGCCGAACCTATCGCCCCAGGAAGCGGTCGAGCACGTTGCGGGTGATCTGCTCGGTGACGAAATCACCCTTGGCGAGGCCGGTCAGCCACTCGCAGCTGCCGGCGGTGAACACCTCGCCCTTGCCGCGAGGCATGGAGACGATCATGCCCGAGCCGTAGCGCTGCGGGTCGCGCTCGGTGGCCTGCGCACTGGCCCCGTCGGGTTTGGCCGAGGTCGTGGAATCGCTGCGCCCGTTTCCGATGTAGTAGCGATAGCCTTCTCCGCCGTGTTCTTCCTCGACGCGTACGGCGGGGGCCATGGCCAGGATTTCAACCGTCGCTGGCGCCCCATCCTCCCCCGTCGGGTAGGGCAGACCCTTGCGGAACGTGTAGTCCAGGCCATCGACCTCATAGGCGAAGATGCCGGCCTCGTCCCCGATGACATCACCGTAGTGCGCTTCAGTTCCATCAAAGGCCCAGTGACGCGGGCGGTAGACGGTGAAACCGCGCGAGGCGCGCGGGATGAAGCCGCCCCAGGAGGAATAGACGCCCTGAAGTCCGTTGACTCCGAAGGTCGTGGCGCCGGGACGGCCGATCGCCGGGTCTTCCCAGGCGCCGGTCAGACGCCCCGCTTCCGCCGTGCCGCGCACCGGATCCTCGGCGTGTGCCCTGGCCTTGTAGCAGACCTGGCGCCGGCCTCCGTCCTCCAGACGCACCTGCCAGAGGAAATTCCCGGCGAAGCGCGCGACCTTCCCGCCGTCGTCGAGGAAAGCATCCATCGCATCGCGCATTTCGCGGGTCCAGTACTCGTCATGCCCGACGATGACCGCGGTGCCGTATCGCTTCAGGATCTCTGGACGATAGTGCAGGTCGGTCTGCGTGATCATGTCGAACGCATAGCCTTCTCGCTCGGCCCAGACGACGAAATGGCGATCGAACTGGGCCCAGCCGGCTGAAGCGAAGAACTGGGCGAAGCCGTTGGTATAGGCCCATTCCTTGGTGAAGTAGCGCGGCGCCGACCAGGGCGGGCGCTTGATAGGATCGCACAGGCGCGGTGCACCCGGCGGCAGCCAGACGAGGCCGCGCGTCCAGGGCCGTTCGATGCTGAGCGTCGGTGAGAACTGGTTCCCTTCCTCGCCATCGACCCCATCGTAGGAATTCGCCCCGCCCCAGTCGTTGTAGGCGAGCCAGGTCGAGGTCGGCAGGATCAGGAGGAAACGATCCTTCGGGTTCGGGTCCGTCGGCAGGACGACGAAGAAATGATGCTGGACGAAGGACTGGCCGGTATCGAAGGCGCAGGTCGAGACCACACGGTAGAAACCCGAGGCGAGATCATCCGGCAGGCGCCAGCGGTGGCCGACGGGCCAACCGCAACCTTCCGCATAGGCGCGCGCGGGCGTCGGGTAGAAGGTGCCGGCGAGGTTCGCCTCGTGTACCAGGGCCGGCAGGTTCCCGTCGCGATAGACCTGCAACGTCCAGTGTTTCGCCGTGGTGCTCGTGTGAAAGGCCACCTCCTCTCCCGGCGCATAGGACATGGCGTCGGTGTAGGTGTAGACCTCGGGCACGGCGGGATCCTCCCGCGGGGCTTCGTACCAATGCGCGAGGTGCCAGGCGTCGCCGGGATGCATGGCGAGCGAACGGCGCTTCACCACGTTCATCGGCCGGAACTCCGGCATCCAACCGATGCCGGGATGCTTCGGACGCGAATCCACCATCACCCGGCTCCGGCTGCTACTTCACCGACACGTCCCAGAACCGCGGCAGATAGTAGGAGGTGAATCCCTCGACCTTCTTGTTGTTGAAGGCGCGGATCGTGCCGGTATCGCCGATCTTGATCATGTAGCCCTGTTCCAGGACGCGCTTTTCGATGTCGGCCCAGGCGTCGACGCGAAGCTTCGGGTCGAGCGAGGTGTAGAACTTGTCGTAGGCCGCATCCAGCAGGCTGTCGTTCTTCACCTGGGGGAAAGTATAGAACATCACGCGCCACTGCTGGGGACCGAGCAGCGGATTGGAACAGAAGCCGGTAGTGGAGACGTTCCAGGTGCCGGTGCCGCGCTGCATGTTGCTGGCGTTGGTGGTCCAGTCGACGATATCGACAGCCGCATCCATTCCAGCGGCCTTCATCTGTTCGGCGAGTACGAGAATGGCGCTGCGCATGGTGGCGTAATTGGAATTCGTCTGCAGGACGATCTTTTCGCCCTTGTAGCCCGCCTTGGCCAGGAGTTCCTTCGCCTTCGCCGGATTGTTCTGGCTGTAGTAGGGCTTCATCGCATCGCCCTGGTAATAGGGGCTGGCGGCATAGACGAGCGAATGCGTCTGCTGCGACAGGGAGCCCATGGCCTCCAGCGTGTCGCCCGCGTTGACAACGGCGGCGATCGCCTGGCGGATCAACGGGTCCTTGGTCGGCCCCTGCTGCGTGTTGACCACATAGACCTGCATGCAGAAGGGGAAGATCTTCAGTGCGGTCAGGTCGGCACGGCCATCCAGGCGCTTCAGCAAATCGGGAGGAACGTCGCTGATCACGTCGGCCCCGCCGGATTGCAGCGCCGCGATGCGCGAATTGGCCTCCGGCACGAAGTTGTAGCGAACCGAATCGAGGAAGGCCGTGCGCTTGCCGGCGAGTCCGTCCGGACCGCTCGCGCTGTCATCGACCGAGTAGGTCTCGAATCGCTTCAGGATCAGGTGGCTGTCCTTCACCCATTCGCCGAGCGCGAACGGACCGGTGCCGATCACGTCGATCTCGCGTCCCGCCTTTTCCTTTTGCTCGGCAGGCAGCACGGCGAAAGGATAGACCGGCGACTTCAGCACGTCGACGAAGACCGCATTGGGCTTGGACAGCTTGACCACGAAGGTCGAGGCGTCGGGGGCGGCGAAACTCTCCACCTCGGCCAGGACGCTGGCATTCGGGCTGACCCGCTTGTAGCGCTCGAAGGAGGCGAGCACGTCGGCCGAGCTCATCTCCTTGCCGTTGTGGAACTTCACCCCACGCCGCAGGGTGAAAGTGAAGGTCTTCGCATCGTCGCTGGTCACGACCTTCGAGGCGAGCGAGGTCCGCGTGTTGTAGTTCGCGTCGATCGCCACCAGCGTTTCGAACATGTGATGGATCACCTCCAGCTCCACCAGGCTGGCGGCGACATGCGGATCAAGTGTCCCGGGGCCGGAGACATAGGCGTAGGTCAGATTGCCGCCCCGCTTCTGCTGCGCCTCAGCGGCCAGAGGGGTGGTCATGAGAAACGCGGCCGCGATTCCCAGATGAAGCAGCGAGCGGAAGCTTGTCATGCCGGTTCTCCCCAAGGCAGCGCCTGACGCCTCCAATATATGATATATTCAGTCGGCAGGTAAACGCCCGCGCTCGCCCGGTGCCGGAGCGTCAACGCTCCTCGGCCACCCCCGGAAGAAGAGGCACGAAACGCACGGCGATGAGCCGTTCCTCGCTGATGCCCTCGGGGGTTCTGCGCAGGCGGACCATCACCTGCCTGCCGTCCTTCTCATCGCGGGGCGCGACCAGAACCCCGCCATCGGCCAGTTGCTCGACCAGGGCCGGCGGTATCTCCCTGCCGGCGGCGGTCACGATGATACGATCGAACGGAGCCTGCTCGGGCCAGCCCTTCATGCCGTCTCCGACCCGTGTGGAGATGTTGTGGAGATCGAGGGCGCGGAACTGCTTCTCCGCCCCCTGGACCAGCGAGCGGTAGCGGTCGATCGTGTAGAGGCGGCGACAGAGCCGCGCCAGCACCGCGGCCTGGTAGCCGGAGCCGGTGCCGATCTCCAGCACCTTCATGCGCGGGCCGACCTCCAGGAGCTGCGTCATGTAGGCGACGATGTAAGGCTGGCTTATCGTCTGCCCCTGGGCGATCGGAAGCGGGATGTTTTCGTAGGCGCGGTCGGCAAAGGCCGCCGGCACGAAGTTCTGCCGCGGGATGGTCTCGATCGCCGACAGCACGCGGATATCCGTGATGCCCTGGCCGCGCAATTCCATGAGGAGCTGGATGATGCGCGGCGCGTCGCTCACCCGAACACGTCCTTGAGCTTCTTCAGACTGCCCTGATGCGTGAGATCGAGATGCAGCGGGGTGACCGAGATGAAACCGGCATGGATCGCCCCCAGATCGGAGTTCTGCGGCGGCTCACCGGTCTCGCGCTTGAAGCCGATCCAGTAGTAGGGAACGTTGCGCGCGTCGATGCGGTGCAGGATGTTGAGATCGAACAGGTTCCGCCTGCCCTGCGGCACCACCTGTACCCCTTCCACCGATTCGTGCACGCGGTCGGGAAAGTTGATGTTCATGAGGACATCCTTCGGCCAACCGGCATCGAGGAGCTTCCTGACGACTTTCGGCCCGTGATGTTCGGCGGTCGCCCATTTGACGGGGTGGTCGGGCGTGAAGACCTGGCTCAGCGCGATCGAGGGTATGCGCAACAGCGTTCCCTCCATGGCGGCCGCGATTGTGCCGGAATAGGTGGTGTCCTCTCCAAGATTGCCGCCGCGATTGACGCCGGACAGGACGAGATCGGGCTTCTTGCCCTTGATCAGCATGGTGACGCCCATCATCACGCAGTCGGTGGGCGTTCCGCGCACCGCGAACTTCCGCGTGTTCACCTGACGCACCCGCACGGGCATGGACAAGGTCAGCGAATGAGAGGCCCCGGACTGCTCGCTGTCGGGGGCGACGATCCATACGTCCTTGCTGAGGGATTTGGCGATCTTCTCGAGTGCCTTGAGGCCCGGGGCGTGGATGCCGTCGTCGTTGGTGACCAGGATGCGCAAGTGCCGATGTCCTTATGCGTGGAGCCGGGTCTGGCCGCCCATATACGGCTGCAGCACGGCGGGAATGGCAACCGAACCGTCCGGCTGCTGGTAATTCTCGAGCACGGCCACGAGCGTGCGTCCGACGGCGAGGGCGGATCCGTTCAGCGTATGCGCGAACTGAGTACCCTTGCCCTCCTTCGGCCGATAGCGAGCCTTCATGCGCCGCGCCTGAAAATCCCCGCAGTTCGAGCAGCTCGAGATCTCGCGATAGGTGTTCTGGCCGGGCAGCCAGACCTCGAGGTCATAGGTCTTTCGGCTCGCGAAGCCCATGTCGCCGGTGGAGAGCACCATCAGCCGATAGGGCAGGTCGAGCTTCTTCAGCACCGCCTCGGCCGCGGCCGTCATCCGCTCGTGCTCCGCCACGGACTGGTCCTGGCTGGTGATGCTGACCAGTTCCACCTTTGGGAACTGGTGCTGGCGAATCATT
>VFQO010000341.1_pt1 | contig 52873 bp, 56 predicted proteins | sample 3512331 | NCBI WGS metagenome assembly VFQO01 (sample SAMN10412371, study PRJNA504923) | tailings metagenome | isolation source: Replicate 3 from Balatoc abandoned mine | place: Philippines: Itogon, Benguet | collected 2017-08-28 | reverse complement strand
ATGTGGTCGATCCTGAGGCCGTGGTTGCGGCGGAAGCCCATCATGCGGTAGTCCCACCAGCTGAAACTTTTTTCGGCTTGTTCGAACAGGCGGAAGCTGTCCTTCAGGCCCAGCGCCAGCAGCCTGCGGAAGCGCTCGCGTTCGGGCTCCGACACCAGCACGCTGTCCTTCCACGCCTCGGGGTCGTGGACGTCGCGGTCTTCCGGGGCGACGTTGTAGTCGCCGAGCACGGCGAGCCGGGGGTGGCGCGCCAGTTCGTCCTTCAGCCAGGCGGCCAGCGCATCGAACCAGGCGAGCTTGTAGGGGTATTTGTCGGAGTCGAGGCTCTGGCCGTTGGGACAGTACACGCACACCAGCCGCACGCCGTCGACGGTGGCCGCAATGACGCGCTTCTGTTCGTCCTCGAAACCGGGGATGCCGATGCCGACCTCGCTCGGTTCGGCGCGGCTGACGATGGCGACGCCGTTGTAGGTTTTCTGGCCGGCGAAGACGACACGGTAGCCGGCCGCTTCGAGTTCGGCGACCGGGAAATTGTCATCGGTGAGCTTGGTTTCCTGCAGGCACACCACGTCGGGCTGGCGGGTGGCGAGAAAGTCCAGCAACTGGGGCAGGCGGACCTTGAGGGAGTTGACGTTCCAGGCGGCGATTTTCATGGCGCCGAGTTTACCGCACCCTGCTACTGCGGCGACGGCTGTTGCGCCTGCGCGGGCGCCGGCTTGTGGCCGGGCGGGGCGGTTTTTGGATAGCCTGCGCGGTCGAGTGCGGATTGCCATTGCCCGGTTTCGAAACCGTCGATCCTGTCGCTGCCGACCACGAGCACCGGAACGCTTAAACGCCCGGTGAGCTTTTGCAACTCGGCCTGCGCTTCGGGGCTGGCTTGCGGATCCTTGTTGCTATGGGGAACGCCGCGCTCCGCGAGCAGCTGCCGGGCCTGCTCGCAGGGCGCGCCGCAGGCGCTGGCATACAGGGTGACCGGGTATTTCTCGCGCGCGGTTCTGGTGGCATAGGATTCGCCAACCTCGATGACGCTGCCCTTGAAGGCCTTCTGCTGGGAATTTTTGATGCTGGGCGGAGGCGGCTGGTCGCTGTATACCGCGCGGCCCTGTGCGTCCTTCCATTGATAAAGCTGGGCGGCGGCAAGCGGGGCGCTCGCCGCCGCCAGCCAGGCCGCCGCCATGATGAGTCCTGCTTTCATGCCGTGCTCCCGAAAGACCGAATCCCCCGTTCTAACGGCCATAACCGGTTTGAGCTTTACCTGCGGGCAGCCTGAAGAACACAAAGGCAGGTTGCGGTCGCAAGCCGCTGAAGCCGGGCGGAGTCGTATGCGCCGCCAACCACGCTCCACCCGCAAGGGGTAGGCCGTGGTTGTCCCGCAAGGAGGAGGCCGTGGTTGTAAATCCGCTGACGCGGCAACAACCACGCTCATGCCATGCCGTTGTGGCGCAGCAGGGCGTCGATGGTGGGTTCGCGGCCACGGAAGGCCTTGAACGATTCGAGCGCCGGGCGGGCGCCGCCCTGGGCGAGGATCTCGCTCCAGAAGCGGTGGCCGACCTCTGGGTTGAGCACGCCGCCGTAGCCTGCGGCCTCGTCCTCGAATAGCGCGTAGGCGTCGGCCGACAGCACTTCCGCCCATTTGTAGCTGTAGTAGCCCGCCGCGTAGCCGCCGGCGAAAATGTGCGAGAAGTTGTTGGGGAAGCGGTTGTAGGCCGGCGGAATGATGACCGCAACCCGGCGGCGGATGTCCTCGATCAGGTCCTGCGCAGTGCGGCTGCCGGTGGGGTCGAAATCGTCGTGCAGGTGCATGTCGAAGCTGGCGAACTCGATCTGGCGCAGCGTCTGCAGGCCGGACTGGAAGTTCTTCGCCGCCAGCATCCTGTCGAAGAGTTCGCGCGGCAGCGCCTCGCCGCTGTCGACGTGCGCGGTCATGTGCTTCAGCACGTCCCATTCCCAGCAGAAGTTCTCCATGAACTGGCTGGGCAGTTCGACCGCGTCCCACTCGACGCCGTTGATGCCGGAGACGCCGAGTTCCTCGATCTGCGTCAGCAGGTGGTGCAGGCCGTGCCCGGCTTCGTGGAACAGGGTGATGACCTCGTCGTGGGTGAAGAGGGCGGGCTTGTCGCCGACCGGCCCGGAGAAATTGCAGTTCAGATACGCGACCGGCGTCTGGATGCCGTCAGCGGTTTTGCGGCGGGTGATGACGTCGTCCATCCAGGCGCCGCCACGCTTGGAGGCGCGCGCGTAGAGGTCGAGGTAGAACTGGCCGACGCGCTGGCCGCCGTGATCGGAGAGCGTGTAGAACTTGACGTCCGGGTGCCACACCGGCGCCTGGTCCTCGCGCACATGCAGGCCGTAGAGCGTCTCGATCAGCTTGAACAGGCCGGCCAGCACGCGCGGCTCGGGGAAGTACTGCTTCACTTCCTGGTCGGAAAAGCTGTAGCGGGCGACGCTGAGTTTTTCCGAGACGTAGGTGGTGTCCCAGGCCTGCAGGTCTGCGAGGCCCAGTTCGTCGCGGGCGAATGCCTTCAGCTCTGCATAGTCCTTTTCCGCGTAGGGGCGGGCGCGGACGCCGAGTTCGTCGAGGAATTTCAGCACCTCGGCCGGGGTGTCGGCCATCTTGGCGGCGAGCGACACCTCGGCGTAGCTCCTGAAGCCGAGCAGTTCGGCCGCCTCGCGCCTGAGCTTGAGGATGCCGGCAATCAGCGGGGTGTTGTCGAGTTCGGTCTTGCCGAACTCGGAGGCGCGGGTGACGTAGGCGCGGTACACCTGCTCGCGCAGGCCGCGGTTGTCGGCGTACTGCATCACCGGCAGGTAGGACGGCATGTGCAGGGTGATCTTCCAGCCGCTTTTGCCGTCGGCTTCGGCCGCGGCCTTCATGGCGGCCAGCACGTCGTCCGGCACGCCGGCAAGCTCGGCCGCGTCGTCGATGAAAAGCGCGAAATCGTTGGTGGCGTCGAGCAGGTTTTCCTCGAACTTGGCCGACAGCTGGGCCAGTTCCTCCTGCACCTGCATGAAGCGGGCCTTCTTGTCGGCCGGCAGCTCGGCGCCGCCGAGACGGAAATCGCGCAGCTCGTTCTCCACGATCTTCTTGCGCGGGACGGACAGCGCGGCGAAATCGGGGCGCGCCTTGAGCGCCTTGAACTTGGCGAACAGCGCCTCGTTCTGCCCCAGCTCGGCGTAGTAGACGGTGATCTTGGGCAGGTTGGCGTTGTAGACCTCGCGCAGCTCGGGCGAGTCCATCACCGAATGCAGGTGCGATACCTGGCCCCAGGCGCGGCCCAGTTTCTCGTTGGCGTCGTCGAGCGGGGCGACGAAGGCGTCCCACTCGGCCGGGGTGTCGGCGGCTTCCGCACGCGCCACCGCCGCGCGGGCGTCGGCCAGCAACCGGTCGATGGCGGGGGTGACGAATTCGGGCTTGAATTCGGCGAAGCGCGGCAGACCGGAAAAGTCGAGCAGGGGATTGGTGCCCATCGGGGTAGTCATGGCAAATCTTTCACAAAATGGACGCAGGGGCGCGGAGGAAAAGCGGCAACGTACAATGATTATAATTTGAGCCCGCTCCCGCTGCGTTTCAACCCCAGGACAACCATGGCTTTAGACTCCATTGCCCCTTACCGGGAGGTTCACCCGCAACTCGCGGCCGGCGCCTGGGTGCACCCGCGCGCCACGGTGATCGGCGAAGTCAGCCTTGGCAGGGACGCCTCGGTGTGGCCGGGCGCGGTGATCCGCGGCGACGTCAATTCGATCGGCATCGGCGAGGCGAGCAACATCCAGGACAACAGCGTGCTGCACGTGTCGCACAAGACGCCGGCCAATCCGGCGGGCGGGCCGCTCGTCATCGGCGCGCGCGTCACCGTAGGGCATGCGGTGATTTTGCACGCCTGCACCATCGAGGACGAATGCCTGATCGGCATGGGTTCGATTATTCTCGACCGTGCGGTGATCCGGAAGCGCGTGCTGCTGGGCGCCGGTTCGCTGGTGCCGGAAGGCAAGGTGCTCGAATCCGGCCATCTGTATCTGGGCCGTCCCGCCAGGCTGGTGCGTGCGCTGACGGCGGAGGAAATCGCCTATTTCAGCTATTCGGCCGAGCACTATGTGACGCTGGCGCGGTCGTATCAATCCCAGGTGCAGGATTCAAGTTGCAATTTACAAGGTAGAAACCCGTGAAATACACCAAACCGCTTCTCGTCGCCGTTGCCGTATTGGCCGTCATCGGCGCGCTGGTCTACGCCCTGATGGACAAGCCCGGCGCGCCCGCGGCCACCTTCACTACGCTGGAGGGCAAGCCCATCGTGCTCGACGAGCTGCGCGGCAAGGTGGTGCTGGTCAATTTCTGGGCAACGTCGTGTCCCGGCTGCATCAAGGAAATGCCCGGGATGGTCGAGACCTATACGCAATACAAGGACCGCGGCTTCGAAATCATCGCGGTGGCGATGAGCTACGATCCGCCCAATTATGTGGCCAATTTCGTGCAGACGCGGCAACTGCCGTTTCCGGTGGCGCTCGACACCGACGGCGCGCACGCGCGCGCCTTCGGCAACGTGCAGCTGACGCCCACCAGTTTCATCGTCGGCAAGGACGGCCGCATCCTCGAACAGAAGCTGGGCGAACTCGATTTCGTCAAGCTGAAGGCCTTGCTCGACAGGGAATTGTCTTGATGAGGGCGCTCGCTGCCGCCGTGCTGCTGTTCACGCTGAGCGGGTGCGGCCTGGCCGGCGCAGACCCTGCGGCCAAGCCGGCACCGCGGCCCGCTGCGGGCAAGCCTTTGCCGCCGGCACCGCCGCCACCGCCGCTGCCGGACGCGAGCGGCGCGTGTGCCGCGGACGTCAAGCAGTGTGCCGACGGCAGCTATGTCGGCCGCAACCCGGACAAGGGCTGCGTGTTCGACGCGTGCCCGGGCGCAAACAACAACTAATTTTTTCTGGATTTATTCATTCATGGCGCAATACGTGTATTCCCTCAACCGTGTCGGCAAGATCGTTCCGCCCAAGCGGCAGATTCTGAAAGACATTTCCCTCAGCTTTTTCCCCGGCGCGAAGATCGGCCTCTTGGGCCTCAACGGCTCCGGCAAGTCCTCGCTGATCCGCATCATGGCGGGGGTGGACAAGGACATCGAGGGCGAGGCGATCCCGATGCCGGGCATCCGCATCGGCTACCTGCCGCAGGAGCCGCAGCTCGACCCGGCCCACACGGTGCGCCAGGCGGTGGAAGCGGGGCTGGGCGAGATCGTCGCGGCGAAGGCCCGGCTGGATGAAATCTACGCCGCCTACGCCGAGCCCGACGCCGACTTCGACAAGCTCGCCGAGGAGCAGGCCAAGTGCGAGGCCATCCTTGCCACCGCCGGCGCCGACCTCGACACGCAGATGGAAATCGCCGCCGACGCGCTGCGCCTGCCGCCGTGGGACGCGACGATCGGCCACCTGTCCGGCGGCGAGAAGCGCCGGGTCGCGCTGTGCCAGCTCTTGCTGTCCAACCCCGACATGCTGCTCTTGGACGAGCCGACCAACCACCTCGACGCCGAGTCGGTCGACTGGCTGGAGCAGTTCCTGGTGCGCTATCCGGGGACGGTCGTCGCGGTGACGCACGACCGCTACTTCCTCGACAATGCCGCCGAGTGGATCCTCGAACTCGACCGCGGCCACGGCATCCCATGGAAGGGCAACTACACCAGCTGGCTGGAGCAGAAGGAGGCGCGGCTGGAGACCGAAGCCAAGCAGGAGGCCGCGCGCATCAAGACCATGAAGCACGAACTCGAATGGGTGCGACAGAATCCCAAGGCGCGCCAGGCCAAGTCGAAGGCGCGTCTGGCACGCTTCGAGGAACTCAACTCGGCCGAATACCAGAAGCGCAACGAGACGCAGGAGATTTTCATCCCGGTCGGCGAGCGCCTCGGCGACAAGGTGATCGACTTCCACAACGTGTCGAAATCCTTCGGCGACCGCCTGCTGATCGACAACCTGTCGTTCAGCGTACCGCCCGGCGCCATCGTCGGCATCATCGGCCCCAATGGCGCCGGCAAGTCGACCTTCTTCAAGATGATCACCGGCCAGGAAAAGCCGGACAGCGGCGAAGTCGAGATCGGCCAGACGGTCAAGCTCGCCTACGTCGACCAGAGCCGCGACGCGCTGGCGGCAGACAGGACGGTGTTCGACGAAGTCGCCGAAGGCCGCGACATCCTCACCGTCGGCCGCTACGAAATCCCTTCGCGCGCCTACCTTGGCCGCTTCAACTTCAAGGGCGGCGACCAGCAGAAGCTCGTCGGCAACCTGTCCGGCGGCGAGCGCGGGCGCCTGCACCTGGCGAAGACGCTGATCTCCGGCGGCAACGTGCTGCTGCTCGACGAACCGTCCAATGATCTGGATGTGGAAACCCTGCGCGCGCTGGAAGACGCGCTGCTCGAATTCGCCGGCTGCGTGCTGGTGATCTCGCACGACCGCTGGTTCCTCGACCGCATCGCCACCCACATCCTCGCCTTCGAGGGCGACTCGCAGGTGGTGTTCTTCCCCGGCAACTACCAGGAATACGAGGCCGACAAGAAGAAGCGGCTGGGCGAGGAAGGCGCCAAGCCCCGCCGCATCCGCTACAAGCCGATCAGCCGCTAAGCTTCCGCGCGTGATCCCTGCCAGCCCGCTTGTGCCCTCGCGCAGCCTGCCCTTGGCGGCCGGCGTGCTGGCGGCATGCACGGTCTGGCTCCTGCTGCAATCGTTCGTCTGGCTGGAACGGGACCGCAGCCGCCAGGCAGAGCGCGCGGTGCTGCAAGCCGAGGCTGCCACTGTGCGGGCACGCCTGGAATCGGAACTGAATGCCACGCTTTCGCTGAGCCTGGGCCTGTCGGCCTTTGTGCTGTCCAAGCCGGATTTTTCGCAGGCCGATCTGGCGCAGGTCGCGGCTTCGCTGATGCGTCTGCAGCCGGCGATCCGCAGCGTGGCAATGGCGCCCGGCAACGTGATCCGCTTTGTCTATCCGCAGGCCGGCAACCAGAAGGCACTCGGGCTGCGCTACCTGGACACGCCCGCCCAGCGCGATGCGGTGCTGCGCCTGATGCGCGAGCAGCGCCCGGTGACGGCGGGCCCGATCGAACTGGCGCAGGGCGGCGTCGGCATCATCAACCGCATCCCCGTCACGTTTACCCGGCCTGACGGCTTGCCGCATTATTGGGGCGTGGTTTCGGTGGTCATCGATCCGTTTCCCGTATTTGAACGCGCAGGCATTCGCGCCGATGCGCGCAGCGGAGTCCGTTACGCCTTGCGGGGCAAGGACGGCCTGGGGCCGCTGGGCGAGGTTTTTCTCGGCGATGCCGCGCTGTTCGGCGATGCCGGGGCGGTGCTGATGGATGTTGTCATTCCGGGCGGCCGCTGGCAGCTGGCGGCGCGCGCAGCCGCACCGCCGGCGGGGCTGGGGGTCTGGATACAGGGGCTGCTGGCGGCGCTTGCCGGCGTTGCGGGCGCGCTTGCCGCCTACACGGTGTCGGCGCACCAGCGTATCCGCAGCATGGCGCTGCACGATCATCTTACCGGGCTGGCCAACCGCCATCAGTTCAAGCTGCGCGGGCAGGACATGTTCGTGCAGGCGCAACGCAGCCAGCGCCCCCTCAGCCTGCTCAATATCGACATCGACGATTTCAAGTCCATCAACGACACGTATGGCCATGCCGCCGGCGATGCCGTCCTGATCCAGGTCGCGAACCGGCTGCGCGCCTGTTGCCGCGAGTCCGATCTGCTGGCGCGGGTGGGCGGAGACGAGTTCGTGGTGCTGCTGCCGGACACCCCGCCTGGGCCATCGCTGGACGCCCTGCTCAAGCGCTTGCGCGCGGCGATCGAGGTTGTGTTGCCCGGCGCCGACGTCCCGCTCGGACTGCGCATCAGCATCGGCGTGGCCACCCGCAGCGAGAGCACCCCCACGCTTGAGGCCCTGCTGCGGCAGGCCGACGAGGCGATGTACCGCGCCAAAGGCCTGCTGAACAGCCTTGCGTATCGGCAGGCCCGGGACTGAGCGTGGCGCACGAACTGGGTATTGCCTGGTCGATCGGCGCCGACACCGCCGCCGGTTTCTGCGACGCCGCCAGGCTTCGCCCATTCAACAAGATTTATCGCCCATGATTCTCGACACGCTTGCCCAGGCTGACCGCTACCGCGCCTTGCATCCGCTGTTCGCGCGCGCCTTCGCATTCCTGCGCAGCGCCGACCTGCAGGCCTTGGCGCCCGGCAGGCACGCGATCCAGGGCGAACAGCTTTTCGCCATCGTCGAGGCGTGTGCCGGCCGCACGCGGGCGGAGGCGAAACTGGAGTGCCATCGCCGCTACATCGACATTCAGCTGGTGCTGCAGGGCATCGACGAGATGGGCTGGAAGCCGGTTGCCGCCTGCCTGGACCCGGCAACGGATTACGATGCCGGGCGCGACATCCGCTTTTTCAACGATGCGCCGGCCAGCTGGATCGCCACGCCGCCGGGCGCGTTCTGCCTGTTTTTCCCCGACGACGCCCATGCGCCGCTGGTGGGGATGGGCATGATCCGCAAGGTGGTGGTGAAGATCGCGGTTTAGTTTCAGTAGTGCGGCGGGATTTCGTCGCGCAGGTTGCGCGCCTCGTCCGGCAGCGCAGCCTGCAATTGCTGGTGCAGCAGGCGTAGCTGCTGCTGCAGCAAATCGAGCTGCCCCTGCTGGCGAATCACCGTCTGGTTGAGCGTCTCGACCATGTCTTCGGCAAATGCAAGCTTGGCTTCAAGTTCGTTGAGGCGGGCATCCATCATCGGTTTCCGGGTTGTGCGGCCGGGTTCAGCAGCGGCGCGACGAGTTTTTCCAGCCGCGGATAATGCACCTGTCCGGCAATCTTGTGGCGTATGCGGCCCTCGGTGTCGACGATGAACGAGGTCGGCACGCTTTTCACGTTGCCGAATGCGTGGGCGACCGAGGCATTGGTCGGCGCAGCCATGAAGGCGTATTCCTTTTCCCGCATCCAGGCGGCGATTTTTTCCGGCGGGTCGTCGACGCTGATCGAGACGACCTCGAAGCCCCTTTCCCGATAGTCCTGCCAGAAAGCGTCGATCACCGGTTTTTCCTTGCGGCAGTATGGGCACCAGGTCGCCCAGAAGTTCACCAGCACGACCTTGCCCCGGAGGGAATCGCTGGTCAGCGCCCGACCGTCGGGCAGGGCGACCTGCCAGGGCGGGGCGGCGCGGTTTTCGTCGCTGACGTCGGCCGGCGGACGAAACCACAGGTACGCGATCAAACCCAGTAAAATCAGGGTCAGCGGACTTGGCGTCCATTTCTTCAAAAAGGCTTGTCTATCCATGCTGTGGCTGAAGTCGTTTCATATCGTGATGGTGGTGAGCTGGTTCGCCGGACTGTTCTACCTGCCGCGCATCTTCGTCAACCTGGCGATGGAAACCAACGATGCCGCCTACGACCGCCTGCTGCTGATGGCACGCAAATTGTATCGGTTTGTCACCCCCATCATGTGGCTGACGCTGATTACCGGCGTCTGGCTATGGCTGGCGTACTGGCTGCCGACGATGGGCTGGCTGTGGGCGAAGCTCGCGCTGGTCGCCGGGCTGATTGGCTATCACCATGTCTGCAAAAGCCTGCTGCGTGCATTCGAAGCCCGTCGGAACACGAAATCCCACGTATGGTTCCGCTGGTTCAATGAAATCCCGGTGATCGTGCTGCTGGTCGTGGTGTTGCTGGTGGTGCTGAAGCCGTTTTGACTTCTTTTTTCATCCGCGAAGGACGCGAAGAAAACCCAAGGAGATTCCCGTTTTTTCCTTCGCGTTTCTTCGCGCCCTTCGCGGATAAATCGTTCTTGAGAGCATTCCTTGAAACCCGAACCCCGCCGTAAACCCGCGCCGCATCCTGTCCGCCCCGAGCGCGAGGCATTGCCGCCCGCCAGCCATTTCGCCACCTGCCCGCGCGGGCTGGAGGAGCTGCTGGTCGCCGAGTTGAAAGCCGCCGGCGCGCAGGTGGTGCGCCAGTTGCCGGCCGGCGTGCTGTTCATGGCCGACGCCGCCGCCGAGATGCGCGCCAACCTCACTTCGCGCATCGCCACCCGCATCCTGCGCAAGGTCGGCTATACCCGCTATCGCAAGGAGGAGCATATCTACCGCGCCGCGCTCGACCTCGACTGGCCTGCCTGGTTCGACGTCAACAAGACCATCGCGGTCAAGGTCGGCGCGCAGAACGCGCCGCTGAAAAGCCTCAACTTCATCACGCTGAAGATCAAGGACGCCATCTGCGACCGCTTCCGCGAGGAGACGCGTGAACGCCCGAGCGTCGACACCGAAGCGCCCGACGTGCCGGTGTATGCCTTCTTCACCCCGGACGCGGTGACCTTCTACCTCGACACCAGCGGCGAGCCCCTGTTCAAGCGCGGCTTCAAGCGCGAGGCGAGCGCGGCGTCGATCAAGGAAAATCTCGCCGCCGGACTGCTCATGCTGTCCGGCTGGGAGCCCGGCACGCCGCTCTTGGACCCGATGTGCGGCGCCGGCACCATCCTGCTCGAAGCCGCCGACCTGGCGCTCAAACGTGCGCCGGGACGCAGCCGGCATTTCGCTTTCGAGCATTACCGCGATTTCGATGCGGCTCTGTGGCAGCGCATCAAGGCCGAAGAAAAATCAAAGGAAAGGCCGCTGACGAAACTGCCGATCTTCGGCGCCGACCACGACCGCTGGGTGCTCGACAAGGCGCGCAACAACCTCGCCGCCGCCGGCTACTTGGAGGCCATCGAGCTGAAAGTGTCGGACGTGCTCGACCTCAAGCCGCCCACCCCGGTCGGCACCATCGTCAGCAATCCGCCCTACGGCGAGCGCATCGGCGACGTCGAGGACCTCGCCGACTGGTATCCGCTCTTGGGCGACTGGCTGAAGCAGAACTTCGCCGGCTGGGAGGCGTGGATCATCTCCGGCGACCCGCTGCTGCCGAAGGCGATCGGGTTGAAGGCCAGCCGCCGCATCCCGCTGTTCAACGGGCAGATCGAGACGCGGTTTCTGCAGTACAAGCTGATTGCGGGGTCGATGAAAGCAAGAAAGCCGGAGAGCGGCCAGGAATAAGCGCACGATGCGTCTTGGTTGGATCGCGTGGTGACAATAGGCACACAGGCACGTAAGATGGCCCAATGAAACCATTTCGTTGGGGGGCCGAGAAGAATGAATCGCTCAGATCCGAGCGGGGCATTTCCTTTGAAGGCATCGTGGTCGCCATCGAGTCCGGCGGATTGCTGGATATCCTGGCCCACCCGAACCCTGCGAAGTACCCGAAGCAGCGCATTCTCGTCGTCTCGTGCGACAACTATGCCTACCTGGTGCCGTTCGTCGAAGAGGAAGATTGTTTCTTTCTCAAGACGGTGATTCCGAGCCGCAAGGCCACTCGGGACTATTTGAATCAAGGTGAAGCCGATGCCGAAAATTGATGAATACGAACTCGACGTGCTGAGCGCCTTCGAGAAAGGGCAACTGAAATCCGTTGCAACGAAATCCGAGCTTGCGAAGTTCAAGGCGGCCGCGCGCGCTACGGCAATCAAGGACCGCCGGGTCAATATCCGCCTGTCGTCGGGTGACCTGAACGATATTCAGGTCAAAGCCCTGGAGGAAGGGGTGCCATACCAGACGCTCATTGCCAGCGTTCTGCATAAGTACGTGACCGGTCGCCTCGCAGAGCGGCCCGCCCCTGTCGCGAGCGCGACTCGCAAGCCGACAGCGAAACGTCGCGCTACGTAAAATTGCCGATCGGCGTGCGCACTTAAGCCCGGTTAGATTCTTGGGCAGGGAGCCCTTCCGTTTACCTCATGTAGCTCATCATGGTTATTTCAATACGAGACCATCATGCTTACCGTCAACATCCACGATGCCAAGCCCCAGCTTTCCAGGCTGGTTGAACAGGCCGCCCAAGGCGAAGCGTTCATCATCGCCAAGGCAGGCAAGCCGATGCTCAAGGCCGTTCCACTGGGGCCCGCCGAGGCGGGAACGGCAAGCCGCCTGGGTTTCATAGCGGGAGAATTTTCCGTACCGGAAGACTTTGACCAGATGGGCAGCAGCGAGATCGAACGCCCGTTTGCAGGACGCAAGGCTTGAACCTCCTGCTCGACACCCATTTGCTGCTGTGGGCGGCGAGCGAGCCGAAGCGGCTGTCGGCCAAGGCGCGGACGCTGCTGCTCGACCCCGCCAACCACCTCGTCTTCAGTTCCGCCAGCCTGTGGGAGATCAGCATCGAGAACGGGCTCGATCGTGCGGATTTCAATGTTGATCCGCGCCGACTTTGGCGCATGCTGCTGGTGAGTGGCTATCGCGAACTGCCCGTCACCAGCGAACACGCCGTCGCAGTGAACGAGTTGCCGAGCCTGCACAAGGATCCATTCGACCGGATTCTTGTCGCGCAAGCACGGGTGGAAGGCTTGACGTTGCTGACGGTGGACAAGGCTGTGGCGAAATATGGCGACGGCGTGAGAAAAGTATGAGCAGGGTGGGCGGGATGCGTTAATGCAAGACCTGCCCCCGAGTTCCTGACAAATTATTGAGCTGTCGTCTAATAGCGTGATCGCCCCCATATCAGAGGTACCCAAAGCTTCTGCCGATCTTGGGCCAGACAGAATGGAGGCATGACTGTGACCAAATTGAACTGGGAACGCGTGCAGGTAGAAAACCGCGTGATAAAAAATGGATCCACGGCAGCTTACGATGCACTTTACCCATGCGAACAAGTTGCGCGGCGGGATAGCGCGAAAATTACTGCAAATAGAAATCACGTTCCTAAGACTGCCGGCTTGCGAAAATTGCCGGACTTTCTGAAGGTGAAGTCGGTTGATATTGATCAGAGCAAGTTGCACAGTTTCTTGTGTGAAGAACTCAAGCTTATTCAAAAGCACAACAACTGGGTAAAGCTATTTCAAACACTCTGTGTATTACCTCCGAAAACTCGGGCTAGCGTTGCCTCTTGGGTTCGAAGGTATTCTCCATGGGCTTTACAGTCGAAAAACAACCGGCCGATTAAGTTCACAAAAAGCAAAACAGCAAATTACAACCTCGAGGAGGCGGAGGCCAATCCCTACTGGGCCGAAGAGTTCTGCGAAACCGGTGCCAAGACAAAAGCAAACGTTGCGGATGAAACGAAAACAAATCAAATCGCGCAGATACGAAAAAGTACAACTTCGTACTTCAAGAGCTTCATTGAGGATCCATCTGAAACCAACATGAATTTGCTTGTTGAGAAGCTCTCGGATTACAAGACAACATATAAGCTAATCAACAGCCCATCCGTGCGTGTACGCAGATCGACGCCTCCGTAGGCCGTTATAGGAATAGATACAGGCTGCGATATCCAAGGCATCCGCCGAGAGGTTGCCCTCGTACGGGTTATGGGCGAGGGTATGTGCGGTTTGCAGTGCCATCGGTTTGTCGGCGACCAAGGAACCCAAAACCTAGAATTACTCGGTCGTACGCGCTAACGGCTTGCTGCCCTTGTGGTTATACCGGTTGAGCCTGCTTCGCCCTAGCCTATTGCGGGCCTAGGCGTACTCAAACCTGGCAATAAAAATGGGGCGCCTCGGCGCCCCATTTTGTTGGATACATACGCCTCAAACAATATCGAGATGATCCAACCCCGCCATCATGTCGCGCCCCTTGGCTTCCTGGCCGTGCAGCTTGATCTGCAGGCGCAGGTCGTTGAGGCTGTCGGCGTTCCGCAACGCATCCTCGTAGGAAATCATGCCCGCTTCGTAGAGGTCGAACAGCGCCTGGTCGAAGGTCTGCATGCCAAGCTCGCGCGACTTGGCCATGATTTCCTTGATCTCGTGCACGTGGCCCTTGAAGATCAGGTCGGCGATCAGCGGCGAGTTGAGCAGGATCTCGACCGCGGCGACGCGGCCGTTGCTGCCCTTGCGCGGGACGAGACGTTGCGAGATGAAACCCTTGAGGTTGAGCGACAGGTCCATCAGCAGCTGGTCGCGCTTTTCCTCGGGGAAGAAGTTGATGATGCGGTCGAGCGCCTGGTTGGCGCTGTTGGCGTGCAGGGTCGACAGGCACAGGTGGCCGGTCTCGGCGAAGGCGATCGCGTATTCCATGGTGTCGCGGTCGCGGATTTCGCCGATCAGGATGACGTCGGGCGCCTGGCGCAGGGTGTTCTTCAGCGCGGAGAACCAGTTGTCGGTGTCGATCCCGACCTCGCGCTGGGTGATGATCGATTTCCTGTGCTCATGCACGTATTCGATCGGGTCCTCGACCGTGATGATGTGGCCGGCGTCGTTCTCGTTGCGGTAGCCCACCAGGGCGGCCAGCGAGGTGGACTTACCGGTGCCGGTGCCGCCGACGAAGATCACCAGGCCGCGCTTGATCATCGCGACGTCCTTGAGGATGGGCGGCAGGTTGAGATCCTCCATCTTCGGGATCCTGGTGTTGATGGTTCGCATCACGACGCCGACGCGACCCTGCTGCACGAAGACGTTGACGCGGAAGCGGCCGATCCCGGGCGGGCTGATCGCGAAGTTGGATTCGTTGGTCGCCTCGAAGTCCTTCCACTGCTTCTCGTTCATGATCGAACGCGCCAGTTCGCTGGTGTGCGCGGGGGTCAGGCTCTGGTTCGACACCGGGGTGATCTTGCCGTCGATCTTGATGGCGGGCGGAAAGCCGGCGGTGATGAAGAGGTCGGAGGCATTCTTCGTCAGCATCAGGCGCAGCAGGTCGTGGACGGTTTTTTCGGCATTCATCGTTCAGCCCTCAACCCAAAAATGCGTCTTTGTTCTGCGCTGCGTTGCGCGCCACGCCCGCAGAAATGACATTGCGCTTGACCAGGTCCTGCAGGTTTTGGTCGAGCGTCTGCATGCCGAGGTTGCCGCCGGTCTGGATCGACGAATACATCTGCGCGACCTTGTTCTCGCGGATCAGGTTGCGGATCGCCGGGGTGCCGATCATGATCTCGTGCGCGGCGACGCGGCCGTTGCCGTCCTTGGTTTTCAAGAGCGTCTGCGAGATCACCGCGCGCAGCGATTCGGACAGCATCGAGCGCACCATTTCCTTCTCTGCCGCCGGGAACACGTCGACCACGCGGTCGATGGTCTTGGCGGCGGACGAGGTGTGCAGGGTGCCGAACACCAGGTGGCCGGTTTCGGCGGCGGTGAGTGCGAGGCGGATGGTTTCCAGGTCGCGCAATTCACCCACCAGGATGACGTCCGGGTCTTCACGCAGCGCCGAGCGCAGGGCGTTGCTGAACGACAGCGTGTGCGGACCGACCTCGCGCTGGTTGATCAGGCATTTCTTGCTCTGGTGGACGAATTCGATCGGGTCCTCGACGGTGAGGATGTGCGCGTACTGGTTTTCGTTGACGTAGTCCATCATCGCCGCCAGCGTGGTCGACTTGCCCGAACCGGTGGGGCCGGTGACGAGAACGATGCCGCGCGGCTGGTCGGAGATTTCCTTGAAGATGGGCGGGCAGTTGAGTTCCTCCAGCGTCAGCACTTTCGACGGAATCGTCCGGAACACCGCCCCCGCGCCGTACTGCTGGTTGAAGGCGTTGACGCGGAAACGCGCCAGCGAAGGGATCTCGAACGAGAAGTCGATTTCCAGCGTTTCCTCGTACACCTTGCGCTGGCTGTCGTTCATGATGTCGTACACCATGCGGTGCACGTCCTTGTGGTCCATCGGCGGCAGGTTGATGCGGCGGATGTCGCCGTTGACGCGGATCATCGGCGGCAGGCCTGCCGACAGGTGCAGGTCGGACGCCTTGTTTTTGACGGCAAATGCCAGCAGTTCGGAGATATCCACGCGTGCCTCGTTCAGTGTTGGATGGGGTTTTGTCAGATAATAAGCGCTATGGATAACGGCCCGAAAACACGCAAACTTGAGTCCGGGATGACGGCTACGGATTCCATGCCAGCTGAGCGTTTGCATGCCGTGCAGGCGCGGATTGCAGATGCCGCAGCCGAGGCGGGACGCGAGCCTGCGGCGGTGCGCCTGCTGGCGGTGAGCAAGACCTTTGGCGATGCTGCCGTGCGTGCTCTGGCGGATGTAGGCCAGCGCGAGTTTGGCGAAAATTATGTGCAGGAAGCACTGGAAAAACAGGCGGCCTTGCGTGATCTGCCACTCGAATGGCATTTCATCGGACCGATCCAGAGCAACAAGACGCGGGTGATCGCCGAGAATTTCAGTTGGGTGCACAGCATCGACCGGCTGAAGATAGCCGAGCGGCTGTCCGCCCAGCGTCCGGCCGGTTTGCCGCCGCTGCAGGTCTGCATCGAGATCAATGTAAGTGGCGAGGCCAGCAAGGGCGGCGTGGTTCCGGCTGAACTGCCCGCGCTGGCCGGGGCCGTATCGCAACTGCCAGGCCTGCGATTGCGCGGACTGATGGCGATTCCCGCCCCGACGCCGGACGTGGCGGCGCAGCGTGCGGCATTCCTGCTGGTGCGCGAACAGCTTGATGCGCTGCGCGCGCGCGGCCACACACTCGATACCTTGTCGATGGGCATGTCGGGCGATCTGGAAGCGGCGATACTGGAAGGCGCGACCATCGTGCGTATCGGCACGGCACTCTTTGGTGAGAGGACAAAAAATGCATAAAGTGAGTTTCATCGGCGGCGGCAACATGGCCGCCGCCATCGTGGGCGGCCTGATCGCCAGCGGCACGCAGCCCACCGACATCGAGGTGGTGGAAATCAACGCCGATGCGCGGGCGCAATTGTCCGCGCGTTTCGGCGTCGTGACCCACACGGACCTGTCGCAGGCGCGGCTGCATCCCCTGGTCGTGCTGGCAGTGAAGCCGCAGACCCTGCCCGAGGTGGCGGCGGCACTGGCGCCGCGCCTTGCCGGCCAGCTGGTGGTGTCGATTGCCGCCGGGGTGCGGGTGGCCGATCTCACTCGCTGGCTGGGAGGGCACGAGCGCATCGTGCGCGCCATGCCCAACACTCCGGCGCTGGTGCAGGCCGGGATCGCCGGGCTGTTCGCGCCGCCTGCGGTCAGCCAGGATGCGCGCTCGCAGGCGGAGGCGGTGCTGCGTGCCGTCGGCGGCGTGGTGTGGGTGGAGGACGAGCCGCAGCTGGATGCGGTCACCGCTGTTTCGGGCAGCGGCCCGGCCTACGTGTTCTATTGCATCGAATCGCTCGAAGCCGCAGCCGTGGCCCAGGGACTGGCACCCGCCACCGCGCGCCAGCTGGCGCTGCAGACCTTCTTCGGCGCGGCCAAGCTGGCGCTGGAGTCGGGCGAGGAGCCCGCCGTGCTGCGCCAGCGCGTCACTTCCAAGGGCGGCACCACCGAACGCGGCATAGCCGCGCTGGAGGCGGCGGCGGTCAAGCGGGCCATCGGCCAGGCAGTGGAAGCGGCCAGCCGGCGCAGCGCCGAGCTCGGCGATGAACTGGGGCGGCTCGCATGATTTCGGGCGCATTCGCTTTCCTCGTCCAGACGCTGGGCAACCTGTTCGTGATTGCGGTATTGCTGCGCTTCATGATGCAGCTGTTCCGGGTGCCGTTTCGCAATCCCTTCGCGCAATTCATCGTCGCCATCACCGATTTTGCGGTGAAGCCGCTGCGCCGGGTGGTGCCGGGCCTGTTCGGCCTGGACTGGGCATGCCTGGTGCTGGCACTGCTGGTCGAACTGCTCGTGGTGACGACGGTGTACTGGCTGGACGGCTTTCCCTTTGCACTGGCCGGCGCCAGGGTGTGGCCGGTGATGCTGGGGCTGGCGGCGGTACGGCTGCTGAGCCTGGCGATCTACCTGGTCATCGGCCTGACCCTGGTGCGCGCGGTGCTGTCGTGGGTCAACAGCAATACACCGCTGATGCCGGTCGTGTATGAATTGACCGAGCCGTTCCTGCGCCCGCTGCGGCGCATCGTTCCCATGGTCGCCCAGGTCGACCTGACCCCGCTGGTGCTGTTCATCGTGTGCCAGCTGGTGCTGATGGTGCCGGTGCTGGCGCTGGAGCGGGCGTTGCTTGGCGCGCTCTGAGGATGAACTTGCCCCGGTCTGGGCGCGCCGCGACGCTGCCGGCTGGCTGCTCGAACTGCATGTGCAGCCGGGGGCGAAGCGGACTGCCGCGGTCGGCGAACATGGCGGCCGGCTGAAATTAAAGATTGCCGCGCCGCCCGTCGATAACAAGGCGAATGCGCATCTGCTGGTCTGGCTGGCCGCGCAGTTGGGGGTGCCGAAGTCGGCGGTGCGCCTGGTGCGGGGCGAAAGCTCGAGGCAGAAAACCGTGGCGGTGTGCGGCGTCGACGCGCCCTGGCGTGAAATCGGGAAAAACAGTCAAACATGAGCATCCACCTGGAACAGGAAGTCGCCGAGTACAGCGAACGGCGCTTGCGGCTGGCGACCGCGATCACCGACTACGCCGACTGGCTCGACCGCCAGCACGGCATCGACGCCGAGCGCACCCTGCGGCTGGCCGATACCGCGTCCGGCCTGCGCCAGGACAAGCTGGTGGTGGCCTTCGTCGCCGAGTTTTCGCGCGGCAAGACCGAACTCATCAACGCCCTGTTCTTTGCCAACCACGGTCAGCGCCTGCTGCCGTCCGACCCCGGGCGCACCACCATGTGCCCGACCGAACTGTTCGCCAGCCCCGATGACATGCCCAGCCTGTGCCTGCTGCCGATCGAAACGCGCCGCCGCAGCGAATCGCTGGCGCGCCTGAAGCACATGCCGATCGAGTGGTGCCGGGTGCTGCTCGACCCGAGCGATCCGCGGCAGTTGCAGGAAAGCCTGAAAAAGCTCACCGAGACCAAATCGATGCCGGCGGTGGAGGCCATCGAGCTCGGACTGTGGAACGGCGAAGACGCCAGCGAACGCCACCTGCTGCGTGCCGACGGCACCGTGGAGGTGCCGGCCTGGCGCTATGCCATGGTCAATTACCCGCATCCGCTGCTGCAGGCCGGACTGACGATACTCGATACGCCCGGGCTCAACGCGCTGGGCGCCGAGCCGGAACTCACGCTGTCGGTGATTCCCAATGCGCATGCGGTGATGTATCTGCTGGCGACCGATACCGGGGTGACGCGCTCGGATCTGGAAATCTGGCAGAAGCACGTGCATCGCCATGCCAATTACCACGTGGCGGTGCTGAACAAGATCGACATGCTGTGGGACGAGCTGAAGAGCGATTCCGAGGTGCAGGCCAGCATCGAGCGACAGGCCGAGGAAACCGCGCGCGTGCTGAAGCTGCCGCGCAGCCGGGTGTTCGCGGTGTCGGCGCAGAAGGCGCTGGCGGCCACGATACGCGGCGACGCCGCCCTGCGCGTGCGCTCCGGCATCGAGTCGCTGGAATACCTGCTGGCGCACCAGGTGATCCCGGCGCGGCGCGACATGCTTTATCACGCGGTCAGCCGCGAGGTGGCCGCCCTGCTCGACGAGAGCCGGGTGGATCTGGCCGCGCGGCTCAAGCGCAGCAGCGACGAGCTGATCCAGCTGATCCAGCTGTCGGGCAAGAATCGCGAACTGATCGAGCAGACGCGCGCCAATCTGCAGCAGGAGAAAGACAGTTACGACGCCACCTCCGAACAGTTCCGCGTGACCCGGAAAATGCTGGAGGGCCAGGGTGCGCACCTGCTGTCGAACGTGTCGGAAGACACGCTGGACGCGATCCTGAAGGCCGCGCGCGAGACGATGGAAGGCAGCTGGACGACGCGCGGGCTGACCGGCGGCATCCGCCAGCTGAGCGAGCAGATGGGCACGCGCTTCCAGCAGGCGACCCAGCTGGCCGACAACATGCTGGATGCGCTCGACCAGGCCTACATGCGGTTTCACCGCCTGCACCGGCTGCCGAAAATGCAGGTGCCGCGGCTGGACCTGGGCGCCTACCGCAACCGGCTGGAAACCCTGATGCGCGAAACCGAAGCCTTCTGCAAGGATCCCGCCAACCTGTTGCTGGAAAAACGCTTCATGATCCGGCGTTTTTATGCCGGACTGGCCGAGGAGGCGCGCAACGCCTTCAAGCTGGCGCGGGCGGAAGCCGAGCGCTGGCTGCGCATCGCGCTCGATCCCATCATGACGCGCATCCGCGAGCACAAGCAGTACCTCGACACGCGGCTGGCCAGCCTGCAACGCATACTCGAAAACATGGGTACGCTGCACAGCCGGATGGCGCAGATCAAGCAGGAGATCGGCGATCTGCGCAACGACAAGGCGGAACTGGCGCGCATTGCCGCACAGCTCGCCGCTTAGGCGTCTGGCGGTCTGCCGACTTCAAGGCCGGCAGACTGCCCGGCGCGCGTCAGCCGTTCAGGCGGTTCAATAACAGCGCCGTCTTGTCGGGGTCGGTGTTCTTCAGCAGCCGCTGTGCGGCGGGGGTCAGCACGTCCAGATGGGATTTCAGCACCTGCTGCTTGACCTGCAGCAGGCTGGCCGGGTGCATCGAGAAGATCCGCAGCCCCAGCCCCAGCAGCAGCCGCGTCAACAGCGGGTCGCCCGCCATCTCGCCGCAGACCGAAACCGGCTTGCCGGCCTTGGCGCCGGCGCGGATGGTGTGCTGGATGAGGTTGAGCACCGCTGGATGCAGCGGGTCGTAGAGGTGGGCGACGCTGTCGTCGGCACGGTCGATCGCCAGCGTGTACTGGATCAGGTCGTTGGTGCCGATCGACAGGAAGTCCAGCTGTTCGGCAAAAAAGCCGGCCGTGAGGGCGGCGGCCGGCACCTCGATCATGCCGCCGATGGGGATGCCCTCGTCGAATTTCAGGCCGTCCTTGCGCAGCGATGCCTTGGCGGCCTCGATCCGCTGCAGGGTTTGCTGCAGTTCGACGAAGCTCGCCAGCATGGGGATGAGCATGCGCACCCGGCCATGCCGGGAGGCGCGCAGGATCGCCCGTAACTGGGTGTGGAAGAGGCCGGGCTCGGCCAGGCACAGGCGGATCGCGCGCAGGCCCAGGGCCGGGTTGTCGGCCACGGTGTGGCCCCACGGCGCCTGCTTGTCCGCCCCCAGGTCGAGCGTGCGGATGGTGACCGGCTTGCCGTCCAGCGCCTCGGCCACCGCCCTGTAGGAGGCGTACTGTTCGTCTTCGGTCGGCAGGTCGCTGCGGTTGAGGAACAGGAATTCGCTGCGGAACAGGCCGATGCCGTGCGCTCCCGCCGCTTTCACCGCATCGACGTCGCCGAGCAATTCGATGTTGGCCATCAGTTCGATCGGCACGCCGTCCAGCGTGGACGATTTGCTGGTCTTCAGGCGTTTCAGCTTGTCGGTGTCGATGCGCCACTGGTTCTGCCGCAGCCGGTATTCGGCGAGGACGGACTCGTCGGGATTGACGATCACCACGCCGTCGCGGCCGTCGACGATCAGCAGATCGTGGTCGCGGATCAGGCCGCGCGCGTTGTGCAGCGCCATCACCGAAGGCATCGCCATGCTGCGCGCCAGAATCGCGGTGTGCGAGGTGGCGCCGCCGAGATCGGTGATAAAGGCGGCGAAGTGCACGTTCTTGAACACGATCATGTCGGCGGGCGACAGTTCGTGCGCGACCAGGATGCGCTCGCTGTCGAAATCGACATCCAGCGGCAGGTGGCTGGGGTGGCCGGTCAGCGCCTTCAATACGCGCTGCACGACCTGCACCACGTCCTCCTGGCGGCTCCTCAGGTAGGCGTCGTCGATTTCCTCGAAGCGCGCCACCAGCGCTTCCATCTGCTGCGCCAGCGCCCATTCGGCGTTGCACTGGGTCTCGCGGATCAGGTGCTTGGGCGCCTCGGCGATCATCGAATCGCCGAGGAACATCAGGTGCATGTCGAGAAACGCCGAGAGTTCTGCCGGGGCATTGGCCGGAATGTGGTTGCGCAGGGTTTCGAGTTCGGTGCGGGTGGCGAGGATGGCCTCGTCGAAGCGCGCCAGCTCGTCCTTGATGTATTTGCGGTCGAGCATGTACTGCGGCACTTCGACGCGCGCGTTGGAGGTGAGGTGCGCATAGCCGATGGCGATGCCGCCGGAGACGCCGATGCCGTGCAGCGAGAAGCTCATGGTCTGGAAGCAGCGCGTGGATGCGCCCGACGGCGGGCCGGGCCCGGCACGGCGTCGGGCCGGAACGGAGACGAAAGCCCGGCACGCATGCCGGCGCTCATGTGCGGCGGGCGGTGAAACGTGGTTTTCAGGATAGATCCTCCCCGAAGCCGCTGGAGATCAGCTCGGCCAGCGCTTCGATGGCGTCGGTCTCGTCGTCGCCCTCGGTTTCCAGGGTGATGGTGCTGCCCTTGGCGGCAGCCAGCATCATCACGCCCATGATGCTTTTGGCGTTGATGCGGCGGCCATTGCGTGCCATGAACACATCGCTCTTGAAGCTGGAAGCCAGCTGGGTCAGTTTGGCCGACGGGCGCGCGTGCAGCCCCAGCTTGTTGACGATCTCAACGTCCCGTCGCTGCATGGCACATGGCCTCGGAAATATGGTTGATGCTGTTGCGCCCGCCTTCGACGATGCGCTCGACGAGCTGCGGCAGCGCCAGCGTGTCGCGGTAGTTCAGCGCTTTCAGCAGCATTGGCAGGTTGACGCCGGAAACCCCTTCGATGTGGGCCGGTTCGAGCAGCCGGCACAGCGTGTTGCTGGGCGTGGCGCCGTAGACGTCGGTCAGCACCAGGATGCCGTCGCCCTGGTCGAGTTCGTCCAGCCGCGTCTGGATGGCCTTCTGCCGTTCGTCGGGGTCGGCATGGCCGATGAAGTCCAGCGTGGCGAGCCCGCGCGGACGCTGGCCCAGCACATGGGTGGCGCACTCGACCAGGCTGTCGGCGAGCGAGCCGTGGGCGACGATGAGGATGCCTATCATTGCGAGAAGGGGGTAAGGGGTAAAACCTGCATTCTAACGAAGCCGGGCCTTCATCGCAGGCGAGACATGGATTCTGCCTGCGGCATCCACTGCCAGGTAGTCGCTCACCTCCAGCCGCGCCGCGTTGTCCGCCAGCCGCGCCGCGCCGTCGATGAACAGCGGCTTGGACAGGGCATCCGAGCGGGTTCCGGCCTGCTTGCCCGCCACCAGCACCGTCACCGACTGCATTCCGCTCGCCGGGCTGCCGCTGCGCGGGTCGATCAGGTGGCTGTAGCGGCGTCCGCCCGCCTCGAAATAGCGCTGGTAGTCGCCCGAGGTGCCGATTGCCTCGCCGGCGCGCAAATCCAGCACGGCCAGCGTGCCGGATTTGCGCGGATGCTGGATGCCCACACGCCACGGCCGCTCGCCGTGCATGCCCAGCGCGATCACGTTGCCGCCGATGTTCACCAGCGCGTTCCTGATGCCGTGCGCTTTCAGGATGTGCGCCGCGTCGTCCAGCGCGCGCCCCTTGGCGTAGCCGCCCAGATCCAGCTGCACTGCCGGGTTGTCGCTCCAAACGCTGCCGTTTTCGAGATGCAGATCGCGCATGCGCGGCTGCCTGCTCACCCAGTGCCGGATCGCGGCGGCATCCGGCAGCCGCGCCTGCGGCGCGTCGGCGTGGAAGCCCCACAGGGCGATCAGCCCGCCGATGGCGGGGTTGAACAGGTCGTTCGACTGGTTCGACAAGGCCTGCGCATCGCCCAGCATGGCCGCGAGTTCGGGGCTGACCGGTGCGCGTTCCCCTTTGGCCAGCGCGGCATTGAGCCGCGACAGCTCGCTCGGCTGCCAGGCGTGCAACTGGCGGTGAAGTTCGTCGAAGCGCGCCAGCACCGCGGCGATCGCCTGCCGGGCCTGCGCCTCCGGTGCGCCGTAGACGCTGACTTCGACCAGGGTGCCGAATACGTAGGACTGCTGCTGAACCAGCGGCGGCGGACTGCACGCCGCCAGCGTCCATAGCAGCAGGAGCCACAGGCTGCGGCGCGCGGCTTTCATCTGCGCTCGAGTGCGGCGATGAACTGCGCCGCCACGTCGTGCCCGGTCTGGGCGGCGATTTCCTGAAAGCCGGTGGGGCTGGTGACGTTGATTTCGGTGAGGCAGTCGCCGATCACGTCGAGCCCGGCGAGGAAGATGCCGTTCGCCTGCGCCCACGGCGCGATGGTTTCAGCGATTTCGCGGTCGCGCGCGGATAGCGGCTGCGCGCGCGCGGTGCCGCCGGCGGCGAGGTTGCCGCGCGTTTCGCCGGGCAGGGGAATGCGCGCCAGCGCCCACGGCACCACCTCGCCGTCGATCAGCAGGATGCGCTTGTCGCCCTCGCTGATTGCGGGCAGATAGCGCTGCGCCATGATCGGCCGCTGGCCGCGCCGGGTGAGCGTCTCGACGATGGCGTTGCGGTTGGGGTCGGCCAGCGTCAGCCGGAAAATGCCGCTGCCGCCCATCTCGGTGAGCGGCTTGACGATGATGTCGCGCTGATCGGCCAGAAAGTTTCCGATTCCGCCGGCGTCGGCGCTGATCAGGGTCGGGGCGACAAATTGCGGAAACTTCAGGATCGCGAGTTTTTCATTGAAGTCGCGCAGCGCCGCCGGGCGGTTGAGTACCCGCGCGCCGTTGTGCTCGGCGACGCCGAGCAGCTGGGTGGCGAGCAGGTAATTCGTGTCGACCGGCGGGTCGGTACGCATCAGCACGGCGTCGAAATCGGCGAGCGCCCGCGTGCCGGCATGCGCGACGCGGAACCAGTCGTCGTCGCGGCGCACCTCGAGCGCGCTGCAGGCGGCGCTGGCGATGCCGTCCGCCACCTGCAGCTGGCGCGCCTCGGCGGCGAACACGGCATGGCCGCGCGCCGCCGCGGCGCGCATCATCGCCACCGAGCTGTCCTTGCGGGGCTTGAGGCCCGCCAGCGGATCGACGACGAACAGCAGCTTCATGCGGCAGCCGCGTTTTCGGTCTCGTTCAGCGCTTCGTCGAGCTCGATCGAGGCCGCCAGCATCGCCAGCCGCGCGATCACGCCGTAGGCATAGAAGCGGTTGGGACTGGCGTCGGGATTGGCGCTGCGATCGGGCATCAGGCAGGTATTGTCGAACGCCAGCGGCACGAAATGCATGCCGGGGCTGTTGAGGTTTTCGTCCGCGCCGCGGCCGGTGTGCACGCGGTAGAAGCCGCCGACGACGAAGTGGTCGAGCATGTAGACCACCGGCTCGGCGACGGCGTCGTTGATGCTCTCGAAGGTGTAGACGCCTTCCTGGATCAGCACTTCGCTGACTGCAACCCCTTCCTTGCCGACCGCCATCTTGTTGCGCTGCTTGCGATTGAGTTCGCGCACGTCGTCCGGCGATTTCACCGTCATGATGCCCATGCCGTAGGTGCCGGCATCGGCCTTGACGATGACGAAGGGCGGCTGGTCGATGTGGTATTCGTCGTATTTGAGGCGGATCTTGTCGAGCATGTCGGCGACTTTCTCGGCCAGGCAGGCCTCGCCCTGGCGCGCATGGAAATCGATCTTGCCGCACTGGTTGAAATAGGGATCGATCAGCCACGGGTCGATCCCCACCAGCCGCGCGAATTCGCCGGCGACATGCTGGTAGGCGGCAAAGTGGCGCGACTTGCGGCGCGTCGCCCAGCCCGCATGCAGCGGCGGCATGATGGTTTGCTCGATGCCTTTCAGGATCTCCGGCACCCCCGCCGACAAGTCGTTGTTGAGCAGCACCGCGCAGGGATCGAAGCCTTCCAGTCCGACGCGGTCGCCTTTGCGCACCAGCGGCTCCAGCGTGAGGTGCCCGCCGGCGGGCAGTTGCAGCGTGGTCGGCTGGGTGATCTCGGGAATCAGCGTGCCGATGCGCACGATCAGGCCGGTCTGGCGCAGGATGTGGGCGAGCACCGCCACGTTCTGCAGGTAGAAGGTGTTGCGCGTGTGGTTCTCGGGGATCAGCAGCAGGCGCTGCGCGTCGGGGCAGATTTTTTCCACCGCGCCCATCGCCGCATGAATCGACAGCGACATGAACTCCGGATTGAGATTGTTGAAGCCGCCGGGAAACAGATTGGTGTCGACCGGCGCCAGCTTGAAGCCTGCGTTGCGGATGTCGACCGAGGTGTAAAACGGCGCGGCCTGTTCCTTCCATTGCTGGCGGAACCAGTGCTCGATCGTCGGCTGGGCGTCGAGCAGACGCTTTTCCAGTTCCAGCAACGGCCCGGTCAGTGCGGTGGTGAGGTAAGGAACCATAGAATAGGGGTTTTCGAAGAAGGCTTTATTTTAGGTCATGCCGGATGTTTGACATCGTTTTGTTTCAACCCGAGATCCCGCCCAACACCGGCAACCTGATCCGTCTGGCGGCCAATACCGGCTGCCGTCTGCATCTGGTCGAGCCGCTGGGATTCGACCTGTCCGACAAGCAGGTGGCGCGCGCCGGACTGGATTATCACGACATGGCCTGCGTGACCGTGCACCAGGACTGGCCGGCAGTGCAGGCGGCGTTGCCGGCGCGGCGCTGGTTTGCGCTCAGCACCAAAGGCTGCGCGCGTTATGCCGATATCGTTTTTCAGGCCGGCGACGTGCTGCTGTTCGGCCCCGAATCGCGCGGCCTGCCAGCGGAACTCCTGGCACAGTTCGATCCCGGGCAGCGCCTGCGCTTGCCGATGCGGCCGGGTTCGCGCAGCATGAACCTGTCCAATGCCGTCAGCGTGGTCGTGTTCGAGGCCTGGCGGCAAAACGGCTTTGCGGGAGGCGTGTAAATGGGAGAACCGGGATGAGCGGACTGGAATGGCTGGAAGCGGCCAGCTACATCATCACCATCGTCGGTTTGCCGTTCGCCATCGGCGTCTATGTCTACGACCGCCGCCGCGACCAGCAGAACGACGAGGAGGAAATCTTCCTGCGGCTGTCCGACGAGTACGCCGACTTCATGCGGCTGGTGATCGACAACGCCGATCTGCATCTGCTGTCGCCTGCCGCGAAGGGCGAGCTCAGCGAAGAGCAGCTGGTGCGCAAACACGCCCTGTTCGCCATCCTGGTCAGCCTGTTCGAGCGCGCCTACGTGCTGGTGTACGAGGACGACATGAGCCGCCAGCAGGCGCGGCTGTGGCAGTCGTGGGAAGACTACATGCACGAGTGGTGCCAGCGCGAGGATTTCCGCGCCGCATTGCCGGCGCTGCTGCAGGGCGAGGACCCGGGGTTCGTCGCGACGATCCGGCGGATTGCGCATGCGGCCGCAGGCACGCCGCAATGAGCGGCGCCGCATCCATGCCCGGCGGACGGGTCGGCCAGGTGCACACGCAGCCGCTCAGGCGCTGTCGGGCTTGAGCGTCGGTTTGCGGCGGCGGCTGCGTTCCGGCGCCTCGCGGGAAGGGGCGGGCGCTTTCGCCGCCGCCTTTTGCGTTGACGGCGCGGCTGCTGCCGCGGTTGCCGGCACCGCCGCCGCCGCCTCCGCCGTCTTCTCCGCCGGCTTGCGGCCGCCGCGTTCCTTGCGGCGCGTCTCGTTCTGCTGGTCCGGCGCCGCGGCGGCAATGGCTTCCGCTGCCCGCTCGGCCGGTGCCTCGTTAGTGCGCGCGCCGCTGCTGCTGCGATAGACGTAGGCGCCCGATTTCTCGTCGCGGCCGAATTCGAGCAGGCCGCGTGCCTGCGCCTCCTCGAGCAGATTGCCGAAGGCGCGGAAGCCGTAGTAGGACTCGCTGAAATCGGGCTTGCGCCGCTTGATCGCCTCTTTCAGCACCGAGGCCCAGATTTTGCCGCTGTCGCCGCGTTCGGCCATCAGCGCATCGAACGTCTCCACCGCCATGTCGATCGCCTTGCTCCTGCGGGCTTCCAGTTCTTCCTTGCGCAGCTTTTCTTCATCGGGCGAGCGTCTCGCCGCAGGCGGCGCCTCCCGCGCCCCGTGTCTGGCCGCCGCGCGCTGGCTCTCGCGCACCAGGTCGTCGTAAAAAATGAATTCGTCGCAATTGGCGATCAGCAGGTCGGAGGTCGATTGCTTGACCCCGACGCCGATGACCTTCTTGTCGTTCTCGCGCAGCTTGGAGACCAGCGGCGAGAAGTCGGAATCGCCGCTGATGATGACGAAGGTGTTGACGTGCGACTTGGTGTAGCAGAGGTCGAGTGCGTCGACCACCAGGCGGATGTCGGCCGAGTTCTTGCCCGACTGGCGAACATGCGGAATTTCGATCAGTTCGAAATTGGCCTCATGCATCGTGGCCTTGAAAGCCTTGTAACGATCCCAGTCGCAATACGCCTTCTTGACGACGATGCTGCCCTTGAGCAGCAGGCGCTCGAGCACCGGCTTGATGTCGAATTTCTCGTATTTTGCGTCGCGCACCCCGAGCGCGACGTTTTCGAAGTCGCAGAACAGCGCCATGCTGACGTTTTCTTGGGATGAAGCCATGTTTTCTCCAGTGGGGGGCGAACGCGATCGCTGCGCGGAGCGCCATGATAACCACTCCCCGGGCACCGGGGCGGTTTCAGCCGCCGCTGCCAACCCGCGCCCGCAGGGCGTCCATTTCCTCCAGCAGGTCGGCCACCAGGGCCGCCAGCTCCGGTGCGGCGTCGAAATCGCGTTCCAGCTGCCGCATCCGCCGCGCGCGGCTGAGCGTCGTTGCGGAAAAATGCCAGGTGCCGGCAACGCGCTCGGCATGGGGAAACAGCCCCTCCTCGAGATGGCGCAGCAGCCACGCCGGCTCCACCATGCAGGCGGCGGCCACCTGTTCCAGGGTCAGCCAGGATTCCTCCAGCAGGCTGCCGATCAGAATGTCGTCGTCACGCATGGTTTACGCTCTCCCGGCTTGACGCGGATCGAAGGCGAGTTCGCGCGCCATGGTTTCATACAGTTGCCGCGCCCGCGGCGTGTCGGCTGCCGGCAGCACCACCTGCAGATCGAGCAGCAGATCGCCGGGCGGCTCGCCCGGGATGCCCTTGCCGCGCACGCGCAACTGGCGCCCGCTTTGCGCCCCCTCGGGGATGCGCACCCTGACGCTGCCATGCGGCAGGTCCACCGCGACGACTCCGCCCAGCGCCGCTTCCCATGGCGCCACCGGCAGGGCCCGGTGCAGGTCGCGCCCGTCCGGACGGAAGCGCGGGTGCGGCTTGAAATGCACTTCCAGCAGCAGGTCGCCGGCGGGTGCTCCGCCGGTTCCGGGCGCGCCCTGGCCGGCCAGGCGGATGACCTGGCCCTGGTGCACGCCTGCGGGAATCTTCACGTTGAGGGTGCGGCTGGCGAGCACGACCCGGCCGTGGGCGTCCAGCTGCGGCACGCGCAGCGAGATCTGCCGGGTGGCGCCGCTGAAGGCGTCCTCCAGGTCGAGCAGCAGCTTGGCGTGGTGGTCCTCGCCCTGCGCCCGGCCGCCGCCGCGGGCATGGCGGGCACCCGCCGGCGCGCCGCCGCGGCCGAACAGTTCGGCGAAGAATTCGCTGAAATCGGCGGCTTCGCGGGGCGAAAAGCCGCGGCCGGAAAACTCGAAGCCGGCGTCCCAGTCGGGAGGCGGGCGGAAATCCTGGCCGGGCTGGTAGCCCCGCCCGAGCTGGTCGTAGGCGGCGCGTTTTTCCACGTCCGAGAGCACGGCATAGGCTTCGTTGACCTCCTGCATGCGCAACTCGGCATCCGGCTCCCTGGAGATGTCCGGATGGTATTTGCGTGCCAGCTTGCGGAAGGCCTTCTTGATCTCGTCCGCAGTGGCGTCGCGCGCCACCCCCAGGGTCTGGTAGTAGTCCTTGAATTGCATGCGGCTTCCCCGAATCGTGGCCCGGCCTGCCTTGTGTTTAAATGATCCCGCTGCCGGAACTAACAGAATAGTGAAGCCACCAAGCAAACAACAAGGAACTCCCCACATTGCCATGGCCCTCCCGGCACTTCGATGCCGCGCCTGCCGTCCCTGACCTCCTGCCCCTGAACGCGCCGCCGGCCGCCCGCCGCCTGGTTGCCTTGATCGCGCTCGGCCTGGCCGGCTGCGCCGCGGTGGGGCCGGATTACCGGGCGCCGGCGCCGGCGGTGCCCGCGGGCTGGAGCCGGATCGATGCGCCGCTCGTCCATGCCGCGGCCCCCGGCGATCTGCGCCACTGGTGGCGGGGACTCAACGATCCGCTGCTGTCCGGGCTGGTGGAGCAGGCGCTGCTGGCCAGCCCCGATTTGCGCAGCGCGCAAGCCAGGCTGCGCGAGGCGCGCGCGCGTCGCGCGCTGGCCGCGGCGGGCCGCTTGCCGAGCGTGACCGGCTCCGGTTCTGCGCGCCGCAGCGACTCCAGTGCCGAAAGCGGCAGCGGTGCGGCGCGCAATCTGTTCAGCGCCGGCCTGGATGCGAGCTGGGAGCTGGACGTTTTCGGCGGGATCCGGCGCGGCATCGAGGCGGCCGAGGCCGATCTGCAATCGTCGCAGGCCGGCCTGCACGACACCCAGGTTTCGCTGGCGGCCGAGGTGGCCCTCAATTATGTCGAGGTGCGCGCCTTCCAGACCCGGCTTGGCATTGCCCGGGACAATCTGGCGAGCCAGTCGGAGACGCTGCAGCTCACCGACTGGCGCGCCCAGGCCGGGTTGGTCGGCAACCAGGACGTGGAGCAGGCGCGCAGCAATCAGGCGCTGACCCGGGCTCAGATTCCCAGCCTGGAAACCAGCCTGGCGGAGGCGGAACATCGCCTGGCCATTCTGCTGGGGATGGCGCCGGGCACGCTGCACGCGCGCCTCGCCGATGCCGCCGGCGTGCCTGCGATGCCGGCCCGGATTGCCGTCGGCATCCCCGCCGACACCCTGCGCCAGCGTCCCGACGTGCGGGTGGCCGAGCGCAGGCTGGCGGCGCAAACCGCCCGCGTCGGCGCGGCCGAAGCGGCGCGCTATCCGGGCTTCAGTCTCGCCGGCTCGATCGGCCTCGAAGCGCTGACCCTGGGCGCGCTCGGCAACGGCGGAGCCGGTACCGCGTCGCTGTTCGCCGGGGTGACCGCGCCGCTCTTCGACGCCGGGCGCCTGCGCACCCAGGTGGAGATCCAGGACGCGCTGCGCGAGCAGGCGCAGGTGGCCTACGAACAGACGGTGCTCAACGCGCTGGAAGAGGTGGAAAACGCGCTGGTCGCCCTCGCCCGCAACCGGGAACGCGAGCAGGCCCTGACGGAGTCCGCGGCGGCTGCGCGCAATGCGGCGCTGCTGGCGCGGCAACGCTACAGCGCCGGCCTGATCGATTTCCAGTCGGTGCTCGATACCGAACGCAGCGTGCTGTCGGTAGAGGACAGCCTGGCCAGCACCCGCGCCGACGGCGTGCTGGCGCTCATTCGTTTGTACAAGGCGCTGGGCGGCGGCTGGTCGCCGTCCGGCGCAATCCCTCCAGCCGGCAAGGATGCGCCATGAACCCCTCCGACACTCCGCAAGCCAACCCGGCCGAAGCCCTGAAAAACCTCCTCGCCGCCCGGCCTGCCGGGCGGTTCCCGCGCCGCCGGCTGTGGCTGGCCGGCGCGGCGCTGGTGCTGATCGCGGCGGCGGGCCTGCTGGCTTACGGGCCCGCCGAGCAGGCGGCCGGGCCCCGTTACAAAACCGAGCCGGCCAGCGTCGGCGTTCTGGTGGTCAAGGTTTCCGCCACCGGCAACCTGCAGCCCACCAATCAGGTGGACGTGGGCAGCGAACTGTCCGGCATCGTCGACAAGGTGCTGGTCGACGACAACGACCGGGTGAAGAAGGGACAGGTTCTGGCCCGCCTGGACCTGTCCAAGCTGAACGACGCGGTGGCGAAATCGCGCGCCAACCTGGACTCGGCGCTGGCGCAGGTGCTGCAGGCGCAGGCCACGGTGGCGGAAGCGCACGCCGCGCTGGCGCGCTTCCGGCAGGTGGCGCAGCTGTCCGGCGGCAAGGTGCCGTCCAGAAGCGAAATGGACAGCGCCGAGGCAAATCTGAAACGGGCCGAGGCCAATGAAGCCAGCGCCCGTGCGAGCGTCACCCAGGCCCGCGCCACGCTGCAGTCGGATCAGACCAACCTGGCCAAGGCCAGCATCCGTTCGCCCATCGACGGCGTGGTGCTGACCCGCAAGGTGGAGCCGGGCCAGACGGTGGCCGCCTCCTTCCAGGCCCCGGTGCTGTTCACCCTCGCCGAGGACCTCGCCAAGATGGAGCTGCAGGTGGACGTGGACGAAGCCGACGTCGGCCAGGTGAAAGTCGGCCAGAAAGCCAGCTTCAGCGTCGATGCCTGGCCTGGCCGCCGCTACGCCGCCGTCATCACCCGGGTGAGCTACGGTTCCCAGGTCAAGGACGGCGTGGTGTCCTACCTGGCCGTGCTCGAAGTGGGCAACGACGACCTCAGCCTGCGTCCCGGCATGACCGGCACCGCAGAGATCACCACCCTGACCCGGGAGCGTGCCCTGCTGGTGCCGAACGCGGCGCTGCGCTTCACTCCTGCGGCGGCCGCTGCAGTGCAGAAAAAATCCGGCAGCGCTCTGACGGGCATCCTGATGCCGCGTCCGCCCAGGCAGACGCCGAAGGCCCAGGCGGCCGATGGCGGCACGCCGCGGGTGTGGACGCTGCGCGACGGCCAGGCCGTGCCGCTGGAAGTGAAAACCGGCGCCAGCAACGGCCGGGTGACCGAGATCGTCGGCGGCGAACTGCGCGCCGGCATGGAGGTGATCACCGAGGCGGCGGACAGGCAGCCATGACGGATGCGCCCCTCATCCGGCTGTCCGCCATCACCAAGACCTATGGCCGCGGGCAGGCCGCCTTCCAGGCCCTGAAAGGCATCGATCTGCTCATCGGGCAAGGCGACTTCGTCGCCATCATGGGCCCCAGCGGTTCCGGCAAGTCCACGGCGATGAACATCCTCGGCTGCCTCGATACGCCGAGCAGCGGCAGCTATGAGTTCCAGGGGGTGCACGTGGAGCGGCTGACGCGCAACCAGCGCGCCCTGCTGCGGCGGAATTATCTGGGTTTCGTGTTCCAGGGCTTCAATCTGCTGGCGCGTACCACCGCGCTGGAAAATGTGGAACTGCCCCTGATCTACCGCGGCGAAGCCGCCGCCGCCCGCCATGCCGCGGCGCGCGCCGCGCTGGCGCAGGTGGGCCTGCAGGGCTGGGAGGACCACACCCCGGGGGAACTCTCCGGCGGGCAGCAGCAGCGGGTCGCCATCGCGCGCGCCATCGTGACCCGCCCGGCGGTGCTGCTGGCCGACGAACCCACCGGCAACCTCGATACCCATACCAGCCAGGAGATCCTCGACCTGATCGGTGCCTTGAACCGGGAGCGCGGCATCACCGTGCTGATGGTCACCCACGAGCCCGACATGGCGGCCCATGCGAAACGGGTGGTCCGCTTCGTCGACGGCCGGGTGGAAAGCGATCGGCGCAACGGGGAGGCAGCCTGATGCTGTGGAACACGCTGCTGCTCGCCCTGCGCGCCATCCGGCGCAACTTGATGCGCTCCTTCCTGACCATCCTCGGCATCGTCATCGGCGTGGCAGCCGTCATCACCATGGTCACGCTGGGCAACGGCGCCACCCAGTCGGTGTCCGACCAGATCTCCAGCATGGGCAGCAACCTGCTCATGCTGCGTCCAGGCCAGCGTTTCGGCCCCGGCGCCGAGGGCGCGCCCAACTTCAAGCTCGCCGATGCCGAGGCCATCCGCAACCAGATCGGTTCCGCGCAGGCGGTCGCCCCGGTGGTCAGCAAGACGGTGACCGCCGTGTACCAGGCGCGCAACTGGTCCACCGTGGTCACCGGCAGCAGCAACGACTATTTCCGGGCCGGCAACTGGGAGCTGTCCGCCGGCCGCAGCTTCAGCGAGGCCGAGGAGCGCTCGGGCAAGGCGGTGTGCGTCATCGGCGAAACGGTACGCGACAAGCTGTTCGGCCGGCAGAATCCGGTGGGCAGCGAGATCCGCATCAAGCAGTTCGCCTGCGAGGTGATCGGCCTGCTCAAGCCCAAGGGCCAGTCGGCCATGGGCTCCGACCAGGACGACACCGTGGTGATGCCGCTGCGTACCGTGCAGCGCCGCCTCACCGGCAGCCAGGACGTCAATCGCCTGACGGTCTCGGTGCGGGAGGGCGCCTCCATCGACGCGGTCAAGGACCAGCTCACCCTGCTGCTGCGCGAGCGGCGCAAGGTCGGCGGCAACGAGGAAGACGACTTCCGCGTCATGGACACCCGGCAGATCGCCGAGGCGCTCACCGGCACCACCCGGGTCCTCACCATGCTGCTCGGGGCGGTGGCGGCGGTGAGCCTGCTGGTGGGCGGCATCGGCATCATGAACATCATGCTGGTGTCGGTGACCGAGCGCACCCGCGAGATCGGCATCCGCCTCGCCATCGGCGCGCTGGAAAGGGAGGTGCTGCTGCAGTTCCTCATCGAGGCGGTGGTGTTGTCGAGCCTCGGCGGCCTGATCGGCATCGCGCTGGCCACCGGCGCCTCCATCGCCCTGGCCGGCGCGATGGGCGTGCCCTATCTGTTCGACCCCGGCATCAACCTGCTGTCCTTCTTGTTTTCCGCCGCCATCGGCGTGATCTTCGGCTTCTTCCCGGCGCGCCGGGCGGCCGGCCTCAACCCGATCGATGCCTTGCGGCACGAATGAGCGCAAGCGGGTCGACAGCGAAATACCGGAGGGATCCGGGTTTGCCATGATGCGCGAGTGAACGGCCGGTCTCGATTGGCCTAAGATGAAGCATCGCCCATTGGATACATGCCCGATCCCTTGAAAGATGCTCTCGCGAATCTCAAGGACGCGTTCTATCGGCGCCGGCATCTTTGGGCGGCCATTTTCAGCCTGTCGCTATTCTTGTCGGCACTGGGGATGCTGCATCGGGAACTGGCGGATATCCATCTCGCGGAAATACGCCTGGCCCTTGATCGGGTGCCCGTCAGCGGCTTGCTGCTGGCGGGGCTGGGCACGCTCGGCAGCTACCTCGCCCTGACCGGGTACGACATGCTGGCTCTGCGCCACCTGGGCCGCGCGTTGCCCTATCCGCGCGTGGCACTGAACGCCTTCATCGCCACGACGGTGGGACATAACCTGGGCATGGCCATGCTCTCCGCCGGAGCGGTGCGCTTGCGCCTTTACACAGCCGCAGGACTCGCGGCCACCGAGGTGGCGGGGCTGGTGGCCTTGATAGGGCTCACCTTCGCCGTGGGCGTGACGTTCGCCGCCGGACTGGCGCTGCTCCTTGAACCGGCGGAGAGCGGGCGGCTGCTGCACCTGTCCGCGGACGGCGCAGGCAGCATCGGCGCCCTGCTGCTTGCCCTGGTTGCCCTTTATCTGGGCTTCGGTCTATTGCGCCGCGCCCCCATCCGGCTGGGCAGCTGGCAGTGGCATCTGCCTGGCGCCGGCATCGCTCTGGGCCAACTGGTCCTGGCCGCGGCCGACCTGGGGTGCGCCGCCGCCGCCCTTTTCTGGCTTTTGCCCGCGCAAGCGGCGGTGTCGTTTCCCGCGTTTCTGGGCGTGTACGTTCTGGCGGTGGTGGCGGGCATCGTCAGCCATGTGCCGGCCGGGCTCGGGGTGTTTGAAACGGTGCTGCTGCTGGCCCTGCCGGCGGTGCCGCAGGAGGATTTGCTGGCAGCCATTCTGGCCTACCGTGCGATCTACTATCTGGCCCCGCTGGCGGCGGCGGCGCTGCTGGTTGCCGGAAAGCTGGTGCAGTTGCGCCGTGCCGCGCTTGCCCAGGGGCTGGATTCGATGCGCCAGGTTTTCGGCTGGATGGCGCCGGTGACGGTCAGCAGCGCAACCTTCATCGCCGGGGCGCTGCTGCTGTTGTCCGGCAGCACGCCCGCACTCCCCGAGCGGCTGTCCCTGCTGCAGGACTTCGTGCCCCTGCCGCTGCTGGAGGTTTCGCATCTGCTGGGCAGCCTGGCCGGCCTGGGCCTCGTCATCCTGGCGCGGGCGCTGCACCGCCGGGTCGACGCCGCCTACCACCTGGCCTTCTGGCTGCTGGCGCTCGGCGCGCTGGCCTCCCTGGTCAAGGGCCTGGATTACGAGGAGGCGCTACTTTCCATGCTGGTCCTGGGCATGCTCTGGCTGGGGCGTGACGCCTTCAATCGGCCCGCCTCCCTCTTTGCCCGGCGTTTCTCGCCGGGCTGGATGCTTTCGGTCGCACTGCTGCTGGCCGCCACCGTTTGGCTGGGGCTGTTCTCCTTCAAGCATGTCGATTATTCCCATGAGCTGTGGTGGCAGTTCGCCCTGCAAGGCGATGCCCCGCGCTTCCTGCGCGCGTCCCTGCTGCTGGTCTTGGCGGGGGGCGGCCTGGCGCTGCTGCATCTGCTGCGGCCGGCGCCGCCCGAACCCGGCAGGCCGAGCGGACAGGATCTGGCACACGCTGCCCGCATCGTCGCCGCCGCCCCGCAGAGCGACGCCGCCCTTGCCCTGCTGGGCGACAAGCGCCTGCTGTTCAGCCCGGCCGGAGAGGCGTTCATCATGTATCAGGTGCGCGGCCAGAGCTGGATCGCCATGGGCGATCCGGTCGGGCCGGAGAGCGCGCGCGAAGCGCTGGTCTGGCGGTTCCGCGAGATGGCGGATCGCCACGGCGGACGCACCGTTTTCTACCAGGTCGATGCGGAAAACCTGCCCCTCTACCTGGATCTGGGCCTGACCGCCATGAAACTGGGCGAGGAAGGCATGGTTTCCCTCGCCGGATTCTCGCTGGAGGGAGCGGCGCGCAAGGAACTGCGCCAGTCCCATCGACGCGCCCAGCGGGACGGGCTCAGCTTCGAGGTCGTGCCGCCTGCGGCGGTGCCGGCGCTGCTGGACGAACTCCGGCGGGTTTCTGATAGCTGGCTGGCAGAGAAGCACACCCGGGAAAAGGGCTTCGCCCTGGGCTATTTCCAGCCCGCTTACCTCGCCCACTTTCCCTGTGCGCTGGTGCGCCTGGACGGGCACGTCGTGGCCTTCGCCAATGTCCTGGCATCCGCCGGGCGGCAGGAACTGTCCATCGATCTCATGCGTCGTCTGCCCGCGGCGCCCAAGGGCGTCATGGACTATCTTTTTATCGAACTCATGCTGTGGGGCAGCCGCGAGGGCTACGCCCATTTCAATCTGGGCATGGCTCCCCTGTCCGGCCTGGAGTCCCATCCCCTTGCCCCGTTGTGGCACCGCCTGGGGACATTGATTTTCCGGCAGGGGGAGTACTTCTACAACTTCGAGGGCTTGCGTGCCTACAAGGAAAAATTCTCGCCGGCCTGGCGCCCGAAGTACCTCGCCGTGCCCGGCGGGCTGGCTTTGCCGACCGTCCTGCTGGACGTGGCGGCCCTGATTGCCGGAGGCATCAGGGGCGTGTTTAGCCGTTGACGGGAGCTTGAATGAACAGCCAGCCGCAGCGCCTGTTTCGCCGGATCATCCGCATCGCATTCCTGCTGCTCTTGTCCGGTTCCGGCTGGGCGGCGGGCAACATCGCCGAATCCACCCTGGGGTTCGGCCGCTTTGGCAAAGTCTCGCTCTATTCCCCGTCCGCGGAGCCGGATCGGGTCGTGCTGTTCATCTCCGGCGACGGCGGCTGGAATCTGGGCGTGATCGACATGGCCCGTGAATTGGCCGGACTCGATGCCCTGGTCGTGGGAATCGATATCCGACATTACCTGGCCTCCGTGGAAGCGGGCCAGCAGAAGTGCGCCTACCCGGCGGGGGATTTCGAGGCCCTGGGCCAGTTCGTGCAGAAAAAACTGGGCTATCGGCAGTTCCACCGCCCCGTGCTGGTGGGCTATTCCTCGGGCGCCACCCTGGCCTATGCCACCCTGGCCCAGGCTCCGGCCGGCACCTTCTCGGGCGCGGTCAGCCTGGGGTTCTGCCCCGATCTGATGCTGCGCAAGCCCATGTGCAAGGGAGCCGGCCTCAGCTACAAAATCGATCCTGGACTGGGGCAGGTGTTCGATCCGGTTGCCCGTCTGGCCGACCCGTGGGTGGTTCTCCACGGCGACCAGGATCAGGTCTGCGCGCCGGCAGCAACGGCGGCTTACGTGGCGAAAGTGGCGGGCGGCAGCCTGGTCCGCCTCCCCAGGGTGGGTCACGGCTTCTCCGTGCCGCGCAACTGGATGCCCCAGTTCAAGGCCGCGTTCGCGGCCTTCTCGCAGTCAGCGCCCGGTGTGCCTCTCCGGGCGGCGAAAGGGGTGGGTTATTTGCCGCTGGTGGAAGTCGCCGCCGGCCGGCCCGGCGACACGCTGGCGATTCTGCTCACAGGAGATGGCGGCTGGGCTGGCCTGGACCGGGGGCTCGCGGCCGCCCTGGCGGAAAGGGGCGTGGCGGTGATCGGCTGGGACTCCCTGCGGTATTACTGGAAGCCGCGCACGCCGGATGCGGCGGCCAGGGATCTGGCCAGCGTGATGGAATATTACCGGACCGCGCTGAAGCGGCAGCGGATTATCCTGATCGGCTATTCCTTCGGGGCGGAAGTGCTGCCGTTTCTGGCAAGCCGCTTGCCGGCGGAACTGAAGGCGCACATCGAGAAAATTGTCCTGCTGGGGCCGGGCCCGCGGGCGCATTTTGAATTCAAGCTCGCCGACTGGCTGGGCGGTGCCGAGGGCGGCCAGGAGGTGTCCAGTGAAATTGCCCGGCTTGGCGGCCTGTCCGTGGAGTGCGTGCATGGCGCGGAAGAGCGCGACAGCCTGTGCAGCAAGCTCGATACCGGGATGGCCAGAAGCGTGACGCTGCCAGGCGGCCACCATTTTGATGGCGACTATGCGGGCTTGGCCAGGCTGATCCGAGAGTGATTTCTGCCGCTGCCTTTAAGCTCGATTCAGGCCGTGGATGCCGCCTGAATGTTTCTGCCTCAGAACTCGGCCTTGATTTCCCGGTTCAGCAGGGCATCGACTGCCTGCGCGGCAGGCAGGCCGTCGAACAGCATCCGGCAGACGGCGCGGGTGATCGGCATGTCGACGCCCCGTTCGGTTGCGAGCGCGTCGGCCTCGCGTGCGGTGGTGACGCCTTCGGCGACGTGGCCGAGTTCGGCGAGGATGGCGGCGAGTGGCTGGCCGCGCGCGAGCCGCAGGCCGACCTGGCGGTTGCGCGAGAGGTCGCCGGTGGTGGTGAGGATGAGGTCGCCGAGGCCGGACAGCCCCATGAAGGTTTCGAAGCGGCCGCCGAGTCCGACGCCGAGCCGGGTCATTTCGGCCAGCCCGCGGGTGATGAGGGCGGCGCGGGCGTTGTGGCCGAGCTGCAGGCCGTCGCAGATGCCGGCGGCAATGGCCATGACGTTCTTCAGTGCGCCGCCGATTTCGACGCCGACGACGTCGTCATGCGCGTAGAGCCGCAGGCGCGGGCCGGACAGTATTGCCGACAGGCGTTGCGCCAGCGCGGTGTCGTCGGCAGCCAGCGTCAGCGCGGTGGGGTAGCCTTGCGCGACTTCCTGGGCGAAGCTGGGGCCGGACAGCACGGCGGTTTGCGTGTGCCCGGGCAGCAGTTCGGCGATGAGCTGGTGCGGTAGCTTGCGGCTGCCGGGCTCGAATCCCTTGCATATCCAGACCAGCGGCGGCAGTCCGGGCTGCCGGGCGAGCGCGGCCAGCGTGGGGCGCAGGCCGCCGCTGGGGACGGCGACGACGAGGAGTTCGGCGTCCCCGACAACGGCGCTGAAATCCGGGCTGAAGCGCAGCGTGTCCGGCAGCGGACAGCCCGGCAGATAGCGCGCATTGACGCGGCTCGCCTGCATGGCATCGAGCTCGGCCGCGTTGCGTCCCCACAGGGTGACGCGGTGGTGCGGCGCCCAGCTGGCCGCCAGCGCGGTGCCCCAGGCGCCCGCGCCGAGTACCGACAGTCTCATCGTCCCCATGCCTCGTGCACCGGCAGCCAGCCGCTGAGGCCGCCGGCGTGTTTCACCGGCAGCCAGCCGTAGCTGTCCATATCGCCGGTGACTTCGAGCAGGACGCCGCGCGCGGCACGGAACACGATCTCGGCGTCGGCGCGCGGCTGTTGCCGGACGATGCTGGATTCAGCCTTGACCATGACGGTTCTTGCGCCGCCGAGGGCGGCTTTCTCGATCCACGCCAGCCGGCCGCTGTGGTCGCGCACCTTGACCCAGGCCTCGGTGTCGACGATGACTTCAAGCGGCAGGCCGCTGCCGGCGACGGCGACTTTGCCGGCAGCGGCCGAAGGCGCGTCGTACAGCAGGGCGGCGCGCCCGGTGCTGCGGTATTCAAGCGCAGCGGCGGGGTGCGCCAGGGCCAGCAGCAGGCCGGCCGCGGGCAGCCAGCCGGGGGGGCGCAGTCGCAATTTCAATGCGTCTGCGCGGGGGCAGCCTGTTGCTGCTGCAGCTGCTGTTGCTGCAGGTACAGCGTCTCGAAGTTGACCGGGTTCAGCAGCAGCGGCGGGAAGCCGGCGCGGATCACCACGTCGGACACGGTCTCGCGCAGATAGGGGAAGACGATGTTGGGGCAGCCGATGCCGAGCACCATCGGCAGCTGGTCCTGCGGCACGTTCTGGATGCGGAAGATGCCGCCCTGGCAGCATTCGACCAGGAACATGGTCTTGTCGCCGATCTTGGCGGTGACGGTGACGGTGATGCTGGTGTGGTACAGGTCCTGGTCCAGCGCATGGCTTTCGGTCGACATGTTGACGTCGATCTGCGGCGCTTCGCGTTCCAGGTAGATGGCGGGGGCGTTGGGCACCTCCACCGACAGATCCTTGACGAAGAGTTTTTCGATATTGAATACGGGTTGTTGTTCGTCGGCCATGATGTCTCCCTGGATAAGAAAACCGGAGCCTGCGCTCCGGGGATGCTGCGCATTTTACACGCGCTTATTGAATGCCTTGCGACGCCAGCCAGCGCTTCAATGCGAGCGCATCCATCGCCCCCGAGGTGCGCGCCGCCTCGGCGCCGTTCCTGAACAGGATCAGGCTGGGAATGCCGCGGATGTGGTGACGCATCGACACCTGCGGATGGGCCTCGGTGTCGACCTTGGCGAAGCGCACGCGCGTGCCCATCTCGGCCGCGACTTGCTGGAATACCGGCGCCATCATCTTGCAGGGGCCGCACCAGTCGGCCCAGAAGTCGACCAATACCGGCAGGCCGGCGCGGGCGATGAAGCGGTCGAAGCTGGCGGCGTTCAGGTCGACCGGCTTGCCGGGCAGCAGCGGCGAGCCGCATTTGCCGCATTTGGGTGCGTCGGCCAGGCGGTCGTCCGGCACGCGGTTGACGGCGAGGCAGTGGGGGCAGGCGAGTTCCATCGGGGTTCCTTGAAGCGAAGGGTCTTCGCTCCAAGGTGGGGGCGTGCGCCGGAAACTCAAGCGTGCGCGTCAGGCACGGGCGAGCAGGGGCACCAGTTCGCCCGCCGCGTCCAGCGCCGAGGTGTCGTCGAAGCCGCCGACGTGGGTGTCGCCGATGAACACCTGCGGCACGGTGCGGCGGCCGCCGGAGCGGGCGATCATTTCGTCCTGCCTGGCCGGGTCGAGGTCGATGCGGATCTTCTCGATTTCAGTCACGCCGCGGCTTTTGAGCAGGCGCTCGGCAGCCACGCAATAGGGACAGACGGCGGTGCAATACATCACGACTTTGGCCATGGGGGTTCCTTATTTCTTGGTGACGGGCAGGTTGGCGCGTTCCCACGCCATGATGCCGCCCGCCAGGTTGTACACGGTTTCGAAGCCGGCTTTTTTCAGCATGCCGCAGGCGCGCGACGAGCGCTGGCCGCTGCGGCAGGCGACCAGGATCGGCTTGCTCTTGAACTTGTCGAGTTCCTGCAGGCGGCCGGCCAGCTGGCCGAGCGGAATGTGCCTGGCTTTCGGAATGTGGCCGGCCGCGTATTCCTTGTCCTCGCGCACGTCGAGCACCAGCGCGTCGTCGTTGTACAGCCGGGTGGCTTTCAGCGTGTCGGCCTGCTCCACGCCGGACAGCTTGCCGCCGATGAAGGACCAGGCCAGCATGGCGCCCGACGCCAGCGCCAGCGCCACCAGCATCCAGTTGTCCTGCAGGAATTGCATATCCATGAATGTCTCCGCTTACAGGCCGCAGCCCGGTTTGACCCCGGCTTTTTTAAGCATGATGTCCAGCGGACAGAAACGGGTGAGGCCGGACTGGAACAGGTTGAAGCCGACGAAGGCGGTGAACCACAGCCAGGACAGCCGGGTCATGTCGACGCTGCCGGAAAAATGCGCCAGCGCCAGCGACAGCATGATGAAAAATCCGGCAATGATGCGGACCATACGTTCAACGGTCATGAGATAACTCCTGGTTCAAAGTAGAAAATTTGCGGTAATTGGCGGCGTAATACAGCACCGGGATCACCACCAGCGTGAGCAGGGTGGAGACGAGGATGCCGAAAACCAGGGACACCGCGAGGCCGCTGAAAATCGGGTCGTCGAGGATGAAGAAGGCGCCCATCATGGCCGCCAGCCCGGTCAGCACGATCGGCTTGGCGCGGGTGGCGCCGGCCTGGATGACCGCTTCCTGGAAGTCCATTCCGCCACGCACCTGCTCGTTGGCAAAATCGACCAGCAGAATGGAGTTGCGCACGATGATGCCGGCCAGCGCGATCATCCCGATCATCGAGGTGGCGGTGAACTGCGCGCCGAGCAGGGCGTGGCCGGGCATCACGCCGATGATGGTGAGCGGGATCGGCGCCATGATGACGAGCGGCGTTAGATAGCTCTTGAACTGCGCCACCACCAGGATGTAGATCAGGATCAGCCCGACGGCATAGGCGATGCCCATGTCGCGGAAGGTTTCGTAGGTCACCTGCCATTCGCCGTCCCATTTCAGGCTGAATCCGGCGTAGGGATCGGCCGGCTGGCGGATGAAATACTCGGCCAGCGTGCCGCCCTGTTCCAGCGGCCGGTCTTTCAGTGCGTCGCGCATGCCGAACAGGCCGTACAGCGGTGAATCCAGTTTGCCGCCGGCGTCGCCGAACACGAATACCACCGGCAGCAGATCCTTGTGGTAGATGGTCTTTTCGCGCGCGCTCGGCATCACTTCCACCAGTTCGGACAGCGGGATCAACTGGCCGTCGTTGCCGCGCACGCTCAATTTCAGCAGTTCGTCGATGCCGCTCAGGCGTTCCGGCGGCAGCGTGATGCGCACCGGGATCTCGTATTTGGCGCCGCTGCCGTGGATGGGGGTGACGTTCTCGCCCGCCAGCCCCATCCGCATCGCCGCGACGATATCCTTCTGCGCCACCCCCGCAATCGCCGCCTTGTTCTGCATGACGCGCAGCACGAAGCGCTGGGCGTCGTCCTCCACCGTGTCGTCGATCGCCACGATGCCCTCGGACTGCTCGAATACCTTGCGCACCTGCTTGGCGACCTGGATCTGCGCGTCGTAATCGGGGCCGTAGATTTCGGCGACGATCGGCGACATCACCGGCGGGCCGGGCGGCACTTCGACCACCTTGACGTCGGCGCCGTGCTTTCTGGCGACCGCCTCGACCGCCGGGCGGATCGCCTGCGCGATCTCGTGGCTCTTGCGGTCGCGCGCGTGCTTGTCGACCAGGTTGACCTGCAGGTCGCCGACCTCGGGGCCGGAACGCAGGTAATACTGCCGCACCAGGCCGTTGAAGTTGATCGGCGCCGCGGTGCCGGCGTAGGCCTGGTAGTCGGTGACTTCGGGCACCTGCGCGACGACCGTGCCCATTTCGCTCAGCACCTGCGCGGTTTTCTCCAGCGGCGTGCCGACCGGCATGTCGACGATGATCTGGAATTCCGACTTGTTGTCGAACGGCAGCATTTTCAAAATCACCAGCTGCACCGCCGGCAGCGCGACCGACAGCAGGATGGCGAGGCCGATGCCCAGCCACAGCTTGCGGCGCGCGCCGCGGCCTTCGACGCCGCGCAGGAAGGGGGTCAGCCGGGTACGGAACAGCCCGAGCAGCCTGGGTTCGCCGCCGTGGCCGGCGTGCGCTCCCTGCTTGATGAGCTTGAGCGCCAGCCAGGGGGTGACGACGAAAGCGATCGCCAGCGAGATCAGCATGCCGATCGAGGCGTTGATCGGGATCGGGCTCATGTACGGCCCCATCAGGCCGGAGACGAAGGCCATCGGCAAGAGCGCGGCGATGACGGTGAGGGTGGCGAGGATGGTCGGGCCGCCGACTTCGTCGACCGCGCGCGGAATGATCGCTGCGAGGCCGTCGTGGTCAAGCCCCATGCGGCGGTGGATGTTTTCCACCACCACGATGGCGTCGTCGACCAGGATGCCGATCGAGAAGATCAGCGCGAACAGCGACACCCGGTTGAGCGTGAAGCCCCATGCCCACGAGGCGAACAGCGTGGCGGCCAGCGTCAGCAGCACCGCCGCGCCGACGATCAGCGCCTCGCGGCGGCCGAGCGCGAACAGCACCAGCAGCACCACCGAGGCGGTGGCGAAGATCAGCTTCTGGATCAGCTTCTTGGCCTTGTCGTCGGCGGTGGCGCCGTAGTTGCGGGTGACGCTGGCTTCGATGCCTTCGGGCAGCACGCTGTTGCGCAGGGCGTCGACGCGGGCAATCACCTTTTCCGCGACGTCGACCGCGTTTTCGCCCGGCTTTTTGGAAATGGCGAGCGTCACCGCCGGATAGGTCTGGCCCTTGTCGGCCTGGTGCGTGCCGCCTGCGCCGGGGCCGTGCCAGACGTAGCGGGTGGGCTGGTCGGGGCCGGCAACGACGCTGGCAATGTCGCTCATGTAGACCGGGCGGCCTTGCGCGACGCCGATCACCAGCTGCCTGACGTCCTCGGCGCCGGTGAGGAAGGTGCCGGTCTGCACCAGGATTTCCTGGTTGTTGGATACCAGCGTGCCGGACGGCTGCGCCGCGTTGGCGACCTGCAGGGCGTCGCGGATGTCCTGCGGCGAGATGCCGAATGCCGCCATGCGGTCGGGATCCATCATCACCCGCACCGCGCGGCCGGGGCCGCCGACGGTGGTGACCTCGCGGGTGCCGGCGATGCGCTTCAGCTCGATTTCCGCGGCGTGCGCCGCCTGCTCCAGTTCGTAGGCGCCGCGCGTCTCGTCGCGCGTCCACAGGGTGACGGTGACGATCGGCACGTCGTCGATGCCGAGTGGCTTGATGATGGGTTCGCCGACCCCGAGTTCGGGCGAGACCCAGTCGCGGTTGGCCTGGATGGCGTCGTACAGCCGCACCAGCGCCTGGGTGCGGTCCTGGCCGACGAGGTACTGCACGGTCAGCACCGCCATCCCGGGCTTGGACACGGAATAAATGTGTTCGATGCCGGCGATCTGCGACAGCACCTGCTCGGCGGGGGTGGCGACCAGCGCCTCCACGTCCTTCGCCGAGGCGCCGGGGAAGGGGATGAACACGTTGGCCATGGTCACGTTGATCTGCGGCTCTTCCTCGCGCGGCGTGACCAGGATGGCGAACAGCCCCAGCAGGGCCGCGATCAGCGCGATCAGCGGGGTGAGCTGGGATGTGAGGAAAAAACGGGCGACGCGTCCGGAGAGTCCCATGCGCACTCCTGCTTATTTGGCGGACGGGTTGGCGGCGCTTTTGGCGTAAATCCCCGCCTTCACCGGTTCGAGCGCAATGATGTCGCCCGGGTTGAGGCCGGCCAGCACTTCCACCTGCCCGCGCGCCTGGGGCGTGCCCAGGCGAACCTGCCGCAGGCTCACCTTGTCCCGGTTCACCACGTAGACCGCGGTGATTTCGGAGCGGCGCACCACGGCGCTGGCCGGGATGCTGAGCTTGCGCGCGCTGGCCACCGAAAAATGCGCCCGCGCGAACATGCCAGGGATGACGCCTTCCAGGCCGGCCGGCAGGTCGATGCGCACCTTGACGGTGTGGGTGGCGGCATCGGCCGACGGCAGCACGGTGACGCCGGCGGCGTCGATCCATTTGTCGAGCGAAGGGATTTCAATCGCGACACGCGGCGCGGCCTTCACCTCGGCCAGCTTGTACTGCGGAATATTGGCGACCACCCGCATGTCCTTGGGGTCGAAGCCGGTCATCAAGGGCTTTCCGGGCGTCACGGTTTCCCCCACCTCCACGTGGCGGGCGGCGACCACCCCGGAAAATGGCGCGGTAATCACGGTGTAGCCGCTTACTGCTGCGGATTGCCCTGCCCCGGCGCGGGCAGCGCGGGCGGCCGCTTCGGCCGCGCGGAATTCTGCGGTGGCGCGGTCGAGTGCGGCCTGACTGATGAATTTCTGCTGGAACAGCTGCTGCTGGCGCTCGTAATTGGCGCGTGCGTTAGCCAGCGTGGCGGCGGCCTGCGCCACTTGCGCCTGGCTGCCCGCCACGGCGGAGGACAACTCCTGCGCCGACAGCCGCACGATCACCGAGCCCGCCTTGACGTAATCGCCGGCATCGAAATTGACCGCCGCCACGCGTCCCGACACCTGGGCGGCGACGGTCGATTGCTTGACGGCTTCAACCGTGGCTTCGGTGGAGTAGCCGCTGTCGGTCATCTGGTATTGCACCGGGGCAACGGCGAAAGGCAGGGCGGCCCAGGCGGCGGGAGAGGCAAGGATGGCGCAGGCAAGTACGAGTAGACGAGCGGGATTCAGCACAGATGCGACTCCGTGAAATGGTTTATTAGGATAATCTAATTTACCATTTGATTCAATAATTTGGGCAATGTTTCCCGCCCGGGCGGTAGGATTGCGGCAGGTTTCAAGTATGCCCCACATGGGGGCCCCGATCCACCGCCGCCGACGTGCGCAGGGAGCCGTGGGCAATGCCGCACCATAAAACAAAAGCCCGGCACGTCTGCGCGTGGCCGGGCCCGGGATGTCGACTCGCTGGTTACTTGGTGAAACCGCAGAAAACGTCGCGCATCATCCCCAGAAGCTTCAGCGTGCGGGTGTCGCCGACGCGATAAAACACCCGGTTGGCGTCCTTGCGGGTACGCAATACGCCCTTGTCGCGCAGGATGGCCAGGTGCTGCGAGATATTGCTTTGCGAGGTGCCGACGTGGTCGACGATGTCCTGCACGCTGACCTCCTTGTCGCCCAGGACGCAAAGGATTTTCAGACGCAGCGGATGCGACATGGCTTTCATCGCACGCGAAGCCTGTTCGATGTGCTCGTCCTTGTCCATGAGGTCCACTTCGTCCCAATCGGCTGCCATATTCATTACCTCGATCCTGTTCGTGTAGTACCCTGACGCGGCGCGGTTTTTTGCTGAAACCCGCGTGATACCGCATTTTGAAGCAACATGTTGCATTGCGTATAGATTAGCAATCACGCATATATTAAAATAATCCCATGAAAACAAGTCAGGTTATACAAATTTTTTCATGAAGACCTCGCCGGTTCTCCTTCTCATCCTCGACGGTTTCGGTTGCCGCGCGGAGCGCGCGGACAATGCGATCGCGCAAGCCAGAAAACCCAACTGGGACCGGCTCTGGAAGCATAACCCGCACACCCTGATCCACGCTTCCGAGTCCGAAGTGGGACTGCCCAAGGGGCAAATGGGGAATTCCGAGGTGGGGCATCTCAACATCGGCGCGGGACGCGTGGTGTATCAGGAGTTCACCCGCATCGACCACGCCATCGAGTCCGGCTATTTCTACACCAACCCGGCGCTGCTGAATGCGGTGCATCGGGTGCGCGACCAGGACAAGACCCTGCATGTGCTGGGCCTGCTGTCGGACGGCGGCGTGCATAGCCACGAGTCGCACTTCCACGCCTTGCTGGAACTGGCGGCGCGCGAAGGACTGCGCAAGGTGTGCCTGCATGTGTTTCTGGATGGCCGCGACACGCCGCCGAAAAGCGCCGAGACCTACCTGCGCCGCCTGATCGCAAAAACCGAACAGGCTGGCGTCGGCCACATCGCGTCGATGATCGGTCGCTACTATGCGATGGACCGCGACCGCCGCTGGCAACGGGTCAAAGCTGCGTACGACTTGCTGACGCAGGGGCGTGCCGAGTTTCGCGCCGACGATCCGCTGGCCGGGCTGGAGGCCGCATACGCGCGCGGCGAGACCGATGAGTTCATCAAGGCCACCGCGATCCTGCCGCCGGATGCCGGGCCGGTGAAGATGGAAGACGGCGATGCGGTGATCTTTCTCAACTTCCGCTCCGACCGCGCGCGGCAGCTGTCGCGGCCGTTCATCGAATCCGATTTCAGCGAGTTCGAACGCGAAGTCACGCCGCGCCTGGCCACCTACTGCACGTTGACCGGCTACAGCGACGACTTCGACGTGTCGGTCGCATTTCCGCCCGAGCGCATCAAGAATGGCCTGGGCGAATACGTCGCCAACCTCGGCCTGCGCCAGCTGCGCATTGCCGAAACCGAAAAATATCCGCACGTCACTTTCTTTTTCAACGGCGGCGAGGAAATTTCCTTTCCCGGCGAAGATCGCGTGCTGGTGCCGTCTCCCGACGTTGCAACCTACGACCTCAAACCCGAAATGAGCGCTTTCGAGGTCACCGACAAACTGCTCGCGGCAATCAACGGCAAACAGTACGACGTCATCGTCTGCAACTACGCCAACCCCGACATGGTGGGGCATACCGGTGATCTGCAGGCGGCGATCAAGGCCATCGAAACCGTCGACACCTGCCTGGGCCGGGTGGTGGAGGCACAGCTGGCGCGCGGCGGCGAAGTGCTGGTGACGGCCGACCACGGCAACGCCGAGCTGATGCGCGACGCCGAAACCGGGCAGGCGCATACCGCGCACACCATGAATCTGGTGCCGCTCATCTATATCGGGCGGCGCCGCGCCACGCTGGCCGAAACCGGCGCGCTCGAAGACGTCAGCCCGACCCTGCTGAAAATGATGGGATTGCCGCAACCCCCTGAAATGACGGGCGAAGCCCTGCTTCAATTTGAGTAAGCCCGCCCGCTTCGGGTAAGCTCGGCAGGGTGAACTTCAAACAATCCCTCGCCCTGCTGGCGCTGCTGGGACCGCTGGGCGCCGGCGCCAACCAGGTCGAACGCAAGCAATCCGAGCTCGACGCGCTCAAGCAACGTCTGCACACCCTGCAGACGGAGTTTCGCAACACGCAGGCGCACCGCCAGGAAGCAGCCGACGAACTGCGCCAGTCCGAACGCGCCATCAGCAGCGCGGTGCGTCAGTTGCGCGAACTGGACAGCGAGCGCCAGCGCACCGATAGCGATCTGCAGACGCTGACGCAGCAGGCCGAAGCCGTTGCGGCGCGCATTCGCCAGCAACAGGCCGGCCTGGGCCGGGCGCTCAAGGCCGCCTACCAGCGCGGACAGGGCGATGCGCTCAAACTCATGCTCAACGGCACGGACCCCAACCAGACCGCGCGCGACCTGCGCTATCTGACGCATCTGTCGCGTGCCCAGCATGCCCAGATCGAAACGCTGCGCGCCGATCTCGCACAACTGGCGGCGCTGCAACAGCAGACCGCGCAAAAAACGACCGAGTTGACGCAGTTGCAGGCGGCGCGCGAGGCCGAGCAAAGGAAGCTGCTGGCCGACAGGCGCGCCCGCGAGGCGGTGCTGCAGAACCTATCGGCTCAAATCCAGCAGCAGCGGCGTGAAATTTCCAACCTGAAACGCGACGAGCGCAGCCTGACCCAATTGGTGGAGCGTCTCGGCCGCCTGATGGCGCAGCAGGCGGCGCGCGAGGCGGCGCGCGCCCGTGCTGCGCAGCAGGCGCAGAAATCCCCGAAGGCCGAGACGGAGACGGTCGGCCAGCCGCGCCGCGCAGTGGCCGTGAATGCCGAAACGCCGGTGGCGTTTCGCTCGGAACGGCCTTTCTCCGGGCTGAAAGGCTTGCTGCGCTTGCCGGTTGCGGGGGAACTCATGAATCGCTTCGGGGCTCCGAGAGAGGAGGGCGGAGTGAGTTGGAAAGGCCTGTTCATCCGGGCCGCGCAAGGGTCGGCGGTGAAGGCGATCGCTGCCGGGCAGGTGGTGTTTGCCGAGTGGCTGCGCGGCTTCGGCAACCTCATTATTGTCGACCATGGCGAGGGCTATATGAGCCTGTACAGCAATAATGAAAGTCTGTATAAGCAGGTTGGCGAACGGGTTCAGCCCGGCGACGCGATCGCCACGGTCGGCAACAGCGGCGGCCAGCCCGACCCCGGCCTGTATTTCGAAATGCGGCATCAAAGCCGCCCTGTTAATCCCCTCCTGTGGGTGAAGTGAGATGACGCACAAGGCAAAATTCGTACTCGTCGGCCTGGCCGGCGTACTGGCGGGCGCGGCGCTGACGGTCAACCTGTCGGCGATCGCCAACAAGGAAGCGGAGACGGCGCTGCCGGTCGAAGAGCTGCGTGCCTTTACCGATGTGTTCGCCCGCATCAAGAGCGATTACGTCGAGCCGGTGGAAGACAAGAAGCTGATCACCGAGGCGATCAACGGCATGCTGACCGGGCTGGATCCGCATTCCACGTATCTGGACGCCGAAGGCTTCAAGGATCTGCAGGTGGGCACGCAGGGCGAATTCGGCGGCCTGGGCATCGAGGTCGGCATGGAAGACGGCTTCGTCAAGGTCGTTTCGCCGATCGAGGACACGCCGGCCTTCAAGGCCGGGGTCAAGCCTGGCGATCTGATCATCAAGCTCGACGATACCCCGGTGAAGGGCATGACGCTGAACGATGCGGTCAAGCGCATGCGCGGCAAGCCGGGGGCGACCATCAGGCTTACCATCGCGCGCAAGGGCGTCGACAAGCCCATCGTGCTGACGCTGACGCGGGCGATCATCAAGATTCGCAGCGTCAAGTCCAAGCTGCTGGAAAACGGCTACGGCTATGTGCGCGTGACGCAGTTCCAGGAACACACCGGCGAGCTGCTGGCCGAGGCCCTGGGCAAGCTGTACAAGGACAACAAGGCGCCGCTGAAGGGGCTGATCCTCGATCTGCGCAACGACCCGGGCGGTTTGCTCAATGGCGCGGTGGCGGTGACGGCAGCTTTCGTCAAGCCCGACAGCCTGGTGGTGTATACCGAGGGCCGTACCGACGACGCCAAGATGCGGCTGACCGCCAGCCGTGAAAACTATCTGCGGCCGATGCAGATCGATTATCTGAAAAACCTGCCGGATGGCGTGAAACAGGTGCCGATGGTGGTGCTGGTGAACAGCGGATCGGCCTCGGCATCCGAAATCGTGGCGGGCGCCCTGCAGGACCACAAGCGCGCCGTCGTGATGGGTACCCGCACCTTCGGCAAGGGCTCGGTGCAGACCATCCTGCCGATCGGCAATGGCACCGCGATCAAGCTCACCACCGCGCGCTACTTCACGCCGAACGGGCGCTCCATCCAGGCCAAGGGCATCGAGCCGGATATCGTGGTGGAAGATCCGGCGATGCCATCGGCGGATGAGGGACTGGAAATTCGCGAGGCCGATCTCGACAAGCACCTGAGCAATCCAAACGGCGGGGAATCGGCCCCGGCGAGCAAGCCGGCCGACAGCATCAAGGCGCCGCCGGCCGATCAGCCGGGCAAGGACAAAAAACCGCTGACGCTGGAGCCGGGCGAGATCGTTTCGAAGAACGATTTCCAGGTGAATCAGGCGCTCAATCTGCTGAAAGGCTTGCAGATCCTGCAGGGACGCTGAGCAAAAATGCGCTGCCGCTGCCGGGGCAGCGGCAGCGCGGACGACGCGGTATATACTGTGCCTATCTAGCCTGTCGGGGGTGCCATGCGTCCGTGTGACCTCGAGAAAAACCGCGAAATCGTCTTCCATCCTGTGCCCGCAGGCCAAGTGGAACGCGCCCTGTCCTTGCTGGAAGGCCTGGAAGGCTTGCAGGTGACGGCGGGGACGGGGGGCGACCGTCTGCTGGTGAGCTACCACATCTGCGAGTACACCCTGGAAGGGCTCGAAACCGCACTGGCGAGTCAGGGATTCCATCTCGACAACAGCCTGCTCAGCAAGCTCAAGCGTGCGCTGGCCTACTTTTGCGAGGGCGTGCAGCGGCGCAATGTCGCGGCCAACGAACCGGACATCAAATCCCAGCAGGCTTTCATGAAAGTCTACGAACGCCATCTGCATGGCGATTGCGACGCGACGCCCGAGGAATGGCGCGGCTATAAATAGCCGCGTCGCCGTGCATGGACCTGAATGACGATCAACTGCTGCGCTACAGCCGGCATATTCTGTTGCCGCAAGTCGGCGTGGCCGGACAGGCGCGCATCTCCGAAGCCTCGGTGCTGATCGTCGGTGCCGGGGGGCTGGGGTGCCCGGTGGCGCTCTATCTGGGCGCAGCCGGCGTCGGCCGGTTGCTGCTGGCCGACGGCGACACCGTCGACCTCACCAACCTGCAGCGCCAGATCGGCCACGCCAGCGCAGCGATCGGGCAGAACAAGGCCGATTCGCTCGCGCGCAGCGTGCTGGCCATCAACCCCGGAATCGACGTGCAGCCGATTCGTCAAACGCTCGTCGGCAATGCCCTGCACGAGGCGGTGGCGGGGGTGGACCTGGTGGTCGATGCATCGGACAACTTCGCCACCCGGCATGCCGTCAACCGTGCCTGTGTGCTGCTCGGCAAGCCGCTGGTGTCGGGCGCCGCGATCGGGTTTTCGGGACAGCTGGCCGTCTTCGACCCGCGCCGCGCCGGCAGCCCCTGTTATCACTGCCTGTTTCCCGATCACGCGGATGAGCCCGAATTACGCTGTGCCGAGGCGGGGGTTTTTTCGCCGCTGGTTGGCGTGATCGGGGCGATGCAAGCGATGGAGGCGCTGAAATATCTGGCCCAGGTGGGCGAACTGCTGGTGGGCAGACTGCTGTTATGGGACGGCCTGCGCGCCGACGCCCGCGTGATGAAGGTGCCGCGCGACCCGGCCTGCCTGGTGTGCGGCCAGGCAGGCGGCGTTCAGGCAGGGTGAGCGTCGAGCAGGCGCGACAGCAGCAGGTCGATGTCGCCGCCCGGCGCGCGGGTAAACCCGCTCTTGGCAAACTGGTGCCAGCGCCCCACCACTACGCATTGCAGTAGATTGGCCAGCGGCGCGCTGCGTTCGGCCAGCTCGTCGCCGGCCAGCCGCAGGCATTGCCGCAACTGGGCTTCAATGCGGTCGTGCAGTTGATTGATGCGTTTTTGCAGGCGCTCGTTTTCATGCACCAGTGCGTCGCCGATCAGCACCCGCGTCATGCCGGGATTCTTCGCCGCAAAATTCAGCAGCATGCCGAGGATGGCCTTGACCTGCGCAGCCGGCGAGGGGAGGTCGGCAGTGATGCGCGCGATCAGCCCGAACAGCGTCTGTTCGATGAACTCGATCAAGCCCTCATACATCTGCGCCTTGCTGGAAAAGTGGCGGTATAGCGCCGCTTCCGACACGCCGACGCGTGCGGCGAGAGCGGCCGTGGTGATTTTCTCGGGCTGCGGTTCCTGCAGCATCGCGGCCAGCGTCTGCAGAATCTGCACGCGGCGCTCGCCGGGTTTTCTGACTTCCCCTTCCATCAGGCACTCCCCTGTTTTTATT
>VFQO010000340.1_pt1 | contig 52897 bp, 44 predicted proteins | sample 3512331 | NCBI WGS metagenome assembly VFQO01 (sample SAMN10412371, study PRJNA504923) | tailings metagenome | isolation source: Replicate 3 from Balatoc abandoned mine | place: Philippines: Itogon, Benguet | collected 2017-08-28 | reverse complement strand
TGGAAGGAAATCACCATTCAGCTTCCTTCGGCATAACACAAATGAAGTTGTTACAATAAATAAAGTTGGTTGTATTAAGGATTAAGCATGGCAAAAGAGAAAATAGACAGAAGGGTTTTTGAAAATGAAACCGGTGTTCAGGGTCAATATAAAAATTGGTTCCTTGAGTATGCATCGTATGTAATATTAGAGAGGGCAGTGCCTGCATTGGAAGATGGATTGAAGCCGGTGCAAAGAAGAATTCTTCATTCCATGAAGGAAATGGATGATGGACGATTCAATAAAGTGGCTAATATCATTGGGCAAAGCATGCAGTATCACCCCCATGGAGATGCCAGTATTGGTGATGCTTTGGTAAACCTAGGACAAAAAGATTTATTAATTGAAACTCAGGGTAACTGGGGAGATGTTAGAACCGGTGATTCAGCAGCTGCTTCACGATATATTGAAGCGCGTTTGTCAAAGTTTGCTTTGGAAGTAGCGTTTAATGCAAAAACTACAGAGTGGCAATTGAGTTATGATGGAAGAAAGAACGAACCGGTTCATCTTCCTATGAAATTTCCTTTGTTACTAGCGCAGGGGGCCGATGGGATTGCAGTTGGGTTGTCTACTAAGATTCTACCGCACAATTTCTGTGAACTAATAGACGCTGCTATCAAACATTTAAAAGGCAGGAAATTTGAATTGTATCCTGATTTTCAGACCGGGGGTATGATTGATGTTTCTGCTTATAACGAAGGTAAGCGTGGTGGTAAAGTACGAGTAAGAGCGCATATAGAAGAGCTGGACAAAAAAACATTGGTTATTCGCGATGTGCCATATGGGGTAACCACAACACAATTAATGGAGAGCATCACCAAAGCCAATGAACAGGGGAAAATCAAGATTAAAAAAGTTACGGATGTAACGGCCAAGGAAGTAGAAATTCATATTGATTTGGCTACGGGTATTTCACCAGATATAACCATTGATGCCTTATATGCATTCACAGATTGTGAAGTGAGCATTTCTCCGAATGCCTGTGTAATTGAAGCACATAAGCCACGCTTCATGGGAGTGCAGGAATTACTTAAGTCTTCAGTGGATCTTACGAAGGGCCTACTTAAGAAGGAACTTGAAATTAAATTAGCTGAGTTAGAAGACAAATGGCACTACACTTCTCTGGAAAAAATATTTTTTGAAGAAAAAATTTATAAGGAGTTAGAGCAGAAGCATGCTACTTGGGAAGAGGTAATTGCAGCTATTGACAAAGCATTTGGTCCTTTCAAGAAAAAACTGAAAAGACCTATTGAACGGGAAGATATTTTGAAGCTGACTGAAAAACCGGTAAGAAGAATTTATCGTCTTGATATCAATGAATTGAATAATCAAATTAAAAATATTGAAGCCGATATTCAGCAGGTTAACCACGATTTGGAACACCTGACTGATTTTGCCATTGCTTACTACGATAATCTTTTAAAGAAATTTGGAAAGGGCAGGGAAAGAAAGACAGAAATTAAAGAGTTTGATACCATTCAGGTTAAACATGTTGCCATCGCCAATACCAAACTGTACATCAATCGTGCCGAAGGCTTTATTGGTACTGGTTTAAAGAAAGATGAATTTTTATGTGAGTGTTCTGATTACGACGATATCATTGCCTTTACCAAGTCGGGCATCATGAAAGTGATTAAAGTTTCTGATAAAACATTTATTGGAAAAGATATTATTCATGCGGCCATATTTGTGAAAAATGATGAGCGTACTACTTACAATATGATTTACCTAGATGGCAAATCTGGTGTTAGTTATGCGAAACGTTTTAATGTTACTGGTGTTACCCGCGACAAAGAGTACGATTTAACCAAGGGCACAGAAAAAAGTAAAGTACATTATTTGTCGGCCAATCCTAACGGAGAAGCAGAAGTATTAAAGATTGTACTGAGCCCTAATTGTACGGCCCGCATTAAAGAACTGGATTTTTATTTTGAGGAATTGGAAATCAAGGGCAGAGGCAGCATGGGGAATCAGGTAACCAAGTATCCAATTAAAACGGTTAAACTAAAAGAAGCGGGTAAGAGTACATTGGCTGGTAGAAAACTATGGTTCGATGATAAGTTCGGCAGACTGAATACAGAAGAGAAAGGACAGTATTTAGGTATATTTGAAGACGAACGCATTCTAGTGATATATCAGGATGGATCCTATGAATTAACCGATACAGAAATTACACAACGTTTTGAACCTGAGAAAGTAGCATTGATTGAACAGTTTAATCCCGAGAAAACCATTACAGCTGTGTATCTAGATGCTGATAAAGGGCAGTACAATATAAAGCGTTTCAAAATTGAAACCAGCACCATGAAAACCCAGTTCACTTTTATTAAAGAAGGAAAGGACAATCGTCTGGAAGCTGTTACCACCGAAGCAGAGCCTATTCTGGTAGTGCAAACTGGACGTGGTCAGCAGGTACGAAAAGCCAAGTTTAAAGTAGCGAAAATGGTGGAAGTAATGGGATGGAAAGCTGTTGGCGCCAAGCTAACCGATTTTAACAAGAGCATAGAAATGGAGTGGGAAACAAGACCCCCGGCAGATACTGCTCAAACCGAATTATTTTAATTCAGCCATATGGAAACTATTCAAGTTGGTCAATACAATACATTAAAAGTAAGCCGTAAGGTAGACTTTGGATTTTACCTGGAAGATGGTGCTGAAGGCATTTTATTGCCCAAAAGATTTGCACCTAAAGACTTGAAAATCGGCGATGAATTGCGTGTGTTTGTTTATCACGATTCAGACAACCGATTAATTGCTACTACGCAGGAACCCAAAGCAATTGTGGGTGAAATTGCCAAACTGAAAGTGGTATCTGTAACCAAGCAGGGTGCTTTTCTAGATTGGGGTTTGATGAAGGATTTATTTGTTCCGGTTTCCAAACAAATTTCAGGAATGCGTATGGGTGGATCATATCTGGTGATGCCCTATATTGATGAAATGACTGGTAGGGTAGCTGCTACAGAAAAGATTGAGAACCTGATGAGCAACGATGAACTCACTGTAAAAGAAATGGATCCCGTAGATCTTTTTGTTTACAGAACTTCAGAGCTGGGTTATGTAATGATCATCAATAACAAACATATTGGGATTCTCCATGGTAATGAGGTTTTTCAAAAACTGGAAATTGGAGATAAAGTAAAGGGGTTCATTAAAAAAATCAGACCCGATAATAAAATTGATGTGATAGTTGGTAAACCGGGTTTTTCCAAAGTGGAAGATGAAGGACAGAAAATACTCCAGCTTTTACGCGAGAACAACGGATACCTTCCTTATAACGACAAGTCTGATCCCACCGATATCTATGATTTCTTCGGCATGAGCAAGAAAGCATTTAAGATGACTACCGGTAATTTATACAAGCAGAAACTAATCAGTTTTACACAGACAGGTATTCAGTTAATTGAATCCTAATTGTGCTAACATGTGTTAGTATTTTAACTAACTTTGCTGCTCAAATTCAAGGAATATGTCTACAAAAACAGTTTATATTGTTTCGGCAGTAAGAACCCCTATTGGTAGTTTCGGTGGAAGTTTAAAGGATTTTACGGCTACTCAATTAGGTGGTATTGCCATTAAAGGTGCTTTGTCTAAAGCTGGCATTGATGCCAATCAGGTAAATGAAGTATTGATGGGTTGTGTAATACAAGCCAATACTGGTCAGGCACCTGCCAGACAAGCTGCTAAATTTGCAGGCCTTCCAGATTCAGTTATTGCTACAACGGTGAATAAGGTTTGTGCCAGTGGTATGAAAGCCATTTCGCAAGGAGTTCAGTCTATTCTTTTAGGGGATTCAGATATAGTTGTTGCAGGTGGAATGGAGAGCATGAGCAATGTTCCCTTTTACAGTCCGAACCTGCGCTGGGGAAACAAGTATGGCAATGTGCAAATGATTGACGGCCTGGCTAAAGATGGATTAACCGATGTGTATCATAATTATGCAATGGGAAATGCTGCTGAATTATGCGCCAAGGAATGTAATATCAGTAGAGAAGACCAGGATGCATTCGCTATTGAAAGTTATAAAAGAAGTCAGGGTGCATGGGAGAAAGGCTGGTTTAATGAAGAAATTGTACCAGTAGAAATTCCTAATAAAAAAGGAGACCCAATTATTTTTGCTAAAGATGAAGAACCTTACAATGTAAAGTTTGATAAAATTGCAGGATTAAAGCCCGCATTTGTGAAAGACGGCACTGTTACTGCAGCCAATGCAAGCACCATGAACGATGGTGCAGCAGCTGTAGTATTAATGAGTAAGGAAAAAGCAGATGCTTTAGGCATCAAGCCATTGGCTATTGTTCGCTCTTATGCAGATGCAGAGCAGGCTCCCGAATGGTTTACTACAACTCCTTCATTGGCAGTGCCTAAGGCAGTGGCCAAAGCAGGATTGCAAATGAGCGATATTGATTTTGTTGAATTGAATGAAGCGTTCTCCGTTGTAGGAATTGTAAACGCCCAGAAAATGAATTTATCTACGGATAAAGTAAACGTACATGGTGGTGCTGTTTCCATTGGACATCCTTTGGGTTGCAGTGGTGCCAGAATCATTGTTACTTTAATCAACGTATTGAAACAACAGGGGGGTAAATTTGGCGCAGCCGGTATTTGTAACGGTGGTGGTGGGGCCAGCGCTATGGTTGTGGAATTGGCTTAGTAATTACTAAGCCCCACTCTTTGTTGAATATATTCAGATTGCGTGGCGGCTTTTAGCATTTCCAATGCAAGGTCGCCCGCATTTATTCTGTAATGATTGGGTTCAGGAGCATAGTTGATACTGGTAATATAAATTCCTGTTTCATCTTTATCATGAATGTCGGCAGGACAAAAGAAAGTCCAATCCAGATTGCTTCCGAGTAAAGTTTCAAATGCTTTAAGGTGTTCATTTCCCACCGCCAGGTACTCTTCGGGGTACTCTTCATCGTGTAATATCAGTGTGTTGTCTTCTGCGTTTAGAACCCCTAATCCGCCAAGCGCCACAATTCTTCTTTTCCCTTTTTTCTGCATCTGTTCAACTATATTTTTTATGCCCAGGCTTCTGGTTTTATCAGATCCGTCTGGTGCGCCCCCTAATACAGATATAATTGTATCAGCATGCTCAATGGCTTTGGCAACATCTTTTTCATTGAATAAATACCCTTTCTGCGCAGTCAGTAAAACATTGGTTTGCTCTCTGTCAATCAGGGATTCAACATTTCTTCCGAACGCGGTAACATGGTGTCCTTGGTTTAATGCCATTTGCACAATTCTTTTACCCACTTGACCAGTTGCGCCAAAAACGGTAATATTCATAAATTGAAAATTTGAGTACTAGGCGGCCACCTGCTCTGCAATTTCACTCATATTTATGCCCTGATGGCTTTCATCATAAGTACATTCTCCGTTTCTAATAATCAGAATCTGCGGAGACTCATGGTAAACGTTGAATTTATCGGCAATGGCATTAGAGATATTGCGATAGCTTAACAAATCGAGGTAACAGAAATTGGCATTGGCTGGAGCATCTTCTCTTTCCAAACGGTTCAATGCCATGGAACTGATAGAGCAACGGGTACTATGTTTAAAAATAACCTGTGGCTTATCAAAAGAATCTTTAATAATCTGATCAATGGTTGAAATATCTGTTAAATGAATCCAATTCATAATGCTGATTTCTGCAAAATTAATTCATTTAAATAAAGCACCATAGATTACCCTCTGAAATAACGAGGATTGGTTGTAGGGCATCCCTTTCCTTTAACAGAAGCGCAGGAACTGAATACCAACGCTGTGCTGATGGCGATAAGAAGAATGAGACTGATTTTTTTCATGCTGTTGGGCTTTATCTTGGAAGATGTATTTTGCACCTGAACAAAGATATCAATTCAGGGGAATATGCTGCCTGTTTTTGTATTCAATATTGTTAAATTGTTTTGACTAAACTATAAACGAATGAAGGTTCATTTTATTTCAATTGGGGGTAGTGTGATGCATCAACTGGCCATCGCACTAAAAAAGAAAGGATATCAGGTAACCGGCACAGACGACGAAATTTTTGAACCAGCCCTTAGTAATCTAAGAGAATCAGGTATTTTGCCGGAATCAATTGGGTGGAATCCTGAATGCATTACACCAGATCTGGACGCTGTTATTCTGGGTATGCATGCCAGGGCAGAAAATCCGGAGTTATTGAAAGCCAAGGATTTATGTTTGCCTATTTATTCATTTCCCGAGTATATTTATCAGGAATCAGTTCAGAAAAAACGGGTTATTGTTGGAGGCAGTCACGGAAAAACAACCACCACCAGCATGATCATGCATGTGTTGAAAGAACAGCAAATGTCTTTTGATTATCTGGTGGGAGCCAAACTGTCGGGTTTTAATCAGTCGGTTCAGATTACCGATGCCCCTGTGATTGTTTGCGAAGGAGATGAATATCCTGCCAGTGTTTTGGAAAAAAGACCCAAATTTCATTTTCTATTTCCTCATGTAGCCATCCTAACGGGTATTGCCTGGGATCATATCAATGTGTTTCCCACATTTGATTTCTATCTGGAACAGTTTGTGATTTTTATTCAAAAAATAGAGCCGGGTGGCATTTTAATTTTTAATGAAACGGATCCAGTTTTGTTAGAACTTATAGAGAAAAACAAAAGATTGGATATTCAATATCAACCTTATGGTATTCCACCGCATGAAATAAAGGATGGAAGCACAATACTTGAAATTGATGGTATAAAAGGTGACTTAAGTGTTTTTGGTAATCACAATCTGATGAATGCAATGGCAGCGTATTATGCCTGCTCGCAATTAGGTGTTTCTACGGAAGCTTTTTTACAATCCATTGCTAGCTTTACTGGCGCAGCTAAAAGATTGGAATTGCTAGCAAAAAACAATTCCACCAATATTTATCGCGATTTTGCCCACGCACCCAGTAAAGTGAAAGCAACAGTGGAAGCAGTTAAACAACAGTTCCCGCAAAGAAAATTAATTGCTGTTCTGGAATTGCATACCTATAGTAGTTTGAACGTGAATTTCATGAATGAATACAAAGGCGCACTGGATGGGGTAGACGAAGCGGTTGTTTTTTATGCGAAGCATGTATTGGAAATCAAGCAGATGCCCGATTTGCCAGCAGAAAAAGTAAAGGAAGGATTTGGGAATGATGCATTAATTGTTTTGAATGACAAGGCTGAATTGTTGAATTGGTTGAGGAAAATTAACACAGTCAATGCAAATATTCTATTCATGAGTAGTGGAAATTATGATGGATTAAACATAAATTCGTTGGCAGAAGAAATCATGCCAACATCATCTTGAAATTATAGAATGAAATTAAATTTAACCAGACCCATCGCTTTTATTGATCTTGAAACAACCGGTGTAAATATCAGTAATGACCGAATAGTAGAGATTGCTATAGTGAAAATATTAACGGATGGAACTAAACAGGTAAAACGGAAATTGATTAATCCCCAGATACCTATTCCTGCGGGGGCGTCTGATGTTCATGGTATCACAGATGAAATGGTTAAAGATGCACCTAGTTTTAAACAGATAGCCAACGAAGTAAAGCAGTTTATTGAAAATTGTGATTTAGGAGGATATAATAGTAATCGTTTTGACATACCCATGCTTATTGAAGAGTTCCTAAGAGCGGGAGTACCTTTCTCTGCGGATGGCAGGAAGCTGGTAGATGTTCAGAAAGTTTTCCATATGATGGAACAAAGAACATTGGGTGCAGCCTACAAATTTTATTGCAATAAAGTATTGGAAGATGCACATAGCGCAGAAGCAGATGCAACAGCCACCTGGGAAGTATTGGAAGCACAGATTGAAAGGTACCCTCAGATTGGCAATACAGTTGAAAGTATTGTGAAGTTTACCGGAGAAGATGATATAGTTGATTTTGCCAGAAGGTTTGTAAAAGAAAACGGAGTGGAAGTATTCAACTTTGGTAAGCACAAGGGCAAACCAGTTGTTCAGGTACTAAAAGAAGAACCACAGTATTATGACTGGATGATGAAAGGAGACTTTGCTATGAACACAAAACAGAAATTAACAGAAATATTAAACAGGACCTTGCTTAAAAAATAAATGCCGGAAAAAATTGTCATCATACCAACCTATAATGAGAGAGAGAATATCGCTTCTATGATTGATGCCGTTATGGCATTGAATCTGGGATATCATATTCTGGTAATAGATGATGGTTCTCCAGATGGTACCGCTGAAATTGTAAGAAATGCCATTCAACAATATCCTGGTCAGGTTTTTCTGGAAGAGCGAAAAGGAAAATTAGGGTTAGGAACGGCTTATATACATGGATTCAAGTGGTGTCTTCAGCGAGACTATGGTTTTATTTTTGAAATGGATGCCGATTTCTCGCATGACCCCATTGATTTAGAAAGACTATATATGGCCTGCAAGCAGGGCAATGCAGACCTTGCAATTGGTAGCCGATATGTAAGTGGCGGACAAACCGAAAACTGGCCTTGGGATCGACAATTGTATTCAAGAGGTGGTGCTTTGTACACCAAACTACTAACCTGGATGCCCATTCAGGACCCTACTGCAGGATTTATTTGTTATAGAAAAGAAGTACTTGAAGCCATCAATTTTGATATGATTTCCTTTGTGGGCTATGCATTTCAGATAGAAATGAAATTTGCTGCCTGGAAACTGGGTTTCATAATAGTTGAAGTTCCCATCATTTTTAGAGATCGGAAGGTTGGGGTTAGCAAAATGAATAAGGGAATCATTAAAGAAGGGGTGCTCGGTGTTATCAGCATACAATGGCAGAGTATGTTTAAAAACTACAGAAAAAGAGTCAAAGCCAGCTAATTTATTTTTGTGAAACAAGCATTGATTAAACTACATATCTCGGTATTTCTGGCAGGTTTTACCGGGATACTAGGGGTGCTCATTCATTTGAATGAAATGACATTGGTTTGGTACCGAATCATGATTACTGTTGTGAGTTTGTCAGTATTATTTGCCCTCACTAAGAAATCAACCAAAATACCAAAGAAGCAAGCAGTACATTTTTTTCTAATTGGTACGCTGATTGCTTTACACTGGGTTGCCTTCTATGGGAGTATTAAACTTTCCAATGTATCCATCGGACTGGTATGTTTTTCGGCAACAGGTTTGTTTACCGCTCTGCTCGAGCCAATTTTAGTAACCAAGAAACTGCAGTGGGCCGAATTGGGGCTGGGTTTACTGAGCTTATTGGGTATTTATTTGATTTTTCATTTTGATGAAAGGTATCAGACTGGAATAGTCGTTGGGATTGTTTCTGCATTTCTTGCCGCACTTTTTTCAGTTTTAAATAAGAAGCAGGTCGCTGATGCTGAACCAACCGTCATGATGTTGTATGAACTAACAGGGGGGCTGGTTATTTTGACGCTACTCATGCCAGCATATGCCTATTTTTTTCCTGAAACATCCATTATACCTACAATCTCAGATTTAGGTTGGTTACTGGTTCTTAGCTGGCTTTGTACCATTGTAGCCATGCAGCTGATGCTTGATTCATTAAAAAAAGTATCCGCATTTACTCAAAATCTAAGTCTGAATTTGGAACCTGTTTATGCTATTATCATGGCTTTCATTCTGTTTGATGAAAACAAATATCTCTCCAATAGCTTTTATTATGGAGTAGGATTGATTATCCTATCTGTTGTTTTGCAAATGGCGAGAATGCTGGTAAAGCATTCAGCTAAAACGAAACAATAAACCCAAATGTTGGGGTAACGTTTGCGTCGTTATTGCTTAACAGAAATGGTACTGCATTGCTTCCGTTGGGTTGAATAGGTAATCCATCTGTTGTAATGAAGGCAGTATTGCTTGCATTACGCTGGAAAGTATAAACAGAAGGAGCAGGGCTTTTAGCCAGGTACCAATTGGTTATATCAAGAAATACATTCAGTGTATATTTTTTGTAGAACCATTTTTTGTCTATGCGAATATCGCTGCTGTTAAACGCATTCAGTCTTTGAGAATTTACGCTGTTGAAATCAAGTACCCCGGTGCCCAGTGCAAGAAAGTTTTGTCTGCTTGCAACTAAATCATATGGGGTGAATGGGACACCTCCCTGATAGCGGAATTTCAATCCGATTTCCCAGTTTCTTTTCAATTTGTATCCTAATACCGCGCTTAATAAATGTCTGTTATCCCAAGAACTCGCCACATAATTATTCCCGGTATTGGTGTACTGGCTTACAAACCAGGTGTAGCTGAAAACACCATAAAACTGCTTGGTTAATTTTTGTTGGGCAAAGAATTCAAAACCGTAAGCTCTTCCTTTACCATTGGTAGTTACTGCTTCGTTACCCAGAACGGAAAAGTCCGCTCCTTGATTAGATAAACTGATGCCATTTCTCACACTTACCGGAACATTGTTGTAACGTTTGTAAAAACCTTCAAAAGTAAATCGGGTGGAAGCGGATGGCAAGTACTCAAATCCAGCCACATAATGGGTGCTCTGAGTATAGTCAGTTTGCTTATTTACCAACTCGTTGTTATTATTTCTGAAACCCAAAACGGTGTAGGGCAGCATTTTAAAATATGTACCAATGGAGGCATTGAAAGTTACTTTATCTGATATCTGGTAGCTGGCAGCTATTCTTGGACTCAATGTTTTCAGCGGGTTCATTCCTGTAGTTGTGAAGGTGTTCTGATCAAATCTAATCCCTCCACTAATCCCTAATTTATTATCCAAGAATCTTTTGCCAACTTGTGTAAAAGCCCCAAGTCTGGCAATTTGAATGGCACTATTATAGTTGTAAGTAACAGCTGGTTGTACAATATTGTTATTATTGTCGGTGATGGCATTGCTGATCAACTGATTGGTATTGTTGCTGTAGTTTACCCACTGGGCTACTATACCATAACTCCATTTTAATCCGTTGATATTTTGGTTAACATCAAATCTGATTTTATTTTCAGTTTCTCTGGAACCCAATTGAAGCGTTCTTGCACCTCTGACCGGTCCTAGGTTGTTTTCGTATTTTTCCAACTGATTGTCCAAACTGTTTCTGCTAATGGCCAGATTCCAGTAGCCGTTTTTGAGTTGATGTTTAATAGAAGCTCCAACAGTATAATTCCATTGCTGAATGGAAGGATTACTGTTTAGTACATACAATTTGTCTGGTGTAGCTTCTCTTGGTGCTGCAAAGTTAAACTCATCAATTGCCCCGACACCTAAAAGTGTAAGAGTTGTTTTTTTACTCAACTGATGGGATATTTTATACTGGAAATCCCAATAGTTGGGTCGGATTGGCAAATCAATGGCTTTGAACAACAACTGTAAATAACTTCTTCTTGCAGAAGCCAGAAAAGTGGTTTTGCCAGATTTTCCGAGGGGCCCATCAAAAGTAGTTGCTAGTTCTGTTCCGCTTAAGCGGATATTTCCCTGTACACGGTTGTTATTGCCTCTTTTTTGATTGAATTCAAAAACGGAGGAAAGAGCATTGTCGAAACGGGCATCGAAGGCAGAAGAAGAAAGTTTAACGTCTTCAATAAAACTCACATTTAGAATGCCTGTGGGTCCTCCGGCACTTCCCTGTGTTGCAAAGTGGTTGATTACGGGTATTTCAATTCCGTCTAAGTAGAAAACATTTTCGTTGGGTGCCCCCCCCCTGATAATAATATCATTTCTGAATCCGGCGGTACTTGAAGATCCACCAACTCCCGGTAATGCTTGAATTACCCTAGAAATATCAAAGTTGCCTCCCGGATTGGCTTTTATTTCTTCAGAAGTTAGTCTTTGCACACTTAAAGGGGTTTCAAGGGTTGCTGCTTTTGCTGAACGGTTGCGACTGGTACTGGTAACCTGTACATTCTGTAATTCGCTGATAGCAGGCTCCAGTTCAATTACCATGGTGTTTTCATTGCCTGTTACAATGGGCACATTGTATCTGAACTGCGTGGTAAACCCAAGGGCAGAGAACTGGAAAGTATAATAACCAGGTTTGATTTGTCTGAATATGAATTTGCCGGCAGAATCGGCAATCACTTTCTGGTTCAATTGAACCAATTCCACTGTAGCTCCTTGAATAGGTCTCTGTAGTTGTTTGTCAAAAATAATTCCAGAGTAAATACCTGTGTTTTGTGCCAGAGTACTGTTTATAAGAAAGAAAAGAATCCAAAATCCTGCCCATTTTTTCATATTCATCCATTTATCAAATTCTCCTTAATTACAATTTATAATTGGGTATTGTTTAATTATCTTCGGAAAATCCAAAATTACAATCAACATGAAACTTCTCCCTATTATTGGTTTGCTTCTATGCAGTATTTCAGGTTTTGCCCAAAAAAAGCCCCTGGATCACACTGTTTATGACGGCTGGCAAAATATTGCCGAACGTATAGTAAGTGATAACGGTGCTTTTATAGCATTCACCGTAGTTCCTCAAGAGGGTGACGGGCATTTGCATATCAGACGTAAAGATGGTAGTTCAGTTGCGGAAATAGCCAGAGGATATAACGCCAATATTACTGATAACAGCCAGTTTCTGATTTGTAGAATAAAAGCTCCATTTAAAGAAACCCGTGAAGCCAGAATCAAGAAGAAACGTCCTGACGAAATGCCGAAGGACTCAATCGCAATTGTAAATTTAAATAACGGCAATATTCAGAAAATGCCTGCTGTTAAAAGTTTTAAAATTGCAGATGAAAATGCGGCTCATGTTGCCATTTTATTTGAGAAGAAACCTGTTGTTGCCGCGTCTAGACCATCACAAGGTGACAGTGCTGCTAGACCTGCAGCACCTGCTGCTCCCAGAAACAATGCAGAACCCGTTGAGGAAGGAACTGATCTGCTTGTTATGAATCTGCAATCAGGAGACACCATGGTTTTCCCATTGGTAAGCGAATATTTCTTTAATAAGAAAGGGGATGTGCTGCTGATGGAGACTTCCAAGAAAGCTAACGAGAATAAAGTAAAGTCCTCCGTAGTAAAACTTAACTTGTCAAGTCGTAGAACCCAAACAGTTCTGGCTGGCTTTAATGATGCAAAAGCTTATCGGATGGATGAAGCTGGAGGGCAATTGGCATTCATTGCAGAAAGAGATAGCAGTACAAAATCATTACAGAAATTTTACAAGTTATACTATCATAAAGATGGTGCTGATAGTGCCATAGTTATTGTTGAAAGAAATACTGCTGGTATGCCTAATAACTATACTGTGAGTGAAAATGCCCAGGCGATCAGTTTTAGCAAATCGGGCAACCGTTTATTTTTTGGTACAGCTCCTATATTACCTGTGAAAGACACATTAACGCCGGAGTTTGAAAGAGTGAGCGTGGATGTATGGCATTATAACGATGATTATTTGCAACCCGTTCAGCTAAAGAATTTGCAGCAGGAATTAAATAAAGCTTACCTGGCAAGATTCGACTTTGATAAAAAAGCCGTTGTACAGATTGGCGCGCCTGCATTCAGGTCGGTAATGCAAACCCAGGAGGGAGACGGTGCTGTGTTTTATGGTTTGGCAGATGAAGGAAAAAGAATTGCCACACAGTGGCTTGGTGGCGCCTATATGGATATCTATGCGATTGATCCAATGACAGGTTCCAGAAAAATCATTCAGAAAAACATCAAAGGAAATGCGTACCCTTCCTACACAGGAAAATACCTGGTTATATATAATGACCTAGTTAGAAAATACAGTGTGTATTCATCGGATAATCAACAATTAAATGCATTGGCAGCTGACATTAAATTGCCTTTGTATGATGTGGAAAATGATGTGCCAGATGAACCCAATCCTTATGGTATTGCAGGCTGGCTTGAAAATGATCAGGCTTTGCTGATATATGATCAGTTTGATATTTGGCAGGTAGATCCTACAGGCAAGAAAGCATCTATTAATATTACCAATGGTTTGGGTAGAAGGAACCAGTTGGTATTCAGGAATATCAACTTAAACAGAGAAGAGCGTTTTATTAAAAATGATCAGCAATTGTTGTTGAATGTGTTCAATCGAAAAAATAAAGGCAGTGGATTAAAACTCCATGCAATGGGATCTGTTTTTCAAATTTCAGATATAGCTGCTACCACTTTGCCATTGAGAATTTCCGCCGTTACCAAAGCTAAAAATGCCGATATCATTTCATTTGGTACGGAAACATTTGAACGCTCTACCAATATTGCAGTTAGTTCTTTAGTTGGCAATAGTTTAATGAAAGAAGTGCAGTCTGCAACAATACTTCACCAGCCAAATCCACAACAGGCGCAATACAATTGGGGTACAGCAGAATTGTTTACCTGGAAAGCGTATACAGGAAAAATGGCTGAAGGCATTATTTATAAACCCGAAGATTTTGATCCTAAGAAAAAATATCCCATGATTGCTTATTTCTACGAAAGAAGCAGTGATGGATTGTATGGATACAGTGCACCTGCACCAACACCATCTCGTTTGAATATCCCCTTCTTTGTGAGTAGAGGGTATATTGTATTTGTGCCTGATATCTGGTACAAAACGGGTTATCCTGGTCAGGGTGCATATGATTACATTGTTAGCGGGACCAGAGCGGTTGTAGCCAAGGGGTATGTAGATAGTACCAAGCTGGGATTACAGGGCCAGAGTTGGGGTGGATACCAGATTGCACATGTAATTACAAGGACACCATTGTACGCGGCAGCATGGGCCGGTGCACCGGTAGCCAATATGACAAGTGCATATGGTGGAATTCGCTGGGGAACAGGTTTAAACAGACAGTTCCAATACGAAAAAACACAAAGCAGAATTGGTGCTAATCTTTGGGAAAAGCCCAATTTATATATTGAGAACTCTCCTCTGTTTCATTTTCCCAAAGTAAAAACGCCTGTGGTTGTGATGGCCAATGATGCAGATGGCGCTGTGCCTTGGTACCAGGGAATTGAAATGTTCACTGCGCTTAGAAGATTGGGTAAGCAAGTATGGATGCTGAATTACAATAATGAAGACCATAACCTAGTAGAAAGAAAAAATAGAAAAGACATACAAATAAGAGAACAGCAATTCTTTGATTATTTATTGAAAGGTGAGAAACCCGCCAAATGGATTGCTGAAGGAGTTCCTGCCATTATGAAAGGCAGAGACTGGGGTTTAGGTTATTAACAGAAAAAAAATTAACTTAAGCTGTGTTATAGGATGAACGCAGCAATGAAACATAGCAAGATTACTTCCTGGCTGGTTTTTGTGTTACTAATAATGGTAACGCAATTTCTGGCCTGGAAGTGGTATGAGAAAGAGGGTAGTATTGAAAGGCAACTGGTAGATAAGGAAGTAAGCCATATTGGTAAATTAATTGAAACCACCATTCAAAACAGTAGCGCTATCACCGGTATCATGGCTTCCATGGTTGAACATGATATGCTGAACAATCATTTTGATTTGATTGCCCAGAAATTGCTTAGTCAGAATAAATATATTGACGCGATTCAGTTGGTGCAAGACATGGTCATTACACATACCTACCCCTTGAAAGGAAATGAGCAGGTTATTGGGTTTAATTTAAAAACTTATTCGGAACATATACGAGAAGCTATGTTGAGCAGTTCTTCTAATCAACTTCATTTTGAAGGACCACTGAAATTGAAGCAGGGAGGGATTGGTTTTGTTGGTAGATACCCGATTCTACAACAAGACACTTTATGGGGTTTTGCAGCTGTTATTATCCGGAAGGAAAATTTTATTAAATCCCTTGGATTAAAGGAATCAGGAACCAGTGATTTGTTTTATTATCAGATAAGTAAACAGCAGGAGGGAGAGAGATATACGACACTATTTGCTGATGATCGCACCAGCTTTAGTTCCGGAGTTACTGCTCAAATGTACAACCCTATTGGGGACTGGATTATACAGGTAAAGCTGAAAAAATCAAGAGCAATAAAAATGGGGTGGACTTTTTCTCTGATTGGTTTGTTGATTTCCTTTATAGTTTTTTATACAATGCTACTCAATCTGAAACGAAGATAAAAAAATAGTCCCCGGTCGGGGACTATTTTTTTGAATACAATCAAATTTTATTGGGCGTTCTTTACGTATTTCTCTAGCCATTGGAATTGCTCCCAAAGTGTATGCAATACATTCTCTTTTCCTCTGTATCCATGCGCTTCATAGGGTAGGTATACGAATCTAACAGTTCCTCCATTGCCTTTGATTGCGGCAAAAAGTCTTTCGCTGTTGATTGGATAAGTACCTGTGTTATCATCAGCCTCACCGTGTATTAAAAGGATAGGGGTTTTAATTTTATCTGCATAGCTGAACGGGCTCATTTTGTAATATAAATCCGGAGCCTGCCAGTAAGTTCTGTCTTCATTTTGAAAACCAAAAGGAGTAAGTGTTCTGTTATAGGCACCGCTTCTGGCAATACCTGCTTTAAACCAATTGGTATGTGCCAGTAAATTAGCTGTCATAAATGCCCCATAACTATGTCCGCCAACGGCAACTCTGTTTTTATCGGCTATGCCCATGCCAGATAAATGTTCAATGGCAGCAGCTGCATTCAATTTAAGTTGTTCAATAAAATTATCATTGGGCTTTTTGTCCGCACCTGAAGCTACAATTGGCATTTCGGCGTTATCCAATACTGCATACCCTTGTGTTACATAGTAAATGGGGGAGCCCCAGCTTAAAGTAGTGAATCGGTCTTTGCTGCCTCTGATCTGTGCCGCATCCGCTGCGGAATTGAACTCTCTTGGATAGGCCCAGATAATTAGAGGTAATTGGACTTTGCTCTTATCATAACCACTAGGTAAATACAAGTCTCCCGTTAAATCCACACCGTCTGCACGCTTGTATTTTATTTTTTCTTTGGTTACTGTTTCTAGTGCAGGATATGGATTCGTAAAACTGGTAATGGCTCGGTCGGCCATTTTAAGTTTCAAGTTTTTAATAAAATAATTGGGAACCTGTTTTTGTGATTCTTTTCTGGTAAGCAATACTAGATTATTTGCATCCAGTACATCGGTTACCTGTTCAAATTCACCTTCATTGCATCTCCAGATAATTTCATTTTGTTTGGTTGCTAAATCAAATTTAGCCAAGAAGGGAAGATCCCCTTTTGGGGATGAACCTGTGGTATTGTTCAACAATAGTTTGGTTCCGTTATCAATGGTAACAATTACGTTTCTTCCAAAATTATTTTTTGCAGTTACGGGCGATCCGGGGTTGCCGTATGCATCTGTTTGGTTTCTTTCGTACAATAATTCAAGGCTTTCTTTCTTCGAATTGTATAAGCTAACTCTGCCAAGTTGCTTACTTCTTGAAATTTCATTAACCAGCGCTATGTTTTCATTGCCCCAGGTTGTTCCTGCATAACGAAGTTTTGTTTTAAATAAGGTTTTAGGTGAACCGGTAAAGGGAGCACTTAATGCCAATACCGCATCTCTGTATTCTACCTGTTTTTTAATCAAGCCGCTATCCAATGGTTCTGCCCATGTAATGGTGGCTGCTTCGTCATCTCTCCAATCAAAAGCTCTGGGCACATTCTGAGTATTATCGTAGCCAGAGGGTGTGCCCTCTGTGGATGGTAGTTCAACCAAAAGTTTTATAGTATTGCCAGAAAGATCCGTGATAATCATTTTAGATGGGAATCCGTTGGCAGTAACCAAATAAGAGAAAGGTTGCTGTAGTTGTTTCTGTAGTATGTACTTTTTGTCTGGAGATAAGCTGAAACTGCTTAAAATACTGGGTTTACCCGCAAGGGTTTCTATTCCATTTTTGTTTATTACCAACTGGGAAGTAGCATAAAATTGAAACAACTGTTCGTCGTAAGGACTCTTGATTAAATCCTGATAAGTTGGACTAGGGGCAGCTTTGCCAAGATTTTGCTGAATGGTTGGGCCTTTCGGAGTAATTGGTTTTTTAGGAGCTACTGTTGCAGCGGATACAGTTGACTTATAAAGTATAGTATTGTCATCTACCCAGGTATATGCATTTCCCAATACGCTATTCAAAGGACGCTTGTTAATTCTGGTTGCTTTTTTTGTTGTTACATCTATTACATATAAATCAACCTGTGATCCTGAAGTATGTGTAAATGCAATTTTATTTTCCGAAGGACTCCAGCTTACAGAACCTGCCAGTAAATTAGCTGGTAATCCCGTGATTGAATAAGTCTTATTTTCTTTCAGGTTTTTCAGTTGGAAACTGTTGATGAAATTTTGCCTGCTGGGTGAAAAATTATTGGGGTTTAATCGTAAACCGGCAACTCTTATTTCAGGTTGTCCCAACTCTTCCACTGTAGGGTAAGAATTTCTGCCTGATAAAAGCATCCAGGTAGCGGATCTATCCACGCTAACCGACGGGGTGGGGGCGGCCAGCAGTAAATCTGCAATCACTTTAGGGGGAGCCTGATAGCTTACTGCATCCTGCGCTTTCAGCAACAAGCTGAATCCTGATAGGGATAGCGCCAGAAGAATGATGTTTTTCATTTTCATATGTTGGTATAATTTATAAGGGAATCAATTCCCCAAATTAGTAATTAATATCCTTGCTTGCCGATAAGCCTCCTTCTTTTAAAATATTTTTTGTCTTTCCGAATCTGCCCTGTAATTTTGGCACACAATGAAGCAAAATTTACATTTACACCATCATCATATGCAACCCAAAGGGTAGGCATCGGTGTATTGTATCATGATATTAAAACACTAAGCTTACCTACCGGTAGGCTTTTTTGTTTTTATTAACTGATTAAAAAAATGAATATGACAGCAAACAATGAATGTAAAAAGTTGAGATTGGCTATTCAGAAGAGTGGTCGTTTGCACGATGATTCCATGAAACTATTAAAAGAGTGTGGAATTGATATCAGTAACGGCGTCAACAAACTCAAGGCGGAAGCAACCAATTTCCCAATTGAAGTGTTTTTTCTTAGAGATGATGATATACCGCAATATGTAGAGGACGGTGTAGCTGATATTGGATTCGTGGGTGAGAATGTCATTTTTGAGAAGAATAAGCAGGTGACTATTGCTGAAAAATTGGGATTTGGAAAATGCAGACTGAGCATTGCAATTCCCAAAGGCCAGGACTATCCTTCCTCTAAATATTTGCAGGGGAAAAAGATTGCTACCAGTTATCCTGTTATTGTAAACAACTATTTACAAAGTCAGGGTGTTACAGCTGAGATACATGAAATTAGTGGAAGTGTAGAGATTGCGCCAGGAATTGGATTAGCGGATGCTATCTGTGATTTGGTAAGTAGTGGGTCTACGCTTTTCATGAATGGACTGAAGGAAGTGGAAGTAATTTTTGAATCACAGGCTGTTTTGATTAAACAGGCCGCATTGAATCCTACACAGGTTCAGTTGCTGGAACGCCTGATTTTCAGAATTCAGTCTGTTAAAAAAGCAAAAAACAACAAGTACATTTTGTTGAATGCCCCCAATGATAGGCTGAAGGATATCATTTCATTGCTGCCTGGTATGAAAAGCCCAACGGTATTGCCTTTGGCAACAGAAGGGTGGAGCAGTGTTCATAGTGTGTTAAATGAAAATGATTTCTGGAATATTATTGAACAATTAAAGGAGGCAGGAGCAGAAGGAATTTTGGTTGTGCCAATTGAAAAAATGATAATGTAAACATGAATACAATTGCTTTTCCTCAAAAGTCTGCATGGGAATCCATCATTGCAAGACCAGTTTCTGATAGTGGTACTTTAATGTCTAAAGTAAAATCCGTGTTGAATGAGGTACAACTGCAGGGAGACCTTGCAATTCAGCAATACACGCAACAATTTGATGGAGTTCAGTTGTCAGATTTTAAAGTTTCTGAACTTGAAATTCAGGAAGCCATTAGTTCACTGGATAATGACTTAAAGAAAGCCATAGAGACAGCCGCTGCCAATATCCGGAATTTTCATTCCCCTCAGTTGAAAGCAGAATCAATGGTAGAAACCATGCCCGGGATTCAGTGCTGGAGAAAATCGGTCGGAATAGAAAAAGTCGGATTATATATTCCCGGTGGATCTGCTCCCTTGTTTTCCACTATTTTAATGCTCGGTATTCCGGCATCCATAGCAGGGTGTAAAGAAGTGATACTTTGTTCGCCTCCTGATAAATCAGGAAAGCTACATCCGGCCATTTTGTTTACTGCCCAATTGGTGGGTATCCGGAATATTTACAAAATAGGGGGGGTGCAGGCTATAGGAGCAATGGCATATGGTACAGAAACGGTTCCGGCTGTTTACAAAATATTCGGACCTGGTAATCAATATGTAACAGCTGCCAAACAATTGGTACAGATGGATGGGGTTGCCATTGATATGCCTGCAGGACCCAGTGAAGTTTGTGTGATGACAGATGATACAGCTGTCCCGGCTTTCGTAGCTGCAGATTTGTTAAGTCAGGCAGAACACGGGTCTGATAGTCAGGTTATACTGATAAGTACTTCTGAGGCAATGATCAATCAGGTAAATTTTGAATTAGAGAAACAACTAGCTGAACTTCCCAGAAAAGAAGTGGCTGCCATAGCACTTTCCAATAGTCGTGCTGTGTTAATGAATACCATGGAAGAGGCAATTGAACTAGTGAATGCCTATGCAGCAGAACATTTAATCATTGCCTGCCATAACGCGGAGGCTATCGCAGAAAAAATTGTGAATGCAGGATCGGTATTTATAGGTAATTATTCACCGGAATCTGTAGGAGATTATGCCAGCGGTACCAATCATACCTTGCCTACGAATGCTTATGCAAGAATGTACAGTGGTGTAAGTGTTGATAGTTTTGTTAAGAAAATTACTTTTCAAAAACTATCTAGAGAAGGCTTGGTTTCCATTGCAAACGCCGTAGAAAAAATGGCTGAAGCAGAAGGGTTAATGGCCCATGCCAAAGCCGTAAGTATCAGAACTAAATAGAAGTAAAATGTTTGATGTAAATACACTGGTAAGAGATAATATTGCGCGTTTAACTCCTTATTCCTCTGCAAGGGACGAGTTCAGTGGAGAAGCCAAAGTGTTCCTGGATGCCAATGAAAACAGTCTGGGGTCACCATTGAAAAAATGGTACAATCGATATCCTGACCCGCATCAGAAAGCCATTAAGCAAAAGCTGGCAATGGTAAAAGGGATTGCAGCTGAACATATTTTTCTGGGAAATGGCAGCGATGAATGCATCGATTTGTTGTACCGTTGTTTCTGTAATCCCGGCAAAGACAATATTATCATTTGTCCTCCAACCTATGGAATGTACGAAGTGAGTGCTAATATTAATGATGTAGCAGTTAAAAAAGTTCCTTTATTGCCCAATTTTGAACTTGACTTATCCGGGATAGAAGATGCCATTGACGATCAAACCAAATTAATCTGGATTTGTTCTCCCAATAATCCAACCGGAAATTCACTGAAACGGCTCGATATAGAAACCTTGCTGAATAATTTTAAAGGGCTAGTGATTGTAGATGAAGCCTATATTAATTTTTCCAAACAAAAATCATTCGTACAGGAACTAACAGAATATCCCAATTTAGTTGTATTGCAAACACTAAGTAAAGCATGGGGTTTGGCAGGATTAAGGCTGGGGATGGCTTTTGCCTCTACTGCTATTATTGAGATATTGAATCGGGTAAAGCCGCCATACAATATCAATCAGGCAACACAGGAACTGGTGCTCACAGCATTAGAAGAAGTAGGGCAGATAAATGATATGATTCGATTGCTGGTAGATATGCGGGAGGCATTGGCTGAAGTTTTTGCTTCTATGCCAACAGTTGAAACTGTTTACCCTTCTGATGCCAATTTTATATTGGTGAAAATAAAAGAGGCAAGAGCAGTCTATGAATTTTTATTGACAAAAGGTATTGTGTTGCGTGACAGAAGTAATGTGCAGCTTTGTAAAGATTGCTTGCGAATTACCGTTGGTTCTGAGCAAGACAATACTTTGTTGGTAGATGCCATGCAGGACTGGTATCATTTGAATCCTTAATTTCACACCTTAATTTTTAGAACAATATGAAAAAATATCTATTGGGAATTTTTGGATTTTTACCTTTTTTATCTGTAAGTGCACAAAAACAGCCCGAAGTTCCTATTAAACTTCCAGCTGGTTTTTCTAGTCAGATAGTTGCCAGTAATTTTGGAAGGGTAAGACATATTGCTGTTAATACTAACGGGGATTTATACATGAAACTGGACCGTTTGGTAAATGGTAAAGGGATTTATCGTTTAAGAGATAAAAACAAAGACGGTTTTATGGAAGATACCCTTGCTTTCGGCAATTATACTGGTACAGGGATTGGTATTTATAGAGGATATTTATATGCAACTTCTGATGAAGTCGTTTATCGTTATCAACTGGATGCCAATCAGGATATTGTAAATCCGGATAAGCCAGAAATTGTAGTAGAAGGCTTGTTGAATCAACGTCAACATGCTTCCAAGTCCATCACATTTGATCAGGCAGGAAATATTTATGTAAATATTGGCGCTCCCTCCAATGTTTGTCAGGAGAAAGACCGTCAGAAAGGATCTCCTGGAATGACGCCATGTCCTATCCTTGAAAATGCCGGCGGTATCTGGCAGTTTAGTGCCGCTAAACTTAATCAGAAATTAGCAGACGGTGTGCGCTATGCAACAGGAATGCGCAATGCATTGGGTATTGACTGGAATCAGGAGGTAAATGATTTGTATGCTACCATTCATGGCAGAGACATGTTGTTTCAATACTTCCCGGAAATGTATGATCAGAAAAAAGGGGCAGAACTTCCATCAGAAACTTTTTATCGTGTGAAAAAAGGAGACGACTGTGGTTGGCCTTTTGTTTATTGGGATCATTTTCAGAATAAAAAAATATTGAGCCCTGAGTATGGTGGTGATGGCAAAAAAGAGGGTGCTCCCAATGCCATCAGTCCATTGGTTGGCTTCCCTGGTCATATGGCGCCCAATGCATTGTTGATGTACAATGGCAATCAGTTTCCGGCAAAATACAAAAACGGTGCTTTCATTGCATTCCACGGCAGCTGGAACAGAACCCCCGAACCTCAGGAAGGGTTTTATGTGGTATTTGTACCCATGAAAAACGGTGCGCCTACTGGAAATTGGGAAGTTTTTGCCGATGGTTTTTCTGGCATGAGTCCTGTTACCAATTTGTCTGCAGCCAAACACAGACCTACTGGTTTGGCAATGGGCCCTGATGGGGCTGTCTACGTATCGGATGACAAAGCTGGGGTTATGTTTGGAAAATTTCTTACAAACCTTAATGATTATGAAGCAACTAAGTCTTGTTTTATTCCTGTCTATTGCAGTTTACCTTTCTGCTAATGCACAATCTAAACCTTCGGGTGCTAGTAAACAGGTCAAGGCGGGAGTTTCTATGGGTAAGCAAGGGATACTTTCATTGCAGATGGGTAATGGTAGGAAAGTGTATGATTTATATTGTCAGGCCTGTCATCAGGCTGATGGGAACGGTGTGCCGAGATTGAATCCGCCTTTGTCGGGAACGGTCTATGTAAACGGCAGTAAAACAAGATTAATTGATATTGTGTTGAAAGGACTTTCCGATCCAATTGAAATTAACGGAGAAGAATACAATAACCCTATGGCAGCCCATGATTTTTTAACTGACCAGCAAATAGCGGATGTATTAACGTATGTGCGAAATAGTTTCGGTAACAAGGCAGGGCCGGTAACGGTTGCTGAGGTAAAAAAGCAAAGAGCAAAAAAGTAATATGAAAAGGATTTTATTTATAGACAGGGATGGAGTGGTTTTACAAGAGCCGCCAGTAGATTTTCAGATAGATGATATTTATAAAACAAGTTTTGTAAAGGGTGTTTTAACGCAGTTATCTAGGATTGCGGCTGAATTTGATTTTTATAAAGTGATGGTGACGAATCAGGATGGATTGGGTACCGATGCTTATCCGGAGGCGCAGTTTTATCCTTACCACGATTTGATGATTCGAACATTGGATTCTGTAGGTTTTGTTTTTGATGAGATGATAATTGATAAAACCTTCGATTCAGAAAATCAGCCTAGCCGCAAGCCTGGTACAGCTTTGCTCACCCATTTAATCAATAACCCTTCCTATGATCTTGCTAATTCTTTTGTAATTGGGGATAGATGGAGTGATATTCAGTTAGCAATGAATCTGGGCGCCAAAGCCATTTATTTTAAATCGGGCTTACATGAATTAAGTGCAGAACAGGAGCAATTATTCAAAGAAGTGATTGTGCTGGAAACGGATTCCTGGGAAGCGATTTATCAGTTTCTTAAATCCGGACTTAGACAGGTACACCATGAAAGAAATACCAATGAAACCCAGATATCCATCGATTTGAATATGGATGGAACGGGCAAGGCCAATATTCATACAGGTCTTGGTTTTTTTGATCATATGCTCGATCAAATTGCTAGACATGGAAAGATAGATTTAAGCATAACAGCAAAAGGGGATTTACAAATTGATGAGCACCATACCATTGAAGATACAGGTATTGCACTGGGAGAGGCTTTTGCAAAAGCACTTTCTGATAAGCGTGGCATGGAGCGGTATGGTTTTGCTTTGCCCATGGACGAAGCGGATGCAAAAGTGTTGATTGATTTTGGAGGCAGAAACTGGCTGGTATGGAATGCCGATTTTAAAAGGGAGAAAATAGGGGAAATGCCCACAGAAATGTTCTTTCATTTCTTTAAAAGCTTTAGTGACGGAGCCAGGTGCAATTTAAACATTGAATGCAGGGGAGACAATGAGCATCATAAAATTGAAGCTATTTTTAAAGCATTTGCCAAAGCCATCCGAATGGCAGTCAAAAGAGATCCTTTGAGTAATTATTTGCCTTCTACCAAAGGGGTCTTGTAATTATTTTTTGTATTATCCATGTTAATTCTCATATTTGCTTTATGATTTTAGTAAACAAGCATTGGTGGTGGCATACTGACTCTGAACGGGGAATGTAGTGCTATAGCCAGTACTGAACAATATTGTAAGAGCCCCGGATGTAATTCTGGGGCTTTTTATTTTAAGTTATATCAAATGAGTAAAATACAATTGAGTACCACCGGTAAAAAGATGTTGGGAGATATTTATACTCCGGTAGGAATTTATTTAAGACTGAGAGATCGTTTCCGGGATACTATTTTACTGGAGAGTACCGATCATCATGCGCATGACAATAGTTATTCCTTTATTTGCGTAAATGCCATTGGAGGAATTGAAATAAAATCCAAGGATATTATTGAATATAAATTACCAGGATCTGATCCGTTAAAATCTGTTCTTGACCCCTCAAAAAAAGTAGCTGCACATCTTTGGGATTATATGAACTCCTTTCAGGTAGCAGTTCCTGAAGATCCTGCATATTTATTTGCACAGGGATTATTTGGTTATAACTGTTTTGATGCAATTGATTTTTTTGAACCTTCAATTGCCGCTCATACAGATTCGCCCATAATACCATTGGTACGATACAGGCTTTATCAATATGTAATTGCATTTAATCATTTCAAAGACGAGCTGATTATTTGCGAAAATACCATTCCCGGCATCAAGGGAGATTTGCAAATGGTAGAGTCACTGATTCGGATAAAAGATGTTCCTGTTTATCCTTTTGCTATTGAAGGAGAACAACGGTCGAATATGACAGACGAGGCATATATCTCACTTGTTAAAAAGGGCAAAGAGCATTGTATGCGCGGTGATGTTTTTCAGATTGTACTGAGCAGGCAATTCAGTCAGGCTTTTACAGGTGACGAATTTAATGTTTATAGAACGCTAAGAAGTATCAATCCTTCTCCTTATTTATTCTTTTTTGATTACGGGGATTATAAAATCTTGGGATCTTCCCCGGAAGCACAATTGGTTATAAAGAACGGGAAAGCCATTGTTCATCCTATTGCCGGAACTTTCAAAAGAACGGGTGATGACAGTACCGATCAACAGGCAGCTACTGCTTTACTGGCCGATCAAAAAGAAAATGCAGAACATGTTATGCTGGTAGATCTTGCAAGAAACGATTTAAGCAGGGTATGTGAAGATGTTAAAGTGACCCAATACAGACAAGTCCATTATTATAGCCACGTTATTCATTTGGTAAGTCAAGTAGAAGGAGCTATTAAGATTTGTCAGAATCCATTTGAAATTTTTGCAGCAAGTTTTCCTGCTGGTACTTTAAGTGGTGCCCCTAAGATTAAGGCCATAGATATAATTAAACAATTAGAACCGACTCAGCGTGGGTTCTATGGAGGGGCCATAGGGTTTGTTGGGTTTGATGGCAGTTTTAATCATGCCATTATGATCCGAACATTTCTAAGTAAAAACAATCAACTCATTAGTCAGGCAGGGGCAGGAGTGGTTGCAGCCAGTGTTCCAGAGAATGAATTACAGGAGGTGAATAATAAATTAAACGCCTTACACCAGGCAGTTTCTCTTGCTTCAACTATTATTTAATTGATACTATGAAAATTCTTGTTTTTGATAATTATGATTCTTTCACCTATAATCTGGTCCATCTGATTGCAAAGATTACAGGTGAGTATCTGGACGTATACAGAAATGATCAGATTGATCTTGCTAAAGTTGCTGAATACGATAAAATTGTTTTATCGCCCGGTCCTGGAATTCCCGAAGAAGCTGGATTGTTGAAAGCCCTGATTCAGGAATATGCTTCCAGTAAATGTATACTCGGTGTTTGCCTGGGGCATCAGGCAATCGGCGAAGTGTTTGGGGCAACTTTAATTAATTTACCCAAAGTATATCATGGAATTGCTACACCCGTTTTTCCACAATCATTAGGAAATGGACAATACTCCCTTTTATATAGTGGTTTAAATGATTCAGTTGAAGTAGGACGTTACCATAGCTGGGCAGTGTCTGCTGAAGACTTTCCTGAAGTGCTAGAAGTGACTGCCAAAGACGAAAACGGATTGATTATGGGATTGATGCACAAGAATTATGATGTTGAAGGGGTTCAGTTTCATCCGGAAAGTATATTAACACCACAAGGAGAAACAATCATGCAAAACTGGTTAAATAAGTAAGATGAAGAAAATATTGCAATATCTTTTTGAGTATAAAACATTGAGCAGAGACAAAGCCTATGAAGTGCTGGTTAATATGGCAAGCGGTCAATATAATGATGCAGAGATCTCGGCTTTTATTACTGTTTATTTAATGAGAAGCATTACCATTGAGGAATTAAGTGGATTCAGGGACGCTTTGTTGGAGTTATGTGTAAAAACGGATCTGGGCACCAATGACTTAGTAGACATTGTTGGTACTGGTGGGGATGGCAAAAATTCTTTCAATATATCAACACTGGCTTGTTTTATTGTTGCAGGATCTGGTCAAAAAGTGGCCAAACATGGTAATTATGGAGCGTCTACCATTAGTGGCGCATCCAATGTAATGGAAGCTTTGGGATATCGGTTTAAGCAGGATGCCAATTTGTTGAAAAAGGAAATTCTTAAAGCTGGTATCTGTTTTATGCACGCGCCCCTTTTTCATCCAGCATTAAAAGTAGTTGGACCTATTCGGAAGCAACTGGGAGTCAGAACCTTTTTCAATATGCTGGGTCCTATGGTAAATCCTGCTAATCCTGATTATCAACTGGTGGGTGTATACAATTTGGAAATGGCCCGGATTTATAATTATTTGTTGCAGCAAACCGGAAAGTCTTTTACGATAATTCATAGTTTGGATGGCTATGATGAAATATCCTTAACCAGTGATACCAAAGTCATCACCAATCAGGGGGAAGCAGTGTATTCTGCTTTAGACCTTGGCAAAAAAATTGTACTGCCTGAGGCCATTTATGGAGGGAATACCATAGAAGAATCTGCTTCTATTTTCCTACGTGTTTTAAAAGGAGAAGGTAGTTGGTCTCAGAGTGCAGTGGTATTGGCAAATGCTGCAATGGCATTAAATAGCACCGGTAAGTTTGCCAATTATGATGCGGCTTATCAGGCTGCAGTAAAAAGTCTGGAATCAGGAGCAGCCTATCAAAGTTTTACAAACCTGATTCAAATGCAATAGCGAAATTTATTTATTATGACCATTCTTGAGACAATTGTTGAGCAGAAAAAACTTGAAGTAGCAAAGCAGAAAATGGAAGTGGCTATTGGTATCTTGGAGCAGTCTGTTTATTTTTCCAGGCCCACTGTTTCACTTAAGGAAAATTTGCAGGATATTACCAAAACAGGCATTATTGCTGAATATAAACGAAAGTCGCCCAGTAAAGGGATGATCAATCATCTTTCCTCTGTTGAAGAAGTAGTAAAAGCATATTCAGCCAATGGGGCTGCTGCTGTTTCTGTTTTAACAGATGAAAATTTTTTTGGGGGTCATCTGAACGATCTTAAGCAAGCTGTCCATTTGCCCATTCCTGTTCTTCGCAAGGATTTTATGATTGATGATTATCAGATTTATGAAGCAAAAGCCAATGGCGCATCTGTGATTTTATTAATTGCTGCCTGTTTAACTCCGGTAGAAGTTAGGAGAATGGCTGTTCTGGCAAAACAGATGGGATTGGAGGTATTGCTAGAAATACATGGTGCGGATGAATTAGGGCATATTTGTTCTGAGGTTGATTTTGTGGGTGTTAATAACCGGAATCTGAAAAGTTTTGAAGTTAGTCTTGATCATTCTCTGGATTTAATTAACAGGATCCCAAAGGAAATGCCTGCGATTGCAGAAAGTGGAATTGATCATCCAGATACAATTGTAACTTTACAGAAAGCCGGTTTCTCCGGATTTTTAATAGGAGAGCGTTTCATGCGAGAAGCCAATCCTGGAATTGCTTTTGCCAATTTTGTTAAAACTTTAAAAGAAAAACAAAATGAGGGCTAAAGTCTGTGGATTAAACAGCGTTCAGCAAATGATGCAACTGGATGAAATGGGAGTTGAATTTGCTGGATTCATTTTTTATCCTAAATCGCCTAGGTATGTTTTAAAAACCTGTTCCAGAACCGAGTTGAAGAAGGCAAAAGGCGCCACAATCAATAAAGTGGGGGTATTTGTGAATGAAGAACCGGACCAATTATTAACATTAGTAGATGAATGTGGCTTGTATCTAGCACAATTGCATGGTGATGAAACCCCGAGATATTGTGAAAAAATTGCCGATTATATTTCTGTTATTAAAGCTTTCAGACTTAGAGATGATGATGATATTTTGTGGAAGATTAAGGATTATCAGGATATAGTAGATATGTTTTTATTTGATACTGCGGGTGCTGAATATGGTGGAACAGGAAAAAGATTCAATTGGGATATTTTATGTTCTTTAAATATCAATAAACCATTCTTTTTGAGTGGGGGGATTGGACCGGGTGATTTACTGGCTTTGCAATCGTTTAAATCGGATCCAGTAGCCAAGGATTTATTTGCGATTGACGTGAATAGTAAATTTGAAATTAGTCCGGGAATAAAAAATATGGACTTGATAACACCATTTATTAAGCAATTGAAACAAATATGAGAAAAGGAATTATAATGGGTTTGTTGGGGCTTTTTTTATACTGCAATCTTTCCGCACAACAACTTAGTAATATATTAATTAATGTGAGTGGGAAGGCGCAATACAAAGTAAATGCAGGAAATACCCTTATTTACCTAGATGATCAGGGTAAGATCCTTACTGTTGAAACAGATGCTTCAGGTGAAGTTTTGTATAATAAAAACTTTCAGCCTCAGCAAACAGGTAATCTGGGAATTCAGTTTAATTATGAAGGTTGGTTAAGCCAAATTGGAAACTTAGTTATTCAATATGACCATACTGGTAGAATAGATAAAATCGGAGAACTGGTTTTTAGGTATAATTATCAACAACTAATATCATCAGTAGGTAATATTTCCATTTTGTACAATGCTAATAAAACCATTGACCAGATTGGGGTGTATAAGATATATTATAATTATAGTGGGAAGATATCCAGAATAGATCCCAGCAAAGGACTTATTGCGTTACAATTAAATTTTTCAAAATGAATAGTGAGAGACTTGATTTTCAGACACCGGATTTGCAGGGATATTATGGTGAGTTTGGAGGCGCATACATTCCTGAAATGTTACAGAGAAATGTGATGGAGCTGAGGGAGAAATACCTTAAGATTATGGAGGAGCCTGATTTTCAAAAGGAGTTTGCACATCTTTTGAAAGATTATGTTGGCAGACCAACGCCCTTATTTAAGGCAGAGAGACTGAGTCAAGAATATAATACACAGATTTATTTAAAGAGAGAGGATCTCTGTCATACAGGTGCGCATAAAATCAATAATACTATTGGACAGATTTTGCTAGCAATTCGTTTGGGTAAAACCAGAATCATTGCTGAGACAGGGGCCGGGCAGCATGGTGTGGCTACTGCAACGGTTTGTGCATTAAAAGGACTGGAATGTATTGTATATATGGGCGAAAAAGACATTGAACGTCAGGCTCCCAATGTGGCAAGAATGAAAATGCTTGGCGCAAAAGTGGTGCCTGCAACTAGTGGAAGCAAAACCCTTAAAGACGCTACCAATGAAGCCATCAGAGACTGGATTAATCATCCTGAAAATACTCATTATATTATCGGAAGTGTAGTTGGGCCACATCCCTATCCTGATATGGTAGCCCGTTTTCAAAGTGTGATTAGCAAGGAGATAAAAGCTCAGTTGTTGGATCAAACAGGAGCAGATTTGCCTACTCATGTAATTGCCTGTGTGGGCGGAGGTAGTAATGCAGCCGGTGCTTTTTATCATTTTTTAAATGAACCATCTGTGAAACTGGTAGCAGTTGAAGCTGCAGGGAAGGGTGTTTCAAGTGGAATGAGCGCAGCTACTACGCAGTTGGGTTCAGTTGGAATTTTACATGGGAGTAAAAGTTTGTTAATGCAAACTGAGGATGGACAAGTAGTTGAGCCACATAGTATCTCTGCTGGTTTGGATTATCCTGGAATTGGCCCCTTACACGCGCATTTATTCAAATCAGGTAGAGGTGTTTTCTTAAGCGCTACGGATGAGGAAGCTTTGAATGCAGCTTTTCACATCAGCAAAACAGAAGGGATTATTCCAGCATTAGAGACTTCACATGCATTTTCTGTACTAGGTCAATTAAATTTACAGCCTACAGATTGCGTAGTGATTTGCTTAAGTGGAAGAGGAGACAAGGATCTTGCAACTTATATGAACAGCGGCAAAATAAATATCTAAAATTGAATGATGAGTAGATTAGAAAATATATTTCAACAAAAAAAACAGCCCGTTTTAAATGTTTATTTTACGGCAGGTTTTCCAACTCTGGAAAGTACTTTGCCTGTAATGGAGGCTTTGTCAAAAAATGGGGTTGAGATTATTGAGCTGGGCATGCCATATAGCGATCCTCTCGCTGATGGACCCACTATACAGGAAAGCAGTGCAATAGCTATTGCCAACGGCATGACAATTGCCAAGCTTTTTAATCAAATTCGTCATTGCAGGGAGAATCCGTATTTACAGCATACTGGAATTGTTTTAATGGGTTATATGAATCCGATTCTTCAGTATGGTTTTGAACGTTTTTGTGCAGATGCGGCAAGTGCCGGTGTAGATGGATTAATTCTGCCAGATTTACCTGCTTTTGAATTTGAAAATTCATATGGGGCCATTATAAAAAAACATGGCTTGGATTTTATTTTTCTGGTAACACCGGAAACGACTGAAGAAAGGGTGAAGAAGCTTGACGACCTTAGTTCTGGATTCCTTTATGCAGTAAGTGCCTCTGCTACAACAGGAGGGGAAACGGACTTTGCAAAAGTGAATGCCTATCTTGAAAAATTAGCCTCCTATCAATTAAAAAATCCTGTGATGGTTGGATTTGGCATTAAGGACCAGCAAAGTTTTAACATGGCTACTCGGCATACTCAGGGTGCCATTATCGGATCTGCTTTTATTAAAGTATTGAGTAGAGCTACTGATATTGAAAATGAAACTAGCGAATTTATTAAACAGATTAGACCTAAATTGTAAAATGTGAGAACAGTAATTATACAATACAATGCTGGAAATATTCAGTCTGTGCTCTATGCGTTGGAAAGAATTGGTTGTACTGCGATAGTTACAGACAACCCTGAAGATATAATTCAGGCTGATAAGGTGATTTTCCCGGGTGTAGGAGAAGCCAGTACAGCCATGAATTATTTAAAGAACAGAAACCTTGACCAAATCATTATCGGTTTGAAACAACCTGTGCTTGGTATCTGCTTAGGAATGCAATTGATGTGCAGATATAGTGAAGAAAACAATACGGAGTGTTTGGGTATATTCAATGAAAAAGTAAGCAAGTTTACTCCTGCTGAAGGTATCAATAAAATCCCTCAGATTGGCTGGAATACCATCGAAGATCTTAAGAGTCCTATCTTCAATGGCATTAAAGAGTCTGCTTTCTGTTATTATGTTCATAGTTACTATGCTTCTATTGGTGAAGACACTATTGCAACAACTGCCTATGGTATCCGCTATAGTGCAGCTCTTCATAGAAATAATTTTTACGGAGTACAGTTTCACCCTGAAAAAAGTGCAGAAACAGGGGAGCAGATTTTAAAAAACTTTATTGCATTATAATATGGAAATTATACCTGCTATTGATATTATTGATGGGAAATGTGTTAGGTTAACAGAAGGGGATTATGCTCAAAAAACCATTTACAACGACAATCCGCTGGAAGTAGCCAAATCCTTTGCTGATGCCGGCATTAAAAGATTGCACCTGGTAGATCTGGATGGTGCCAAAGCTGGCAAAGTAACCAATTGGAAAGTTTTGGAATCTATTGCCTCTCATACATCATTAGTGATTGATTTTGGCGGAGGGATTAAAACAGAAGCCGATCTGAAGCTGGTGTATGAATCTGGTGCCAGCCTGGCAACCATCGGGAGTTTGGCAGTTAAAGACCCTGATTTATTTACCGCCTGGATTCACCATTACGGAGCAGACAAATTTTTACTTGGAGCTGATGTAAAGGGTGAGTTCATTGCCATAGGAGGATGGCTACAAGTATCTGATGAATCCATCATTCAGTTCATTGAAAAATATATTCAGAAAGGAATTACTCAATTGTTTTGTACAGATATCAGTAAGGATGGCAGACTGGAAGGGCCCTCTTTGGATTTGTATAAAAAGGTCATTCTTCATTTTCCTCATTTGCATTTTATTGCCAGTGGAGGAGTCAGTTCAATGGAAGATATTGTTGCATTAAGAGAGATTGGTTGCAAAGGTGTAATTGTTGGAAAAGCCATTTATGAAGGAAGAATTAAAATAGAAGAATTGTGCTAACAAAAAGAATCATACCCTGTCTGGATATCAAAGACGGCAGAACGGTAAAAGGAATCAATTTTGAACAAATACGCGATGCGGGAGACCCTGTTGAGCTAGCTACAATTTATGCAAAGGAAGGGGCAGATGAACTCGTTTTTTTAGATATCACAGCCACCAATGAAAAAAGAAAAACATTGAGTGCTCTGGTGAACAAAATTGCCCATCATATTAATATCCCCTTTACAGTTGGTGGGGGCATTAATTCAGTTGAAGATGTTCAGGTATTATTGAAAAATGGGGCCGATAAAATATCTGTGAATACAGCTGCATTTAAAAAGCCCAACTTGATTAATGAACTGGCACTGGCTTTTGGCAGTCAGTGTGTGGTATTGGCCATAGATACCAAGCAAGAAGCGGATGGTAACTGGTATGTGTACCTGAATGGCGGAAAGGTAAAAACCAATACATTGTGTTTTGATTGGGCCAAAGAGGCGGTGGATAGAGGAGCTGGTGAAATTTTACTGACTTCCATGAACAATGATGGGACCAAAAAGGGTTTTGCCCTTGATATAACCCATCAATTGTCTGTTTCTTTGCCTGTACCCATCATTGCATCAGGGGGGGCTGGGTGTAAGGAAGACTTTGCAACAGTTTTTCAGGAGGCAAATGCTGATGCTGCACTTGCAGCAAGTATCTTTCATTTTAAAGAATTGACTGTTCCTGAATTGAAGAATTATTTGTTTGAACAGCAGATCCCTATTCGTCTATAAATAACAGATTATGAAAATTGATTTTAAAAAATATGCAGATGGGCTTGTGCCAGCCGTAGTTCAGGATTTTCAGACACATAAAGTGCTGATGCTTGGTTTCATGAATGAAGAAGCCGTAGAAAAAACGATGGAACTACAAAAAGTTACTTTTTTCAGCAGGTCAAAGCAACGGCTGTGGACAAAGGGAGAAGAGAGTGGCCATTTTTTGCATTTGAAATCCATTTCGGTTGATTGCGACAATGATAGTCTATTGATTCAGGCAATCCCAGAGGGACCAACCTGTCATACAGGTGCTGATACCTGCTGGAATGAAAAGAATCATGCCGATCATTTTTTAACCTATCTGGAGCAAATTATTGAATTAAGAAAAAAAGGGAATCCGGAAGGATCCTATGTGGCCAAAATGTTTGCCAAAGGACTTAATAAAATTGCACAGAAGGTAGGGGAGGAAGCAGTTGAAATGGTTATTGAGGCCAAAGACAACAACACCGATTTGTTTTTGAATGAGTCTGCAGACTTACTATTCCATTATTTGCTTTTGCTTAACGCTAAAGGACATAACTTAGCAGAAGTCTTACAAATACTACAATCAAGGCACGCTAAATAAACTATGAAAACAATTCTAACTTCTCTGTTATTACTTATAGGATTTTCCATTTTTGCTCAACCAAAATTTCAGATCAATGGAAATATTGCCAATGCTAAACCCAATATGCTGGTTTTTTTAATGAATGGGAATGACGGCAAAACCATTGCAACTGATACAGTTAGAGATGGTAAATTCATTCTAAAGGGGACTATCGCAGAGCCTGATATTTTTCAATTGGGTTTTGTGGGGTATAAAGAAGCCCTGGATATATTCTTGGACAACGATGAAGTAAATATAACAGCAGATTTTAATCAGTTTTCTGCTGCTACCATTACAGGATCAGCAGTTGAAGCAGATTATCAGCAATTCAAATCTACTTTTAATCCTATCAGAGATCGTTTGAATTATCTGGTGCAACAAATCAATCCGGAAAAAAACAAATTTAAAAGAGATTCGCTGATACAACTATATGAATTGTTTAAGGGTAAAGTATTGCAGGAAGCCACCCTGTTTGCAAAAGAAAAACCTGGTTCTCCAGTAAGCTCTTTTGTCTTGTTTGCCATTAGTCCATTATTAAACGGAAACGAAGATCTGGAGCAACGTTATGCTGCTTTAAGTCCTTCGGCTAAAAAAGGAACTTTTGCCAAAATGATTGAGCAGACCATTGCTGAAGCCAATCTGAATAAGGTTGGTACCATAGCGTTGGAGTTCAGTCAGAAAGATACATTGGGGAAAGTAGTTTCATTAAAATCATTCCGAGGGAAATATGTTCTGATTGATTTCTGGGCTAGCTGGTGTGGGCCTTGCCGCGCAGAAAACCCCAATCTGGTAGACGCATTTAAGAAATATTCCAGTAAGAACTTTACCGTATTAGGTGTTTCCCTGGATGACAATAAAGCTAGCTGGATGAATGCTATCAGAAAGGATAAATTAACCTGGACTCAGGTAAGTGATTTGCAAAGCTGGAACAATCAGGTGGCTCAGTTATATAAAATCAGGAGTATACCGGCCAACTATTTGCTGGATCCAAACGGAACAATCATAGCCAGGGACTTAAGGGGAGAAGAATTACAAATTAAGCTGAAAGAATTGCTCAAATAACCAGTCATCCCAGAATATGCAACGGGTTTTCAGGATTAGTTATATTGCCAAATGCTATTAAGGATTTCTCTGTTGTTTTTTATATACTGGCAAATGCTCCTTGCCGGTAATGCTCAGGTCAATGCAGTGAAATCAGGTTCCGCAAACCTTGGAATTATTACTGGTACCATTACGGATTCTGCTCGTGGTGAAGGCGTTTCCTTTGCCAATCTAGAATTGGTTGGGATGTTAGGTAATACGCTAAGGTTTCAGGGTGTTTCAGACAAAAATGGAAATTTCGAATTCAACAAGCTTCCGTTGGGCTATTATTCTTTGCGGATTAATGCTGTTGGTTTATCTCCCACTCAAATTGACAGTATATATCTCAGGGCAGAGCGGTATGATTTTAATCTGGGTGATATTAAATTGAAATATCCAGGACAATCAACCTTAACGGAAGTGGTTGTTTATGCAGAAAAACCTTTGTTCGAAAACAAAGACGATAAACTAACTTATAATATAGGAGAAAGTGCATTGAGCAATGGGGCAAGCACAGCTGAACTACTTAAGAATATACCCCTGGTGAATAATGATCCCAACGGGAGAATTCTGTTGAAAGGGAAGGAACCTAGAATTCTAATCGACGATAAACCAACGGAATTAAATGCTCAGCAATTACAGGATTTGCTGGAGAGTCTGCCTGGTGGTACGGTTGAAAAAATTGAAATTATGACCAATCCTCCGCCACAGTATGCTTCAGAGGCAGGTGGGGTAATTAATATCGTTACCAAGAAAGGGAAGATTGGCTGGTTAGGTAGAATCAGTTTGAGCGCAGGAACCAGAGGGGAGGGTAATTTTTCAGGAAATGTCAGTTATCGGAATAAGAAGTTTACCTATAATCAGACGCTAGGCTTGGGAGCAAGTAAATTAATGGGGAATGGGTATAACTACCGTACTAATTTGTATAAAGACTCAACGAATCAATTTAATAGTTCCAATCAGTACACTAATCAGAACCTGAGACCGAATATCAGAACACAATTGGATTGGGAATGGTCAAAACAGTTTCAAATAGGATTGGTATATCAGGGGAATATGAATTATTTTGATAACCAAAGTGTCAATCAGTTTGTCAATATCAATCGATTTAATGAAGCGTATAAAATTAGCAATCGGGAAAATAGTAGCATTGGAAATGGACACACTCATGGTTTGCAATTGTCTGCTGTTTTGAAGGGAAAGAAAAATGCAGCAGAGCAATTAAGATTATTTCTTTCTGCCAATACCAGTAAGAATGATAATGACAGAGATTTTTATCAACAGTTTCTAGCTACCGGCATGGTGCCTACTGGTATTGATTCAACACAGTCTCAGTACTTTAATAATATCAACAGCAATTGGGGTGGTAGACTGGAATATACAAAGCCTTTAAAACATAGGGGCAGTAATTTCAGTGCTGGAGTAAATTACAATGTTTCACGGTTTCACAATACCTTAAACACCAATTTTCTAAGAAAGTCAGACGGAGTAATGATAAAAAATGATTTACTCAGCAACGATTTTTTCTTTAACCAGAAGATTGCCAGTTTCCGATCAGGGTTTAGCTGGTTATTTAGCAGAGATATAAGGTTAACGGCTGGTGCGCAGGCAGAGTATACATCTATGTCTTTTGATTTTGTAAAAGGCAATGTTGCCAACGTAGAAAATAGTTACTGGAATATTTTGCCTTATGCTACTCTTAGAAAGGATTTCAATAAGCAATTTAATACAGCATTGGTTTACAGGGCAACCATACGTAGACCAGGTATTGGTGAATTGAATCCTAATATAGACTATTCGGATCCGTACAACCTGAGATATGGAAATCCCGGATTATTGCCCACTTTGTCTCATAATTTCGATTGGAACCTGAATTATTCTAAGGGAAAATATTATGTAAATACTTCCATTGGATTTAACAAAGTTTCACAGGTCTTTAATACAATACGTAGCCTTGCAGAAGAAGGAAAAACCAATATAACCTGGTTGAATATTGCTGATCGGAACGAATACGAAGCCAGTGTATTCGGGGGGTACACTTTTACCAAACAGTTCAGAATGAATGGTAGTGTTGGTTATACCTATAATGTTTACGGGGAGAGTGAGAAAAAATTGTATCTCTATAGGGATGGGGGCTCTTTATATACCAATATAAATTACACGTATTCCCCTAGCAGTGTCTGGACATTTGAAGGGACTGCCCGATTTAACCGTTATGCCAATCCACAGGGGCTCAGTAGATCGAATGTCAATACTAATTTTGGTGTACAACATAAAATGCTAGACAGAAGATTGATTATTTCTTTTAATGCTATTGATCCTTTTACTCCACAATCCATTCGGTCATATACTACAGGACCCAGGTTTGAACTAGAAAGCTTTAGTGCTACCCGAAGCAGAAACTACCGGATTTCAATAAGCTTTCAGTTGAATAGAATGGTACAGAAAACACCTATTGCTACTAAGAAAACAACTGGTGCTAAAATTTAGTGTATTGAGTTAAGCCGTTTTTTTAATTCTGGAGGCAAGCCAGCTTTCTTGCACGGGAATAATCCATTCTTTCATCCAGCTTCCTTTAGTAGCCACTGTATTATTAAAATATAGTGTGTCTGATTGTATGAATTTATTTTCCAGCGCATAATTAAATTGTGCTAGTGGTAACAATTCAATTTTTTCTTTTATTACAAAAGCCAGATTCTGTCTGTTGAATAAATCTACTTTGCACAACTGTTCAATTTTTTTAATCACGTGTACGGAACTGTCTGTACTGCATCCGCCAACTGTGGTAGCAGATTCATCTGCCATTATAACTATAAACTGACCAAAAAATAAATTGGCAAAACCTTTAACAGGAGCGCCATGACTTTTCCAGCTAGCTATGAAATCCTGTAAAATATGATCTATTTCAAAAGCCTCACTGATGCTGAATAATCGGTTACTCTGATAAATCCATACTTTAGACTGATCACTAAAGTCTGCCGGGCAATGATTCCTATACGCTTGAATATCCATGCTGCAAATTTACAATTTATGCCATGCTTTCTGCAATCATTTCTGCAATATCTAGAACTGCTACTTCATTTTCTTTCTCCCTGTTTTTAACACCATCCATCATCATTGTATTACAGAATGGACATGCCGCTGCAATAAAAGTTGCCCCCGTTTCAAGTGCTTCGTCGGCCCTTTCTATATTGATTCTCTTGTTGCCTGGTTCGTCTTCTTTAAACATTTGTGCGCCACCTGCACCACAGCAAAGACCTTTGGTTCGGCATCTTTTCATTTCAATTAACTCAGCATCTAAGGCTTCCAAAACTTTTCTGGGAGCTTCATAAATATTATTAGCCCTGCCTAAATAGCAGCTATCATGGAAAGAAATCTTTTTCCCTTTAAAGCTGCCGCCTTCTTTTAATACAATTTTACCCTGATCTATCAGTTCCTGCAGAAGGGTGGTATGATGTATTACTTCGTAATTTCCTCCTAGTTCGGGGTATTCATTTTTTAATGTGTTAAAGCAGTGCGGACAAGTGGTTACTATTTTCTTGATATTGTAACCATTTAAAATCTGAATATTCTGATAGGCCATCATCTGGAATAAGAACTCATTTCCTGCTCTTCTGGCTGGGTCGCCGGTGCAGGCTTCTTCCTTTCCTAAAATGGCAAATTTCATTCCTACTTTATCTAGTATGGTAGCGAATGCCTTGGTGATTTTTTGTGCTCGCTGATCAAAGCTTCCTGCACAACCTACCCAAAATAAAATTTCAGGGGTTTCTCCATTTGCCATCATTTCGGCCATCGTATTGATCTTCATATTGTATTTTTAATGTGTTAATAGTGATAATTAAGATGCCATTTCATTTGCCCATTTGTCACGATCATCCGGAGAAAATTTCCACGGTGCAAAATTATTTTCGATATTGCTGAAAGTGCCATTCCATTCCTGAGGGGCATTGCTCTCTTCCATTATTAATGATCTTCTTAATTCTACAATAATGTCGAGAGGAGAAATGCTTACAGGGCAGGCTTCCACACAAGCATTACAAGTGGTACAAGCTCTAAGTTCTTCCACTGAAATATAGTCGTGTAATAAAGACTTATTATCTGCAACAAAAGATTTATTGGCATTGATATTTTTGCCTACCTCTTCCAGTCTATCACGGGTAGCCATCATGATTTTTCTGGGACTTAATAGTTTACCCGTTTGGTTCGCTGGACATTCTGAAGTGCATCTTCCGCACTCTGTACAACTATAAGCGTCCAATAGATTTTTCCAGCTTAAATCAAATATATCTTTTGCTCCGAAACTTGCAGGTGGAGTAGCATTGGCAGGTGCTAGTTCGGGTTGCATGGCGTACAAAACTTCATTTTGTACTTCGGGCATATTTTTCATTTTCCCCGGAGCCTGCAAACTCGCGTAGTAGGCATTGGGAAATGCCAATGCAATATGTAAGTGTTTAGAGTATGGTAGATAATTCAGAAAAACAAAAATGCCTGCAATATGTATCCACCATGCTATGCGTTCAATGGCAACCAGTGTTCCATCAGAGAATCCTTCAAACAGTGGTATTAGTTGCGCAGAGAGAAAAAAACTACCAGTTGGTTCGTAATGCGCAACTCCTCTGTCTTGTAAAATCTGGTCAGTTGCATTCATAGTTAAAAACAGACTCATTAAAACAATTTCTGTAATCAGAATCAGGTTGGCATCCGTTTTCGGCCATCCGTTTAAATCCTTACTGATAAATCGTTTTAATTTGAGCCAGTTTCTTCTGGCAAGAAAAATAACACAAACTACAATAACGCTTACTGCCATCCACTCAAAACTATTGATGAGCCATCCATACAATTCCCCCAAATAGGGTAGAAAGAGTCTGTGGGTACCTAATATGCCATCCAGCACAATTTCAAGCACTTCCATATTGATAATAATAAAACCCGCATAAATAATGAAGTGCATAATGGCAACGGGAATATTATGAAACATTTTTTTCTGACCCAGTGCAAGTAGTATCACATTGTTCCAACGTTGGCCTGGATTGTCCGAGAAATCCTGCGCCTTGCCCAGGAAAATATTTCTTCTGATTTCAGCTACTTTTTTTGAAAACCAGTAAATGGCACCTGCGGCCATAATACAAAACAAAACTTGTTGTACGTACTGCATAAAGAAAGTTATACGCTAAGATAATACAATTGGAGAATGCATTATTGTTGTTATTTTGAGGTATAATTTATACTATGTCTGAAATAAAATACGTTTTAACCGCGGCAGCAGCTCAGCAGAAATTAAAAAGAATGAGTCTGGAAATTGCGGAGAGCCTTAGTGGGCAAACAGGAGAGCTATATTTAATGGGAGTTCAGCAGAGTGGGATGATTATTGCGGAAGAAATGGCTAAGTTATTGGGCACTTTGCTTAACAAACCAATTAAAACGATAGCAGTACAACTGAACAAGCAAAAACCAGCCGACGTGGTTTTGAGTGAAAAACTGGATCTGAATGGTGCCAACATTGTTTTGATTGATGATGTAACCAATAGTGGGAAAACGCTTTTGTATGCCTTGAAGCCTTTATTGGATGCATTTCCGAAAAGTATTCAGACATTGGTGTTGGTGGAACGTATGCACAAGCAGTTTCCTGTAAAACCTGATTTTGTGGGTTTGTCTATTGCTACCACAGAGGAGGAACATATTCAGGTTGAAACTGAAGGGGGTAAAATCCTTGGAGCCTATGTATTATAAAAGAAATGATTGTATCTTAATAGTTAAAATATAAATGAACATTTAATATGGACGCAGCTATACAAGCCAATGTAAATACCTGGTTAAACGGGAATTATGACCAAGACACTAAAAATCAAATCCTTGCTTTGCAAGCCAGCAATCCAGATGAGTTGGCGGATGCTTTTTACCGAAACCTAGAATTTGGAACGGGTGGCTTAAGGGGATTGATGGGCGTTGGTACCAATCGGGTTAATAAATACACTATTGGTATGGCTACTCAAGGCTTTTCTAATTATTTAAAGAAAACCTATCCTGATTCCCCTATACAATTAGCAATTGCGCACGATAGTAGAAATAACAGCCGTTTTTTTGCTGAAACCACAGCCAACGTTTTTGCAGCCAACGGAATCAAAGTGTATTTGTTTGAAGCATTAAGACCAACCCCTGAATTGAGTTTTGCCATTCGTAAACTGGGATGTCAGGCTGGTGTGGTTTGTACCGCTTCTCATAATCCAAAAGAATACAATGGCTATAAAGCATACTGGAATGATGGTGGGCAACTTGTACCTCCACATGACAAAAATGTAATTACAGAAGTGGAAGCCATCAAAAATGTGGATGAAGTAAAATGGAGTGGGGGCGAAGCTAATATTACTATAATTGGAGCAGAACTGGATGCCCAATATATAGAGATGGTTAAGGGATTAAGTGTTTATCCGGATGTTGTAGCTGCTCAGAAAGATTTAAAAATTGTTTATACGCCTATACATGGAACAGGAATTACATTGGTGCCAAAAGTTTTGAAGGCATTTGGATTTGAAAATGTACATGTGGTAGAAGAACAGTCAACACCTGACGGAAATTTTCCAACCGTAAAATATCCCAATCCCGAGGAAAGCGAAACCATGAGTATAGGTTTGGCCAAAGCCCGTGAATTAAATGCGGATATTCTTTTGGGAACAGATCCTGATTCAGACCGCGTGGGTATTGGAGTCAAAAATCATAAAGGGGAATGGGTACTAATGAATGGTAATCAGACAGCGGTATTGGCATTTGCTTACATGATGGAAGCCAGGAAAGCCAAGGGAATTGCACAGACTAACGATATGGTTATTTCTACCATTGTAACTACCGAAATGATCAATGAAGTGGCCAAGCAAAATGATGTTGCCTGCTATAATGTTTTAACCGGATTTAAATGGATTGCTGAAAAAATCAAGGAATTGGAGGGTAAAGAAAACTATGTAATAGGTGGTGAGGAAAGTTTTGGATTAATGATTGGAGATCAAATCAGAGATAAGGATGCAGTTAGTGCAGTTGCATTGATGTGCGAAATGGCTGCTTATGAAAAGAACAAAGGCAGATCCTTATTCGATAAAATGATTGACTTGTACATACAGTATGGCTTTTATTACGAGAACCTTATCAGCATTACCAAAAAAGGCATGAACGGTCAGAAAGAGATTGCTGACATGATGGAAGGTTATCGTTCCAATCCTCCTTCTGCTATTAATGGTTCAATAGTAACTACTTTGCTTGATTATCAATTACAGGTAGGTAAAAATTTACAAACTGGTGAAAGCTGGCCTATCCAGCTACCCAAAAGCAATGTGCTTCAATTTATTACTGCAGACGGAAGTAAAATTTCAGCCAGACCTTCCGGTACTGAACCTAAAATAAAATTTTATTTCAGTGTGAATACTCAATTGACAAGCCGCGACGAATTTGATGCAAAACAAAAAGAGCTAGAAATTAGAATTGATAGAATCATCCATAGTATGAACCTAAAATAGTATGGTATATTCGCAGCATGCAAAAGGACAGAGATTATTCAGATACATATCATCACAAGGGAATGCGCAAAAAGCTGATTGATACTTTGCGCGAAAAAGGTATTACAGATGAAGCCGTTTTGGAGGCAATGAATAAGATTCCCAGGCATTTTTTTCTGGAATCTGTATTCGACAAAATTGCGTACGAAAATCGCGCATTCCCTATTTCTGCAGACCAGACCATTTCCCATCCTTATACAGTTGCGTACCAGACACAGTTATTGCAAATTAAAAAAGGGGATAAAGTGCTGGAAATTGGAACAGGTAGCATCTATCAAACAACGATATTAGCAGAGCTGGGGCCACAGTGGGTATACACCATTGAACGGCAAAAGAAGTTATTTGATGAGCAAAAGGAATATTATCATTTCAAAAAGAATTATCCCAATATTAAGTTCTTTTTTGGGGATGGATTCAAAGGTTTGCCTACCTATGCTCCCTTTGATAAAATCTTGATTACCGCAGCAGCTCCCTTTGTTCCACCATTGCTGATTGAACAATTAAAGCCTGGAGGAATGATGGTGATTCCTGTAAACGAAGGGGAGGCACAAAGAATGATGCGAATTACCAAACTGGCGGATGGTAGTTTAAAGGAGGAAATGTTTGATGAGTTTTCCTTTGTGCCTATGTTACAAGGTAAGGCGGTTGATTAAATCCTGTACTTGCTTCTTATTGTAGCTTCTATCATTAATTCCACGATTCAGTTATTTGATTATAAAGACAAGGCCCCGGTAGAAACCAGGGCCTTTCATCTTAAACTAAAACTAAAACTAAAATTATTGCTGCATCATATCCATGCCGCCACTTTGGTCAGCCTTGGTATTTTTGCGTTTGAATAAGCTTGCATCAAATTTTCCGAAGCGGTAGCTGAAATTCAGGCGTAAAACCTGAGGGTCTCTTCTACGCTGGTTGGTTTGGTTAAAGAAGGAACTTTCAGAATAACTCTGGAACAGTTGTGTTCTGAAGATATCGTTCATGCTTAGGGTTAAGTTGCCAGATCTGCCATTTTTCCAGGTAAATTCCTTTCTTATTGCTAAATCCACACCATAACGAGGCAGGTTGTATCCTTGAGCTCCGGACTGAGGACCGCCGCCAAACATCATACCGCCGCCACCGCCACGGCCACCACCGCCACCGCTTTGAGGTAATACGGTTTTGGCTTGATAGTCTCCGCTTAACTGGATTGAAAATCCTTTACCTAATTTGAATGTATTGTTCATTTTGGTGAACCAGCTCCACTGTTCCTGAACAAGGTTGGGTTGTCCTGGTACGGTTGCATTTAGTCTTGAATTGAAAATATTCAGGTTAACAGTCATTTCCCACCAACTGTTTACAGCAGTTTTATTGGTTAATTCCAAACCAAATGATCTGGCGCTGTTTGCATTAATGAATGTGCTGAAAAAAGCACTGTCACCTGGAATCAAAGCATTTGCATCTCTGTAAACATAACGGGTAATCAAATCGGTAGAATGTTTAAAGAAAGCAGTTGCCAAAAAGTTAGATCCTTTTTTGTATGCATTGTTCCAGCTCATTTCAAATGAATTGGTGAATTCAGGTTTAAGCCCTGCATTACCCATATTGATATTCTGAGGATCAGAATAATCAGGGAAAGGCATTAACTGGAAGAAATTAGGTCTATTTACTCTTCTGGAATAGTTAATCTGAAAGTCTTGCTTCTCATCAATTTTATAAGTGATGAATGCACTTGGGAATAAACTCAACGGGAACTTAACAGAGAAAGTAGCTGAATCAGCGCCTCTAGCATTCAAAAGGGTTCCTGTATAGTTAGAACTCTCCGCTCTTAAACCCAGCTGATAACTCCACTTATTTACTTTGAAACTATAAGTACTGTAAGCTGCATATACGGCATCAGTATATTTATATCTACTGCTGATTAAAGGAACCAATTCGTATTGGCCAGACAATTGATTGAAACGGAACTGATCCAATTTATTATTAAAATCTCTGATAGCAACACGACCGCCAGCTTCAAATTTGCTATCATCGGATAGCGGGTTCTCATAATCTATCTGAAAAGTATGGTTGGTTGTTCCGCCTGATCCTATACCACGTTGCAACAATGGATTTCCTTTCTGAGTTCCATTCAAGTTATAGGTATAGTTACCAATGTTTGATAAATTATCATTCGTACTTTTATTGTAGTTATAATCAGAGGAAATATTGTGCCCGTTCTTTGCAAAATTGTGCTTGTAACTGATTTGTGTTCCAAGATTTCTGAAATTACTGGTAGACTGGGTACCTATGTTAGAATAAGAAGTTGGTATACCCTTGATAGTAGAGTCAACACGCTGCGTCTGGTCATTGTCAAACTGGCCTCTGTTGAAATTGGCTGTTACTGAAATGGTATTTCTGTTATCAACAAAATAATCAAGTCCGCCTCTGAAGAAAGCAAAGTATCCTTTATTGGTTGCGTCTTGCATATTGTAAATACTGCTAGGAGTTGCCAATAAATTGTTTCTGTCGGTAATTCCTTCTGAGATAGATTTACGCTGATTATAAACACCGCTACCGGTAAAGTTCAATTTATTCTGACGGATATTAATATCACCACCACCATTGATCATGCCTCGTGAGTCTACACCTGCTCTGATACCACCATTGTAGCCCACTTTCTTATTTTTCTTCAGGACTATATTTAAAATACCTGCATTACCTCCAGAAGCATCAAATTTGGCAGAAGGGTTGGTAATTAATTCAACTCGGTCTATAATGTCAGAAGGTATCTGATCCAATGTAATAGTAGTAGGTCTTCCATCAATAAATAGGGTTGGAGAAGCGTTTCTTAATGTAACGTTTCCATCAATATCAACATTTAAAGCTGGGATATTACGCATTAATTCGGTTGCCGTTTGTCCGGAACCCATTAAGTTCTTGTCTACGTTGAAGATTTTGCGGTCAATTCCCAGTTCAAATTGAGGTTTGGTTGATGCGGTAACTGTAACATTGCCCAAGTTGGTAGCATCTTCTTCCATTTTAATATTGCCCAGGTCTTTATCTGCCATACCCAGCATTTGCTGCATATTTCCACCTGAAGCACCACCGGCAGGCATTTTGATGCCGAATGAAATGCTCTGGTCAATTGTTTTATAAGCAAGAGCAGTTGCGTTTAATTTAAAAGTCCCGAAAAGGGGCAGGTTTTCGAAACTGAAATCACCATTAGATTTGGTAATAACGGTACCCAAAATCGCTTCTTTCATTTTTTTGGTAACTGTGTCGAATTTATTGCCTCTCAATTGAACGGTAACTCCTTCAATTCCTTTATTGGTTTTACTATCAACCATTTTTCCATAGAAATGTCCAATATTCATGTTCTGACTGGCACCTGCACTGGCACGACCACCCATCATTGCGGGCATTTGTGCCTTGGCATGACCCATGATCATCCCGGCTAAAAGAAAAATTCCTAAAAATTTACGCATATTCATCATTGTTATTAATTGCAAAGTTGGTTTACACTCATGGGGATTAATTCTTCCATTTTATGAGCGGTAATATGACAAGCCTGAGTGGATAAAGTTTAACAAAATCGGCGAATAGGTCTTTTAATCCGTCGGTGACTAAGCAATCATGGTTAGCAGCACCTGAATTATACCAATAATAAAGCCTAAAACACCTCCTAGAATTTCAATAAATCGAAACTCTTTTGACATGATATCATTTAAAATCTGTTCTAATTTGTCTGATGAGAAACCCTTTACTTTTTCAATTACAATTTTTTCCAGGTCTAACTGTGATTTCAGCTGGTTCATATAGGATTTCATTAATCCAGGAAATAGTTCCTGTAATTCAGCCATAAAAACAGTTTTCATCTGTGCAATGGTCTGGTCGCCTATGAACATACTGATGATAGGCATATGATCGGCAAGTTTCACTCTCAGAAAATGGTCAATATGAGCGTCAATCTGTGGGATCAGCGCTTCCATATTGCTGGGATTCGTGATTTTTTCTTCAATATCCTGAAAGGAGAGCAACTCAGCACTTACTAGTTTGCCGAGTTTTTCAGCAAACTGTGCCTGTCTTTTTGGGAAAATGCCGATAAAAGTGATGCCCAATATCTTCAAAGGTTCTTTTGGGTGAAAAAGCATTTTAATGGCAACCCAATTGGTAAACCAGCCAATAAAAGCTGAGATAAAGGGTATTAGATAAATAAGACTCATGCTGTAAAATTTAAAAACCTATAAAACATACGCTTTATAGGTTTTAAGTGGGAGAGCGAGGGGTCTCGAACCCCCGGCCTTCAGTGCCACAAACTGACGCTCTAACCAACTGAGCTACGCCCTCCGTTTTGTGGACGGCAAAAGTAGGAAATATTTTTTAAAAAAACTTCATCCAAACCTTTGTTAATTGAAAATGTAGTTGCAATTGGCATCTTATTTTGGGTTATTTTTGGAGAGACCATGCAAAAATTCAAGCAATTTATGAAGAGTAGAAAAGGGTTAGTGTTAACGGCTCTGGTATTATTTGGCGCACTTTTTATTGCCTTTCGCAGCATTAACGGAGCAGATTCCAATGAAAAAATAGCACAGCAACAAAGATTATTGAACACTGTTGGTATGTTACTGGAACAGCAGCATTACAGTCCTAAAAAGATTAATGATGAGTTTTCAAAAAATGTTTTTAAGGGATATCTTGATCAATTGGATGGAGACAAAAGTATTTTTACTGCCGAAGATATCATTGGACTCAAGAAAATGGAAACTACTATTGACGATGAAATTCATGGAGCAGCCATGCAGTTTCAACCTGCAATCAGTAGTATTTATTCAAAACGCGTGGAAGAAACGGTTAGCTTTTATAAAGAGATATTATCAAAACCCTTTGATTTTTCTGTTAATGAATCGGTGCAGCTTGATGGTGAAAAACTGAATTACACACAGACAAATGAGGCCCGAAAGGATCGCTGGAGAAAAAAATTGAAATACTACACATTAGAGCGTTTTGTTGATCTGCAGGAAGAAAGAGAAAAGAACAAAGGCAAGGACAGCTTCCGTGTGTTACCCGATGATAGTCTAGAATTAAATGCAAGGAACAGTGTACTTAAAATGATGGACCGTACCTTCAATCGGATTAAAACTACTTTCACGGAAGAACAGCGATTTAATTCTTTTATCAATGTTATTACTAATTTGATGGACCCTCATACCGATTATTATCCTCCACTCGAGAAAAGAGCATTTGATGAGAGAATGAGCAACCAGTTTTATGGTATTGGTGCTCAGTTGCAACAGGATGATAATGGAATTAAAATAGCCAGTATAGTTACCGGAGGACCTGCCTGGAAGTCGGGAGCCATTGTTGCGGGAGATATTATCATTAAAGTTGCTCAAGGGTCTAATGAGCCTGTTGATGTGAGTGGGTATGGAACAGAAGATGCTGTTAAATTAATCAGAGGCGATAAGGGTACAGAAGTAAGGATTACTTTCAAAAAGCAGGATGGTACTACCAGAACCGTCTCGCTAATCAGAGAAAAGATTGAGCAGGACGAAGGACTGGCTCGCAGTGCTATTGTTATGCAGGGAAATGACAAAATCGGTTATATAGCATTGCCTGATTTTTATGCCAATTTTGAGGATAAGAACGGTTTCAAGTGTTCCGAAGATGTAGCGGAAGAAGTAAAAAAACTGAAAGCTGAAAACGTAAAAGGCATTGTTATTGACCTTAGAAACAATGGGGGAGGCTCATTGCTGGAAGTAGTTAAAATGGTTGGGTTGTTTATCCCATCCGGGCCGGTTGTTCAGGTAAAAGAAAGAGACGGTAGAGTAGATCAGCAAACCTGGAGAGACAACGATGAATCGGTTTTATATGACGGACCATTGGCCGTAATGGTGAATGAATTAAGTGCGTCTGCCAGTGAAATTTTTGCCGCCGCTATTCAGGACTATAAAAGAGGTATTGTAATTGGTAGTAGCTCTACATATGGAAAGGGAACAGTTCAAAGACCCATACCATTCGGAAGACCGATTGATTTTTATAGCAGCAGAACAGAGTTCGGGGCAGTAAGTTTGACCTTTCAAAAATTTTATAGAGTTAACGGGGGTAGTACTCAATTAAAAGGAGTTGTGCCTGATATTATTATGCCAGACACTTATGAATATCTGAAGATAAGAGAGAAGGACAATCCCAATTCCTTACCCTGGGATGCCATCCCGCAGACCAGATATCAGTTATGGAATGGTGGTGAAGGCGGACAGTTGGAACAAATAGTTAAAAAGGAACAGGAAAGAATTGTATCTGATCCCAATCTGAAATTATTACAGGACAATTTAAAATGGTTGAGTGCTAACAATGATAATCCCATTAACCTACAAATTGATCAGTTTAAGCAGATGCAGAAGCGTATTACCAGTACCGTAAATCAAAACAATGCATTACTTAAACTGAAGTCCGAACTAAATGTACAGGCAATGGAAGCAGATAAGGATAAGTTTTACAATAATCCCGATAAAAATAAAGGAATTCGCTACCAAGAATGGTTGAAATTATTAAAGCAGGATTTACATATTGATGCAGGGGTAAAAGTAATACAGCAATTGGCTGGAACTCAGTCAGCAACGGCCAGAAATTGATTAGCTTTACAGATAGTACGATTCAGCGAGAAAATGGAAAATAAATCAACAAAAAAATGGTACGCCATTTACACCAAGCCAAGGTGGGAAAAGAAAATAGATTCTGTTTTAATTAGAAAGGGCATAGAAAGCTGGTGCCCCTTACAAAAGGTGGAAAGACAATGGTCGGACCGAAAAAAGATTATAGAGGAGCCTTTGTTTAAATCCTATGTTTTTGTTAGAATTGACGATACAGAACGTTCCAAAGTTTTGATGACGGATGGCGCCTTGAATTTTGTTTACTATTTGGGCAAGCCGGCAGTGATTAAAGATGAAGAAGTAGAAAATATAAAATTATACTTAGCAGAAAAAGATGCCAGAATTACCATCATCTCCGACGAAGGTTTTTCAAGTGGTGATTTGGTTAAAGTAAAGTACGGGGTATTCATGGATCAGGAAGGAACTGTAGTAAGAGGGGGAAAGAAAAAAGTATATGTACAGTTACAAGGCCTGGGACAAGTAATGATTGTAGAATTTCCCACTACTTTTCTTACAGTGAAATAAGTACAGCACCTTTATAAATTCCAGTCTACGATTTGATTAGCCCATTCTGCCCTATATGGAGTACTAATTCTGATATAGTTATCTGTATATCCTTCCATCATGCCCTCTTTATTATAGGCTTCAAATAAAACAGGGCGAAGGGTGCCCGCATGTTGTTGAGTAAAATACTGCAACTTCATATAAGACAAATTCCGAAGGGTTTTATTTCGCTCATTTCGCACAGAAACAGGCACAACAGGTTTTATTTCCAACGCTTTGGTATTGTCTCTTTCAGAATAGGTAAAAACATGCAGATAGGATACATCCATCGAATGGATAAAGTCGAAGGTCTCTTTAAAATCTTCATCTGATTCTCCAGGAAAACCAACAATTACATCAACACCAATTGCTGCATGAGGCATCAAGTGTTTAATCAGTGCTACTTTTTCTGCATACAAAGCCCGCTTATACCTTCTTCTCATCAGCCCCAGAATTTTGTCGGATCCGCTTTGCAGGGGAATATGAAAATGAGGCATAAACTGGTCGCTTTTAGCTACCCATTCAATTAGCTCATTGGTAATCAAATTCGGTTCAATCGAAGATATTCTGTAACGCTCAATTCCTTTTACTTCATCCAATGCTTTCACCAGATCGGTAAAACTTTCCTGGTGCTGTTTGTCCCCGTCAGGACCTTTCCCAAAATCTCCCAGATTTACGCCGGTCAAAACAATTTCTTTTACACCGTCAGCAGCTAGTTTCTCAGCATTTAGCTTTACATTGGCAATGCTATCACTTCTGCTCTTGCCCCTAGCCATTGGAATCGTGCAAAAGGAACAATTGTAATCGCACCCATCCTGCACTTTTAAAAAGGTTCGGGTGCGGTCATTCTGCGAAAATGAGGCATTGAATCCGCTTACTTCACTGATATCACAACTGCAAATTTTGGCCGGATCATTGGTTTTGGTCAGGTTGCCAATATGTTCTGCTATATTGAATTTTTCAGCTGCCCCCAATACCAAGTCTACACCAGGGATAGCAGCAATTTCCTTTGGCTTCAACTGGGCGTAACATCCAGTGATGATAACGAAACTTTCCGGAGCTTTGCGCTGAATCCTGCGGACAATCTGGCGACATTCCTTATCCGCATTATCGGTAACAGAGCAGGTATTGATTACATATACATCTGCAACCTCATCAAAGTCTTTTTTCTCAAAACCTTCTTTCTCCATTAACCTGCTCAGGGTGGAGGTTTCAGAAAAATTCAGCTTACAGCCCAAAGTGTGAAATGCTACCGTTTGTTTTTGATTCATGCAGGGGCAAAGTTAAGACAGGCTTTTGAAATAACCTCTTTACAATTCAATGCCATCATCAGTCATTCCTATTAATAGGATTCCAGGTGTAAAAACTTTCTTAAAATGACTGAATCCACTCAATGTATTTCAATTTTCACCTATAATAAGTTATGTTTGCCAGTCTTTAAAAACCAAAACAAATATGCAGTTTAACAAGATTAATAACATTATTGGCTGGGTGGTTTTTGCTATTGCCAGCATGGTTTATACACTTACTGCGGAAGCGGGCGGTAGCTTATGGGATTGTGGTGAGTTCGTGAGTAGCTGTTTCAAGCTTCAGATACCCCATCCTCCGGGTGCCCCTTTATTTGTTATTCTGGGTAGAATTTTCATTATTCTTTTTGGAGATGATCCAATGAGCGCAGCCAAAGCAGTGAATATGATGAGTGCTATGGCGAGTGCGTTTACTATTTTGTTTCTTTTCTGGACTATTACCCATTTTGCTCGTAGAATCATGGGGGTAAAAACCTCAGATACGGTTGGTAGTTATCAGATCTGGAGCATTATGGGCGCGGGTGTTGTAGGTGCATTGGCTTATACTTTCAGCGATTCATTCTGGTATAGTGCTGTAGAAGGAGAGGTTTATGCACTTTCTTCTTTCTTTACTGCCATTGTATTCTGGGCCATTTTAAAATGGGAGAATCATGCAGATGAACCAGGAGCAGACCGCTGGATTGTATTTATTTTCTTTATGATGGGATTGTCGATTGGGGTTCACTTACTGAACCTGTTAACTATTCCTGCCATTGTAATGGTTTATTATTTTAAGAAGCGCGAAAGCTTCAATTACACGTTGATCCGTTCCTGGTTTATTAAGCTGGTTATTATCGGAGGTGTATTGGCATTCTTCGGAGCCTTGGTAAGTGCTGCTGCAGAAGCTACCGATAATGTGGGAATGGATGGAACAGTAGCGGGTCTAATGATTTTAGCTACCCTGTTGGGTGTAGGGTTTCTATTCCTTATTGAGAAATGGAAGCCTGAGCAAAAAGCTTATTTCGGGGGTGTTTATATTTTCTTTGTAATTGGCTGTGTAATTACAGGCGTTGTACAAGTGGGTGTAATTCAATACTCTATTAAATTGGCAGGATCTTTTGATCGCTGGATGGTGAATGGAGCAGGACTGCCTTTCTTCTCAGGATTTACATTATTCTTTGTTATCGTTGCTGCGCTTTTATGGCAGGGATTAAGAGTGGCCGCGAAAA
>VFQO010005146.1_pt1 | contig 52909 bp, 47 predicted proteins | sample 3512331 | NCBI WGS metagenome assembly VFQO01 (sample SAMN10412371, study PRJNA504923) | tailings metagenome | isolation source: Replicate 3 from Balatoc abandoned mine | place: Philippines: Itogon, Benguet | collected 2017-08-28 | reverse complement strand
GAGCGCTCACGGCCTCCGGCGGCCAGCAGCGTGCTGGACCCGCCAGCGGCCCGCTGGACCGGGGTAACTACGCACCCGGTCGACCCGGCCGCGTCAGTCCTGCACGCGGTTTTGAAACAGCTTCTAAGAAGTTGTCTCAAAACCGTAGCTCGGCGAGTATCGCTTTGAATCTGTGTTTATCTGTGTGCATCTGTGGCTAAAGAGTTTTCTGCCACAGATGAACACAGATGCAGGAGATGGGTTTCCTGTCCGCAGTACGGACACGTCCTCGGACGGTTGTGAAATCGCTTCTCACCGGAGGCCTGCGGAGGTCCCCGAAACGGCGGCTTCCGCTCAAACGTCGTCTCCGATTCACCAGAACTTCCACCACGGCCGCGGGCTCGGATGCGGCAGCTTCAGCTTCGTGCGCCAGGTTTCGAACTCCTCGGGGGTCAGCTCTTCGACGACGGTCACCCGCGCCGGGGCGGCTTCGATCCGGGGGGTAAAGAAACTCCCCGTCCAGCTCCGGCTCCCGACCTGCATCGGCCAGAGCAGGATCACCTGCTCGCCGTCGATCACCGGGATCTGGTCCGGGCTCGCTTCTCCCCAGATCGAGGCGACGAGGTTTGCTTCGGGGACCGTCCCCGGACCGTAGTGCCACCACGCCGAGTCGGAGGCGTCTCCGTCCCGCTCGCCGCGGGCGATCGCGACGGCCTCCTCCGAAACGCGGCCCGCCCCCGGCATCCGCCCCGCCAGCGCCCCCTGCAGCAGCGTGAACAGATGAAAGCCGTTCGAGAGGTTTTCGTAGGTGACCCGCACCCCCTTGGCCCCTTCGACATGCAGCACGAGCAGCCGGCCGCTCCGCTTCCGGAGGATCTCGCCAACCCACAGGCAGCCGTTCGACACCGGATCGACCCGCTCCAGCTCGGCGAGGACTTCCTCGTTCGCGCCGTAGCGGGTCCGCGCCTCGGGAGACCGCGCCAGGTGGGCCACGAGCCCCTGCCCGAGCCAAGAGAGTCCCGACAGCGTCGCCTCATCGAGCGGCGTCTCTGTGGCGGAGTCCTCCTCGTCCGGGGCCGGCAGCGTGATGGTGCGGGACCAGCGGAGCATCGCGGCGATCAGGTGCGGGATCGCCGGTTCCGGATCGTGTCCGTTCTCCACCCCGCCCCCGAGCCACACCGAGAGGAACCCCGCCCCCTGCGGGGCGGAGACGTAGCGGATCCGCTCCGCGATCTGCAGCCGCCCGGCCTCGTGGTCGGGCGACCGCATGAAGGCATGGATGGCGTCGCGCAACGCGGGGGGGACGTCAGTCCCCTGCATCCCGTTCGCCGCATCGAGGATCCGCTGGACCGCCTGCTCGATCGGAATCTCAGCGGGGAGAACTTCGTCGGCGGACATGGATCGGCCCTGGAGAGCGATAAGGCTGGCTCAGGGTGCCACGCATCGGACCGGGACGCAAGGCGCCGTCCGCCGAAGCCGCGTGGCTCGGTCAGGCCGCTACCAGGAATGAACGCGGAGCGGGTTCCGCCGCGTCGGCGAGTAACTGAAGCCGGTGGCGTAGAAGCTGACCCGGGCCGCGGGAGAGCGGTACCGGACGGGACGAAGCGATGTCCCGTAGAGATGGGACGGGCCGCCAAAATACGGGATCTCGTGCGAGGGGACGCCGTAGGACGAGGCTCCGTAGCCGGCGTACGGTCCGTTCCCTCCGTAGGTCGGGACCGGGAAGCCGAGGCTCGACGCGGTGCCGAACCCAAGACCCGACGAACTCCCTCCGAACGACGGGGAGAGGCGTCCGTAGGAGGGGGAGGAGTAGTCGTAGGGGGAGTACGTGAATCCGTGGAACAAGGATCCCGACCCGGCTCCGGGTTGCATGCCGTAGGAGGGGGCGGAGTTGGAGATTCCGAAGGAGGAACCTCCGCCGCTGTAGAGACCGCCGCCGCCGAAGTAGCCGCCGGGGACCCCGTAGCCGTATTGAGCCGAAGCGGCGCTCCCCCAGCCGAGCAAGGCGGTCAGCGTGAACAAGAGAACGATCGCTTTCATGATCCGCCTCGCTGTCCGGTCTGGAATCGCTGGCCCTGCTGGAATTGTACCCGCTGTGGACCGTTCACGACCACGACGAGGCACGGACCGGGTGACAAGCCAGAGGCCCGCCGCGCTGCCGCGGCCGAGTTGCCGGGCAGCGGGGCCGATTCGGAGATCCGCGGGAGATCATCCCGCGTTCATCGGGGACGCGCCGAATGTCATTCGTCCCCTTCGCACGACGCGGCGGGTCGTCTCCTCATGACGAGGTTGACGAATTCGCCAAAGGTCGCGCCCCGCTCCACCATCGATCTGGCTTCCTCGGCCGGCAGCCGGATGTCAAACCGCCGCTCCGCCTCCATCAGGGCCTCCAGTTCGCTCAGGTCCCCCATCTCCCATTCGCCGACGATGAACCACGGGTCGGCAGGATGAAACTGAAGGCCCGCTCCTCCCCAGCAGACCTCGGAGAGGATCGCTTCCCACTCCCGGGCCACCTTCAGCCGGGCCTGAGAGCCCCACACGTCAGAGGGAACCGGCCCCCGTTCTGCGATCTGCTGCCGCAGCGACTCGAGGTACTGGTGGCATCGACGCCCATAGGTGAGGAAGTGCGTCAGCGGGTTGTTCGTCTGCGGCGCGACGTCCCCCCGCTCGATCGGACTGCAAAGCGGCTTCATTCGCTGCTCTTTGTGCTGCGGGCCGAGCGATCCATGGCCACTTCGTCGGTCGGACGTCCGAGATTGCGGAGCCGGACTCGATCGTCCGTTTCAAAGGTCACTTCGTAAGCCGGAGTGATGTCTTCCCCGATCCTGTTGTAGAACCACTCTCGCATTCGCTCCGTCAAAGTCAGTGGTCCCAGTTCCTCGACCGGGATCGGGATCGAGAGCGTATTCCCCGAACACGTCCACGAGCTCGTCGAGATCTCCTCCGAGGTCCCGTTCCGGAACGTCGCACCATCGAACGAAGTGGAGCGAACCACGACGGTGCGGTTCCGAAAGAATGTGGTCTCCGTTCTGAGGCCGGCCGAAGTCTCGATCCAGACGCCGACCAGCTTCCGCTCGACCGCCGTCAGCGGCCGGAGGTTCCAGGCGAGCGGCGGAACGATCAGCAGCCCCAGAACGACGATGACGACCGCGATCCGGCGACGGCGTCCCGGCAGGAATCCCGACACGTGTTCTCTCCGTGAACAACACACTGACCGGGAGAGTAGCGTCTTCCGCCGCCGCGGGACCATCGCAGATGGGGCACTGCCGCCCCTCCTGACCCGGGTCCAGCACGCTGCTGGCCGCCGAAGGCACTTTTCGCAGTGGAACCGTGGAAAACCGTCGGCGTTCGTTTTGGAAACGGGCGTTGCGGGCTCCCTCTCTCCTCACCGCGGGGAGTGCGACGAAGGCGTGCTGGTGAGAGAGGCCCGCGATGCCGGTCTCGGATGGGACGCCTGTTGTGTTCCGTGGTTTCACGGGAGAAGCGCCTCCGGCGGGGCCAGCAGCCTGCTGGACCGGAGTGGCCGTGGCACGATGGGTTTGAGCAGACAGCGCTGCGCCGGCCGGGACGGGGTTTGAGCTATCAAGTAGTCGTCGTCCCGGACGGTCGGGTAATCTGCGGGGCATCCACATCTCTTGAGGGCTCAGATATGTCGACGGTCGCTTGTCGGACGACATCACTGTTCGTCGGTCTCCTGCTCTCGCTCGTCCCCCCCGCCCACGGCGAAGAGGTCGGCTACGCCGTTCCAGACAAGATCCAGGTGATGCCGGTCCTGTTCGTCCCCCGCGACGAACCGGTCCCCCCCCTGGCCGATCAGCAGATGATCCTCCGGCACCTCGCCTGGACGCAGCAGCGCTACGGCGAACTCCTCGGAGGAGACACGTTCGAGATCGCCCAGCCCGCCTTCGAGGCGATCCGCGGCGACAAAACGCTCGAGGTCTACCGCAATCTGCCGGAAGGGGGAGCCCCCGACATCACGGTCGAGATCCTCCGCCACTTCAAGCTGACGCGGTTCAAGAACCCGTATGTGTTCTGCATCGCCTTCGCCAACTCGCGCGACGGCTTTCCCCAGGGGGGCGGCCGCCCGATCAACGGCGGGTTCAGCACCGGCGGAGGGATGATGTACATCTCCTCGTCCGAGGTGCACCGCAACCGCCGGTATCAGGCGACGCTCCAGCACGAACTGGGGCATGCCTTCGGCCTCCTGCATCCCGATGCCTACGGCTACGACCTCAAGACGGACCCGTCGGTGATGTCCTACAGCGAGGCGAACTACACCGACGGGTTCCGCCCGAGCCCGACCCCGGGGATCCTGATCCCCGAAGACCGCCGTGGTCTGGCGCTCGCGGACCGGATCTTCCGGAAGACGACGTTCGATCCGCAGCGGGACATCCCGGCCAATCGGAACCTCTCGCCGAAGGTTCTGACGCTCCCCCCGATGACGCTGCCGGGGCATCCGGACTTCTATCCAATGGTGACGACCGACGCCGGCGAGAACGTCGGGAGCAAGGTGGCCAACGTCGTGAGCGGCGAGATCAAGCCGAGCCGGGGGCCGGGTGTGACGTACGACCCGGCGAACATGTGGCACAGTGACCGGAACCTCAAGGAGCCGGCGACGCTCGAGTTCGAGTTTCCGTTCGAGATCGAGGCGACGGGAATCGCGATCCATTCGCAGCACAGCGGGCTCGATCACGAGGTGAGCGGCATGGAGCTCTTGGTGTGTGACGAGCCGGTCGGGAAGAAGCCGAAGAAGGCCCCGGCGAAGAAGCCGCCCGCTTCGAAGGGGAAGACGGCCGGCAGTGGAAAGGGGACGGGGCCGGAGGCGGGCGGCGGGGCCGAGGAGGCGTACCGGTCGCTGGTGAAGCAGCCGGTGAAGAAGATGGACGAGGTGGTGACGTTCGAGAAGACGCGGGCGCGGCGGTGGCGGCTCGTGCTGGAGCCGGATGAGAGCCGGACGATCGTGATCCGCGGCGTGCGGTTTTTGAACGGGGATGAGGAAGTCATTCCGCGGCAGGTCCCGTTCGATCCAGGTTCGCTGTAGGGAACTGTTGGGGTGCAGGGGTAAGCCCCTGCCCTCGCCGGAGGCGCTTCAGTCCAGGGAACCGTCCAATCCACAACGGGCAATCCCCCCCTCGGCAAAGATCCTCCCACCCGCGTTTCCGCCGCCCAATCGGCAACCACAGGACCGTCATTATGCCGCCGTCGTTCAGCTTCCAGGAAATCGCCATGAACCTGGCATCGTCCGCTCCGCGGATCCTGATGATGCTGATCTCCCTCAGTTTCTGGCTGGCGTATCCGGGGCGGAGAAGCCGGGGAATGCGGCTGCTGGGAGTGGGCCTGTTGAGTGACCTCACCATGGTCACTGCCATGCCGATCCTTCTCGTGATTGTCCTGCAGTCCCCTGTTGTGATGGCCTCAATGGGCGGGGGGCCGCGGTGGATCAACCTGCTGACGGTCTCGTTCTCCGCGCTCGGAAGCATCCCGCTCGCGGTGATCGTCTACGCGGCGTTCCTCCTGGCCCGCGAGGCCGAGGAGATGAGCGAGAGTCCGCCGGAGGGACCCTAAACGCGAATCGGCCAGTGGGAGACGACCCACGAGAGGATCGACCAGAGCACGACACCGATGACCGTGAACCCCGGAACGAGAAGGCCGATCAGGATCCAGCGACCGGCCCGGCGGTCGATGTCGTCCTGCCCTTTCAGATACCGATCACGTTCTTCGCGGGACATCATGATCAGACCATCCTATCCGCCGGCTGGCTCAAGGATGTTCCGTTTCAGGGGCTTACGTGACATTGCGGGCAGGAGACTGCGGGGCATCTGATAGTCCACCACTGCAGGGAGGACGTCGGCAGGATCCGCCGATGCGGCCGGTCGGTCCCGCTCTCGTTTGCCTGTGAAACTTCCCCAGACGGACGACCGGGGGGGATCTCAATTTTTCCGGCGCGCGGGCCGATGAGAGCCGCGGAGGGGGAGGGGGACCGGGCGCAGGAGGCCCGGGTCACGGGGGCGAGAGCCGCCCGCCTGCGAGAACGGAGCCCACGACAGGGATGTCCCGCTGATGCCGAGGATTCGAAGCTTGACCGGCCGGATCGCCGGAGACCGCCTGCCGGCGCGGATCGCGCGGCTGGTCGTCGCGCTGCTCCTGGCGGGGAGCGGGGCCGCTCATGCGCAGTTCGCCGGCACAGAGACGACCGGCACCGGTCCGGACACGACCGCCGCGGAGGGGACGGGGGACGAGGGGCTCCTGATCCCGAACATCTTCGGCCCGACGGACGACGGCGCCAGCGTCCCGTTGAGTCCGTTCAGCGGTGAGGTCTTCACCAGTACGTCGGCGGCGTCGATCGAGCAGGGGCAGCAGTCTCTCCGGACGGCGGCGGACCACGTCCGGCGGACGGGGGATGGACGGGGATCGGTCGTCGCCGCGCGGATGTACTCGCCCGACCGGGCGGCGGCGTTCATCAACAGCGGCAACATCGCCCAGGCCCAGGAGGCGATCCACTTCGTGAACGTCACCTCCGGCGGCAAGAGCCATCTCATCCGCGGCAAGACCGTGCAGGAGACGCTGATCCGGTCGCTCGAGGGGCCGGCCGGCCGGTCCCGGACGCTCGACGGCTGGGCCGACGGCTACGGCCAGAAGGGGAACTTCGACGCCATCGGCAATGCCAACGTCATGAGCTACGGGGTCGGCGGCACGACCTTCGGGGCGGGCTACTACCTCGACGACCAGACGGTGGTCGGAATCCTGGGGGGCTACTCGAACTCCAGCGTCCGGGGGAGCGGCTCGGAAGCGGACCAGGCGAAGATCGACGCCACGCAGGTCGGTCTGTATGCCCGGGCCGGCTTCGGCGACCACTACCTGCTCGGCGTCGCGGCCCGCGGGAACCAGGACTACGCGACGAGCCGCGCTGCCATGATCAGCGGCTCCCCGGCCCCGATGACCGCGGCCTACACCGCCGACCAGACCGGGATCCTGCTGGAGTACGGCCAGAACCGGCAGTGGGGGGCGTTCGTCGCCCAGCCGCTGGTGTCGATCCAGTCCATCAGTCTCCAGACCGACCGCTTCGCCGAGCAGGGAGCGGAGGGGGCCGCGCTGAGCGTCGACGGCCGGACGGATGACTCGCTCCGCGCGTCGCTCGGAGCGCGGTTCCTGATGCCCCTCGCGACGACGGGGGAGCGGATGCTGGTCCCCGAGATCCACGGACGGTACATGCACGAGCTCCGCGGCGGCGCGGACGCCCTCGGGGCGACCGCCGCGGGAACGCCGCTCGCGATCCCGGGGGTGAATGCGGGGGAGAGCTTCTATCTCTACGGGACGGGAGCCACGTACGCCGTGACTCCGCATATGAGTCTCTACGGCCACTACATCGGCCAGGCGACGAGGCAGCTCGTCAGCCACACCGGCACCAGCGGCGTGCAGCTGACGTGGTAGCGCGGGGACGGAAACAGCATCACGGTGATGACGTTTCCGGCGGACCGGTCCGATCCGAAGGCCGGAGTCACGCGTAATTCACCTCAAACAGGAATCGGACCTCTGTTCCGCTGAGCGATCCAGGCCCGAAGCCCCGGACCAACGACCTCATCGCCGCCGCGCGATGCGGCGGGCCGCTTTTCGGAACTCGTCCGGCGCCAGCCGACCGCGCCAACGACCACAGTCCCGGCACTCCTCCTCCCCGGCGACATCGAGCCCCCACGCCGTCCCGGTCGGAAGCGGACAACCGCAGTACGTGCATCGCCGGGCGATCGACAGCAGTCGAATCGCAGGGGAATTCGCCTGAAGCGGAGTGCGAGGGGAGGTGGAGAGCCCGAGGGCGTGCCAACATCCTCCCTGCTTGACCCACTCCGCCTCCAGAACATGAAGGCTGTAGGGCGTGAACAGGTGTCGCTGGTACGCAGGGACGACCACCGTCAGAAAGTGGTCGGACCGGTGATCAGGCACGAACCGGATGCTGACCAGTTCGAGCGAACTGGAGCCGCGAGCCGATGGCATCGGCCTGTACGGAGCGGGAGTCCCCTCCACGAACCCTCCTCCCAGAAACAGAGAGTCTCCGCGGCCGTGACGGATCTCGACTCGCGGCTCGGTGTAGCGGACGCCGTCGAACGAGAGCGGACTGATCCGCCGTGCCATGAGCTGAAGCGTGTTCTCTCGATATTCCGCCCAGCAGGAATGGATCGCCCAAGGCTCTCCGGGAGCATCGAACAGGGCGCACCCGCCGTTTTCGGACCGGTAAAAGAAGACCCTCTGGCGGCAGTCCAGAAAGCACTCGGTCCAGAATGCGAGCTTCGACCGATGAGACTCGAGGAGGACGCGGCTCAACGACTCTTCCGACATTCGCGGATCGATTCCGCAACCGCCCGAAACCTCGGAGTCCGACCGCCATGTCGGGGAAACCCAGTGGCCGTTTCGAAAGTGGCCCCGTACGTGGCCGCCGGATCTGATATGAGCACGCATGGAACGATCCGAGAGCGAGGCAGGAGACTGCGAAAGTGTTTCCTCTGGTGGATCAGGAGGCCGGTCCGGCCCGGACACGATAGAGAAATGGCCGTTTCAGACCCGCCACGGATCGGCACAATCCGAATTCACACTACGCCTCAGGGAGCTGAACCCATCCGTCCGTATTGGCTCCCGAGCAGCCGGTCTTTCACAAAACGCGCCTTGGCGTCGCAGCCCCCTTAGCGCAACCCAGCGTGCCACGCCGCCCCGGTCCAGTGGCAGAGTGGCTGGGGCGCGGACCATCGTGATCCATCCGGTCACGACCCATGCAGAATCGATCTGCCCCAACGAAGCGTCGTCGCGGCCCCAGAGCCGCAGATCGAGCGGTGTTCCAGGCTTAGACCTGGGGCCATGAACGCCACCCCGGACAGGTACGCGGGAACAGCGCCCCAGCCACCCCGCCGTGAAAGTGCCCGGCGGGTGGTATGACGCCGGTTTGGGGGCAAGATTGCGGAGCAGGGTTAAGAAACTGACTCTGCATGCCTGTGCAGAGCCACCGCCCTGTGGGCTACGTCTCTCATCAGATCCAACAGGGCGTCTCGGCGCCACACGCGGAGACCTCTCTTACGGCGAGTCGGGCGTGGTGGATGGCGGGGAGCACCGAGCCCCTGTCCGGAACGCGCTCGGCGAGATGCCGATGTGCCGCCGAAACACTTCGGTCAGATGGCTGTGGCTCGAGAAGCCGGTCCGGAGCGCGATTGCCGTGATGTCGAGCGTGCTGCCGAGCAGCAGCCGCTGCGCCGCCCGGATCCGCTGCCGGAGCACGTACTTCGCCGGAGTCGTCCCGAACGCCTGCCGGAACGCCGGCAGCAGGTGATGCACCGACAGCCCCAGCAGCCGCGACAGGTCCTCCAGCCGGATCGGTCCCGACAGCGACTCGAGGATGAACTCCCGCGCCTGTCGGCTCTGTGCCGGCGTCAGCGCGGGGACCGGGTTGTCCCGCTCCGCCGCGCGGCCCCGGGCCAGCGTCGACGATGTCCGCCGGCGGACCTGCTCCGCCAGCTCCGGCACGTTCATCAGATCGGTGTCCCGCTGCCGCTGCAGCAGCTCCGCCAGCCGCCGCGCGTGCCCGTGCAGTTCCCCATCAAACAGGCCTGATGCGGAAGTCAGCTCGCCGGACCGCGGCGCTGCGTCGGAACGCCCGAAGTAAAACGCGGCATAGTGGATCGTCTCCCCCCGGGCAAAACTCTGGTACCGCCTTCCCGCCGGCACCGTCCAGACCTCCCCCGGCACCGGCGGCCCGGAACTGCCCCCATGCCGCTCCAGCTGCGTCTCGAGCTCCGTGGTCCGTCCCCCGAGATGCACGATCAGCACATCTTCGGATCCCGCGATCGTCCAGTCCGCTCCGGACCGGATGTCGGCCGTTCCGATGACGACTCGCACGTCCTCGCCCGACCAGGGAATCTTCTGGAGATAGACCGCGGGAGACGCGGTTCCGATCCGCGGCGGAGCGATCCGCACGGCGGCACCTGACGGAAACGACATGGCACGCCCAGTCCTGAATCCCGCCCCGCGAACATCCCGGAGAATCTGACAGCGGCGCTGCGGCCAGCCTGCTATACCGCGCGGCACGGCAGAGCGTCTCCGGCGGGGGGAGCCGACTCTGAGGTCCGTTTCCGGCACCGCATGTCAGAGGTCTTCCGATGAGCAATCCCAATTCCATTCAAGACAAAGTCGTTCTCGTGGCCGGCGGGGCCAAGAACCTCGGCGGGCTGATCTCGCGCGACATGGCCGCGCACGGGGCCGCCGCGGTCCTGGTCCACTACAACAGCGCCGCCACCAGGCAGGACGCCGACGAGACCGTGGCGGCGGTCGTGAAAGCGGGAGCCAAAGGGCTCGCGGTCCAGGCGGACCTCACGAAGGTCGCCGAGTGCGCCCGGATCTTCGACGAAACGATCCGCGCCTTCGGCCGGGTCGATATCGCGATCAACACGACCGGGATGGTGATCAAGAAGCCGATCGCCGAAGTGACCGAGGCGGACTACGACCGGATCTTCGCCATCAACTCCAAGGCGGCGTTCTTCTTCATCCAGGAGGCGGGAGAAAAACTGGCCGACCGGGGCAAAATCTGCACCATCGTCAGCTCGCTGCTGGCCGCCTACACCGACTCGTATTCCATCTACCCCGGCAGCAAGGCCCCCATCGAGCACTACACCCGCGCCGCCTCGAAGGAGTTCGGTCCCCGGGGGATCTCCGTCAACGCCATCGGCCCCGGCCCAATGGAGACCCCGTTCTTCTACGGCCAGGAGACGGAAGACTCCGCCCGCTACAACCAGACCGCCGCCGCCCTGAGCCGGTACACCAGGACCGGTCTGACCGCCCCGGAAGATATCGTCCCGCTGGTTCGCCTCCTCGTCAGCGACGGCTGGTGGATTACGGGCCAGACCATCTTCGCCAACGGCGGCTACACCACCCGTTGACGACCCCGTTCCGCGGGACCGACGCATCGCCAGCATCCCGTCGGGAGAGCACCCCCCCCGGGATTGCTGGACCGGTGCTCCCCGGCCTAGTTTCGATTTGCGCCCGCCCCCTGTGCCGCCGCGGGACGCTGCAGCCAGGCGATGCCGGTCTTGAGGTGCTCCTGGACCGGGCCGTGCCAGCCGTGGCCGCCGGCGTAGTCGACGAGCGTGACGTCCGCTCCTGCGGCGGTGAGGCGGTCCTTGGCGTCGACCGCCATGCGGTAGGGGCAGAGCGCGTCCTCCGGGGAGTGCAGCAGGTAGAGGCGGCGTCCCGAGGCGGCGGCGAGCGGCGGAAGGTCGCCGGGCCGGAAGACCGACATGGCGATGAACGCCCCCGCCAGCGGAGACTGCGGCTCCAGCAGTGCCTCGTACACGGCCGGACCGCTGGAGGACCAGGCGAGGGCATAGACCTGGGCTTTGTCGATCGGCTGCTGCCGCGCGACGTCGTCGAGGATCGCCTTGAGAGTCTCGCCCGTCGTGCCCCACGTGATCGCAGAGGAGCGGGTCGGCCAGACCACGTGCGGCGGGGCGATGACGTGCGCGACGGCGAACCGTCCCTCCAGCGCGACCTCGTGAATGCTTCGGACGAACGGATGGAACTCGACCGACCCGTCACCCCCCGCGAGCACCAGTAGCAGCGGGACCCGGGCCGGCTCCTGAGGAGCCTGCGTCGGCGGGATCAGGATGTACCGCGCGAGTCCGCCTCCCGCGGTCCTGGTCTCGACGGGAGAAGGGAGGGGGGCGTCCGCGGCGGCGCTCGGGCTGCCCGGCGGAGTCTGCGAGGGGGTTTTCCGTTTGCCGGCCGGGGTCTTGCCTCCGTCCGGGCTGCCAGCCTTGGGGGGCGTGGCGTCCGAGGGGGCGGCTCCGACAGCGTCGACGTACTGCACTTCGAGCTCGTCGAACCAGACATCCCCCGGGCCGTAGATCTGCAGGGCAATCACGATCTGCTTCGTTCCCTCCGGGATCGCGACGCTCCCCTCGTACCGCTTCCAGTCGTGGGTCGCCACCTTGTCGGTCGGCTTCTTCTGGCCGATGTAGACTGCCCATTCGTGCTGCAGCAGCTCGTCTCCGGCATCGAGGAACTGGACGTCGACCACCGCTTTGGTCGCCTTGGCCCCCTTGACCTGCAGGGCGACCTGGAGCGCCCGCCGCGGGCTGGTGTGCGGGAAAGTCCGGGACCAGCCCGCCACCGGGAAGTACCGCTTCTCCGACTTCTGCAGGCTGAGGCTGCGGTCCCCCTGCGAGGCGGTCTTCTGGTCGTAGACGTACTTGACCCCGGGAACCGGCGGTCCCTGCTGCCACCCCTCGGGAGCCTTCGCGCCGCTCTCGAAACTTTCTTCGATGAGCACGTCTTTCCCCTGGTCATCGCTCCAGGCGGGGGGCGCCGCCAGCAGCAGTCCCAGGATCAACAGGGATCGAACACTCCATGGGCGACTCATGCGGGTCCCTTCCGAAGAGAACGATTCCGCCACGCCCGCGAGAACGGGGCGGAGGGATGATGATGTGAGGGAGCACGCCCGCCGGAGACTGTCCGGCGAGCAGCGGCGGGCGGCAGCGGCGGGCGGCCTAGAGCGCGGTCCGGATGGTCACGACCTCGCCTCCGTCCGGCACTTTGACGGCGAGGGACTTCCACTCTCCCTGTCCCATCCGGACCAGAACGTTCGCCGTGTCGCCGGACCGGAAATAGGGGAGCTCGGCGCGGCCGCGGTCGTCGGTCCGCCGGACGAGGCTCTGGGCACTGTCGAAGTAGACGAGATGCTCGGCACCCCCCGCTTCGATCCGCCGCTGGGGGAGGACTTCCACGTCCGGCAGGCGGGTCCCCTGTTCGGATTCGACCTGGACCGCCAGCCCCGACGAGGGGGCCAGCTCCAGCACGACTGGCTCGAGTTCCCCCGCGGCGGCCGTGTGATACGACGACTTCAGCACCCGGCCGCTGGCGAGCGCGGCCACCTGGACCTCATACCGATCGTTGAGCGGGTGGACATCCGGAATCCGGAACCGGCCGTCAGGAGTCGTGACGGCCAGATAGGCCCGCTGAAAGTAGGAGTGGTCGGGCCAGGTCTTGACCACCACCAGCACCTGCGCGTCCGGGACGGGGTGCCCCGCCTCGTCCCGGATCTGGCCGGTGACATCCCCCGTCCAGTCATGAGCGAGCATCGAGGCGATCCCGGGAGGGAGCCGCGGCGAAGCGGGGTGGCTGTCGGTCCGGAAAATCGTCAGGCAGAGCCAGCCGACCACGAGGGCCAGCGAGGCGGTCACCGCCAGATGGAGCCGATGCCAGACGATCAGGCCCCCGACGGCCGCCTGATGGCACTCGGCGGCGACGCGGGACGGATCGCCGAACTTCCGGCGGGCGGCCTGGTAGGCCTCCGCCTCCGGCAGCCCGCGGTCCATCAGTTCCCGGGCGCGGGCGGCGATGTGAAAGGCGATCTCCTCTTCGATCGCGTCCCCCAGCTCTGCGGCCGAACGGGCGGCCGGGGTCCGGAGGTAGTCCCGCAGGGCCTTCAGCATTGGTCCGATCATGATCCCGCCTCCTGCGGCCGCGCCTGCAGCACCAGGGAAATCCCCTGCACGAGGGCTTCCCAGGAGTCGATCTCGCGGGTCAGCTGGGCCTTGCCCGTGCGGGTCAGCGAGTAGAACTTGGCCCGGCGGTTGGACTCGGACGGTCCCCATTCCGCGGTGATCCAGCCCCGGCGTTCGATCCGGTGCAGGGCGGGGTAGAGGGACCCGTCTTCGACCGTCAGCACGTCGTTGCTGGTGGTCTGGATCCAGTGCGTGATCCCGTACCCGTGCCGGGCCCCCGTCAACAGGGACTTCAGGATCAGCATATCCAGCGTCCCCTGCAGCAGGGTCAACTTGTCTTGTGCGGCCATGCCGGACCTTCCCAAAGAATGTCTAGGGGAAGGCTAGGAGTGCTCCCCTAGAATGTCAAGGGGAGTGGCGGCGGGACGCCGACTCTGGGGCCGCCCGAGGGACTCGATCGAAGCGCATCATCGCGAGTGTGCCCGTTCTTCTCGGTGCGGCGTCACGTGACGGTCGGCGGCTCTCCTGCCCGTGCATTCGTCGGTCCCCCCGCGTAGACGTTTCTTCCGAAGCGGTAGAACAGGGCCGGCGTGACGATCTGATCGAGCAGGGTCGAGGTCAGCATGCCGCCGAAGACGACCAGGGCCAGCGGATAGAGAATCTCCTTGCCGGTCTGTCCCGCCCCGAAGAGCAGCGGCAACAGCCCGATGAAACTGGTGGTGGCGGTCATCATGACCGGCGCCAGCCGTTCCAGGCTGCCGCGGATGATCATCTCTTCGCTGAACGGCTCCCCTTCATGCTGCATCAGGTGCATGTAGTGGGAGATCATCATGATCCCGTTCCGGCTGACGACGCCGATCAGGGTGATGAACCCGACCCAATGGGCGACCGACAGGCTGGTCGCGCCGATCCACAGCTCCGGCCAATCCCAGACGGGGACCGCTTTCAGAGCGTCCCAGGGGGGACGATTGACGATGAGGAGCGTGACGACGGAGCCGAAGGCTGCCAGCGGAATATTGGCCATCACCTGCAACGCGGCGCGCCAGGACTCGAGGGCCTTGCACAGCAGCAGGAACACTCCCGCGATGCTGAGTAATCCCAGCAGCAGCAACCTCCGCTGGGCATCCTGCTGGGCTTCGAACTGACCGCTCAGCTCGACGTAGTAGCTCCCCGGCAGGCCGCCGAGGCGCTCTTCCACCGGGGCGACGCTGTTCCGGATGTCGCTGACGACACTGGCCAGATCGCGCCCCTGGACGTTGCAGAAGACGACGATGCGGCGCTGCACATGCTCCCGGTTGAGGGTGTTGGGGCCGGTGGTGTCGAGAATCTCCGCCACCTGGTCCAGCGCGATCCGCCGTCCGGAGGGGGTCTCCAGCACGGTTTCGTTGATGATCGCGGGGTCGCTGCGGGACGGCGGGTCGTACCAGACCACGAGATCGAAATAGCGGTCTTCGTCCAGGATCTGCGAAACCACCCGTCCCTTGTACGCCGTCTCGATCAGTTCGGCGATCTCCGCCGGGGTCAGTCCGTGCCGGGAGGCCTCTTCCCGATGGATCTTGAGCCGGATCTGGGAGATCTCGACCTGCGGTTCGATCTGCAGGTCGACGACGCCGGGGATCGGCTGAATCCGGTCCTGGATGTCGTACGCCGCGGTCCTGAGCTCACGCAGATCCTGCCCGAAGACCTTCACGGCGATCTGCGCGCGGATCCCGGACATCATGTGATCGAGACGGTGCGAGATCGGCTGACCGATGTTGACGGCGGCCCCGGGGATGTTGGAGATCCGGTCCCGGATGTCGGCGATCACCTCCGGCCGCGGCCGGCCCTGCGTCTCAAAGCCCCACAGATGGGCCACCGGAACCAGCCGCAGAGCCGCGAAGGCCCAACCGGGGCGGGGGACTTCATGGGCCGCGAGCGCCACGTCGATCTCCGACGAATTGACCCCTTCCGCATGCTCGTCGAGCTCCGCCCGCCCGGTCCGTCTGGAGACGGAGAGCACTTCGGGGACGGCGAGGATCTGCTTCTCGGCGCGGGAGGCGATCCTCTCGCTCTCATCGAGGCTGGTCCCGGGTTCCATCCGGACGTTGATCGTCAGCGTCCCCTCGTTGAACGGCGGAAGGAACTCCCCCCCCATCCAGAAGATGCTGAGGCAGGCGACAACCACGAAGAGCGCCGTCCCCGCCAGGATGAGGGTCGCGTGCCGGAGCGTGTACCGCAGGATCCGGCGATCCGCGGCCTTGAGCCACTGCATGAGCTTCGGCTCTCGCTCGTTGTCCAGAAAGCGGCCCCCCGGAAGCAGCAGCGATCCGAGGACCGGCGTGAAGGTCAGCGACACGACCAGCGAGCAGAGCAGCGAGATGATGTAGGCGACCCCCAGCGGCGCGAACATCCGACCTTCCAGCCCCCCCATCGAGAAGAGCGGGAACACCACGAGGATCACGATCAGGGTCGCATAGACGATCGAATTCCGGACTTCCGTGGAGGCTTCGTAGATGACATCGAGGGGGTTTCGCTGCCGGTCGGCTGGCAGGTGCCGGTTCTCCTTCAGGCGGCGGTAGATGTTTTCGATATCGACGATCGAGTCATCCACGAGGTCCCCGATGGCGACCGCAATCCCCCCCAGCGTCATCGTGTTGATGGTGATGCCGAACCAGTGGAAGACCAGCACGGTCAGGAGAATCGACAGGGGCATCGAGGTCAGGGAGCTGATGCTCGTGCGAAAGTTTCCCATGAAGAAGAACAGCACCACGACGACCCAGATCGCTCCGTCCCGCACCGCCTCGGTCACGTTGTCGACGGCCGCCTCGATGAAATCGGCCTGGCGGAAGATCCGGCGTTCGATCTCCACCCCGGGCGGCAGGTCCCGCTCGAGCTGGTCGAGCATCGCATCGATCTTCCGGTCCAGGACCAGGGTGTCGGCGTTGGGCTGCTTCTGCACCGTCACGATGACCGCCGGGCCGCCGCTCAGCGGGCCTGCCTCTTCCCCATGAGCATGCGGATCGTCTGTCGCCTCGTGGCGATGCGGATGGGGGGGATCCTCCCCGGTCTGCGGTCCCTTCGGGGTCTCAGGGGTCTCGGGGGGTGGCTCAACCTTGACCCACACGCTGCCGTTCCCGCGGGCGATCGGCCCGCCGAACTTCACATCCGCCACATCGCGAATCAGGACCGGGACAGGTTCCCGCCAGACCACGGGAGTGTTCGCGACCTCCTCCAGCGTCAGGCTCTGTCCGCTGACCCGCAGCAGCGATTCCTTGGGGGAACGGACGACGATGCCGCCGCTCGCCAGGACGTTCGCCTGCGCCGCGGCGTCGGTGAGCTGCTTCAGGGTGACGCCCTGCGCGGCGAGCCGGGCAGGATTGGTGACGACCTGGTACTGCTTGAGCACCCCTCCCATGACGGTGACCTGCGAAACCCCCTCCACCGCCAGCAGGCGGTTGCGGAGGGTGAACTCCGCGAATGTGCGGAGCTCCATCGCCGTTTGCGCGGTGCGCTCCGGATCGGTCTCGGCCGCAGTCGATCGGACACCGAGCAGCATGATCTCCCCCATGATCGAGGAGATCGGCGCCATGACCGGGTTGGCGTCCTGAGGCAATCGCTCGCGGGCGAGCTGCAGCTTCTCCGCGACGATCTGCCGATCCTGGAAGACGTCCGTCCCCCAGTCGAACTCGACCCAGACGATCGACAGGCCGATCCCGGAGGCCGACCGGACCCGCTGGACGCCGGTCGCCCCGTTGAGCAGGAACTCGATCGGCCGGGTCACAAGGACTTCGACCTCTTCCGGCGCGAGCCCGGCCGCTTCGGTCATGATGGTGACCGTCGGCCGGTTCAGGTCGGGAAAGACATCGACCGGCATCTGCCGCAGCTGCAGCGTGCCGGAGATGACGACCAAGGCCGCCGCGATCAGGACGAGCAGCCGGTTTCGCAGCGAAAACTGGATGATTGCGTTGAGCACGAGTGAATCTCACTATCGCACGGAGGCGTATGCCGTCTGCAGTTGCGGTACGCCCCCCGTGGCGACCGTCTCTCCGCGGGTCACGCCGGAGACAATTTCGACGACCCGGTCGTCCGCGCGGCCGAGCGTCACTCGCCTGCGATCGAAAGTCCCGTCCGACTTTCTGACGAACACGTAGGACTGGAGCCTGTCCTGAACGATCGCGCCGCGGCCGACGGCCAACGCGGTCGACGGCGTGGCGGTGCTGATCACCACCCGCGCGAGCATGTTGTGGAGCAGCAGCTCCTCCGGCGGGCTGTCGAAGTCGATCCAGACCGCCTGCGTCCGGCTTCCCGGAATGAGACCCGGCCCCTGCCGGGCGATCACCCCGGTGAGCTCCCGTCCCGGATAGGCAGTCAGCTCGATGCGGGCCTTCTGACCGACGGCGACTTTCGCCGCATCCTGCTGCGGGACATAGGCGATGATCCGCGGGTGGCTCAACTGGTGGATCTCGAGGATCGGCTGATTGGCAGGAAGGGTCTGGCCCAGAACTCCGTCGAATCGAACCACGGTTCCCGCCAGCGGAGAGCGGACGGTGACCGCGTCCACGATGCGGCGGGAGGTGAGAACGGACTCGATCTCCTCACCCGTGAGACCGATCGTCAGGAGCTTCTCCTTCAACGTCGCCAGCCGCGTCGCCGCGCCGATCGCCTGCTTCTCGGTTTCTGCGAGCACCCGGGCGGGGACGGCCTCGCCGCCGGACCGGCGACGATCCAGCAGTTCCGCCCAGGTGTCACGGCTGAGCTTCGCCTGAATGAGGTCCAGCTGCGCATCCTGAAGCTCGAGGCTCGCAATCTCGAACAGCGGCTCTCCCCGCTCCACCGGCTGGGAGCGGTCCACACGGATCGAGTGCAGGACCCCGGCCACCTGCGGAGAGATCTCCATCCGCTGCTGTGGCGGAATCTCCACCGCCGCGTCGAGCCGCAGGATCTGGTCGATGGTCCGATCGGTCACCGCGTCCGTCTTCAGCCCGATCGCCCTGGCGGTCGCCTCCCCGAGCCGGAGGACCCCGAGAAAGAACAGGCTGGAGAGCTCATGCCCTCCCCGGACGACCACCCGGTCCCCCGGATAGACCTCCCCCGAAACCAGCTCCGCGGTCTCCTCGGAGCGCCGGCCGAGCACCACGGTCCGCTTGCGATACTCGGAGCTGGTCCTGGTCGAAGTCTCTTCCACGAAGACGTACCGCTCCGCCCCATCGCTGAACACGGCCCGCAGCGGAATCGTCAGACCCTCCTGCGTCCCGAGCGACAGGATCTCCGCCGTTCCCGTCATCCCCGCGACCGGTCCCGGCGACATCGGGTCGAGATCCAGATCGACCCAGGCATTCACCTGGTGCGTGACCGGATCGAGCCAGCGATCGAGGCGGCTGATGGTCGAGCGGATGATGGCGTTCCCCAACGCGGCGAACCGGAGTTCCACCCCTTGTCCGACCTGCAGCCGGTGCAGGTCCCGCTCGAGAATCGGGATCTGCACCCAGACGCGGCGCGGATCGACGATCTCGAACAGATGGTCCGTCGCGTCGACGTACTTTCCGACGGCGGCATCGCTGTGCAGGACGACCCCGTCGATCGGGGCGGTCGGCCGGATCCGCAGGGGGGCGGTGTTGCCGGGGTCGAAGGCGTCTTCGCCGAGCTTCAGCCCGAGGGCCTTGGCCCGCGCGACTTCGACCGCGATCTCGCTTTGGCGCAGAGACGTCTCGGCGTCCACCAGCCGCTGCCCCGGAATCGATCCCCCTTTTGCGGCGGCCGAGAGAGCCTCGAACAGTGTCTGCGCGAGATTGCGGTCGCTCACCGCGCGCAGGGCGTCCGCGCGAAGCGACTGGAGTTCCACGCTGTCGATTTCTGCCAGGGGCTGGAGGCGCTGGACCTCCGCCCCGGGGACGACTCCCAGCTGCAGGATCCGGCCGGCCAGGCGGGAGCTGACGTTGGCGCGGCGACCCCAGGGGGTGACCACCGTCGCGTAGGCCCGCACCCGGGACGCCACTTGGCCGGTCGCGACCTCGGTCGCCTCGATGCCGATCAGCTCCCGCGCCGCGCGGCTCAAGGTGACGTGACCTCGTTCCACGTCCACCTGCACCCCCTTGGTCGGGAGCGGCTGGTGCCCCTCATGAGCCAGAGCCGGTCCGGCGAGCAGCGTCAGGAGGGCGAGGAACCACCTGCGAACACCGTTGGTATTCAATGCTTGTGCCCTCCTGCTGCCCCGTTTCCTGCATCCATCTGCAGGACGAACGGGAAGGTCAGGACGCGGTCCTCATGGCGGAACTGGCCCCAGGCCTTGTAGAGCCCCGCCGAGGGGAGATGGGCTTCAAAGGTGACGACCCCGCCGGGGGCCGACACGGCGTCGCCGACCGGGTGGGCATGCACGTACTCCAGCGTTCCCGCCTTGATGACGACCAGATGGCCCATCGCCCCCAGGTAGGGCTGGAGATCGTCCACCACCTTTCCGCCGGTGTCGGTGATCCTGAAGTTCAGCCGCGTCGCTTCCTTCGCGGGCTCAAGCTCGACCCGGGCCCGCAGTTCCCCATCCGCGACCGGCTCCGCGGAGTTGGGGGTCAGCTCGGGAGCGGGTGAGCTCTCTCCGGCGACCGTCAGCTGGCCGGCCGCCAGCGAGGGGCGACCTCCCCCGGGCTGGTAGTCCACGAACAGGCGGTACTGGCCCGCTTTGGGGAAAGTGTGCGTGATGCGGAGCGTTCCGTCTTCGCTGACATCGGGATGCAGGTGGGCGAACTCGTCGAGCCCTTCCCGCACCAGGATGAGATGCGCGAGCTTCTCGTGCAGCGGCTCGAACCGGGTGACGGTCTGCTTGTCGGGTCGCTGGATCTGGAGCGACAGCTCCACCGGTTGTCCGGCGGTCGGGTTCGTCGGCATGGTCGAGACTCGGAGATCGGACTGCGTTGGAGGGGTCCCATGTGCCCCGTGACCTTCGTGATCACCTCGCATCTCGTGGGACGCACCAGCAGGAGTGCCTGGTGAAGGACTCGTCCCTGAGCCTGGAGTGGAATCACCCGCCGGCGGAGAACATCCGGCGGCCGACAGCGCGATGAGGCTGCCGGCGATGACGCGAACGTAGAGCCGCCCTTGGAAAAGAAGGTCACGGGGGTGGGACATGGTTACAGGACTCCTCGGGGTTTGGATTTGGACGCGACGCCGGCCCTGAGCTCTTCAGCGTGTGCCAGCGTCTTCTCAGGGTTGGCCTTGGCCTTCTTCTGACAGCCCTGGCAACAGATCCAGACTGGCTTGTCCCCCAGCATGACCTTGAGGGGGGGCCCCATGTCGCCGAGCGGCTCCGAGGTCACGGCGCAATAGCCTTGCGCCTCCGCCAGCTTTCGATCCTCCGGACTGAGCTGCGACAGGGCCGCTTCCCGCGGAGATTTCGACGACGAGCTGCACCCGGCCACGAGAGCAATGGCAGGCAGCAGGGCTGCCAGAATATTCCGACGCAACATAAAGCCTCCTTGGGGGAGAGAATCGATGGGGGATCAACGCGAGGGTTTGGACGTGAAGGTGCCGGCGGGACTGTCGATCCGCGTCGGGCGATAGCCGCCGGCTTCGACCGCTTCCCACAGGGCCCGCGCGGACGGCTGGCTCCCCCTGGCAGGCGTGACCGTGGCCAGGCCGGTCTTCGCGTCGACGGTCGCCTCGGCGACGTTCGCCACGCGTTTCAGTTTGCCGGCGACCGCTTTGGCACACGCGGCGCAGTGCATCCCCTCGATCGTCACGATCGACTGAGAAGGCCGTTCGGCGGCCGCGGCCTGTTCGGAAGGGGCCATGAGGGCGAGGAACGCCAGCAGGCTGAGCGGAAGAATGAGCAGATTCATCGTGAGGGCTTCCATGCGAGTAAGAAGGGGTCAGTTGCCGCCTAGTGCTTCACGTAGTCGTCCGGATTTCTGAGGGAGTCCGGGGACGCCTTGGCCGTCTTGACGAACTCATCCACGCAAGGGGGGCAGCAGAATTCGTAGGGCTTTCCAGCGACGATCCAGGTGAACTGGGGGTTCGCCTTGGTCGAAGTGATCGGGCAGATTCGATCCCCCACCTTGGGCTGCATGTCGTGCGACGACATCAGCCCGCGAAACTTCTGAGAGGCAGTCACTCCCCCGTTCGCTTCGATGTCCGCCTGCGTGTAGACCCCGCCTGGGGTCAGGTACAGCTCCCGTTCCTCGCCATCGGCCACCTTGCCCGGCATCTGTCCGCCATGAGGGGCCGCAGCCGATTCGAAGCCGAGCCGGAAGCGTTCTCCGGAGATGGCGATGTTCGGAATCGTCACGGTAACCGGGGTCCCCGCCAGCTCGGCCGGCAGCGTGCCGACGAACTGCGACGTCCGTCCGGCCGGATCCCCCTCCTGCGGCTCGGGGGTGAATGCCACCGAGACGGCGTCGTTCCCCCCGACCGCTTTCACGAACCCCTTGAGCGATTGGGATTCCACATCGATCACCCGGGATTCGTCTTTGCCGAGGGTATAGAGCCGTAACCGGCCACCCGCTTCGAAGACCGCCTCGACGTGGTAGCTGTCGCGGCCCAGCGAAACGAGGATGCCCCCATGCTCACCCGGCTTGTGACCATGCTCTTCTCCCTCAGTTTTCACTGCTGGAGTCGCGGGGGCTGGGGTGGAGGAGAGGGGGGCCGTGGACGACCGGGCCGGTTCGGGGAGGGGCTGCCGGGAGCAGCCACTCACGACGAAGGTTCCGGCTGCTCCCAACAGCAGGAAGCCGGCGAGGGACAACTGTTTGCGTGTCATAATCCTTTCCTTTCGCGCGTCGACGGGCGCAGCGCATGAAGAACCGACTGGCGGATCCCGCGACGGCGGACGGGCGCAGCACGCCTCCCTTGGCAGGGAGCGCACGATCAGCGCAGCATCGCAGGGATCAGGTCAGCGAGAGGGAGTGAGCAGGCCAGAGCGATGGCCGGAAGCGAGCGCTCAGCAGCGCCAGGAGTGCAGCGCGATGCACGCGTCCTGACCGGAGCGCAGCGACGGGAGCTCCCGACAGGGGAGCCTCAACGAGGCCGGGCAAGGGATGGGAGCAACGGCCACGATCAGAACAGGTTGCGCCGCTTCCCAGCAATGGAGCCGTTCGTGGCTCGACGATTCCGCCGTCGCCGGTGACTGGGCCTGCGGAGAGTTGCAGGCCGAGGTGACGCACTGGCAGGGGCCATGGTCGGGGACAGCGCCGGCGTCCAGCGTGGACTGGCGACGTTCCGGTCCCGGCTTCGGCCGCGCTTCCGCGATCCGGCAGCAGGCAGGAAGTTCGGAATGGTCCCCGCTGATCACCGCCATCAGCCGCTCGGCCGCACAGCAGCACCCACCCCGCGGCAGGACAAGCGCCTGCACGACGGCAAGGCCGATCAGCGCCGATCGGAGAAGGAAAGCGGTCCAGGACATGACACCCATCCTAGGGTTGCACTAACGGAGATGTCGACATCAATCCGGCTGTCGCAGCACCAAACCTGACTGATTGATCGCATCGCCTCTCAAATTTGCGATCGACGGCGACGGGCTGACGTCGCTCTTCTCTGCCCTCCATTTTACACCCTGGACCTACCTCCAGGGTCAAGCGCGGAATTCGCATTGGATGGTGTGTTTCGCAGAGCCTCAACGCACCCGACGGACGACGGAGGGTGACCGGCTGCCCCGCAGCTTGAGATCGGGCCGACCAGCGGTGTACGGTGGTTGTTACCAGGAGGGACGAGATGAGCGACGAACTCCGGAAGCTGGTGGCGGAACAGAAGCGGCTCCGAGTGATCGTGGATGAGTGGCTGGAGGAGATTGTCATCCCGACCGAGGGCTCGGAGATCGTCTATCCGCGCCGGACGAAAGAACAGACCGAGGCGTATCTCGCCGCCGCGGACGCGCTGCAGCGAACCGAGCAGGCGATCGCCGAGTTCTTCAAGCACAGTCACAAAGCGGAGTCCGACTGAGGACGCTGCGGCGGGGGGCATGGCCACGGCTTTGAGTGACCAGGAGTGCGGGTGCCGGTGAGAGCCGATGCACCAGGCCCATGCAAAGCCATGGTCGTGCCGCCCCTCCGGCTTGCGCTCATCCGGCAACAGTCGGCTGGGGGCTTCGCGTTGCTGCGACCCCAGCCACCCCGTCGTCGCGTCCGCAAGATCTCCGACCTGCTCCAGTCGGGGGAGGCGGAGAAGGCCAGGCGGCAACTCCCACCCGAGCGAGTTTACCCGGTCGGCAAGGAAGTGGGGCGGCGGCTTCTGATTGAAGGAACGGGCAAGAGCTGAGTGGGGGATCGTCTGCAGCGCGACGTCGGCTCGGGGCTTCGTGCTGCTTCGAAGCCGCCGATGCGGGAGATCACACTCGGCAACGCTTTACGGGGACTTCCGTCGGTCCGGGCCCGGCCACCCCGTCACCCGATGGGAAAGGATTTCATGGAACAACCTCCTGTCGTTCACGCGCCCCGGGCAGGCAAGTACGCCACCCCGAGGCCCCCAGCGGCCGCTCTTTTGTTACACATTCGAGAGAATGTTGACATCGCGAATCTGCGGTTGAGAATCGCCATTCTCAGTTTGTTTGTGGAATCCATTCTCTTCTACTTGGGTTTCCAGGGCATGCTCTTATTTTCGTGGCGACAACTCGCGGCCAAGGTCCGTTCTTCTCTGTTTCCTCCTCAGCGTCGTCGGTCTTCCGGACGGCCGAATCGACGTTCGTACGCTCCTGCAGCGATCTCCGTGTGCGAGCCTCGGATTCTCTTGAGCGGGACGACCTATCAGGACTACTCCGATACGGCCAACGGCGCCACATCGGTCTTCAACTCAGCGACTCAAGCCGCTGCGTCGGCATACAACTCGGCCGTGGACGCCGCAGACGCGGCACTCGGTGATGCGGATGACGCCGCCTGGTCCACGTACTCCACTGCCGTGGACTCCGCCGACGCCACTTATCAGTCGGCGATGCAGTCGGCCTCCGGTGCGTACAGTGCTGCCATCGACGGTGCCACGGCCACCTACAACACCGCGGTGACGGCGGCATGGGACGCCTATGACACGGCCGTCGATACAGCGGATGCAGCCTACGAATCCGCTGCTCAAGCGGCCGTCGATGGTTACGACGGTACGATGGACGCCGCGGATGCGACCTACGCGGACGCAGTGGACGCAGCCGCAACGACGTATGACTCCGCAGTGAAGGCCGCGGATGCGTCTTACAAATCGACGGCCGACAATGCGGCGGGGGTCTACTGGGACGCAGTCGATACGGCCACGACCGCTTGGAACTCGGCTGTTCAGGCCGCCGAGGACACGTATTCCGTCATCTTGGATGACGCCGAGGCGGATGCCCTGTCGGCCATCGAATCCGCAGAAAGCGCCTACAACGCGGCCATGGATGCGGCGGATGCCGCCTCCGACTCCGCGGCTGATGCCGCGGCGGCGGCCTACGAAGGCGCGATGACCGGTGCCGACGCGGCCTACAACGGGGCCGTGGATGCGGCGGACGCCGCGTTTTTCGAAGCGGCGCAGGACGCCGACGACACCTACGATGCCATCGTCGATCCTGCTTATTCCAGCTACCTCAGCACTGTGGCCGCCGCCGACGCCGCCTGGTGGGGGGCCTATGATGCGGCTTCCGCGGACTGGATGATCGCCTACGACGCGGCAATGCAGGATCAGAGGAACGGCGGGCCCGGCGACATGACCGCCGCAGACGCCGCCTTCGCCTCGGCCATCGCGGCGGCGGACGCCGCCTGGCACGCGGCGGAAGAACCGGCTTGGGAGTCGTTCAGCGAGACTCAAGCTGCCGCGGAAACGGCTTACTATCAAGCAATCAGCGTCGCCGGCGCGGCGTGGATTTCCGCAGAATCCACCGCCGCCAGCGCATGGCTGGCGACGGAAACCTCGGCTTGGACCGCCTACAGCGACGCCACCGATGCGGCGGTCGCGGATTGGGACGACGCGGAGGCTGCCGCATGGTCGACTTACGTCAATGCAGTGAACGCGGCTGTCGATGCGTTCGATGAGATTGCGGGTTCTGCCTGGGAGAACTACCAGAGCGCCGTTGCCGATGCGGACGCCGCCTGGACCTTTGCCGAAGCTCAAGCAAAAGCCCAGTACGACACGACCATGGGGTTTGCCGAAGCGGACTGGCGGTCCGCGGAGGCCGATGCCTGGAGCGACTTTGGTACAGCGGAGGCGGCCGCCGCGGCGGCCTGGGCCGCAACCGAAACCGGGGCCTGGAGCACCTCCGAATCGGCACTGGAAGACGCCGCGGACATCTGGGCTTCTAGCGAAGACGCGGCCTGGTCCGGATGGGTTGCGGCGGAAGCGGCCGCTCTGGCCGGCTGGCAGTCGACCGCGGACGCAGCCTGGAGTGCCTATCAGTCCGCCGCCAGCAGTGCCACGACTGCATGGACAACCGCCGAAACGGCCGCATGGGACGCGTATGACGACGCGTACGAAGCAGCCGTTGCAGACTGGAGCGCGGCGGAGAGCGCGGCCTGGGCGGACTTCGTCGCCGCCGTCGACGGCGCCTCGGAGAGTTGGGAGGAGGTCGAAGAACCAGCCTGGGATGAATACGACGAAGCCTACCAGACGCAGGCTCCGGCAGAACCGGAAGGTCCACGTCAGTCTGAACCGATGTTCGACCCTGTCGCAGCGAAGAAGTCGCTCCAGGGCGCGTACCAGCGGTTTCCCCAATTGTTTCCGAATCTCCATGACTTCGACGTCATCAGTCCGGCGGACAGGAGTTACAACTGCCACGGCTATACTTTGGGAACAAAGAAAATGGTCCCGGAAGATCAGAAGGCGATTGATCGGAAGGGCATGGAGAATCTGATAAACGAGCAGTACAAAGGCGAATTCAAGAAGCTGTCCATCCTGGACATGGTGCATGAAGACGGCGTCCAGAAGATCGTCGTCTATGGCGAGCAGCACCCCGATGGAACTGTCGAAGTCCTTCACTCCATCATCGAAAGCAGCACTCACAAAGGACGATGGGAAAGCAAGCAAGGCATCGGCGGCCCCGTGATTCTGATCAATCGACCGAGCGCTTTGAGCGGAGGAGCGTACGGCCAGGTTATCGACGTCTATGCAAGAAAGGTGAAGTGACATGTTCACCCCGATCGTCATGGCTTCGGTTGTCGTTGCAGCTCCCATGAGCGGCCAAGAAGTCGAGCGAATGTTTCTGACCCTCGAAGAGAAGTGGACGAAAGAGTGCCTCGAGGTGAGCTACAGCTCGAACGTAAAGGATTATGTGCGGCAGCCATCCTTTCGAGCGATCGTCGCCTTGGGGCCGCGTGCGATTCCGCAGGTCATCAAGCGGATGGAACAGTATCTTGACGACAAGAAGATTCTGGATGCGGGAAAGGTTCCCAAGAAATTTGACCCTTGCCCCTGGGAACAGGTTTTTCTGGAGATCACAAAGTACCGGCTGAACGAAGATGCGGACTATCGGGACAAAGTCCGTCGCCATTACGAGAAGCTGGGCCAGCCCGATCTGGCGAAGGTCGTCAATCCGGCCGGTGTCTCTTTCATTCCCGAGATCGCTATTCCGCATCTCATTCACTGGTGGGAAAAGACCGGCAACAAACAGTTCGGAGTGGCCGATCCGCAACCGCCCGAGAGCGAATGATCGGCGCATCCCTGGAGTGGCACATGACCGAACCTCAATCCCCGAAGATCCCGCGGCGGTCCCGGGAGCCTGGGCGTACGCCTGTCCGACGATCGCTTCCCAGCCGAACGCTTCCCAGTGCCGCTCCTCCTGAGCGCCCGGATCAGACGCGTCGGCAGGGACCGACTCCGCCGCCTCGCTCCAGCGAGTGACCTCGCCCTTCTGGCGAGTTGGCACCATCAGCTCACACGCGATCTTGACTCGAATCGGCGTTATCCACCGGTCTTGCTCCCGAGCGGCAGGGCTCCTCTTCCCGGATGATGCGGTGGCCAACCCGCCGCAGCCCTCTCGCGCCGTCGGCCGCTGAATCGGCCGCCCATCTCCGTCCGTTGCGTGTCGCGTTCGCGCCGGGGTTCTATCTGTACGGTTCCTGCACACGACGGACGGAGGTGGACGCGGGCTACGTCAGACGCCGCCTCTATACCTCGCTCACGAAAGACTCTGGCAAACGTCTTGACCCGGTTGTGGGGCGGATAGGACTGGAAGCATCGATGAAAGCCGTCACCCATGTCCGGCAGCCGCAGGTCCAGGAAGCAGGGAGTGCGGTCAGCCGAATGAGGAGGGGAAGACCGTTTCCGCCCGGTCCCAAGCGAGTGCAGGGGTCGTCTCCGGAAGCTCCTCGCTTGCGTTTCGGGCTGCTGCGGGGCGGGACGGGGTACACGGATGTTCGTGGGAGAAGGGCCGGCCGATAGATTTATATGAAGACATCAAAACCGATCACCGAACGACAACAGGGATTTCTCGACGCCTACCAGGCGACTGGCCAGGTGAAGTCGGCGGCAGCGCAGGCGGGGTGCTCGCGGGAGCTGCACTACGGGGCGCTGCGGACTTCGGAGACGTACCGGGAAGCATTTGATCTGGTGGAGCAGCGGCTGGCGGCTGAGCTGGAAGAGGAGTTGTGGCAGCGGGCGGTCTACGGGGTGAAGATTCCGAAGTTCTACCGAGGTGAAGTGATCGGCTATGAGATCCGGTACTCCGACACGCTTCTCATGACTCTGCTGGAAACGCGGGATCCTGAGAAGTTCGGCGGGATCCGGGAGGAGCTTCAGCGGCAGTCACGCGAGGATGGTTTAGGTGTCAGGTGGGATCGGGAGGAGGTGGCTAGGCCCACGCTGCCCCGGATGACGGGGCCCATGCCGCCGGCGCCCCCTCGGCCTCCGCGTCCGCCGGTCCCTCCCATCGCCGAGTGCGGCGAGCCGGTCACGTATGCCGAATGGGCTGCGGCGCGCGGCATTACAGGGACGGTGGCCTGCGGTCCGGTGGACGAGGAGAAGCTGCAGCGGTGGGCGGCGGGTGAGAACCTCGGTTCGGTCGAGTGGGTTCCGGACGAGGCCGCGATGGACCTCGTGAGTGAAGACGCGGATTCGGAAGAGGAGTTTGCCGACGCCGATGGTTCGGGAAGCGATGACAGCGATGTTGATTTCTGTGTCAGGTGGGGTGCGGCCGAGCCGGACTGGCCGGACGACGGATCGGCCCTTCAGGCTTCAGAGAAGGCGGAGACGCGCGGAACCAAGCCCCGTGGACCTGACTGGAGGTCTTTCCAGCCGGAGGAGACTGCGCCTGCCGTCGGTGGCTTGGGAGGGGGTGGCAGCGATGTCGGTTCTTGTGTCAGGTGGATGGGGCGCGGCCACGGAGCGAGTTCGGCGACGGCGGGGTGGTTGCCTGTCGGGAAGCGCCTCGGGCGACGGGCCAAGCGCGTCCCTGCCCCTCGGCCGAAGATCCCGCGTCCGTTCGCGGACTGTCGTCCGCGGCTAAACGGTGCAGTATCCCGAGCCCCGCCTCCCACAAAGCGCGCCTGGGCGTCGCAGCCCCCTTAGCGCAACCCATCGCCCCACGCCGCCCCGGTCTAGCGGAACGCTGGGTACACGTTGGGTGGGGGAGGCGGGTAAGCTCGGCGGGTCTCCGCTTCTTATCCCCATTCGATTGGCAGACCGATGACTCGCTCCGTCTGGTGGTCCTTCGCCCTGCAGGGTGCGCTGGCGACGCTTGTGATCCGTTCCGGGCCGGAGGCCTGTGGGGCCGATCGTCCGGATGTTGTGGTCGCGGACTTCGAGCAGGAGACCTACGGGGAGTGGAAATCGACCGGTGAGGCGTTCGGGGCCGGTCCCGCGGCGGGGACGCTGCCGGGGCAGATGCAGGTGGAGGGCTTCGAGGGGAAGCGGCTCGTCAACAGTTTTCACAAGGGGGATGGGACCACGGGGACGCTGACGTCTGCGGAGTTCGCGATCGAGCGGCCCTGGCTGAATTTCCTGATCGGCGGCGGGGCGCATCGCGAGACGCGGATCGAGCTGCTGGTCGACGGGAAGAGCGTCCGGACGGCGAGTGGTCCCAATGATCGCCCGGGGGGCTCGGAGCGGCTCGACTGGCTGACGTGGGACGTGAAGGAGTTTGGCGGCCGGAAGGTCTCGCTCCGGATCGTGGATGAGCATCGGGGGGGCTGGGGGCACATCAACGTCGACCAGATCGTGCAGAGCGACCGGAAGCGGATGGCGGAGCCGGCCCGGTGGGAGCTGGCGGTGACGAAGAAGTATGTCTGGCTGCCGGTCCAGAACGGGGCCCCGAAGCAGCGGATGCGGTTCCGCATCGGGGACGAAGTCGTCCGGGAGTTCGAGATCGAACTCGCCCGCGAGCGGACCGACTTTCATGTCTTCGCCGATGTCGCAGCCTTCGCCGGCAAGACGCTTGTGATTGATGGAGTCCGGCTGAGTGGAGGGGCGGGGGCGGGGACTCAGCCGGCGATCGAGCAGCATGACGCGCTGCCGGCGGCGTCGGATCTCTACCGGGAGTCGCTCCGTCCGCAGTTCCATTTCACGTCGCGCCGCGGCTGGCTCAACGATCCCAATGGCCTGGTGTGGGCCGACGGCGAGTATCACCTGTACTACCAGCACAACCCGTATGGGCACGAGTGGGGGAACATGCACTGGGGGCATGCCGTCAGCCCGGACCTGCTGCACTGGCGCGAGCTGCCGATTGCGATCTACCCGCACCGGTTCGGCGACTGGGCGTTCTCGGGGAGTGCCGTGCTCGATGAGCGGAACGACTCCGGGTTCGGGACGATGGAGCAGCCGCCGCTCGTGGCGGCGTACACCAGCACGGGCCGTGGGGAGTGCATCGTCTACAGTCTCGACAAGGGGCGGACCTGGACGGAATTTGGCGGCAACCCGGTCGTGAAGCATGCCGGGCGCGACCCGCGACTGCTGTGGCATGCGGCGTCGAAGCAGTGGGTGATGGCTCTCTACGACGAGTTCGAGGGGAAGCAGTGGATCACGTTCCACACGTCCCCTGACCTCAAGGCCTGGACCTTCGCCAGCCGGATCGACGGGTTCTACGAGTGCCCCGACATCATCGAGTTGCCGGTCGACGGTCAGGCCGGAGTGACCCGCTGGGTGCTGTACGGAGCGGACGCCCAGTATGCGGTGGGGACCTTCGACGGGAAGGTCTTTCGTCCGGAGGGGGAGAAGCTGACGAAGCACCGGGTCTGGCATGGGAACTACTATGCTGCCCAGACCTTCAGCCGGACTCCGGACGGGCGCTGCATTCAGATCGGGTGGGCGAACGGGATCGGCTTTCCGGGGATGCCGTTCAACCAGCAGATGGCGATTCCGGTTGAGCTGACGCTGCACAGGACTCCGGCGGGGCCGCGGCTGCGGGCCAACCCGGTCAAGGAGCTGGGCACGCTCCGGTTCGCGGGGAACGCGAAGGAAGAGTTTACGATTGCCGCCGGTAAGCCGTTTACTCTCGAAACCGCCAGTCCCGAGATCCGCGTCGAATGCCGCGGGGCCCGTCCCGCTGCCGGGTGGGAAGGGGAGATCGTGTTCGACGTCGGTGGCGAGACGGTGACGTGGGATGCCGGGAAGGGGACGCTGGCGGTGCGGGACCTCAAGGCGGAGCTGCCAATGAAGAATCAGGCGCTCCATTGCGACATCCTCGTCGACCGTCGGTCGATCGAGGTCTTCGCGCAGGGAGGAGCGATCGCGATCAGTCGGGAACGGACAAGCCTGCCGACCGGCACCTCTGTCTCGATCACGACGACCATGGGAGACGCGGCGGTCGAGTTCCTCCACGTTTCGAATTTGCACCCGGTCTGGAACGAGGCGAAGCCGGCCGCGGGCCAAGGGGGTACGAAGTGACCGCGGACCTGGGGTGTCGGCAGCCAGGGCGTGATCCTGGTTGCTCAATCCCCGCGGCTTCAGGCCGTGCCTGCACCGGCAAGCTACTCAAACGAATGCGGGGCCCGCGCCTCGTGCCGTTTCGCCAGGTACCCGCGGACGGCTTCCGCCCCGTTCCCGACTTTATGGACGATCCGGCGGAGGACCGTCACATCGATCCCCAACTCGTGGGTCCAGTAGTCGATCTCCCACGCCTCGGTGGTACTGATCCGGGATGCGTCCTGCGGATGTCGTTTTCTGAGGTCGTCTGTCATCGGCCACCTCCTCACCCGGCAGATCTCTGGAGCCTGTCTCCAGAACCGATGTGTGCCATTTGCGTGCCATTCGCCGGGTGGCGAACTTTTCACCTGCAACGCATTCTCCGACCTTCATGTGATCCGCTGCGGCCTGGCTTCCAGGCGTTCCGGGTCGACCCGCTTCGCTCCCCAAGCGAGCGAGGCCGGCCTTTGGCGGAGCAGCCTGGTCTCCGCCGGGCCGACAGTTGGGCTGAGGGGGGACGGAGCGAAGCCTCTTCATACGCCTCGGAGGATTGTGCAGGGTGTGGCCGGCGGTACGATCGGCGAACGGCGGGGACGGGCACCCGGCGATGCGAGAGGCCACCCGTCGAACCCTGTTTCCCGCACCGGGCAGGAGCGAGCGCCATGGCGAAAGCGAAGAGGGGAGCGGGAGCGAGGGCTGTCTCTCGAACGGTCGGGGCCAAGCGAAAGTGGCCCCGGACCGCGGACCTGCGGCCGTGGCTCGAATGCTACCTCGATCTCTGTGAGGGGCATTCGAAACCGGGGCAGGGGGGACTGCGGGCCTGCGTCCCGCTCCGGCAGCTTGCCGAGTGTGGACGGGAAACCGCCGCGCTCGCCCGCCTCCAGCGGCTGCTCGACCGGCTCCCCCCGACGGAGTGCGAGGCGACCAGCTTCCTCGCCCTGGCGGGGGCCGAGATCTCCCTCGATCTCCCGGATCTGCGCCGCGCGGAGACGTTCCTCGAACTCGCCGAATCCCGTCTGAAGAGAGCCGCGCCCCGCGTTCGCAGGGCGCTTGAGATCCGGCTCCCCCGGCTCCGTGCCATGAACGGACTGCCGGACTCCCCGGCCGCGGGTGCGGTCGGCAGCAACACGGAGCTGCGGCCCCTGGGAGAGGACCGTCAGGCGGCCCGCGCCGCGCTGCTCGCCGGGGATCGGACGGCAGCGGCCCGGGCGCTCCAGCGGGTGCTGAAACGGATCCCCGACTTCGACCCGTTCTATCTCAAGGCGGGGCTGGTTCTCTCCCTCCTCCAGGGGCTGCGCCGCGTCGGCGACGAGGCCGCGCTCCAGAAGTCTCTGGCGTGGCTGGACCGCAATGGACAGGCGAGTTATCTCGTCACCGGCAGCCTGCGGGGGATGGGACTCGTGGATCTTGCCAACGAGCATGCGGAGGACCGGGTCGCCCGCCTGCGGAAGCGGCTCAAGCAGGACGCCGATCCTAACGTTCATTTCCCGGTCCACGAGATCTGCGACGAGTTGTGGTTCTTCGTGCAGACCGGGCAGCCGGAGACCGCGGCCCGGCTGCTGCAGCAGGTCCTCCGCGAGATGCCCCGTTGGCCGGGGCTGCGGGGCGGGTTTGCCGGTTCGGGAGTCCTGACCGAACTGGCCGAGCTCGTGGCGGAACTCGACAGTCCAGAGGCCGCCTGCGGGCTCCTGGGGCTCGCAGTCGAAGCGGGGCGAGCGGAGCCCGATCGGGGGTTTCGGAAGGGGGCGCTCCAGGCGGCGAAGGCGCAGCTCGACGCTCCCGGCCTCACGGCGGCGATCGCCCGGGCGGGAGCGATCAAGAGTGCTCCGAAACGCCGCGAAGCCCTGATCCCGCTGCTGACCCGCCGGGCCGCATGGCCTGAGCTGGCGGCGGTCCTCGAAGAAATCCCCACCCAGGACGAACTCTTCGAGGCGGTGCACGGGGTGCTGTTCCGGCTTCCCGGCGGCAGCAGGCTGGCTTAGCGGTTCGTCGTCCGCGACGATCCTGGACCGCGTCGATCTCCTGGAACCCTGGTTCGCCTCCGCCTCAAGTTCCTCACCATGCTGAATCGCACTGCTTTCCCGCTCACTCGATTGTTCCACCGACTCCTCGCCGCTGCGGCGATGCTGATCGGTGGGCTCGCCCCGGCGCGGCCGGTTCAAGCGGCCGAGTGGCCGCTCCGCGACAAGACCCTCGTGGCCTGGGTCGCCCCCGCCAGCCTGACGCAGCGGGGCGGCAGCGTCCTGACGATCGACGACCTCGGCGATCACTTCGACGGGATCGTCTTCGGTGAGCTCGCCGCCGCGAAGTGGATGGCGGGGAGTGAGTTCTTCCGCCGCACGAGCCAGGCCCAGGGGGCGTGGCCCGCCGAGACCGCCTCGCCGGCGACGTTCGTGCAGATCGCCATTGCCTACAGCGGCAAGACGGTCACGACCTATCGCGACGGTAAGGAGTACTCGCGGCACGAGATCGCCGAACCGATGCCGTTCGGTCCCGGCAGCGCGGTCCTGATCGGCCCCCGGCACTACACCAACCAGCAGTTCTTCACCGGCCAGATTGAAGACGCCCGGATCTACAACACCGCACTCACCCCGGAGCAGCTCGCGGCCCTCAAGCCCGACACCACCGCCGGACCCGGCCCGTGGGCCTGGTGGACCTTCGAAGACGCGGCCGCCCGCGAGAAGACCGGCCGCTTCCCGCAGGTCATCCTGCAGGGAGGAGCCAGGGTCGAAGGGGGCCGGCTGGTCCTCAGCGGCCGGGGAGCGGGCCTGTTCGCCGCCGTCGAAACCCGCACCGCCGAGGAAGCGGCCGCCAAGTCCGATCCGCTCGGAGGGAGCGTCCCGCAGGAAAGGCACGTCCTCAACTACCACCTGATGCATCCGGGGGGTGAGAGCCTGCCCGGCGACCCCAACGCCGCCTTCTGCCTCGATGGGGTCTATCACCTGCACTACATCATCGGCCATCCATGGAAGGACCGCCGCTCGTTCTCGTTCGTCCACGTGACGAGCCCCGACATGCTCCACTGGACCTGGCAGAACACCAAGCTCCAGCCCGCGTTCACCGGCCACGGCATGTTCAGCGGCACCGGCTTCCTCACTAAAGAGGGCCGCCCCGCCGCGATCTACCACGGCGAAGCCTCGGGCCGGAACCAGATTGCCATCGCCAAGGACGCGAATCTCTCGGCCTGGGAAAAACCCTACCCGCTCGAGCCGAAGAACGCCGACGGGACCGAAGCGAAGGTCCACCACTGGGACCCGGACTGCTTCCTGATCGGCGACACCTACTACGCGATCTCCGGCGGCGAGAACCCGCCCCTGTTCCGCTCGAAGGACCTCAAGACCTGGACCCTCGTCGGCCCGTTCCTCCAGAAGGACCTTCCCGACGTTGCGATCGGCGAAGACGTCTCCTGTCCGAACTTCTTCCGGATCGGCGACAAGTGGATGCTGCTGTGCATCTCGCACGATCTCGGCTGCCGCTATTACATCGGCGACTGGGACGCCAAGGCGGAGCAGTTCGTCCCCGAGCGTCATGGCCGGATGAACTTCCGCCGTGAAGGGCAGGCCCTGTTCGGCCGCCGGTCGTGGCGGGCCGACTACTTCGCTCCGGAGAGTGTCGAGACCCCCGATCACCGCCGGGTCATGTGGGCCTGGCTGGCGACGATCGACCGGCACGACGGCCGGATGGATTCCCGGACGATCCAGTCCCTCCCCCGTGAACTCAGCCTCGCGGCCGACGGCTCGCTCCGGATGCAGCCGATCCGCGAGCTCGAGTCGCTCCGGCAGGATCCGGTTGCCACGCAGAACGTCACGCTCACCGAAGTCGACCGCGATCTGTTGGCAGACCGGACGCCGGTCGGCAAGACGATCGCGACGCTCCCGGGGGAAGCGGCCGAGCTGCGGGTGACGATCCCCCGCAAGGAGGCGTTGCGAAAACTGTTCGGGCTGACGCTGTTCGCCGATGGCAAGGGGGGCGGGTTGCCGATCATTGTCCGTCCGGAGACAGGGATGCTGCGGGTCGGGACGGCGGAGGCTCCGTTCGCAGTGGGCGATCTGCCGGAGGGGGAGGATGTCGAGCTGCGGGTCTTTGTGGATCGGTATCTCGTGGAGGTGTTTGTGAACGGCCGTCAGGCCCTGGTGGCGACCTACCCGGACCATGCGGGGCGGCCGAACGTGTCGGCCTTCACGATCGGGGCCCCGACGACGCTGACGAGTGTCGAGACCTGGAAGCTCCGCCCGACGAACGAAGGTTTTCGCGAGGCCCAGAAGACGCGGGTCTGGGAACCGTCGACCGGTCTGCATGGGCTATCCGGAACCTCCCGTCCCGAGTGAGGCGAACAGCGATTTGACGGTTCCCATGTCGGCCGGCTTCAGAAGGTGGTGGTCGAACCCAGCCTGGTTCGAGCGGCGGCGGTCGTCTTCCTGGCCCCAGCCGGTCAGTGCAATCAGGGTTATGCCGCGGTGCTCCTGGTCCTCGCGGATCCGCCGGGCGACTTCGTAGCCATCCATCCCGGGCATGCCGATGTCGAGCAGGATGATCGTCGGGTGGTACGGCGTGAGAGCCGCGAGCGCCGCCGGGCCGTCGTGCACGACACGGACCTCCGCCCCCAGGAGCTTCAGCAGCCGGCCGAGACTGACCGCGGCATCCCGGTTGTCGTCGACGACCAGCACGCGGTGATGTGGCAGGGCGGAGATCCGGGACTCGGGCCGGGCCGCTTCGATCACGACTTCGTCCGCGCTGAGCGGCAGAGTCACGACGAACTCGCTCCCGTGCCCCGGGCCGTCGCTGCGGGCCTCGACGGTCCCGCCGTGCATTTTGACGAGGCTCTGCACCAGGGTCAGCCCGATGCCGAGTCCCCCCTGGGCCTGCCGGCGGGATCGGTCGACCTGCGTGAACATGGTGAAGATGTGCGGCAGCATCTCCGCCTCGATGCCGATCCCGGTGTCCCGGACCGCGACTTCGACCTCCTCGTTCCGCCGCCGGACCGTCACGGCGATCTGCCCCTTCCCGTCCATGTACTTGGCGGCGTTGTTGAGCAGGTTCGCGAACACCTGCGACAGCCGGACCGGGTCCCCCGTCACGACGATCGGCTCGGGAGGAACGACAATCGAGAACCGATGCCCCGCCGCGTCGATGACCGGGCGGCTCGCCTCGAGCGCGCTCCGGAGGACGGATGCCAGATCGACCTGCTCGAGCCGCAGTTCCACTTTGCCGCGGGTGATCCGGGAGACCTCCATCAGGTCGTCGACCAGCCGGACCATGTGGACCATCTGCCGCTCCATCATCTCGCAGACCTGCTCCGTCGTGGGATCGCCGGTGCTCGTCAGCCTGAGGATGTGAAGTGAGTTGCGGATCGGGGCCAGCGGGTTGCGGAGCTCGTGCGCGAGCGTGGCGAGGAACTCGTCCTTGCGGCGGTCCGCCTCCCGGAGCGCCTTCTCGATCCGTTCGTGCTCGGCGAGGTACTCCCGGACCTGATACTGCCGGTCCCGCGCCTTGAGTGCGGTCCGGACGGCGCTCAGCAGCGTCGGCGGACGGACCGGGCGTTCCAGCAGTGTGACATTGCTGCAGGCTCCCAGCGCCCGGTAGACCGTCGCCGAATCGGCGCCATGTCGGGCGAGGAGCAGGACCGGGATGTCCGACCAGGGGGGCTGCGGCGCGAGGGTCTCTTCGATCGCTGCAATTCCCCGCCCCTGCAGTGCCTCCTCCGCGATCAGGAGCGCCCCCGCTCCCGCCTGGAGCACCTCGGCGATGCGGGGGATGTCGGGGCAGATGACGGACTCGATGCTCGCCTGCCGGAGGAGCTCCGCCGTCAGCGCGGCGTCTTTGCCGGTGGGAGCCAGGATGGCGATCCGCCGGCTGCAGAGGTCCTCCGGAGCGACACTCATTGACCGCTCCCCTTTCGGATCGGTTCGGCGTGGCCTTCGAGAGTCGGAACGCCGGTCAGCACGCCGCGGAAGTTGTGGAGCGGCTCGCCGATCCGGATCCGGCCCCCCTTGAGGCTGAACTCCCGGATCGTCCGCTCATGCTCGCTGCCGCGCTTCTTGATGACCGAGATCGCCTGCCGGATCTCTCCGCGGTCCTCGAAGTAGCGGAGCAGCACCACGGCATCCGCCAGATAGCTGGCGTCGACCGGGGAGTTCATGTTCGTCCCGATCACCCCCTGCTGGGCGCCGACCATCAGCGTGGCGACCCCCCGCTGTCCCAGGTAGGTCAGCATCTCGTGCAGCTGCACGATCAGGTACCGCTCGTTGGGCATCGCGGCCAGGTAGCCGTTGAGGCTGTCGATCGCGACGATCGCCGCTTTGTCCCGATCGATCGACTGGCGGACCGCATGGACGAACTCCCCGGGAGAGAGTTCGGCCGGGTCGATCTGCTGGATCGTGATCCGCCCCTCCCGGACGTGCGGCGCGAGATGGATCCCGAGGCTGGCGGTCCGGCTGAGGAGCGTGTTGATGCTCTCGTCGAAGATGAACATCGCCGTGTGCTCCCCGCGCTCCGCCGCGGCCACGGCGAACTGAGCCGCGAGCGAGGACTTGCCGGTTCCCGGCGGGCCGACCAGGATCGTGCTGGTCCCCCGCTCGATCCCTCCGCCGAGCAGGGCATCGAGCGGCGCGAGACCGCTCGAGAGGCGGACGAGTTCCTGCGCCTGGCGGTGCTCGGCGGCGACCAGCCGGGGGAAGACCACCAGCCCTCCCCGGGCAATCGTGTAGTCGTGGTAACCGCCACGGAACTTGATGCCGCGGTACTTGACGATCCGCAGCCGGCGGCGATCCGCCCCGTATTCGGGGTTGAGCTGTTCGAGGAGGATCACCCCGTGGGCGATGCTCTGCACCTGCAGGTCATGGTCGGCCGATGTCAGGTCGTCGAGCAGCATCACGGTGCACTGCCGGCCGGCGAAGAACTGCTTGAGGGCCAGGATCTGCCGGCGATACCGGAGCGGATTGCCGGCCAGCAGCCGCAGTTCCGACAGCGAGTCGAAGACGACGCGGGCGGGCTTGATCCGTTCGACATCCGCCAGGATCGCGCGGGTCGTCTCGCTCAGTTCCACGTCGGCGGGGTGGAACATCGTGTACTGCTCGTCGGGATGGAGCGCCGCCTCAGAGGGAATCAGCTCCCGCAGCGTGATCCCGTCCAGGGACCAGCCGTGCGACTCGGCCACCTCCCGGAGCTCCTCCTCGGTTTCGGAGAGGGTGATGTAGAGGACCGGCTCGCCGCGACGGACCCCCTCCTGGAGAAACTGGAGCGAGAGCGTCGTCTTGCCCGAGCCCGGGACCCCTTCCACGAGGTACAGGCGGTTGGTTCGCAATCCGCCACCCAGGATGTTGTCCAGACCTTCAACGCCGGTCGTGGCAAAGACATGAGAACTCGATGAGACAGGGGGATGAGACATCGATAATCTCCGACAGATTCCTCAAAAAGGGCCGGTGCCACCGGCTGGATGAAGTGCGGGAACCACCCGCCACAGCTTGGTTTTCGACAGAGCAGAAATGCTCATAGCAGCCTGTGAAGCAAATGGCGGGCCAAAGCGGCGGAGGTCTCTGCCGACGTCAAACCCCGGGTCAGAGGGGGGGGCTGAGGCCAGCGGCGATCCGTTGTCGGGGAGGTGGCCCGCGTGCGATCCGCACCTGACACAAACACTGACGTCGCTGTCGCCCCGTCTCGGTGGGAAGGATCCGCGGCACCCCCTGCGAAGGGGCCAGCCGAACGGCCAGCCGAACGGGACGCGACCTGGCTCGGCCCGACGGCGCCGAAACCGTTCTCCGGGAGACGCCGGCCCCCTCCTCGACGGCAGACCGGCGCATTCGCCCCCGGGATCCCCACCTGACACAGAAACCCGCCTCGCTCTCGCCGCTCTCCTCGCCGTACGCCTGGAACGACCCTTCCGTAGGGTGCGTTGAGGCTCTGCGAAACGGACGCGGCCTCGAAGCGGGTATCGATCCCCTCTCATGAGGATCGTGTTCGGTCTCCCACCTGACACAAATGTCGACGTCGCCGTCGTCCTGCTCCGAGGAATCGGCGGCGGGACTCGTCTCCCAGAACGGGTCCACGTCATCGCTCTCCAGGTCAGCCGCGGCCTCTTCCCGAACCCACTCGATCGAGCCCGGGTTCTCGCTCGCGGACCAGCGATCAAGCGTCTCCTCGTTCTCCGGACCGTAAGCGGCCGTCCCGGTGATACCGCGCGCCGCGGCCCATTCGGCGTACGTCACCGGCTCACCGCACTCGGCGATGGGAGGGACCGGCGGACGCGGAGGCCGAGGCGGAGCCGGCGGCATGGGACCGGTCATCCGCGGCAGCGTCGGCCGACCGACCTCCTCCCGATCCCACCTGACACAAAAACCGGCGTCGCGGTCCTCTTCCCGAAGCTCCTCCCGGATCCCGCCGAACTTCTCGGGATTGTTCGCTTCCAGGAGCGCCATGAGGAGCGTGTCGGAATACCGAGTCTCATACCCGATCACCTCCCCGCGGTAGAACTTCGGAATCTTCACGCCATAGATCGCCCGCTGCCGCATCTCCTCTTCCAGCTCGTCGACGAAGTCCTGCTGCACCATCGCAAACGCCTTCCGGTACGTCTCGGAAGTCCGCAGCGCGTTGTAGTGGAGTTCCCGCGAGCATCCGGCTCGCGCCGCTGCCGGCTTCACCCGTCCTTCGGTCCGGTAGGCCACGAGAAATTCCGTCTGCTGATCTGTCAGGGGCTTCTTCATCACGTTCTCAATCGTTCGTCTGCGGTCTGGGTTCCCTTCGTGCTCTTCATCGGCGCACCCTTCTCCCACCACTTCCGCGCGGCCCTCTCGTCCGCACGCTCCATTGATATCCGCTCTGGAATCGGGGCAAGACAACTGCCAGAAAGTTTCAGCGAACGCCCACCGTGGCCCGCGTCCGTCTCCGTCCGTCGCGTGCAGGGAACCGTGCAAACGGACCCCCCGGGCGAGCCCTACAAGCGACGGACGGAGACGGACGGCCGATTCAGATAACGGGGAAGGGCGCTGCGGCTGGCGAAGCCACCGCGCGTCGCCCGGGAAGAAGAGCCCTGCCGCTCGGGAGCAAAAACGAACCGGTGATGGCCGAGTCGGGCTTGGCAGGGAGCACCGCATTGGGTAGCCCAGGTTCTCGAACCTGGGCCGTCGAAGACGGCAAGAGGCGATCTGCGACGGGACGTTCTCTGCGCAACCGCCTCCTCTGGCGGAGCCACCCCGGTTCGGAGAGCCGGGGCCACCCGCCATCTGCCTCACGGAGGGTTGGCGGGCGAGAAGTAAGCCGATCCGTCTCCCTTGATGAACTGGGCGTCTCCAATCTGGATTTTCTGGTACCCATCAATCCGCAGCAGTAATTCCTCGACCTCGGCCCGGTCAGAACACTGGCCAATGAGGTATTCCGCCACAGTAAACGTACTGGATTGCGGCGGATGCGTTTTGCGGAGCGTCAGAGTCGTGTCGGAGCAGGACCAAGTCCCTTCGGCCAGGGTGCCGCGCGTGATTCGGGTGAGGCCGGAGGAGAGGGGGATCCGCTGCTCGTAGAAGGCCGAGAACGTGCGATCCGCCTCGAAGTGGTACAGGAACCGTTCACGGCCTCCGGGCGTCTCCCTACCCCACAGCCCAATGAGCCGCGTTTCGGCCCTGTTCATCGTTCGACGGGGCCACGGGACGAGCAGGCCGGTGAACAGCAGCAGGCCGACGAGCAGCAGCACCCACGGCCAGCGTCGCTCCTTCTTGACAGTCTCAGACATTTGGCCCTCCGCGGATCTCCCCTCGATTCGTGGAGCATAACCCGTTCAATGGTCGTAACCGCCATATGATCGGCCCGCCAACAACTAGTAGGACGGCCACGAGAACCACCCACAGCCAGCGGCGGCGTTTCCTGACGGTGCCAGACACGCGCCCCTCCTTGGCCTCGGCGTTGTGGTTGAGACCGGGCATCGAAGGGCTTCTCATCTCAGTTCTTTACCGCGGATTACCAGTCGGGTGTAGAAGCCCCACGGGTGGGCTTCTGCAATCTCACTACCTTTGGGCCCCCAGATCGCGGGAGAATACCCTTTCACGGCCAGCGTCTCATAAAGGTCGTACGATTGGTGTCCCTCCTTCTCAATTCTGCGGCCAGGAATCACTTCGACGTCTTCTGGGGGAAAGGCGACAGGAATCACGAGAACCGTAGTGTCAACATGGGTGACAACGAAGTGGGGATCCTCGCTTCCTTTGGCCGGGCCGCCCGGAGCGCGAGAAGCCCAGTCGCCGGTCACTCGAAGCAGAGTGCCGATTGGATGTCCAAGTCGTCCGATAACGACCGTCCGGCCCGAGATCAGGTCCTCAACGGGTAAGTCTCGAGTCAGCGAAGGCTTGGGGGGAGCCCCGAACAGTTTCACCGCAAGAAAGGCCGCGAGGCATAAAGCAGAGAGAATCAGCGGCGTCCATCGGGTCATCATTTTCAATGCCATCGAACAGGAGAATCACTTAAGTGATACGGCGCGAGCTTGGCTTGGAGTCAGTCCTCTCGACCCCGAGCGAACTCGAACTGGTTAATCCACATTCGGTCACGCCCATCCCAACGCAGCGTGGCGCGGTGAGAAGCGACGATCAAATCAAAGTAGATCCACAGGCGTTGACTCCATGGAAATGCACTCATGTCCCCCCTGGGAAGGTCAGGCTTCAAGGTGATTGACGAATCGGATGCGCGCCACGAGCCGTACATCCACCGCTCGCCCGAATCTTGATTTTGCGCTCGGAAGCGTCGGTTACGGCCGAACTGGTAGATCACCTCTCCGTCCGCGCGAGTCCAGTAGCCGAGCAAGGACTTCTCTGGCGACGTTAGCGGCCGATACAGCCAGCCAACCCAAATCGTCAGGAGCACGACAATGCTCCACAGGACCAGCCGCGACCACGGCCGGCGTTTCTCGGTGACTCCAGACATTGGCCCCTCGAATCTGCAGTCGGGGCGAGCGCGCGTGAACCCCAGGGAGGGTAATCCGCCCATGAGGCTGCTGCTATCTCGCGAACGCAGCCCCGCCCGCTGGGAACTTCGAAAATCTGCCCGGATTTCTCCCTCGAAAACAGGCCACGACCCCCGACAGTGTCCCCCTCATAAGAGAAACGAGTTCGCACTCCCTGCGGAAGAGTTCGGCGGCCTGCCGTTCGCTTCCGGCGGGGTGGCACTGTCGGCGCTGCGTGGCACGGCCGGGTGGCCGGGTCTGGACCAACGAGAAGACCCGGCAAGCGTTGCCGAGCGTAGCTTGCCGTTCAGACGCGATCGGCCAGGGAGAGGCACACCTGCCGTCGAATCTCGGCTATCTCGGATTCTTCAAGCCACCGTGCAGGACGTGCGCATCCTTCAACAGCGCCCGAACCGACGGGGGAAGTCGTTTCATCGGCCTCGGAGTCTGAATCTCGACATTTACCACGTTGTTCCGCCAACTCGGAGGCAAGCCGCCAAGCACAACCAGCACGCCATCGGAATGGAACAATTCGAGGTGACCGAAACGCCTCGGTTCGCCGAAGTCCGTCAGGAGCTTACGCCGGTCAAAGGACTCGCACGACTGTCGAGCCGCAAACCCGCCGCCGGGGCTCTGCAGATAAGACAGGAAGTAGTCGAGGGCAAAGGCGGTCACGCGCGGTGCCCACAGGCCCGCCAGCACGAACGCCGGTTCGTCGGAGTCACAGTCCAGCGAATACGCGGTCACGGGCGGATCAGCCTGCGTCAGCCTCTCGTTTTGAATCGCCCAGTAGTAGTCCGCTTCGCCTTGGATCAACAATGCGGTGGCGTCGTGCTCCGGAACCGGCTCCACAACAAGGCAATCTCGCCAGGTGAAGTGCGCCAGCTTCCGGGAGGCCAAGGCAAACGCACACCATTCGCGTGCCGAGGCGGGGAGCGTCACGCCAGCGGACTTCTCGAGCTTGCGGATTTCCGGGGATCGGACATCCCGAGCGAAGTCGGTTCTCAACCAGTCGCGCACGAAGCGGTCGAAGGCCGCCCAGTTAGCAGCCCAATCGTTGCGGTCGTCGAAGTCCAGCATCACATCCCGGCTCGACATCGAGGATTTTCCCGGCGGGGTGGCATTGACGGCCTGCGTCGCAAGGACGGGGGAGGCACTGTCAATTCGCGTGGCACGGCTCTGTGAGCGCTCAAAGAGCCGTGCCACGCGGGGCCGATTGTGCCACCCCGCCGGCGAGTAGCCCTGTTCATTCCGGATCACGCGAAAACTCGCGGCCGTCCACCATGAGATGGCCGGAATCGCATGTGCGAAGCGGATCCGACTGGGCTCCAGTGAAGGCGACCGCGTTGCGGAGACGGTCGAGCCACGTGAAGCCGTAATACTGCACGTCGTAGTATCGCCGCAGATCGGTGGGACCGGCGTCCCAGCTGCCGATCTCCCGGAACTCCCCCTGTGCCATGCGGACGGACCACCGCCTGTTCGGCATGAACCGCAAGGACTTCGGGAGCTGACTCGAGGTCGTCGAGCCGCGAACGCCGGCACTCGTCCAAGTCCCGATGAGCGACCGCTCAACGGCTGTGAGCGGTCGAAAGCTCCAGGCGATCGGTCCGCCGAACAGCAGAAGAACGGCGGCAAGAACCACCCACGGCCAGCGACGACGCTTCTTGACGCTCTCGGACATTCGGCCCTCTTGAACGAAGCATACGCACATGCAGCCGAAACGGCGACGGAATGCCTGGGGGCAGGCTGCCGGCCGCGGACCGGATACCAGACCTCAAGATTCCCCCGAATCGCCCGCTGGCGGACGGTGTCCGCGTCGGCTGACACAACGCGCCTCCACCCACCAGCCATTCACGAGGGGCAGCCATTCGCGGGTCGGTGACCAGAGGCCCGGGAGCCATCCGCATGACGATGCCAAAAGCGAAGGGACGGATCGTCCATGTGGAGGGCCAGAGCTATGAAGCCTCCGTGTCGGCCGGCCCGATCGATGCGGAGCACAATGTTTCGCTGCGGATCTCCATCCGGGCGCTGTTCGGACATCAGGGCTTCTGCGTCGTCCGCGGACTGACCAACCGGTTGTTCTGGCACGACTACCCGAACATCGAGGAGATGCGGGCGGCCTCGATTTCCGTCGGGCCGCGCGAGCTGTGTGGCCTGATTGCCCTGGCCCGTTCGGCGGGATGGGATCCCGTCACATCGAAGTCCACATTCGAACTCGCGGCCACGCGCGAGACGGTCCGCGAGCTTCGCCGCGAATAGTGGCTGCGTCCGCTCTTCCGTTTGCGTATGATCTGGTCGGGCCGCTTCCGGCGGAGGCGAACAAGCCCGGCGCCATCCTCAATGCCGGTCACGACCCCGCCGAAGGTTTTGACCAGGGCGACCAGGCAGCCTACGCCGCCGCAGGGGTAGGCCAGTGCGTCGACGTTGAGCCGGGCCTCAACGAGGGGAAATCGCGTTCTGTCGGGCCGGACAACGCGTCGGATGCTCGACGAGTCACGAGCGCCGAGTTCCCAGCGGCCGCAATCGGATGGGCTGTGAACCGGAGAGCACTCTCGCCGTTTAGGGCCGTCAGTGGATGCACCACTGACGGACCCCGTATCGGACGGCCCAGGTGACCAGAACATGTCTCTTCCCGAATCCTCGCGGAGTTATGAAGGGCAACTCCTGTGCTACGTCCCCCGGTACGGGTGGGGATGGTCGCGGCTCGATCTCCCCAGTGACGAGGCGCAAGTGGACTACGCCGAGGTCGACCGGGCCGGTCCGTTCCACATCCGGGTGCACCGGTTCTTCGAATTCCGGGGACGGCTGCGGGGGCTGGTCGGCAGGGTGGAGCAGGCAGACCACCTGTTCGAGGCGATGTGGGTGGCGACCTGGGTCATGCACGAAGGGGAGTTCGATCTGACCGAGAACCTCTGCTGCCGGTGGGATATCGAACTCGGCCCCACCGAGCCGACCGGAGACGACTGGCCGGAAATCCGGGGTGTTTCTCCGGTTTATCTGGGGTACGGGACTCTCGCAGTCTCCGCGGACGCCGTGACGAGCCACGAGGAGAGAGAACTGAGTGAATCAGGGGGGGCGACGCCTCCCTCCCCGGCTCCTTAGGCCACCGATCACACCATCCCCGAGCCCCCGGGGCGGCTACAATGCCCCCCTCTCGAGGTTGGAGATCGGAACTGATGGCGGAACGTGACGAATCGAAGGTCGGCGGCGATCCGGTGGGATGGCGGTTCGACAACACCTACACCGGCTTGCCGGAACTGCTGTTTGCCCCGGCGACTCCTGCCCCGTTTCCGGCTCCGCGGCTGGTCCTGTTCAACGGCTCGCTGGCCGCGGAACTCGGGCTCGATTTCTCGGCCGTGAGTCCCGAGGCGATCGCGGCGACCTTTGCGGGACAGCAGTTGCCGGAGGGGGCCCGGCCGATCGCGCAGGCCTATGCGGGACATCAGTACGGCGGCTTCACGATGCTCGGCGACGGCCGTGCGATCCTGCTGGGGGAACAGCGCACGCCGGCGGGCCGGCTCGTCGACATTCAGCTCAAAGGGGCGGGGCAGACGCGGTATTCGCGGCGGGGGGATGGCCGGGCGGTGCTCGGTCCGATGCTGCGGGAGTACCTAATCAGCGAAGCGATGTTCGCCCTCGGGATCCCGACGACCCGCAGCCTGGCGGTCGTCGCGACGGGGGAGTCGATCTTTCGCGGGGGGATGCTGCCGGGGGCGGTGCTGACCCGCGTCGCGGCGAGCCACATTCGCGTCGGGACGTTCGAATACCTCGCCGCGCGGAAGGACAACGCCAGCTTCGGGGCGCTCGCGGACTACGCGATCCGCCGTCATGACCCGGAGCTGGATGGCACACCGGACCGGTACCTCGGCTTCCTGCGGGGGGTCATCGATCGTCAGGCCGCGCTCATCGCTCAGTGGCTCAACGTCGGGTTCATTCACGGCGTCATGAACACGGACAACATGGCGATTTCCGGCGAGACGATCGACTACGGCCCCTGCGCGTTCATGAACGCCTACGATCCCGCCACCGTCTTCAGCTCGATCGATCACGGGGGCCGGTACGCCTACGGCAACCAGGCCTCGATCGCCCTGTGGAACCTGACTCGTTTCGCCGAGGCCCTGCTGCCACTGCTGGCGACGGACGTGGACGAGGGGGTCAAAGTCGCCACCGCGGCCCTGGAGGCGTTTCCACGGCAGTTCCAGACGTACTGGCTCGACGGCATCGGGGCGAAGCTCGGGCTGGGGACCCGGGAGCCCGAGGATCTCGACCTGGCGCAGTCGCTGCTCCGGTGGATGCAGAAGACCGGTGCGGACTTCACCAACACCTTCCGCGACCTCTCGACGCCGGGGGCTCTCGAGGCCGAGCGCAGCTCCGATGCCGAGTTTCAGGCCTGGACCACGCAGTGGCACCAGCGACTCGAGCGCGAGCAGCGGACATGGGAGGAGGCTCAGGCCCGGATGCGGTCCGTCAATCCGGCGGTGATCCCGCGAAACCACCAGGTCGAAGCCGCCCTCTCCGCCGCCGAACAGGGAGACCTGTCGCTCTTCAGACAGCTGCTCGAAGTCCTCAGTCACCCCTTCGAGCTCACGAGCGGGAGCGCGTCGTATCGAGAGCCGTCGCCGGATGACGGGAACTATCGAACGTTCTGCGGAACGTAGCGCGATCCTGGGCCCGTGACGAGGGCAATGATCAACTCGCCCGTTGGTACCGGTTTCCGCTCCCTGCGGAAATCGGAAACGGGGCTGGAGGACAGTGGACTGATGGATGGAGAGCGGGTTGGAGATCGATCCGTTGCGTCGCCGCGTCGCCGCCGGGGGAAGTGGTTTCTGGGGGCTCTGTTGCTGGCGATCGTCACGATCAGCTGGCTCTGGCCCCGGTCGATCCGGATTCCGCTGAGTGACGGCAACACGCTCGAGATCGCGGCCATCACGACCGGCGTCACGCATTCACATCCGGTTCCGGTGATGTGGCGGAGCGTCCGGAATCAGTTCATCGCAAAGTCCCCCTACCGGCCGGTCCAGACCTACACGACCCCCGAGCCGATGACCGTCCTATGGCTGGATGACCCGATGCTCTTCGGCCTTTACCGCATCGAGCTGATCGATTGCCGTGGCCGCCGGCTGACCATGGTCCGCGGGAAGATCTCCAACGACGGCTGCCTCTGGGCGTATCCGGCGATTGAAACCGATCAGATGCTGCAGGTGGAAGTTCGCTCCGAAGAGGGGAAGCTCCTCGGCCGACGTGAGGTCCCCTTCCGGCGGTAGAGCCGCAACGCCGGGCAGAGACCGAGGGGGCGTGCGAGTTGCGATTACAGAGAGCGGCAGGCGTGGGACGACCTTGTCGACGTCGTCCTGGGTTCTTCGGGGCGATTTCGGCAAGACCTGCCGGTCGCCCGGATGTTCTGCGGACTGGGCTTCCCACAACCGCCGTGGGGGGGCTACAAGCCCCCCATCGCCCCCGGCAACAGCTTGAGTCTTCACCCCCCGGAGATTCGCTGGAGCCGGGTTTTTTCTTTTCCGGAGGGTGTTCGGCGCCGGCATTGGGCGCCACCTTCGAGTGGTCCTGAGCCGCCGGCCTCCTCCCCCGACTGTCCCGGATTCTGGCGGCGACCGTCGTGAGATACGCTTGAGCTGCCTTGCTGCGGATTCGCCCGGCGAAGGTGCGTCTCAGGGGCCAGATGAAACCTCAGTCATTCTCCGGCATGAAGTGGGCCTCCCGGATCGCAGGGATCCAGGCAGTCTTCGGTCTGGTTCTGCTCGCCGCGGAGGGGGGATTTCGCGCGGGGCACGGAGGCGTCGGCGTCTTCTTCGCGTTCGTCCAGTCGCCGGGGATCTTCCCGATGCGGCTGTTCGTGATGACGCTCGGGATCGCGAGCGTGACTGGATCCCTGATCGCCCTGTTCCTCTGCACCTTTGCGGCCAACACCCTGTGGTGGACCGTGGTGATTCGCGTCGCCCGCTGGCTGGACCGCCAGTTCGTCCGGTCCGGGTAATGCCCCCGATCGTTCGCCCCGTTTGACGCCCCGGGCCGCACGCTCGACGATCTTCCTTCTCTGGAACGGACGTGACGAGGCCCCCATGATCGAGATCCGCCCCTATCACCCCGCCGACTGGGAGCCGGTCTGGAGCCTGCTCCAACCGATCTTTCGCGCCGGGGAGACCTACGTCTTCGCTCCGGAGATCACCGAGAGCGAATCCCGGCGGATCTGGACCGAACTCCCGCAGGCGACCTACGTCGCGACCCTCGATGGCGCGATCGTCGGAACCTACTTCCTGAAGCCGAACCAGCCGGGGCTCGGCGATCACGTCTGCAACTGCGGCTATGCGGTCTCGGCGGCGGCTCGCGGCCACGGCGTCGCGTCGCGGATGTGCGAACACTCCCAGGCCGAGGGGGTCGCGCTCGGGTTTCGCGCGATGCAGTTCAACTTCGTCGTCTCGACCAACGAAGGAGCCGTACGGCTCTGGAAGCGGCACGGCTTCGAGGTCGTCGGCACGCTCCCGGAAGCCTTCCGGCACCCGCGGCTAGGGTTCGTCGACGCCCTGGTGATGTTCAAGCGGCTCGGGCCGGTTTGACTCCGGATGGTCCGTCCGACGTCATTCCGAGTGGATCGTGTCCATCGGCGATCCGGTTCCACGGACCGACGCCTCATTCCGCATGACCCGGAGGAACACGGCGCCAGGTCTCCTCCTGCCCGTCGCTCGAGGTCGTCCGGAAGGTGTCGACCGAGTCGAACCCAAGCGACATCGTCACCCGGCCCTCATTCTCCTGGCCGTCAGGCAGGAGCGCCCGGGCCCGGTCCAGCAGGCGTTTCCAGATGGGAACGGCCTTCCATGGAGCGAGCAGACTGTTATCTGGGGGAACGTCGATCGCCGACAGGACAGCATGGCTGGCCTCCCACCGGCCATTGGGGGGAAGAGGACTCGGGAGAAGCCGGGCGTTCAGCTGGCAGATGTACTGGCGATCGGCGCCGAATTCCACCTTGTAGTGATCGGGGCGGTCCCGCGTGGTGACGGACCACGTCCCGAGCAGCTGACGCTCGGTCCGGTTCAGCGGCCGATACCGCCACGCAACCGGCGCGGCCACAACCAGCGCCCCGGCCACGAGAACGCCCCACAGCCACCAGCGACGTCGTTTGGCGGGGACGGACACCAGCGCCTCCATGAAACCCTCAGCCCCTCGTCCGCGACCGGTACATCTCCAGCAGTTCGGTCACGAGAATCCCGTCGATCCGCATCCCGGAGTAGTTCGCGTGATCGATCGCGAGATCGGTCAGGTTCGCGTTGTGGATGACCGTTCCGGACAGATTGACGTCTTCAAACCTGGCCCCGGCGAGATTGATGTCCACGAACCGCGCCTCCGCAAGCCGGACGTCGCGGAACTCCGCCCTCGCCAGGTTCGTCTTCAGGAACTTCGCCCCTTGAAGGTCGGCGTTCTCGGTGATTGAGGACATGCTGGACTTGCCCCGAGAAGAGAGGATTGCCGCGTGATCAGACCTCAGAGACGATTCTGAATCCGGAGATCAGGTCGGTGCGTCCGGTATGGGTTGGACGGTTCCCTGGATGGAAGCGCCTCCGGCGGCCAGGAGCTTCGCTCCTGGACCCCCGCCTCTATTCCTGGAAGGGGATCGCCTTCGCCCGGATCACGAGCGGCCTCTCCAAGGCCTCGTCCACGAACAGGCTCAACGTCAGCTCGTCCCCCGCGATGCGGTATTCCGCCTGGTGCCACTCTCCCAGGAGCCGGGCCCGAAACCGCCCTGACCGGCCGTTGGGAATCCAGTTGGCGCTGAAGTTCAACTGGTGCCCCGTTCGATCCGCATCGGAGCCGACGCCAAACTCGATCTGGCGCCGCGCGAAGCTTATCGTCTGCAGGCGATTGACGATCGCGGGGCCCCCGTTGCGGGTCTCCGTCACCTGAAAGTCGCTCGCCGGTACGCCGTCGCGCTCGACCGACACGACCCGCCAGTCCGAATGCCCCAGCGACACGGGAGGCCTCGCGACCTGACCCGGCCACACGGCGAACAGCACGAGGAGCGTCTGGAACAAGCTGGCCTCCCTGGCGGAATCGGCACCCGATGAGCGAAGGGCCGGAGTCTCCCCGATCCTTCCGGAACGGGCAATCCGAATTGCCGCGTGGGCGCGCTGTGGGACACTGGCTCTCTCCAGCATCTCGGCTTGGGCCGTGACGTCCCCTGCGAGGCGCTCATCAGCTCGGGGCAGTGGATCGCGATCTTTCTCCTTCGTGGACCTCAGGTGGCGCCAACGTCCACGTCCACATCACACGGCCGCCGCTTGACCTGCCATGGCGCTGCGGAGCATCCTTCCAGGAGTTCCTCCTCAGCGTCCGCGCTCGTCCGTGGGCGGGGGACCGCAGGGTCGGGTGGTCGAGTATGAACGGTGTATGGTTCCGGTTGACCGGTCTCTGTCTTCCGCCGCTGCTGCTCTGCGCCCTGGATGGTGGGCTCACCCTCGCTGGCCAGTCGTCCGAATACTGGGGAGGAGACTATGCCGCGGTGAACGAGGCGTCGCCGACGTTTCACCATCTGCTCCAGACGCATCCGTTGGCGTTTGCCTGCGGGATCGCAGTCTGGGGGGCCATCTTTGCGTCGACGATCCTGCTCCTGCCTGACACGGCGGCCCTCATCGTCAGCATCGCGGTCACCTTCGGGCATGCCGCCGGGGCGGCAACGTGGCTGCTCTTCCGTTTTCAGTACGGATACCAGCTCTGCAACGCGCTGTTCCTGCTCTCCGCAGTCCTGGTGGGACTGGGGATCCGGTTCGGATGGCGGGCCGCTCCTGCCCAGACCTATCAGTTCACGGGGACGAAATCCGCGGCGCGGTGGATCGCAGTCGCCCTCCTCTTCGGAGTCGGGATTTATCTGTTCGTCTGGCCGCGATCCCCCTGATCGCCGGCGGGACGCGCTGTTCCCTGTCCCGCCTGCGATGGGACCGGTTTCCGGATTTACAGAATCTCGGGGAAGCCCGAGACTCCCGGCCACACGGAGGTGACCCATGCGAGGGATTGTCCTGGCTGCCACGGTCCTGCTCGGGGCTTGCGTACGCCCGCCCGCGACTCAGACGGCCTCCAAGATCGCCACGGTGGTCGATTCCGACGAACCCAAGGTCCTCTTGGACAACGGCCTCCCGCTGCGGCTTGAAGGGGTCCAGGCAGGGGACCAGGTGGACCTCGCTTCGCTGGAATACAACCCGACCGACCCGTTCGTTCCCAAGGCCAGACCCCTCCCGGCCAAAGGGGCAGCGGAGCAGGGGCCCGGCCTCAGCGAGGGGGAGAGCGCCCGTTGCCGGCAGGCCGCCTGGGAGGCGGTCAACTCGGCCGCGATGCTCCAGCGTTTCAAGCCGAAGCGGATCTCCGACGATCCCTCCCAGCCTTTTCAATTTCGCCGCGAGGGGATCACCTGCTATTTCCGTCCCGAGAACCCCGACATCGTGGCCGTCGCCGTTCCTTCCGGAGGGATCTCCGGCTACCACGCGTGCTACCTCGAGGTCACGCTCGATCGAACCACCTGCGAGGTCCTCGGCATGCAGGAGAGCTTCTGGCCCTAGGCCTCGAATTGATGCCGAGGCTGGTCAAGGATGCCTCGCCACGAGTCCGAAGCGGCCCCGGCCGATGTCGAGAAAATGCGAGCGGTCTGCAGCCGGGCTCGAGTTCGCGAGCAGAACGAGAAGACGCATCCGGTCGATCGCGGAACGCGCGGGGACCCAAGAAGCGATCCGTTGCCTCTGAGGCCCGATCTCAAACGTTGGCCAAGGCCGCCCGTTGTTCGGCTTCGAGGCGGCTTGCGAGTTCCCGCAACAGGCCTGCTCCGTCTCCCCGGTAGGCGCTCCCGTGCTGGCAGGCGAGTGTGGTGGGATTCCGTGACGCGAGGCGTTCCAGGATCGCTGCCGTCCCGGTGGAGTGGGCGTAGTAGTCCATCGGCTTTCGCATCGCTTCGCTGGCGGTGAGGATCTCGGACTCCGTGACGGGCGGAGTCTCGGCTCCAGGCTGCGTGAACAGGTCGCCGCACAGGAGTGTTCCGGTGGCGCGGTCGAACAGGACTCCGCAGTCCCACCCGTGCGGCACGTGCGGCGTGTCGATCCACTCCCAGGTCTTCCGGCCGGTCGAGAAGGTCTCGCCGTCCACGAGCCCCCGCGCTTCCCGGTCGGCATGGTCGTTGAGCGACGTCATGACGCCGATCCGGCTGGCGAACGGGACCGCTGCGGGCGCGGCCGCAAGGAACTCGTTCATCGCTCCCGACTCATCTCCCTCGAAGTGGGAGTAGCCAATGTGGCGGAGCCGCGCGAGCGGGATCACCTTCGCGATCGCCTCCGAGACGAACGGGAACCACTTCCGCCAGCCGGTGTGGAACACGAGCGGCTCGTCATCGACGACGAGGTACTGGCTGATGTTGAAGCCCCCCGGGATGTTGTCGATCCGGAGGGGGGTGTTGATCCGGTAGATTCCGTCGGCCACCTCGTCGATGGTCGTTCCGGTGTGGGCGTTCGTCTGCATCGCCGGTCTCCTTTTACACGACGTCGCGAGGGCTGGGGCCGGGAGCGGAAGGGGATCGGCTCGCGGGGCCCGATCACGCCCGGTGCCAACTGCGGCACCCGGCGGGCTGGTCTGCCACTGTATCCGGCCCTCTCCCCGGAATGCCTCCTCAAATCCACCCTCCCCAACAGCCCCAAAGGGGGGCCGGGCAGAAAGGCCGTCTTCGCGCGACCCGACGTGCCTGCCAATCCCGGTCCAGCGGGGTCGCTGGCCCCGCCGGAGGCGCTTCCGTTCAGGTCACCGT